>Ga0209720_1001036_pt1 | contig 25381 bp, 21 predicted proteins | sample AD_JPNMR3_MetaG_FD_184426 | JGI IMG/M metagenome (GOLD analysis project Ga0209720, IMG submission 184426) | Active sludge microbial communities of municipal wastewater-treating anaerobic digesters from Japan - AD_JPNMR3_MetaG (SPAdes) (version 2) | ecosystem: Engineered > Bioreactor > Anaerobic...
AAAAGAAATTTTTATCAAAATAAAAATTTCTTTTATCTTTGAATTTCTAAACCCTTTTAATGAGAAATAAAATATATTCTCTAATATTCTTTTAAAAAGATCTGGAGAAAAATTAACTTTATACTTTTCAGTACTAAGATTTTTTATGTATATATTTTTTTCTACTATTATATCCTCTTTACTCTTTAAAAAAGCATCTAACTCTTCATTAAGATAAAAATAGTCTTTTTGTAATTCATCTATTCCCATTATATAGATATCTATATTTGATAACATCTGTTCTATAGAAAGGCCGGCCTGATATATCTTTTTTAAATAACTCTTTGTCTCTTCATTAAAATTCTCATCCATCTGAATGATAGAGGAAAAACCAATTATTATATTTAACGGATTTCTTATATCATGAATTAACTGAGGAATAGCCTTTCCAAATATCTCATAATTCTCATCTGAATTTCTTTTATTTTCCATATATCTATTTTAACCTATATCTTCTTTTTAGTCAAGTTATTTTATTACAATGTTAACCAGTTTATCAGGAACAGATATCTTTTTTATAATTTCTTTATTAGAAATATATTCTTTTACCTTCTCATTCTGTAAACAAAGATTAATTAACTCATCTTCTGATAAACCTTTATTTACCTCTGCTTTTGCTCTGATTTTACCATTAACCTGAAAAACAACGGTAACCTTTTCATCCACTATTTTTGCTGGATCATAAGATGGCCATTTTTCGTTTAGTAAAGAAGGCTTTCCGCCCAACTGTTCCCACATCTCTTCTGTAATAAAAGGTGCAAAAGGATGAAGTATTTTAACAAATGTTTTTACAACATCCTTATTAAGCCTCTCTTCTTTCTGTAAAGTATTTAAGAGAATCATCATCTGACTTATAGCAGTATTAAATTCAAGAGCCTCTATTTTTTCTGTTACTATCTTTATAGTTTTATTTAACAACCGATCTATCTCTTCTGAAACAATAACATCGTTAGAAATTTCTTTATCAAGTAGTCTATAAACTCTCTCAAGAAACCTTCTTACACCCCAGATACTTTGAGTATTCCATGGTTTATCAACACTCAAAGGCCCCATAAACATTTCATACATTCTGAGAGTATCAGCTCCATGCTCATTTATTACATCATCCGGATTTATAACATTACCTCTTGATTTTGACATTTTTTCGCCATTCTCACCTAAAATCATCCCCTGGTTTCTTAAAGCCATAAAAGGTTCTATACTATTTACAACACCTATATCATAAAGGAATTTATGCCAGAATCTTGCATAAAGTAAATGAAGAACAGCATGTTCAGCACCACCAACATATAGATCAACAGGTGCCCAATATTCTATTTTTTCTTTATCTGCTAAAGCCTTATCATTATGAGGATCAATAAACCTTAAATAATACCAGCAACTACCAGCCCATTGAGGCATTGTATTGGTCTCTCTTTTTGCAGGCCCACCACACTTTGGACATTTGGTATTTACCCATTCTGAAATATTAGCAAGAGGAGACTCTCCAGTACCGGTTGGTTTGTATGATTTAACATCCGGTAATTTTACTGGTAACTCCTCTTCTGGTACTGGAACTATCCCACACTTTTCACAATGAATAAGAGGAAAAGGTTCCCCCCAGTACCTCTGTCTTGAGAATACCCAATCTCTTAATTTATAATTAATAGATCTTTTACCTTTGTTATTCTTTTCAAGCCACTCAATTATCTTTTGCTTGAATTCTTTTGTTGTTAAACCATTAAACTCGCCAGAATTAACAGCAATGCCATCTTCTGTATAAGCCTCAGAAATTTCATAAAGAGATCCATCCTTGCTTACTACCTGAATTATAGGAAGATTGAATTTTTTAGCAAACTCAAAATCCCTTGTATCGTGTGCAGGTACAGCCATTATTGCTCCAGTCCCATAATCTATTAAAACATAATCAGATATCCATATTGGTATCTTTTTATTATTCACTGGATTTATAGCATAGCCTCCTGTCCATACACCTGTTTTCTCTTTATTCAAATCAGTTCGTTGTAAATCTGATTTCTTTGTTGCCTCTTTTATATATTTATCAACCTCATCTTTTCTATCTGGTGTGGTTATTTTCTGGACAAGGGGGTGTTCTGGGGCCAATACCATATATGTTGCCCCAAAAAGAGTATCCGGTCTTGTTGTGAATACTTTTATATACTCATCAAGCCCATCTATCTTAAAATCAACCTCAGCCCCTTCACTTTTGCCAATCCAGTTTCTCTGCATCAATTTTATAGATTCATTCCAGTCTAAAATATCAAGATCATTCAAAAGCCTCTCTGCATAGGCGGTAATTTTTAACATCCATTGTCTTATTCTCTTTCTCTCTATTGGAGTATCGCATCTATCACATTTTCCATCTTTTACCTCTTCATTTGCAAGACCAGTAAGACAACTCGGGCACCAATTTATTGGAACATTATCTTCGTAAGCAAGCCCATTTTTAAATAGTTGTAAGAATATCCATTGTGTCCATTTATAATATTCTGGATCACATGTAGCAATTTCTCTATCCCAATCATAACAAAAACCAAATGATTTGATCTGTTCACGAAATCTCTCTATATTTTTATATGTTGTTTCAGCCGGATGTGTCCCGGTCTGAATAGCATAATTTTCTGCAGGAAGTCCAAACGCATCAAATCCCATTGGATGCAAAACATTATAACCATTCATCTTTTTAAATCTCGAATATATATCTGTAGCAGTATATCCCTCTGGATGGCCTACATGAAGGCCAGAGCCGGATGGATATGGGAACATATCAAGAACATACAATCTTTTATCTTCTGGAAATGATTTATCTTCTGTTACCTTAAAAGTTTTATTCTCATCCCAATATTTTTTCCATTTTGCCTCTATTCTTTTAAAATCATATTCTCGCATCTTTGTCTCCCTTTTTTTAAAAAAGTGAGTCTATTATATCAAATTTTCGCTAAATAGTAAATATTTTTTAAGAAACAAGTTTTAAATAAAGGGCAATTTTATTTTTATAAAATTAAAAGAATAGACTTATCCAAAGCTTAATCTTGTTTGAGAAAAATAATAATAATACTATTTATTTTTTCCTAATAATCGTTGATAAATTTTACCTAATAATAGGTCTCAAAGCCTATTACCTGGTAACAATTATTGTATATTGCCTTATAAAATGGGGTGGTGTTACCGTCAAAGTGGGACAATTCTCTACTCTTCCACCACCTTTTTATATTAGTTAGTTTTAAGAATAACCTTAAAGTTATTATACCACACTTCTTCTCAAATCCAATCATCCCCATTCTCTCATATTCCTTAATAAATATCTCAAGAATTGTCCTAATCAATTTCGCCATACTGAAAAAATTCAAGTCAGCATGGATCTTTTTAACAAATCTATATTCTTCTTTTGGAATATAGAAATGAATGGATGACTCTGCATTTATTCTTTCATAAGCATTTTCATCCTCACACCCAAAACAGTATCTTTTTTTGATCCTATCAGAGAATTTTTGTAAAACATATAAAATAAGCTTTGATAGAGAAATATTCTCCTTTTTAGCAATCTTTGCGAGTTTTTCCTTCATCTCTGAAGTCACTACAAAATGTAACTCATGGCTCTTTTTGTTATTTGAATTTTTTTTATTCATAAAAAATCCTCCTATTTAAAAAATATTTCTATATATTAATCACAAAATTTTTAAGAAAATCCTTTACAAGTTTTGAAAAAAAATTTAGTTTTTTTAAAAAAAAATTAAAGTAATGGACAGGTCTATAGATTTTTTTTAAATAGGGACAGACCTACACTTATCATGATATAAAACTAATTTTTATATAGAAGCAGGATACTTTACAAATTAAAATTTTGGTAGTATATTTGTACATAATATTATTTATTTATAATTTTTCATATCTTCCTATAATTTTACAAAAATTTATTATTTCATTGACAAAAGAAAAATTATTTTTTATAATTTTTTATAAGTTTTAAAATAAAAGGGGGTAGAAATAAAAAAAATGAATCAAAGTAGTAAAAATATAAAAAATAAAGGAAAAATTCAATTAGAGCTATTATTTCTTATTCTTCCTATTGCTATTATTCCACTTATATCTGTGATTGTATTTGTTAGTTTAAGAATATACAATAAACTCGAATCTCAATCTTTTGACTATTATGATACGGTGTTAGCTCAGGTAAATTCAAATCTTAATTTTGTATATGAACAGTATGCAAGAACAATGACCAATATGCTTGAGACATCAATTGTAAAAGAGACACTCTCTTTACCCCCTTATAAAACAAAAGAGGAGGAGAGAAATGCAACAGCCAGAATGGTAGGAAATTCTACCAGTGATTTTGGTTTAAGAAAGACTGCTGATGAAAAGATCGACGGTTTTACCTATCTTTATGAGATGAATAGAGTATCTCTTATAGATAATACCAACTATAAAATGCATTTTTGTAATGACCCAGTAGGAAGACCGGGTGATCCTGATTATGAAAAGTTAATAAATGATCCTCTTTTTAAAATTCTTAAAGATGATAATCAGAGACGTCTTGTATTTGGAAAGTTTCAAAAGGGTGTTTTACCCGGCCTTGATGGCGAAAAAAAGACTGTTTTTATATATTCATACTATAAAGAACCACCAGCAAAAAAAGAAGATACTTTTAATGCCTTTTTACTTGTAACCTTACATCAGGGGTTTATTGAAAATTTTTATAAAAATATAGAGCAATTAAGATTTGGAACATTGTATATTCTTGATATAAATAACAATATAATATCTTTTAATCATCCTGCCACTTCAACTATGGAATATTATGACGATACAGATTATTATGAATATGATCCAGATCTTGATAAATATCTTCTTAATAAAGACAATCCAAATCCAGAAGGTGAACTATTAAAATTTAATGATTATAAAATGTTAAATACAGATGTTAAAATTCTTGAAAGAGAAGATATAAAAAACATTATAACTAATAATGAACAGGATGAGATAAATAAGAAAATATTTGTAACTCATAAAAATAAAAAATTTCTTTTAGTTAAGAATATAAGCGATATTACTGGCGTTAGATTGGTATACTTTCATCCAGTTAAACAGATTCAAAAACCTATATTCGAAATAATAAATATTATGATAATAGTAACTATTTTTTTAATAATATTTATTCTTATAATAAGTTTTATATTCAGTAAATCTTTTACAAATCCTATACAAAAATTGGCTGAAGCAACAACATGGGTTGCTCAGGGAAATTATAATAAGTTTATTGAAGTAAAATCTAAAAATGAGATAGGAGACTTAGCCAATAATTTTAATCTAATGATAAAAAATATTAAAGCATATCAGGATAAACTGCTGACAGCAGAACGTGAAAAACAGGAGATGGAACTTGCTTCAAGAATTCAGACATGTCTTTTACCGAACATTCCAGAAAAGAGTCATTACGAGATTACTGCAAGGATGATACCAGCAGCAGAAGTTGGAGGGGATTATTATGATATAATAGGTGAAACAAACGAGAGGCTGTGGCTTGGTATAGGAGATGTCTCTGGACATGGATTAACGAGTGGTTTAATAATGATGATGGCTCAAACTGCTTTTAATACGGTAATTTTAAATAAGCCAGATATCTCATCAGCAGAGCTTATTGTTGAAGTAAATAGAGTAATGTTTCAGAATATAAGGCAGAGATTGGGAGAAGATCATTTTATGACTCTCTCTTTTATGGTTGCTGATCCAGATGGAACTGTTACTCTTGCTGGTGCTCATCTTGATGTTCTTGTTTATAGAAAAGCTACTAAAAAAGTAGAGAGAATAGAAACAACCGGGATCTGGCTTGGTTTAGTGCCAGATATAAGAGAAAACACATATGAGAAAAAATTTAAATTAGAGAAAGGAGATCTATTTTTTCTATATACTGATGGATTAATAGAGGCTACAAATAAAAACAACGAATTATATGATATGCAAAGATTAATTAATAAATTAGAAGAACTCGGAGAAAAGCCAGTAAAAGAGATTGAGGAGATGATAATAAAAGATGTTTTTGAATTTATGTCTGAACAAAAAGATGATATTACCTTTATTATCGCAAGAAAGAAGTAAATTTTACAATCATAAAGGATAAAAGATGGAGACACTTTTAAGAATAAATAATCTATCGATAGGGTTTAATATTGAAAATAACTATTTTGAAGCAGTTGATAGAATAAGTTTTAATATAAATAAAGGAGAATGTGTAGCTCTTGTTGGTGAGTCCGGGTGCGGTAAGAGTATTTCGGCAATGTCGATAATAAAACTATTGCCAACACCTCCAGCAATTATTAAAAATGGGGAGATTATTTTTGAAAATAGGGATATTTTTAAATTAAAGAATGAGGAATTAAGAGCAATACGAGGCAAAGAGATAGGCGTTATTTTTCAGGAGCCAATGAGTTCTCTTAATCCAACAAAGACAATAGGTGAACAGATAGCCGAAGTTTTTAAAATTCATTATCCACAATTAACAAAAAAAGATATAAAAGATAGAGTTATTTCTCTTCTTAAAAAAGTAGGTATCCCATTGGCAGAAGAGAGAATCAATTCATATCCTCATGAATTTTCTGGTGGAATGAGACAGAGAGTTATGATAGCAATTGCAATTGCCTGTAATCCAAAATTATTGATAGCCGATGAGCCAACAACTGCACTCGATGTGACCATTCAGGCTCAAATTTTAGAGTTGATTAAGAATATTCAGAAAGAATATGGAATGTCAATACTTTTGATAACACATAATATGGGGATAGTTGTTGACATGTGTAAGAGAGTATTAATTATGTATGCAGGAAGAATAATTGAGAGCGGTGATGTTATCGATATATTTTCAGAACCATTACACCCTTATACAAAAGGACTTCTTGATTCCATACCGCTTTTAAATAGAGAAAAAGATCGTCTTTATTCGATACCAGGGATTGTTCCTCATCCAAGTGATTTTATAAAGGGATGTAGATTCAGAGATAGATGCACAAAGAGATTTGAAAAATGTAATAGCGATGATCCACCTTTATTATTGAATTTTAAAAATAATCATTCTGTTGCCTGCTGGCTTTATGAAAAAGGATAAATTATGGAAGAACTACTTAATGTTAAAGACTTGACAAAGATATTTTATGTAAAATCAAACAAATTATTTCATCCAAAGAAAAAAATATATGCTGTTAATAATGTAAATTTTACAATAAACAAAAAAGAAACTGTGGGTCTTGTTGGCGAATCAGGATGCGGTAAGTCAACCATAGCAAGATTGATTTTAAGATTAATAAAACCGACTTCTGGAAAGATATATTTTGAAGGAAAGGATATTTCTACTTTAAAACATAAAGAATTAACTAAATTAAGAGAGAAGTTTCAGATAATTTTTCAAGATCCTTATTCATCTTTAAATCCGAGAAAAACAATTCTTGATATAGTAAGTGAGCCATTAATAATTCATAAGAAATTTAAAACAAAAAAAGAGATAGAAGAAAAGGTAAAATTTCTATTAAATCTTGTGGGGATATCCACAGACTATCTTCATCATTATCCTCATGAATTTTCTGGTGGCCAAAGGCAGAGAATCGGGATTGCAAGAGCAATCGCACTCGAACCTAAATTGATAATATGTGATGAACCAGTATCTGCTCTTGATGTGTCCATACAGGCTCAGGTAATAAATCTTTTGATTGAACTAAAAGAAAAATTAGGTCTATCGTATCTATTTATAGCACATGATCTATCTGTTGTAAAACATATTTCAGATAGGATAATTGTTATGTATCTTGGAAAGATTGTAGAAGAGGGACATAAAAAGGAAATTTTTTCAAATCCATTACATCCTTACACAAAATCTTTAATATCAGCAATACCAGAACCAGATATTAATGTAAAAAAAGAGAGAATTATTTTAAAAGGAGATGTTGATAGTCCTACTAATTTTGTTAAAGGTTGTCCTTTTTGTAAAAGATGCTATATGTCAAAGAGTATCTGTTTTGAAAAAGAGCCGCCTCTCTTATTTTATGGTGATAATCATAAGGTATTATGTCATTTTGTCAATTTATATTAAGATTATCTTACCGGATTTAAATATCTCAAAGAGAATTGTCGTATTTTAAAATAAAAAAGGCTGCCTAACTGACAGCCTTTTTTATAGCGAGAAACGGGATTTGAACCCGCGACATCCACCTTGGCAAGGTGAAGCTCTACCGCTGAGCTATTCTCGCATTTTCTTATAAAATACAAAATTTAATTAATTTTGTCAATATCTTATATAATTTTTTTTAAAAAATTTTCTTTTAAATTTTTCATAATAGTATCAATTATTATGAAAACTATCAAGATATTTATAACCTATCTCTTTTAATTTTTCAGGGACCTCGCAAAAATCATTTGTCAAAGTATTAATTGCTGCATGAATAGTATAACCAGAACAGACATGAGTCCCATCTTCTTTAAAGATATTGTAACATATCTTAATGCTAAAATTCTTTACATATTCATAAAAAACTTGTACAAGTATAACATCATCATATCTTAAAGGTGCTTTATATGAAATGTATATTTCAGAAATTGGCAATATTATATTCTCTTCTTCTATCTTAGAATATGGATATCCCTCTTTTCTAACCATATCTATTCTTGCCTCTTCAAAATAGACCTGATATACACTATTATGGACATAACCCATTTTATCTACATCTTTATATCTTGTTATAGTCTTATAAATATGTTTCATTTGGAATATCCTTGAAATAAAAAATAGAAATGTTAAGAAAAAAAATAAAAGGCTGATTTAAAATTCAGCCTTATTAGCAGGAGTTGGATTTGAACCAACGACCTTCGGGTTATGAGCCCGACGAGCTACCAGCTGCTCTATCCTGCGTCGATGTGTAATTATATATAGCATATATTTGGATAAAAGTCAAGTAATATTTAAAAATGTGTGCCAAGAAAATTAAAGTAAGGGGGGCGATTTTATTTTTAAGCAAAAAAATAAGCAGACTTGTCCTAAGATAATCTTAAAGAGATAGTAAAGCAAATATAAAATGTAGAGTAAATTTTACGTTTTATAAAAATTTTATTTCTTTCAGACAAAATTTTGAGTTAAATTTTAGTAAAAAGTAATCGTTAGCGGTATCTGAGACTGGGATATCTGGGGAACCAATCTTCACCACCACAGCCTTAGTTTCCCTTAATCTTTTTATTTCCTTTTCCCATTCTTCTATTCTTTTTGTAAACTCCTCTTCTCCCTCTACTTCAATGCCAGCAAAATATAATTCCAGAAGTTCACGTATAAGAATGGCAATACTGAATGAATTAATATGGTCATGAACCAATTTTAACTCATTATAGACTTCTTCTGGAATATAGATTCTAATCCTTTGAGTTGCATCTATAAATCTATAATCTTTATCTCGTCTCTTCTCAAAAAGATGCTTTCTCTTTAATACTGGAAGCATAAAGATTATAATTTCCCTTATTAAAGTAGAAAGATCTTTATCTTTTCTATCTTTTAAATTGTTAATTTTTTCAAAAAGATTTTGATTTAAGACAAAATCGAATTCCTTCATAAATTATACCTCCTGTAAAAAAAATATTTCTATATATTAATCACAAAATTTTTAAGAAAATCCTTTACAACTTTTAAAAAAAATTTAAAAAAATTTTTGCCTGAAAATAAAATTTCATACTTTTAAATTAATTCATAATCTTATAAAAATTAAAAATACTTTTATTTGCTTCTTGCCTTGAAAAAAATAGCCATTACTTTTAAAATAAAGATATAAAATTTTTTAACAAATAAAAAAATAGTTGAATTTATTTCTTTATTTTTTTATACTAATAAAAAAAGTAAAAGGAGTTTTTTATGCCTATTATTAAAATTATTTCTAATTTTTTTAAATTATTAACAGAAGATGCAAAACCATATCAGGTTGGACTTGGTTTTGCTTTTGGATTTTTACTTGGATTTCAACCTGCTACATTATTGAGTTTTATCCTTTTCTTGATTTTCTGGATAATAAAAGTAAATAAAGCAGCAGGTATTCTTGGGCTTATTATATTTAAAATAATCGCTTTAATCATTGAGCCTTTAATTGTCCCAATCGGCTCTTTGTTTTTAGAAGGAATTCCAGCATTAACTCCTTTATGGACAAAATTAAGAAGTCTTCCGATTGTCCCTTTTACAAGGTTTTATAATACAGCAGTAATGGGTGGCTTTATTATTGGAATAGTGGGATTTGTGCCAGTATTTTTAGGATTTAGAATTCTTTATATCTATTATAAAGAAAATTTAAGAGAAAAATTTCTTAATTCAAAGTTTATAAAGATAGTTAAATCTATACCTATTATAAATTTATTTTTTAGTGTAAAGAATACGGTAGAGAATGCCACTGAAAAAATAGGGGGTTAATATGAGAATAGTAAACTTAATAATAATCACTGTTGCTACTGCGGCTATAATTTTATTCAATATAATATTTATTTCACCTTTAACCAAAATGGCAATAGAAAAGAGTGCTACTCAACTGGTTGGTGCAAAGGTAGAATTTAGATCATTAAAGGTGGATCTTTTTAAAATGTATATTACTGGAAAAGGACTTCAGGTAACAAATCCAGATAATACAATGAAAAATTTATTTGAGGTTGATAGAATCGCATTTAAGATCAATCCTTTTGCCGCATTAGAATCAAAATTGGTAATCGATGAAGCTTCAATAGAGAATGTTAGAATTGGAACATCAAGAAAATATGATGGAAAGATAATTAAAAAATCAAAATCTAAAAATAAAGATAAAAAAGAAGAGAAAAAGATAGATTTTTCTTCCTTTAATTTTAATATTGATGATAAAAAGATATTTAATACAGATATAAATGAGATGTTGAAAAAACTTGATGTTGATAAATATTTGAAAGGGGATCTAAAAAGCATACAGGCAATAAATAAGATGAAAGATGAAGGGACAGAGATTTATCAAAAATGGTATAAGAGTATTTCTGAAACAAAGTATGATAAAGATATAATTACTATTGCTAATGATATTAAAAAGATAAATCTAAATTATAAGGTGGATCCATCAAGTATTACCAAGATTCAAGAGGATATTCAGACAATAATGAAGGCAAAACAAAAGGCTGAATCTATATATAAAGATTTTAATACAAAACGATCAGAATTTGAATCTGATTACAAAAAAGTAGAGAATAACATTAAAGAACTCGATAAAATAATAAAAGAAGAGTTTAATGAAATATTGAGTAAACTAAATTTAAAAGGGATCTCATTTAATGATATTGGAAATTTAATATTCTCAGATACTGTTATGAAGAATATAAATCTTGCAACTTACTGGTTTTATAAGATTAGAAAATATATCCCGGAAAAGAAAGGAGAGGTAAAAGATAAAAATAAAAAGAAAGAAAAAAAGATAGAGAGAAAATTTGGCGAGCGTGGATATGATGTATATTTTGTAGATAAGACAAGTTATCCAGATTTTCATATTAAAAAGATTAAATTATCTGTCTCTGGTGAAGGGAGTGATATTAAAGATTTTCCGTATGTTTCCGGGACAATCTATGATATAGTAAGCAATCAGGATTTAATCGATAAACCATTAACACTCGAACTTGAAGCCACTATTCCATCTCTAAAAGATTTTAATGTAAAGGCTAATATCAGTTATGACAGAAGAGACGAGAAAAACATTGATACTTATGATATAAAGATAAAGAATATTCCTATTGAGAATATAGAATTTGGTGGAATTTATGGTTTACCAAAGAAATTAAAAAAATCTGATGCGTTAAGTTCTGGTGTTTTAAAAGTTGGAGATGATATTTTTCAATTAAAATTTGACATAGATCTTGAAAATATCTCTTTTGAATATGATGAGACTCAACAATTGAATGAATTTTCTAAAATATTAAAAGATATCTTTTTGTCTATAAAGAGTCTTAAATTAAATGTAGATTTTGTATATGAAAATGAAAAGCCGTCTTTAAAGATTGCATCCAATCTTGATAAGATACTTTTTGATAGTCTTAATAGAGTATTTACTCAAAAATTAAAGGGCTTTAAAGATGATTTTGAAAAGAAATTTAATATAAAAATAGCTGGTTCTAAAGAAGAGATGATGAAACAACTTAATTCTGAAAAGGATAAGACATTAAATTTATTAAAACAGCAGGAAAAAACTATAATGGAACAGAAGAATATAATTGAGTCTAAATTAAAAGAGGCCAATGCACAGCTTGATTCTATGAAGAAAAAGATTGAAGAGGATGCAAAGAAAAAAATTTTGGATGAAGGACAGAATCAACTAAAAAAGTTTTTCTAAATTTAATTTTATAGAGATCTTTTATTTATGAGAAAGGTTTTAATCTTTATTCTGTTATTTTTATTAAACTTCACTTTAATTTCGACTGCGTTAAAAGATGCTCTTATAATCACTGATTATGATAAGATCTATAATCTGCAAGAGGTTTTATGGGAATTTAAATTTTATGAAGGGGATATCTCCACCGAAGATGATCTCCAAAAGGCTTTAAATAGCAATTTTACAGAAGAAAATTCTATCAGAGTAAAAATACCACATAGCTGGACAAAGATAAATCAGTTAAAGGATATCATAAAAGGCAATTTTATTGACAATCTCTCTTATGAAGAGATAAAAAGAATAACTACGATAAAAAATAAAGTAGGCATTTATAAATTAAAAATTTACTTTCCAGAAAATATTCCTAATAACTCTTTTGGCATTATATTAAGTAGAGTGGATAATGTTGATGTTGCTTATTTTAATGGTATAAGAATAGGAAAAACAGGTAATATATTAAAAAAGAGTGAAGGTAAGTCTAACCTATGTCATGATTTTAGAAGAACTTATGAGATACCATCAAAATTGATTAAGCCTGGAGAAAATACTTTAATAGTAATAGTTAGAGGTTATTATACAGTAGCTCATGGAAGTGGTTTTTTTGAAGGACCTTTTTTATTTGGTAATTTTGCTAAATTAATTAAAAATATCTATATTAAAGATTTTATAGAATTAGGCCTTATAATAATTTTTATTATATTGTTTATTTATTATTTAATACTTTTTATTTACCAAAACACAAAGTTTGATTTTCTATTTTTTAGCCTTGTATGTTTAATATGTGCCATTTACTTCTTTTTTGTAAATCAAATTAAATATGAAGTTTTTTCAATCTCAAAATTTTTATTATTAAAAGGTATAGAATATGGCACACTTTTTATTGTTTTTGCTGTATGGGCTCATTTTATTGTCTTTCTTTTTAAAAATAAAATATGGACAAAATTTACAATAGCAATTGATATTTATACTTTTTTTGCAGTAGTTTATCTTTTTATTACAAGTTCTCCAGTTTTATTTAATAGATTTAATTTTTATGTTAATATGTATGTTGAATTATTTATTATTGTCTATACTATCTATATAATAATAAAGTATGCTTTTTATTATAAATCAATTGAAGCAAGATTATTGATTATTGGAGTCATAATATTTATAATGACTGTTATAAATGATATATTGATAGCCCAAGATTTTATAAAAGCAGAGAGGCTTGCTACTTTTGGTTTTACTATACTTGTTTTACAAATAGCACTTTTATTAGGAAACAGGTATCAGAAATTACTAAAAGAGACAATTAAAGCAAATAAAAATTTAAAACTTTTGTATGAAGCAAGTATTAAAATGAGTGAGGATTCTAACATCGAGACAAACAATATTGAGATATTGAGTGATTTAATAGTAGAATTGGCATGCAAATTTGTTGATTCAAGAAGAGGTTCATTACTTCTTTTATCTGATGATAATAAGAAATGGCTAATAAAATCAATTTTTGAAAATGGCGAAACTTTAAAAAAAGAATTAAAAGATTCTATAATTGATATTGATCCAACATCTCCTTCTTATTGGGTATTACAGAATAAAAAGGCTTTAATTGTCCCAGAAATAGAAAATAGTAGCTTTCAGAAAAAAGAAAAATACAAAACAGATTCTTTTATAATTTTCCCTCTTATTGTTAAAAATAGAGTCTTTGGTTGTGTAAATATTACTGAAAAAAATAATGATGATATTTTTACAGAAAGCGATTTCAATCTTTTGAATGCTTTTTCTTCTGCTGCATCGATTACATTAGAGAATGCTATTTTAACTAAAAAGATCATTGAAAAAGAGAGACTTGAAAAAGAGATGGAGATTGCTCACAGAATTCAGACTGCAATGCTTCCTAAAAATTTTGAAAGTACTAATTTTGAGATTTCAGGTATGATGATAACAGCAGAAGAGGTTGGGGGAGACTATTTTGATTATATAAAAGAAAATAATAGAGAATGGTTTTGCATAGGTGATGTTACAGGACATGGAGTTACTTCTGGACTTATTATGATGATGACTCAATCAATGATCAATTCTTTAATAAAGAGTGGATTAAATACTCCAAAAGATATTATAGTTAATTTAAATCGGACACTTTTTGATAATATTCAGAATAGGCTACAGGAAAAGGATTATATTACTTTAACCATATTTTCTTATGATAATAATAGATTATTATACTCTGGCTTACATCTTGATTTTTTAGTTTATAGAAAGAGAGAAGATAAGATAGAAAGAATAGAAACAAAAGGGTTATGGAGTGGTATTATGGAAGATGTTGCTGGTATTACAGAAAATTCAGAGTTAAATCTTGAAAAGGGAGATATGTTACTTTTATTTACTGACGGAACAATAGAAGCAATTGATAGTAATAATCAATTGTATGGATATGATCGACTGATTGATGTTTTTTATAAAAATAGAGAGAAAAAATGTGAGGATATTTTAAATTATATAGTTGAAGATATAAAAAAATTTTATTATAATCAAAAAGATGATATAACTTTACTATGTATAAGGAAGAGATAATATGTTAGATATTGAGGATTTAAAAAATGAAAGATTTGAGATTAAATTAGAGGATAAAGAAAAACATATTTTTAAATTTTATGGGATGATAGACATTAAAGATTCCTTTGGAGTACTTGATCCATATTTTCATCAAATTCATAATGAAGTTGTAAAAAATAATATTAAAGAGATAAAATTAGATTTTACTGAATTACAATTTCTTAATTCGAGTGGAATAAAATCATTTATAAATTTAATATCTTTAATAAAATCTCTGCCTCAAGAAAAACAATATATTATTAATGCTGAACTTAATAAAAGTTATAGCTGGCAACAGGATTGTTTTAAAGTACTCTCAGTATTAGGGCAACATATAATGAAATTTTAAGATTATGATTTTAAAAAAAAGTTTTTATTTTCTTTTAACAGAAATATTTTATAGAATGTTATAATTTTTTTTAAAATTTTGACAGACTAAAAAATTTTTAGTATATTAATAAAACAAGAAAAATACTAAAATAAATAGGAGATGGGAAAAATTAAGAGTTAATGAAAAGTAAAAGAACAGTTTCAATTAATAACACAAAGACACTTCTAAATGTATGTGGTATAAATGATAAAAATCTCAGAAAGATTAATCAACTTTCTGGTGATAGTGTATATTCAATAGGAAATGAGATACACTTTGAAGGTGAAAATTCAGATATAGTTGAAAAGACAATCAAAAACCTCATAATAATATCAGAAAATGGTGGTACTATTTATGGGAATCTTATAGAATTGTTATTCAAAGAAATAGAAAAGAATAGAGATATTGATATTAATAGCATATTGACAGAAAATATAGAAATAAATAAGGCAAAAAAAATATATAATCCAAGAAGTATAAATCAGGGATTATATATTCAGATCCTGAAAGAGAAAGATATAATATTTTCTTATGGACCAGCAGGGACCGGCAAAACCTTTTTAGCAATTGCCTATGCTATAAATGAGTTATTAAATAAAAAATATAATAAGTTAATTTTAACAAGGCCAGTTGTAGAAGCTGGAGAAAATTTGGGCTTTTTGCCCGGGGACTATATACAGAAAATAAATCCATATCTGGTTCCTCTTTTTGATGCAATAAACTCTATTTTGCCACCAGAGATATATTTAAAACTTTCGAGTCAAAATCTTATAGAGATAGCACCACTTGCCTATATGAGGGGTAGAACTTTTAATGATTCAATCGTAATTTTGGATGAAGCTCAAAATACAACTTATACACAGATGAAGATGTTTCTAACAAGATTAGGAGACAATGCTAAATTGATTATAACAGGGGATATCTCTCAGATAGATTTGCCTAAAAAGGCAAAGAGTGGAATGGTTGAGGCTCTTAAAATTTTACGACATATCGAGGGAATAGGTTTTATAGAATTTAAAGAAGAGGATGTTGTCCGTCATCCATTGGTAAAAAAGATAATTAAGGCTTATTCTGAACACGAGAAGAGAGATGAGCAATAATATTTTATTTTCAAAAATAAAAGATTTCTTTCACAATAAAGATAATATTTTTAAAATTCTAATTTTCTTTTCTTTAGTTATGATTACATATTTAATCATTGTATTTCAGCCAATAACAATGTTTTTCAACCAAAAAATAGGAGATGTTTTAAAGAATGATGTAATTGCCTTAAAAAATATCAAATATGTGGATAAAAAAAAGACAGAAGAAAAAATTAAAGAGATTAGGCAAAATGCGACGCCAATATTTACTTTTGATTATGATATTACAAAAGAGAAATTAAAAACAATATTGAATGTTCTTGATATATTATTAATTACAGAAAATATATCTGATATTAACAAAATAATAGAAAAAAATGATTTGCAAATTACAAAAAATGATATTGACATAATAAGAAATTTAATAGAAAAAGATCCATATTTTATTAAAAAATTTTCTAATATTTATCTCTCTATTTCAGAAAATGGCATAATAGAAGATAATATTAATTCTGATATGATTATCATGGTTAATAAAAATGAACCGCAAAAAGAGATTCTTTATAAAAAAGACGAGATAAAAAAATTAAAACTTAATTTTTCTCTATTAAAAGATAAAGTAGATAAAGAATTTTCTTTTCTCTCACAGAAGGAGAGATATTTTATATTTTCCCTTTTGAATAAATTAATAGTGCCAAATATATTTTTTGATAAAGAGAAAAGTGAATTAAGAATTAAAAGAGAGATTGAGACTGGCGGTGTTGTTTATAATGAGATTAAAAAAGATCAGATTATGGCAAGAAAGGGGGATATGATTACTGAAGATAATTACGATAAAATAATGGCTGTAACCCAGTCAATAAATAATGAATTAAAGTCAAATTTTAATTTTATTAGATTAATGTTTTTATTTTTACTTTTATTATCTTTTGTTTTATTTAGTTACTATTTTATAAAAATATATGATTATGATTTTTTTAAAAGTGTTTATAATATTTTATTTGTTTCAATTATTATTATTATATTTGTAGTTTTAGTTGATCTACCTATTTATTTTAGTTTAAATAAACAGAATATATATTATGGATTATTCATACCTCTTGCCTCTCTTGGCATAACACTTGCATTTTTATATTCAAAAGAGATTTCCATTATTTTTATAATCATTATCTCTCTTCTATTCTTCATTATATCAGAATATAACTATACATCTTTTATATTTTTGTTTTTCTCTGGAATATCATCTGTCTTTATAACAAATAATATAACTAAAAGAGGGGATTTATTAAAATCTGGTATATTTGTTGCAATGATTAACATAGTTATATCTACAATTATTGTTTTTAATAGTAGTATTAAAGAGATAAACTATTTATATTTTTTTATAATATCTTTTTTAAATGGCATATTATCATCCATTCTTGCAATTGGACTAATAACCTTGGGAGAGAGCATTCTTAATTCTGCTACTGTATTTAGGCTTCACGAATTATCCGAACTCTCATTACCATTAATGAGAGAACTTTTTAATTCTGCTGTTGGAACATATAATCATTCTATTCTTGTTGGAAATTTAGCAGAATCAGCAGCAAACGCAATAAATGCAAATGGGCTTCTTGCAAGAATAGGGGGATATTATCATGATATTGGAAAGATCGAAAATTCCGAATATTTTATTGAAAATCAGGGTGAATATAATATTCACGATGATTTAAAACCTTCAATAAGTGTTGCCATAATAAAATCTCATGTTAAAAAAGGTATAGAATATGCAAAAAAACATAAATTGCCACAAAAGGTTATTGATATTATATCTCAACATCATGGGAATTCATTAATAAAGTATTTTTATAATAAGGCATTGGCTATGAATGATATGGCAAAAGAGGAGGTAAAAGAGGATTTTTATAGATACAATGGAGAAAAACCTAAATTTCCAGAGGCTGCAATAGTAATGCTTGCTGACCAGGTTGAAGCAGCAACAAGAGCATTAAAAAAACATACTGTTAATACAATAGAGAATCTTGTGGATTCAATCATAGTTGAAAATTATGAGGCAGGACAATTGGACGATTCTGGACTTACCTTAAAAGATTTAACAAAAATAAAAGAGATATTTATAAAATTACTTATAGGTATGTATCATTCACGAATAGAGTATCAAAAAGAGAATAAAATAGAAATTTATCAAAAAAATGGAATAAATTAAAAAAGGATTAAATATGAATACCATTGATATTAATTATGAAATTGATGAGTTTCAAAATATAATTTCTCAGGAGGAAGTTACTTTCTGGGTAGAAAAGATATTATCTGAACTTTCTTGTAATAATAAGATTCTCTCTCTATACTTTACAACTGATGAAATTATGAAAGATTTAAATAAAAATTATAGAAAAAAAGATTATATTACAGATGTGCTCTCTTTTCCAAATGAGACTAAAGATCCATTTAGTGATCCCTCTTTTTTGGGAGACATTGCTATATGTATTCCACAGGCAAAAAGGCAGGCAGAAGAGAGAAAAAATGACATTATAAGTGAGATAAAATTCTTGATTCTTCATGGTATTTTACATCTTTCTGGCTATGACCATGAAAATGATAATGGAGAAATGGAAAAAATAGAAAAAGATATATATTATAAACTAACAGGAGAGAAAATTGAGTAGTATTTTTGATAAATTAATTAAAACAGATAAAAATAATCATCACCCATCACTTCATCAAATAATCAAAGAGTACGAAAACAAAATAAATGAATATGAAAAAAAGATGATATTAAACATAGTAGAATTGAGTGAGATATATGTTAGAGAGATAATGGTTCCGAGAGTGGATGTCATAAGTATAGATATTAATTCAAGCATAGAGGAGATCTTAAAGATAGTAGCGGATAATGGTATTTCAAGACTTCCTGTATATGATGAAAATATAGATAATATTGTCGGTATTCTTCATGCCAAAGATTTACTGAATTATATAAGAGATAAAAATAATTTTAGTTTATCAAAAATAATAAGACAGCCCTATTTTGTTCCAGAATATAAAACAATTAATGAACTGTTAGTCGAACTAAGAGAAAAAAGAATCCATCTTGCAATTGTAGTTGATGAGTATGGTGGAATGGCTGGAATCGTATGTCTTGAGGACATAATAGAGAGAATTGTCGGTGAAATTCAGGATGAGTTTGATGATGAAACAGATGAGATAATCAAAATAGATGAAAATAAGTATGTAATTAATGCAAGGATAAACATTGATGAGTTAAATGAGAGACTATCTTTAAATATTGAGACAGATAAGGCTGATTCTCTTAGTGGATTTTTATATATGCTTTTTGGTAAGATTCCTTCTATAAATGAAAAGATAGAATATAAAAATTATGTTTTTACAATAGAATCAATCATAAAAAGAAAGATAAAGAAAGTATTATTAGAGATAAAAAGTGAAAATTGAAAGAAAATAGGATTTTCTTAGATTATAAGATTAATTGTTAATAAAATATTTTTTAAATTCAGTCTCTATCATATCTACAGACAATTTTTCATAAAAAGGTTTTTCAGTTGTTACACAAAGCCCACCATTTATCGTTCCATATTTTAAACACTCTTTTAGTTTTAAGCCTTTACAAAAGCCATATAAAAATCCAGCAAAAAAACTATCACCAGCACCATTTGAGTCCACAAAATTGTTAGAATATTCTTCAATAACTGGCAAAGTTATCCATTCTTTATTTTTATTAAATGCAGAAACACCATTTTTGCCATGTGTGCATACAACAAAATCTTTCCCTTGATCTATCATACTTATCATAAAATCCTTCCAGTTATTCAAGCCACTTGAACACATAAAAATCACATTAGCGGTATTTATAAAGTCCTTATGGTAATCATTATTCCCATCATAATCATGGATATCACACCAGATCGGCTTATTATATTTTTTTGCAAGTGGAATTATATTGCGACAATAGTTTATAATGTTAAGAGCAATAATATCTGCCTTTTTTATCTCTTTTTCAATTTTTGAGTAATTAATCTCTGGATTGAATGAAGAATAGATAGCATAAATTGAGACTCTGTTTCCATCATCATCCACAATATTAACATGTTTTTCGGTTTCAGATTTTTCAATATGGGGTATAAATTTTATTCTGTTTTTTGAAAAATATTTCTTATAAAAATTTAAATATTTGTCATTCCCTATTTGCGAATGAAATGTTACTTTGAATCCTAATCTTGAAAGATTTAGACTCTTTATTGCTCCAGTTCCTCCAATTGATTCAAAAAATTTTTTACTAAATATTGTCTGCTCTTTAGGCTCGGGTAACTTATTTACTCTTATGACACTATCAGTGCATAGTCCACCTATTACAAAGATATTCATTCTTAATGCTCCAAATAAAAGTCTTTAAGTTCTTAAGATAATATTTATTTTATAAAATGTTAAGAAAAATTTGATTACGTCGATTCAATCACGAAGTGCATATTTTATAACCTCATAAGGCGTCATAAAATTAAGACACTTTAATGGTCTATGATTTAAAATATTTTGAATTCTTAATAATTCTTCTTCTGATATTTTCTTTTTCTTTTTTTGAGATATATTTATTCTTTCATTTTTGGTATCACAAATCAAAAAATTTTGACTATAAATGATTGACTTTTTTTAAAAAAAAGGGTATTTTATAGCACAAAAATTTAATGGGCTGTCGGCAAGCGGTAAGCCAGCTGGTTTTGGTCCAGCCATTCGGTGGTTCGAATCCATCCAGCCCAGATTAAGAAATTTAGTTAAGGTAGAAAGGAGTGAGATATGAGTTCTTTTGTGCTTGATGCAAAATTAAGGGACAAAACAGGTAAAGAAGCCTGTAAAAAGTATAGAAAAGAAGGCTATATACCATCTATTATATATGGACAAGGTGAAAATATAAATATATTAATAAATGGTCATACCTTTAAAAAGATTTATCCTAAATTAACCAGATCTACTATTTTAAACTTAAATCTCGAAAATAAAAAGATTGATGTCTTAATTAAGGATTATGATAAAAATTCTTTAAAAGATCAATTTATGCATATAGATTTTTACCAGATAGATCAAAATAAGGTTATCCATGTCCAGATTCCACTTGAATTTGTTGGTACTGCAATAGGAATGAGAGAAGGCGGTATATTGGAGAAACATTTAGTATCTCTTGATATTGAATGTTTACCAAAAGATATTGTTAACCATTTTGAAGTTAATATCGAACATTTGAAAATAAATGAGAGTCTTCATGTTAAAGACATAAAATTAGATAAAAAATATAAAGTTTTATCACATCCAGATGATGTTATTGTAAGAATATCAGGTGTTAAGGCTGAAACTGTTGAAAAGTCAGGTGAGGAGCAAGCTACTACCACCACATCTACTGAAGAGCCAAAGAGTGAGGCTAAAAAAGAAGATCAAGATAAATAATAATTTTTTCTTTATTTATATATTTTTAAAAATAGGCAAAAATGCCTATTTTTTTTATTTTTTTAGTGATTTTTTTAAAAAATTATATTATAATATATTATAAGATTTTTATAAAAAATTTATTTTATAATTAGGCTTATAAGGGAATTTAAATTCCTTGAATATTCTAAAGAGGAGGCCTCTGATGGAGATTAAACCAATTAAAAAGAAATTAAAGCTTTTTGGATTTAATAATCTTACAAAAACTCTTACTTTTAATCTTTACGACATATGTTATGCAAAGGATCCAGTTCACAGGAAGGCATATATAGAATACATTGATGAGCAATACAATTCTCAAAGATTAATAGAAATATTAAAAGAGGTAGCAAGAATAATTGATGCAAATATTTTAAACATAGCAAATCAAGATTATGACCCTCAGGGAGCGAGCGTAACAATGCTTGTTGCAGAAAATAAATCTCAAAATGATTTAAATAATAAGGAATCAACTGGCCCTTTGTCAGACTCTATTGTTACTCATCTTGATAAGAGTCATATTACTGTTCATACCTATCCAGAAAGCCATCCAGATAATGGAATTTCTACTTTTAGAGCAGATATAGAGGTAAGTACATGTGGCGTAATATCTCCATTAAAGGCATTGAATTATCTTTTGCAATGTTTTAATCCAGATATTGCTATAATTGACTATGTTGTCAGAGGATTTACCCGAGATATTAATGGTGATAAATTTTTTATAGATCATAAGATGCAATCAATTCAAAAATTTATTGCCAAGGATACAAGAGAGTTATACAATATTGTAGATCTTAACATATATCAGGAGAATATATATTGTACCAAGATGATATTGAAAGAGTTTGATCTTGATGATTATCTTTTTGGTACAGCAAAAAAAGATCTTTTACCTGGTGAGAAGAAGAAGATAAAACAGAGAATAAAAAAGGAAATGGCAGAAATATTCTCTGGTACAAGGATAAAGAAACATTTTTAGATTATTATAATTTTTTCAAATTGTTTAATATCATCAAAAATATATATATTATTAGAAATGGTATTAATTCTATAGTATTTTTCTCTATTTTCTATAATATTTGGATTTAAACCGCTATTTTTTATCATCTTTTTTAGTCTTGAATTGTTGGCATAAAATCGGTTTGAATCTTCAATCCCATCAAAAATTTTTTGTTCTATCTCTTTTTTTTCTACAAAACCTCTCTCTTCTAAAGGCTTACTATTAAAATCTTCTATTAACCTTTGCACTAAGAGTTCTAATAACATAAATAAGACATTTGATAATTCGAATTTAAATTTCTTACCATTCTTTACTATAAATAAAAGTCTCTCTTTTTTAATTAGATATATATCATAGTTTAAGGGCTCCGTGGTAAGCATATTTTTGGAATAAATTTTTAGATTAAGACTTTTTATAATCTTATCCGCATAAGAATTTATCATATTTATCGAATGTATTATTAACTCTGGTTTTTTTAATATTTTCTGAAAAATATTATTTTTTATCCTGCTAGTCTCTTCTTTTATATTTTCCAGTATATTAACAAAAGCAAAATTATTTGTTTCATGATTTAAATTTTCTCTTGTTAAAATAGTAATTTTTTTATTAAGATTCTTATTTTTTTTAATTAATATTTTATTCTTTTTTTTCATCTTTTTTATTCTTTTTTCATAAGAAAGATGAACTATTATCGATAATATACCAATTAAGATTAAAAAAATTAAGTTTATTATTGCTCCTATATATGATTTTAAATATAAAAATAGAATAGAACTAATAATTGTTAATATAATAAAAAGAAGAACTATCAGAGACTTTAATATTTTAGTCTTCATAAATTTAATCTATAACAGTAATTATATTTGCCGTATTCCATTTTGCAAAACCAGATAATGCCTGAATCTGTTTGGAATTAATATAGTAAATTTTGCCGTTTAGTTTTACAAGTCCACCATCATAATGGGAATGTTTAAAAGTATAATTCACTCTTCCTAAGAATATTACATCCTGCCATCTATCACAGGTCTTTAGTTTTGGGATATGCTTTAAATGATTTGCCTTTATTTTATTATCAACTATACTATTTCTGAGTAATTCTTCATATTTGTAATCACTCATTATTAACTCCCTTTTATTATTATTATACACTTGAAATGATATTTTTTCAACTATTTTTATAATTTTTTTTATTTAAATTTATCAGATATTTTAAATTTCTGTCTTCTAAATTTTTTAATAAATTCATCACATTAAACTAACAATTCTTTTACATTCTCAGAAATTTCTATGCCAGCATGAAATGATCTATCACTGACAATAACTTTGTTATTTTTCTTATCAAAAAGTTCTACTTTGATTATTGAATTAAGACTCTCAAATATTTTTCCGTCCATGCCGGTAACTTTTGGATAAGGAAGATAAAAGCCATTCTTTTTCTCTCCCTCTATTTTTAAATAAAATTTGCTTGAATTTACATTTATAGAAAAAGTATTATCTTTTAAAATAATATTTTCTATTTTAGAATTATTATATGTAGCAAAAGGATATATCTTTTTATTATAAAAAATAGCTCCAACAAACCCATTAAACTTAAAATTCAAAAAAGGAATTTTTGCTATAGAAAACATAAAAGCCATCTCATTTTCAGAAAAATCATTTGCTTGAAGCCATATCCAGGATGTTGGAAAAGATTTACCCCAATTCTTTTCAATGTATCCTATACCATTATTAAAGTCTATCTCTTTATCATTTATCAGTAGTTTCCCTTTTATGTTATGCTTAAAACTTGAAACCTGATAATAACATTCCATAAATGGCAGTAATCCAAAATATCCCATTATTCCAGGAGAAAATAGTTTTACAGGCCAGTTGTGAATATTTTCAAAACTAAGTTCACCAACTATTTTAGTTGAATCTTTATTTATATTAAGTTTTATACCATCAATTTTAAAATTATTATTTTCTATTTTAATATCGAATTTCTCTTTTTTTGCATAAAATTCTTCTTTACTATATCTAAAATAAAAAGCATTAAGTTCTTTTCCATTATAAAATTGAATAAATGAATGTGGGTCTTTTTTAGATAAAATTATACCCGGAATTATTGCAATAACATATTTTCTATCTTCTGTTATTAGTTTATAATACCAACCTTCAAAAAAATTATACCTTTTGTTATGTCCATGATAGTTATCTGGTCTCCATATATTTATAAAGTTATCAAACATATTATTCTCCTTAATTTTTTAAAGTTTATACATAAAATCTTTTATTTTGTCAAAAGATTATATTTTTAGTTAAAAACCAAAGTGATTTTTTTTATTTTTTTTCTTAAATTTTGTAAAGGATTTTCTCAAAAATTTTGTGATTAATAATTAGAAAACAATTTTTATTTCTGGAGGAAAAAGTATGGAAAAGTATGATTTTGTGTTAAATAAAACTTTATTAG
>Ga0209720_1001049_pt1 | contig 25145 bp, 22 predicted proteins | sample AD_JPNMR3_MetaG_FD_184426 | JGI IMG/M metagenome (GOLD analysis project Ga0209720, IMG submission 184426) | Active sludge microbial communities of municipal wastewater-treating anaerobic digesters from Japan - AD_JPNMR3_MetaG (SPAdes) (version 2) | ecosystem: Engineered > Bioreactor > Anaerobic...
TGCCATCTTAATCATATCCTTTCCTCCTGTACGATAATGCTTTGTCAACATAATCATACAGGAAAATTTGATTAAGGTGGCCTATTTTTTTACCGGTATGTGGTACAATTTTAGAATAGCATTAACAACCTATGTCAAATATTTTTACATTAGTTTCTTCCGAAATGTCAGAAGCCTTAGGAGCATTAGTTTTTGAAATACTATAAATTGGGGAAGGAGTGCTTTCTACTGCCTTTTGAGGGACAAAACCACTGCATCCGGAAAGCAGCAAGGCTCCTGCAAAAGTTAGCACAGCTATAAACCTTTTCACGCTATCACTCCTTGTTTTTAAAATTTAGATTTCAAAGGGAAGTTTTTATATAGAAAATGCTTTCGATGAAACTTATACAATTTTAAATTATACCGATAAGCCATTTTTAAATCAAATGCAAATTTAGGTACAATAGGGGTAAAAAAATAAAAACAGCGACTTTCAAAATACTTGAAAGCCGCTATTTTCAATGGTCGGAGTGACTGGATTTGAACCAGCGACCTCTTGCACCCCAAGCAAGCACTCATACCAAACTGAGCTACACCCCGATTTGCTTTATAATTATAGCATACTCTTTTTTAGTTGTAAATATGTAAATTTAAAATTTTTAATGTATAAAAATTTCAAAAGATGATGATAATTAAAATAAAAATAACCAAAATTTTTTAAGGAGGACAAAAATATGCTTAGCGATGATGTACCATCATCCACTGAGCTTCAAAAATGCAATAAACCCAGCAAGATAAATAAAATATACGGAACAATAATATATTTTTTACTTGTTGTAATAATAAGTCTCATCGTAAACAACATTATAATATACAATTGGTACAACAATACAAAAACCCAGTTTAAGGACACATTTCTCAGGGTTCAAACCATATCTGAGGAAAATATGAGCCTGGAAACTCTTAATGAAACTTTGAAAAATGACTATGCATTGTTAAAAGAAGATTACAGCAAGATTTTAAGTGAGAATGAGAGTATAAAAAAGGAAATCGAGGAGCTTAAGAAGAAAAATGAGGATATCGAAAGAATAAACAAGGAATTGGTGGAGGACAATATAGAACTTCAAAATACATTAAAATTGGCTGCGGCAGCAGGTGTAAAGCCTCAGAACTATACGGAATTTAAAGGAATAAGCTCAAAAAGCTCTATTGAAAGAGGACAATACATCGGAAAATTCTTAGGAACGGCATATACTCCGTCTAAAGAGGAATGCGGCAATGATATCGGAATAACCAACTCCGGAAAACCGATTATTCCCGGGATATCGATTGCAATTGATAAAAATTACTGGCCCTTTGGAACCGTATTTTATATTAAAGGGTTGGGTTATGCAGTAGCTATGGATACAGGTAGTGCAATTAAAGGTAAATATAGATTCGACTTTGCAGTATTCGACAAAAACTTTGCAAATCAACTGGGAGCTAATTATTGGGATGTCTATTTGGTAAAATTGGGTGATGGAAAGGTTGAAGATATCTCTCTATAAAAAAGGCTCCAGAAAAAGAGGTGCGGTAATTGCACTTCTTTTTTTTGCGTTATTATTATTTTTTTGTTAAATCAAAGGAGTTTGACGACTATTAATAGAATAGGAGTAAAAACAACAAAGCATAAACCTTTAAAACATATTTTTTAGCAAGGGGGTAACGAAATGGAAGTAATAAACGTGGGAGGAAATTTTAAAAAAGTTGCAAAGCCTCCCATTAAATTAATCGTTGGAGTAATTGCATTAATAGCCTTTGCACTTCTTTTTTTCAACTCATTCTATACTGTGACCGATCAGGAGCAAGCTGTAGTGCTTACCTTCGGAAAGGTCACAAATATAGAGGGAGCCGGAATTCATTTCAAACTGCCGCGCCCGATACAATCGGTTGTAAAAGTGCCGGTGCAAATGACTCAAAAGCTTGAGCTAGGCTACAGAGATCAGGGGAACGGCAACTATATAACTGTAGATGAAGAATCAAAAATGATTACAGGAGATTTTAACATAGTAAAAATTGATTTTTTCATTGAATGGAAAGTTTCCGATCCTAAAAAATATCTTTTTAATTCCGAGGATCCAAAAGGTATTCTTAGGGACTCCAGCCTAAGTGCCGCCCGTTCTGTTGTAGGTTCTACATCTATTGACGATGTGCTTACCAGCGGAAAAATTGCCATTGAGAACGAAATCAAGGAAAAGTTGATAGCATATCTTGATATCTATGATATCGGAATACAGGTACTCGATGTAAAAATACAGGATTCGGAACCACCTACAGAAGAAGTAAAGCAGGCATTCAAGAATGTGGAGAATGCAAAGCAAAGCAAGGAAACGGCAATGAATGAAGCAAACAAATATAAAAACACGGAGATTCCCAAAGCTCAGGCAGAGGCCGACCGCATATTGCGTAATGCAGAATCGCAAAAGCAGACGAAGATAAATGAGGCCAAGGGAGAAGTAGCTAAATTTTTAAAAATGTATGAGGAATACAAGAATTTCGAAGATATAACAAAGACAAGACTTTATCTTGAAACAATGGAAGAGATACTCCCGGATATCACGGTTTATATTGAAGACGATTCTTCGAGTGTGCAAAAGATTGTTCCGCTAAAGCCATTTAATTCGGAAGGGGGCGAATAGAATGATAAAAAAGATATTGGCAGGTTGTGTATTGGTATTTGCACTAATTATACTGTTGTCAAGCATGTTTATTGTCACAGAAGGAGAATATGTGTGCATAAGAAGGTTTGGAAAAATCATCGACACAAAAGACTCCGCCGGATTATATTTCAAGATGCCCTTTGTTGACAGCAAGTTAACCCTTCCCAATAAAAAAATACTTTACAATCTTCCGGCATCGAACGTATTGACAAAGGACAAAAAGGATATGGTTATCGACAACTATATTATCTGGTATATATCCGACCCTGTGGAGTTTGTCAAGTCCATAGGTTATATATCGGAAGCGGAAAGACGAATTGATGCTGCGGTTTACAATACCGTAAAAAATACTATGGGTACCCTTGAGCAAAACAGTATAATAAACGAAAAGCTGTCGGGAAGAGGAGAGTTCGATAAAATTGTAACCGATGAAGTGGCAAGACAGCTTAGCGGTTATGGTATTACCGTATATGATGTAAAAATAAAAAAGCTGGATTTGCCCATTGAAAATGAAGAGACCGTATACCAAAGAATGATATCCGAGAGAGAAAAAATAGCCGAACAGTACAGGGCTGAAGGTGAATACGAGGCAAACAAAATAAAAAATGAAGTGGATAAACAGGTAAACATCATCATATCGGAAGCCAAAGCCAGTGCACAAGAGCTAATCGGTGAAGGGGAGGCCGAATATATCAAGATTCTTTCCGAAGCATATTCAGGCGAAAAGAAAGAGTTTTACGAATATATAAAAACACTTGAAGCAATGAAAGCGTCTCTTAAAGGAGAAAAAACACTTATACTTCCTTTAGACTCTCCCATCACAAAATATTTTAAGGATATTGACAATTAAATCTCCTCCGAATGTAAAAGCAAAAATATTAAAAAGAAAAGCGGTACTGCATTATTTGATATAAAGCAGTACTCTTTTTTTGTATATTTAAAAGTTCTGCGAACCATAATATGATTAGATATGTTATCCAAAACTAATATATAGCTTGAATTGTAACTAGATTTCCTTAAGGAGTGTAATATATGGCTGATTTTAAAAAACTAATGAAAGACATTTTTGCTTTTAAAGAGCCCAAGCCCCAAGAAGAATTCATATTGAAGGAAAAGGAGTCTGAAAAAATTGACGGCGGGGAAGGCGCAAATGAAAAAGCTCCTGAAAAAAAGAAAAAAGGTTTGTTTAAAAACTTTTTTGTAAATGGAGAAAAGAAAGACGGCGATTCCAAAAATGAAAACGACAGTCCTGAAAAAATGGTATATGTGAGCAAAAACTTAGACGAAAATGTCAATTATCTTAAAAAGAGATTTTCAATTCCTACCAATGGGGACGTAGTCCTAAGAGAGTTTGATATTGTAGTGAAAGATAAAAAAATTCCCGCATGCCTTATATTTTACGACGGGATGGTTAACGGCATGCTTATAAATCTTAATATACTACAGCCGTTAATGCTTCTTTCAAACCTTGATATAAAAGATAAAGACGGAGAGAACAATATTTCGGAATATATTCACAGAAGCTTGGTTACTCACAATCAGGTAAAAGTATCCCGCGAGTTCGATGAAATTGTTGGGGAAATTAATTTTGGCGGCTGCGGGGTTTTTATCGACGGAATAGAAACTGCCTATGCTTGTGATGTAAAGGGATGGCAGCATAGGTCGGTAGACAGGCCCAATAACGAGATTGTTATAAGGGGTCCCCAGGAAAGCTTCAATGAGATACTTAGGGTAAACACTGCCCTTATCAGAAAAATATTAAAAGACGAAGACCTTGTGGCAGAAAGTATTGAAATAGGAGCGAGAAGTAAAACTCCTTGTTCAATGCTGTATATAAAGGACATTGCAAATGAATCTCTAGTAGCCGAAGTAAGAAGACGGCTTAAAAGCATTAAAACAGATTACATATTCGACACTGGAGAACTGGAGCAGTATATAGAGGACAATACCATAATGTCCACTCCGCAAATAGTGGCTACGGAAAGGCCGGACAGAGTGGCATCCATGCTTGCAGAGGGAAAAGTGGCAGTGATTATGTCTGGAAGCCCCTTTGCTCTTGTAATGCCCACTACCAATAATGATTTTCTCCAGTCGGCTGAAGATTCTTATGTAAGGTTTCCATATGCAAACCTGCTTCGGGTAATGAGAGTTATAGCCATATTTATGTCACTGCTCTTACCGGGGCTTTATGTGGCAATAACCAATTATCATCATGAAATGATTCCGACAGACCTTCTTTTTGCCATAGAAGCCTCTCGGGAGAGAGTGCCTTTTCCGTCGGTGGTGGAAATAATCATAATGGAATTTGCCTTTGAGCTTATTCGTGAAGCAGGTCTTAGGGTTCCCAGTCCTATAGGTCCAACTCTTGGCATAATCGGTGCTTTGATACTGGGCCAGGCTGCAGTGGCAGCAAATATTGTAAGCCCGATTCTCATAATTGTGGTTGCAGTTACCGGTATCGGTTCTTTTGCCATACCAAATTTTTCACTGGGCTTTTCTTTTAGAATTTTGAGGTTTGCTTATGTTTTTCTTGCAGCTATGGCAGGTTTTCTGGGAATTACCTTTGGGCTTTTTGTGCAAAGCATTATTCTGTGTAATGCAAAATCTTTCGGAGTGCCTTTTATGGCACCTTTCGGACCAAAGACCAATAGCGGTTTTCAGGACCAGTTCTTTAGGTCGCCTATTTGGAAACAGGAAAAAAGGCCTGACTTTTTAAATACCAAGGATACTCGAAAACAGCCTAAAATATCAAGGCAATGGATAAAAGGCAACAAGAAAAAGTAATAAATATTAAGACATTGCGATAGGAGGACTTCTGTGGAAGGTAAAGTAATTTTCGGAAAAAGAGAAGCGATATCAATTCTGCTAGTACTTATATGTAACCAGTTGATTTTAGGATTCCCGAGCATTATGTCAAATAGTGTGGGAAGTGCAGGGTGGATTATGACCATTTACGTTTCCATAATCACATTATGCCTTTTTCTTATAATGGCAAAGCTTTATTCTGCGTTTGAAGGAAAAGATTTATTGGATATAGGCGAATTTGTCGGAGGAAATATCATAAGGATTATTGTCGGCCTTTTAGTCGTGATTGATACCGTTTTCTTAATTTCAATAAAATTGAGAGAATATACTGAGCATATAAAGATAATAAGCTTTACCCAATCTCCGGTTAGTTTCATAACGCTGTTCTTTACCTTAGGGATGATAATTAGCGTCTATTACGGCATAGAACCCTTGGTAAGGAGTGCATCAATTGTTGTTCCTGTTGTTGCTGTTGGGATCATAATAGTTGTTGCAGGTTCTGTCAAAAATTTTGAGTTTTCAAATATTATGCCGATTCTTGGTACGGGTCCATATGATATCTTTGTAGGAGGCCTGCCGAGAATATCAATATATTCAGGGCTCCTTCCTCTTTTTTTCATACCTCCTTTTATGGGAGGTTATAAAGATATAAAAGAAATTGGCATATTGGCAATTATTATATCCAGTGTGGTTTTAACCTTGGGAATTCTTGCATATTTGCTTGTATTTCCATACCCCACTTCCGCTAATAGTGTTCTTCCTTTTTTTGAACTGTCAAGGGTTTTGGAGTACGGAAGGTTCTTTCAAAGAATTGAGTCGGTTTTTTTGCTTACATGGTCGCTGGCAGGTATGATATATCTTAGCTCCGGGTTGTATTTTATAGTATATGTGTTTTCAAAAACCTTTAGACTCAAGTACTATAGACCGCTTATAATTCCTTTTACCTTGATAATTTTTGCATCAAGTCTCATACCCAAAAGCCTGATAGAGATAATGTATATTGATAACAAGATAATCAGGTATTACTCTTGGATAATTACTTTCGGTATGACATTGATTCTTCTGGTAATTGCAAGACTTGTGAAAAGAAAAAAGAGAGGGATGGCTAAAAATGGGAAGTAAAACAAGGAAGATTTTCATAGTACTTATTGTCCTTATTATGTGTTTTTCCATGACAGGATGCTTTGACAAAAGAGAGGTAGACGATTTGGTCAATCCTATAGCTATCGGACTTGATAAAGGAAGAAACCGTTCTATCCGAATGACTTTGCAAATAGCGATTCCGACAAAAGTGGCCGGAGGAGGAGAAGGCGGAGGAGGGGGCGGAGGTAAAGAATCCGTATCCTATACAACCGTTGAAGCACCATCGATTTATTCGGGGTTGAATATGATAAACACTTATGTCAGTAAACAGCTTAATATGTCACAGATAAAGGTTCTTGTTTTTTCCGAGGAACTGGCAAGGGAAGGCATTGAAAAATACGTAAATTCCCTTATGAGAGGAAGAGAGTTCAGGCCAAATTCCTACCTTTTGGTGGCAAGAGGCAGCGGAAATGCTGCAGAGAGATATTTAAGGGCAGTAGAACCGGAACTGGAATCAAATCCTGCAAAATATTATGAGATGGTTCTGAGTGCCTACTCCTATACAGGTTTTTCGTCAAACACTACTCTTGTGAATTTCTACAAGAATATGGTGAGTGAATCCAGCCAGCCTTTGGCAGTCTTGGCTGATATAAGCAAGTTTGAAAATTCCGATGACATAAATATGGACAATTCCACATACAGGGAAAAAGGAAGGGATTTTCCGTTGGAAGGCGATTTCAAAGCCGGAGATATGCCAAAGGTAGGTACAATAAAGTCGGAAATAATGGGACTTGCTGTTTTTAACGGCGCAAAAATGGTTGGAGAGTTTGACGGGGAGGAAACCCAGCTTCAACTTATGCTGGAAGGGGATTTTGGTTATTCTTATGTCACAATACCTGACCCTATAGCAGAGGACTATGTAGTTCTCCTTAGTATAAGGCAAAACAGAAAGCCTAAAAGAACTGTTGAAATGATAGATGAAAAACCCAATATTAAAGTAAAGATTTACCTTGAAGCAGATATTCTTTCAATACAAAGCGGTATTAATTATGAAAGCATAGACAAAGTGAAAATACTTGAAGATTCGGCAGAGGAATTTATTGAAAAAGATCTTGCTAAAATGCTTGAAAAGACTGCAAAAGAGTTTAAAAGTGATACTCCGGGATTTGGAAAAGAAATGAAAGGGAAATTCTTGACCTGGGATGAATGGATAAATTTCAACTGGATAGAAAAGTATCCTGAGTCTAAATTTGAAGTCGATGTCGATTTAAAAATAAGAAGACCCGGACTTATGTTAAGGACATATCCTGCAACCGGTATTGAGGTAGGTGAAGAATAAATTATGATTTTCATATTACGGGTTATTTTGGCAATAATTTTGCTATGGGTGTTTATAAAGACAATAAGTTACGGAAAGTGGACATGGGATAAAAAAAACAGGCTTGGTGCCGTTATGATTTTTGTTGTTGCACTGGCTGCTGTCATTCTTCCCATATATGTATTCTATATAAGGTATTAAAGGTGGTTTTGGTATGAACAATAACATTACTTTTGGAAGCCATGAAGCTATATGCCTCATGATTACCATGATTTCAACAAAAGCCATACTGAATTTTCCGAGCGCTATGGCCAAAATAGGAGGCCCGGCTGCATGGATTGTGGCAATATATATATCACTTCTTGTCATTATAGCCTTTTATATAGTAAGCAAGCTGTATTCCAAATTCGAAGACAAGGATATTATTGACATTGGTGGCATTTTGGGCGGAAAAGCCTTAAAAATCCTGTTGGGTGTTTTAATATTAATTTTTCTTATTGCTTTGCTGTCATTTTACCTTAGAAGTTTTAGCGAAGAAATGAAAACGATGGGATTTACAATATCTCCAATAGGATTTGTTATGCTATTTTTTGTGTTTGGCATGATTATAAGTGCTTATGTGGGAATCGAAGCTTTGATAAGGTTTCAGGCAATAATTGTTCCCGTTACTGTAATAAGCTTTATATTATTTATTATCGCTTTGATACCCTCTATGAGCATTGATAATATCAAACCCATATTAGGCCTGGGCTCTTATAATGTATTTGTAAAAGGGGCTGTTCGAATATCCGATTTTGCCGAATTAATTTTTTTGTTTTTACTGCCGCCTTTTATAAAAAAAACAGATGTTTTTAACAAGACAGGCTTTATTGGTCTTGTTATCTGTTCATTGGTACTTACAAGTCTTACCTTTTCGTTTGTAAGCATATATCCCTATCCGATTTCGACGGGTGATCTGCTGCCGGCATATGAACTTGCCCGTATCATAAAATTCGGACGTTTTTTCGAAAGAGCAGAAAGTATACTGGTCATTACCTGGGCAACCATAGGTTTTATGTATTTGAGCACAGCGTTTTATTTTCTGTTGCATGTATTTAAAAAGACCTTTGGCCTTCGTTATTATGAACCTCTTATATTGCCCTTTGCATTGGTGATTATGAGTACAAGCCTTATACCGGAAAGGCTGATGAATATCATATCGTTGGAATCCGGGATTTTTAGAAACTTTATATGGATAATAGTTTTTATACTTCCTGTTGTGCTTTTAATTGTTACAAGAGCCGTAAGAAGGGAAAAAAGCGGCAACTCTTCTTGACGGATAAAAAGGATGTAAAATAAGCAATTGAATGAAGATTGCTTTACGCTTGTTGATTAATAATACAAAAACATTTCTTGGGGAATAATTAAGTTTTTGACACTTTTTTCGCTTAATATGAATAATATATTACAATCGTGTTACAACTATTGACAAAAAGTGTTATTAATTATAATCTAAGCTTAACAAAAGCGTATGTGAATGTGTCATGTCATATACTATATTAGGGTAATATTAATTTAACCCAATGAAAATATTAATCATAGGTTTGCCCCCTTTAAATTTTGTCAGGTGCATATTTTAATGCACCTTTATTTATTGGGTTTGGAATGAAGGATTTAAGTAAATAAAAAACCTGCTTCATTTCTGAAACAGGTTTTTGGCAGGGGCAGCAGGAATCGAACCCGCAACCAACGGTTTTGGAGACCGCTACTCTACCAATTGAGCTATACCCCTTCGGCGCTTTTTTAGTATACAACAGCTTTACTTTTATGTCAATGCTTTTTAAGAAATTTTTTGTGTAATTTTTGCTCTTGTTTGTGGTAAGATAGAAAAGGATAAATTTACCCCAGTTATTGTTAAAGGAGAGAAGAACAATGGACAACAAAATCGGTTTTATCGGCGCAGGCAATATGGGCTATGCTATGATAACCAGTATAGCAAAATCCGGTATTGTTCCTGCAGAAAATGTTTTAGTCTTCGATGTCGACAAGGACAAGCTTTCCGTTTTGAAGGAAAATGCGGGAATAACCATTTCGGACAGTGCTCTTGAGACTACCCAAAAAGCGGATATAATTATTCTTGCAGTAAAGCCCAACACGGTTAAAGCAGTTCTTAATGATATAAAGCCTGCTATTGACAATAATAAAATACTGGTTTCTGTTGCAGTGGGAATACCGATTAAATTTTATAAAAATATAATCGGAGAGGATAAAAAGTTTATTAGGACAATGCCTAATACTCCTGCGCTGGTAGGAGAAGGAATGACTTTGATGTGTTGTGACGAAAATGTTAACCAAAAAGAGGCCGAACAAGTAAAAAAAATATTTGAGTGCTTCGGTAAAGTAGAATTCTTGGAAGAAAAACTGATGAGCGAAGTAACGGCAGTTACCGGCAGCAGTCCGGCATATGTCTTTATGTTTATTGAAGCAATGGCCGATGCCGCTGTTCTTTCGGGAATACCAAGAAGTCTGGCATACAAGCTTGCCGCCCAGGCTGTTTTGGGATCTGCCAAAATGGTTATTGAGACAGGCAAGCATCCGGGAGAGTTGAAAGACCAGGTATGCTCACCTGCCGGTACTACCATTGAAGCTGTACGTTCTCTTGAAAAAAATCGATTCAGACATGCTGTAATTGAAGCAATGGATGAATGTACCAAAAAAGCTTTAGAGATAGGCAAGATGTACGATTAATTTTAAAACCCTAATAATGCAAAATACACAAGGAGCTGCCATGAAAAAAGTAAGTATTTACACTGACGGTGCCTGTTCCGGCAATCCGGGAGACGGGGGCTGGGGAGCAATACTGATATACGGAAATCATAAAAAAGAAGTGTCCGGCTTTGAAAAGGACACTACAAACAACAGGATGGAGCTTATGGCTGCCATTAATGCTCTAAATATGCTAAAAGAACCGTGCGAAGTGGACCTTTACAGCGACAGTGCCTATCTTGTAAATGCTTTTTTGTTGAACTGGATTGAAAAGTGGAAGAAAAACGGCTGGAAGACTTCTGGTAAAGAAGATGTAAAAAATGTCGAACTATGGAAGGAACTTGACAGGCTGAGCAGTATTCATAAAATTAAATGGATTAAAGTAAAGGGACACAGCGACAATGAATACAACAACAGGTGTGACAAGCTTGCTACGGATGAAATCAAGAAAAACAAGAAATAATTTATTATTTTAGGAGGATATATTCTAATGAACTATGAAGAAAAGACCGTGTCAAAAAAGCGCGTTTACGATGGCAATATTATAAGTGTGGAAAGCGTTAACGTTCTGCTTCCCAATGGAAAAGAAGCTTCCCGTGATGTGGTTTTGCATCCGGGAGCATCGGTTGTCATCCCCATAAGCGATAATAATGACGTTTATATGGTAAGGCAATTCAGAAAGCCTGTTGAAAAGGAGCTTTTGGAATTGCCTGCAGGAAAGCTGGACAAGGGTGAAGATCCTGAAGTTTGTGCAAGGAGGGAATTAAAAGAGGAAACGGGCCTTGAAGCCGATAAAATAAAGCATATTTTAAGCTACTATTCAGCACCGGGCTTTACCAATGAAATATTACATGTATATGCGGCCGTCGGACTTCATGAGGGAGAAGCCTGTGCCGATGAGGATGAGTTTATTTCCTCAAAAAAGGTTCCCATAAACAAGCTGGTGGAAATGGTCCTAAACAATGAAATAAACGACGCCAAAACAATAATAGGTATACTTTTGGCAGAGAAAATAGTCAAGGGAGAAATAAAGCTATAAGACAGAGGAAGATATGGCACATTACAATATAAGCAAAATATACAAGCCGTTTTTTAAGTAAAGTTTACAATACATTTTGATGTATTGTAATTTTTTTTTGTTTTTAAGCATAGAATCATTAATGTAAAAGGCAATTGCCTGGCAGCATCTGAATAAAGCTGCAATAAAAAAGCTTAGAGGGGATAAAATGATAAAGAAGATATATGAGGTTTTAACTTCACATATAAAAAACAATATAAACACTTATTTCTTTCTATTAATGATGTATATCGGAGGGGTGTCTGCAGGAGCTTTTACTGTTAATGGATTAAGCTCGCTTCAAAGAAATGAGCTGATAAATTACTTTCAAGGATTTTTAGAGCTTTTTGAGCATCAATGGGTTGACAGCAACGAAATATTAAGAATATCCATTATGGATAATGCCAGATTGGTGATTGCGTTATGGGTTCTGGGAGTAACCATCATCGGTATACCCTTTATATACCTTATTATTGGAATAAGAGGTTTTATCACCGGATTTACATCGGGCTTTATAATTTACATTATGGGCTTTAAAGGTGCTATGTTTACATTCTTGACAATTCTTCCAAAGGAAATAATTGTTGTCCCGTGTATTATTGCCCTTGGGGTAAACGGAATTAAATTTTCGCTTAACATTGTCAAGAACAAATCATCAAAGCAAATGTCAAAAGACAGCCTTAAAACGAGCTTTTTTGCCTACTGTTTCGTTACTTTGTTTTTTTCGTGTTTTATAATTGCAGGAATATTGGTAGAAGCATATATTTCACCGGTTTTTATGAGGATGATGATTTCCTGAAAGGTAGATACGCAAAGTATATTTTTACGCAAAACTGAGTTAGTTAAAATAATTAAAATAATCATAATTATAAATGCATAAATACTATTTTATTGTAAGTAATGCACAAAAAAAAATGAGAAAATTATTCAATGTACCAAATTATTCTACATAACATGGGAAAATATTGCATTGTAACTAGAAATTTTTATATAATGTAAAGGATGAATAATATTATTGGTAACTGAAATGTTCAGCAATTAATCTGTTAAAAGTTGAGATATAATTCATTTTTATACAATTTAGTGCAATTATCATACAAGAAAATTTTATATTTAAAATAAATATTGTAAATAAGAAGGAGTAGAATGCTAATGGAAAAATTAGTGCTGGATTTTCTGGATTTCCTAAAAAATGACAAACGATTGTCTCTTAACACTTTGCAATCGTATAAAAGAGACATAGAACAGTACATAACATATTTAAAGGATATGAAAGTTCAAAATATTGCAAATACGAATAAAACTACTGTTATAGCATATCTTTTGCACTTGCAAAAAAAAGGCAGGGCAACTTCCACCATATCCCGCAACCTTGCATCAATAAGGTCGTTTTATCAATACTTGACCAAAAAGGGGATAATATCTCAAGACCCTACAGAAAATCTGGAGTCGCCGAAGGTAGAAAAGAAACTTCCGCAGATTCTCTCGACAAAAGAAGTGGAGCTTCTTTTGGAGCAGCCGAAGTGCGATGACTTAAAGGGATACAGAGACAAAGCAATGCTTGAGCTCCTTTACGCTACCGGAATAAGAGTCTCCGAGCTTATTTCCCTTGATTTGGATGACGTAAACCTCGAGATGCAATTCATAAGATGCAACAAAGGTTCGAGGGAAAGGATTATCCCTATCGGGTCGATTTCCGTAAATGCCTTGAGCGAATATTTGTCGAAGTCAAGAAATCTTTTAATACAAAGACCTGACGAAAAGGCTCTGTTTGTGAATATAAACGGAAAAAGGCTGACCAGACAGGGGTTCTGGAAGATAATAAAGCAGTACAAAAATCAGGCTAAAATCAGCAAAGACATAACTCCCCATACGCTGAGGCACTCCTTTGCTGCACATCTTCTTGAAAACGGTGCGGATCTTAGGTCAATACAAAAAATGCTCGGGCATTCCGATATTTCATCGACGCAGATTTATGCACAACTCGCAAAAAACCGAATAAAGGAAATCTATAAAAAGACTCATCCTAGAGCTTAAATAAACAATTTTAAACAAATAAAGAATGATTTATTAAATTTAATATTTGTAATATAATAAGAAGGTGGGATAAAAATATCCTACCTTTCTTATTTAGCTGCTTGAAGTAAAATGAAATAGCAACCTTCATTAATGACAAAGGAGAAACAAACGATGAAAAGAGCTATAATAATTGTTTTGGACAGCGTAGGCATGGGAGAGCTTCCCGATGCCGGGAAATACTGCGATGAAGGCAGCAATACTTTGGGAAATATTTTAAAAAACATACCGGGATTTAACCTGCCAAATCTTGAATCTTTGGACCAGGAAAATATCAACGGCATGACAGGCTATAAGCCTTCAAAAAACCCTGTTGGCTGTTACGGAAGAATGGCAGAAAAATCCGCCGGCAAGGACACAACCACAGGGCATTGGGAAATTGCCGGTCTAATATTGGACATACCTTTCCCTGTATATCCGAATGGATTTCCCGAGGATGTAATTAAAAAATTTGAAGACAGTATAGGAACCAAGACTTTAGGAAATGTTGCAGCATCCGGAACAGAGATAATCAAGTTGTTAGGAGATGAGCATGTAAAGACGGGTTATCCAATTGTGTACACATCCGCCGACAGTGTGTTTCAGATAGCGGCTCATGAAGATGTAATACCGATTGAAAGGCTCTATGACATGTGCAAGAAAGCAAGAGAAATTCTTTCAGGTGAGCATGCTGTAGGACGAGTCTTTCTTTCAAGCATCCTGTAAGGCATTATGAATACTTTCGGAGGTAAAATTATGAGAATAGTTGATTTAATAAACAAAAAAAAGCGTGGAGAGAATTTATCTGCTTCTGAAATTGATTATATCGTCCAAGGCTATACAATGGGTGAGATACCGGACTATCAAATGTCTGCATTTTTGATGGCTGTATATTTCAAAGGAATGAGCAAGGAGGAGATTGCAAACCTCACTTTATCCATGGTAAATTCCGGAGAAACCGTTGATTTATCGATGATTGAAGGCATCAAGGTTGACAAGCATTCCTCCGGTGGCGTGGGAGACAAGATTAGCCTTGTAATAGTTCCGCTTTGTGCCTGCGTGGGAATTCCCGTTGCTAAAATGTCCGGCCGGGGACTGGGGCACACCGGTGGAACAATTGATAAATTGGAATCTATAGAAGGTTTTAGAACAGAGCTTTCAAAAGACGAATTTGTAAATAACGTGAACAAATATAAAATGGCTATAGTGGGCCAATCGCCAAATCTCACCCCTGCGGACAAAAAAATATATGCTTTAAGGGATGTTACCGGTACGGTGGACAGTATTCCGCTTATTGCAAGCTCAATAATGAGTAAAAAAATCGCGTCCGGATGCGATTGTATTGTTTTAGATGTCAAGGTGGGTTCCGGAGCCTTCATGAAGTCGGTGGACGAAGCTGTGATTTTGGCAAAGACGATGGTGGAAATAGGGAAGTCTCTGGGAAGAAAAACTGTTGCAGTTGTAACCGACATGAATCAGCCTTTAGGTCATGAAGTGGGAAATGCCAATGAGGTAAAAGAAGCAATAGGGATATTAAAGGGCCGCGGCGCCGAAGATGAAACAACTGTGGCATTGACAATTGCGTCCTATATGGCAGTATTAGGCGGTGCTTTTTCGGACTATGAATCCGCCTATAAGAAAATGCGCGAACTGATAGAATCCGGAGAGGCCGTGGAAAAGCTAAAGGAATTCATCAGGATACAGGGAGGAAATCCCGAAGTGGTGGACAATCCTGACCTTTTGCCAAAGGCAGAAAAGCACATAGAAATCAAGTCTTCGGTGTCAGGTTATGTAAACTCAATTAATGCAGAAGACATAGGTGTTTCGGCAATGCTTCTTGGTGCAGGAAGAAAGACCAAGAATGACAGTATAGACTTTTCGGCAGGTGTCACAATGGTAAAAAAGGTCGGCGATTGGGTTGATGAAGGAGACACCCTTTGCATACTTCATACCAACAAGACGGACATTAATGATGCCAAAGAGCTTTCCAAAAGTGCTTTTGTCATAAAAGACAAAAAGCCTGAGCCTGTAAAATTCATTCATTGTGTTATTGATTAAAAGAAACGTACAAACTTTTTTAAAATAAGTATATATAGGCTTTTTCAAGCATAAAAATCTAATAATGATAAATGCTTGGAGGGGTCTTTAGGTGTTGAAAAAGGTCATAATTTTTGTTATAGCTGCAGTATTTTTGTTAAACATAACGGCAATATCCGTTCTTTCTGCTCCGGCTGTCGGCGAGTCGGTATACGATGTTGAAACTGTTGCCGAAATAATGACAAATACCAATGTATTTGAGTTGCAAGCAAAAAGCTATGTTTTAATGGATGCTGCTACCGGGCAGGTTCTTTTGGAAGGAAGAAGCCATGAAAAGCTTCCCATAGCAAGCGTTACAAAAATCATGTCGATGCTGTTGGTAATGGAAGCAATTGACTCCGGAAAAATCAACATGGATGATATAGTCACAGCATCGGAATATGCAGCAGGTATGGGAGGTTCTCAAGCTTATATTGAGCCGGGCGAGCAGTATACTGTAAAAGATGCTTTAAAAGCAGTTGCCACCCACTCATCCAATGACGTAACCGTTTCTCTGGCCGAACTTGTAGCCGGAAGCGAGCAGGCTTTCGTAGTACTCATGAACGAAAGGGCAAAGGAACTTGGCATGAACAATACTAATTTCCTTGATTGTACCGGGCTTACGGATGAAGGGCATTACAGCACGGCATACGATGTGGCACTTATGTCGAGGGAGCTTATTGTAAACCATCCGAGAATTCTTGAGTTTACTTCAATCTGGATGGATACCTTTAGAAACGGAGAATTTCAGCTGGTTAATACCAACAAGCTTGTTCATTTCTACGAAGGATGTGACGGACTTAAAACAGGATTTACCCGGGCAGCAGGCCACTGCCTTTCGGCAACTGCCACAAGGAACAACATGAGGCTCATTTCGGTAGTATTGGGTGAACCGGATTCAAACACCAGATTTGCTGAAACCAGAAAGCTTTTAGACTACGGATTTGCCAATTACGAGTCTACCCAGGTGAACAAAAAAGGTGAAATAGTCAGCGAAATTGAAGTTAAAAAAGCATTAATTCCAAAGATAAAGGCCCTTTACAGTGATGATGTAAAGCTTCTTCTTGCAAGAAGCGATAAAGGCAAAGTAATCAGGGAAGTGCGATTGAAAGGATCCCTTACGGCACCGGTATCAAAAGGTGAGAAGGTTGGTGAAGTAGTTTATAAAGTCGATGAGAGAGAAATCGGAAAAGTGGACCTTGTTTCCGACAGGGATATACAAAAAGCCTCTTTTGGAAAATTGTTTGTAACTATGCTGTCAAGCTGGTTTAATCTTGGAAGGAGCTAAAGAAATCACCTAAATAATCAGGCAATAATTAACCGTGTCAGCCCAATTTACAGGGTACACGGTTTTTTGTTTTTTATATAGCAAATGTCAAATTGATTGAAAAAAATTTTGAAATACGAGGATATTTAGATATAATTATTATTAACTAAAAATTGCGGCCAAAGAAAATGTGAAACGTATTAAAAGGATTGATAAACATGGCTTTGTTGTTAATACTCATCGGCGCTTTTATTATAGGTTTCACAGGAGCATTTATGCCCGGACCTATGTTGGGAATTACAATAGACGGGAGCTTTAAAAAGGGATGGATAGCCGGTCCGTTGATAGTTTTCGGGCACGGAATCCTGGAGCTTTTATTAATTGTGCTCATGATATTGGGATTGAAAGATTTCTTTTCCAATTTGGCAGTTTCAGGGCTTATCGGACTATTTGGCGGTCTTTTTCTTGCATGGATGGGCTATGATATGGTAAAGTCCGCTATAAATAAATCGGTTTCACTAAACAGCCAAAAAACAGGGAATAGCTCAGACATAAGAAATCTTGTATTGTCAGGAATATATATAAGTGCAACCAATCCTTATTTTATTTTTTGGTGGGCATCAACGGGGATGGAATCAATACGACGTGCTTATGAGCTAGGACTAATTGGGGTTTTGTTTTTCTATGTAGGGCATATTTTATCGGACTTTGTATGGTACACCGTGATATCCATAGCAGTATCTAAAGGAAAGAAGCTTATTAGCGATACCGTGTATTTACGGATTGTTTTGCTATTGGGAATATTTATTATAGCCTTTTCGTTCTATTTTATAAGCAGCGGATGGAAAATGCTTTCAAGCAGTATCATGTAAAAAATTAATGCACAGGTTCATTTGTGGCGGTATTACTTCTATAAAAGTATACCGAATATTAAGTAAGCTAAGAGGCAGGATATTAATTAGAAAGAAATGATTAATATTGAAAGCGGCAGGAAATATTATGCTTACCTTAATATTTCATCTATTGCATATTGATTATTAATTGCAAAGCTGTAAAAAAAATCTTTGACATTAGACAAAAAATGATATAAAATATTTTAAATTTATATGAGGAGGAAAGAGAGCATGGCTTACATCTATAACGATGTGTCAAGAACTTTTAGTGAATACTTACTAATACCAAACCTTACAACGGAAAAATGTACTCCGGATAATATAGACCTGAGCACTCCCATGGTAAAGTTTAAAAAAGGTGAAGATTGCAGTCTGAAGCTAAATATTCCTATTGTATCTGCTATTATGCAGTCAGTGTCCAACGATACATTGGCAATAGCTCTTGCCAGATGTGGAGGATTGTCTTTTATATATGGTTCTCAGGCAATTGAAAGCCAGGCTGAGATGGTTAGAAAAGTAAAAAAATATAAATCGGGATTTGTTGTCAGTGATTCAAATCTTACTATCGACAGCACATTAAAGGATGTCATTGACTTAAAAAGCAAAACAGGACATTCCACTATTGCAATAACTGACGACGGCACATCTTCAGGAAAGCTTCTCGGATTGATTACTACAAGGGATTACAGAATAAGCAGGGATCCTCTGGATAAAAAAGTTAAAGATTTCATGACACCTTTCTCTAAGCTTGTTGTAGGTAAGTTGGGTATCAGTTTAAGCGAAGCAAACGACATAATATGGAACCACAAACTCAATTGTCTTCCTATTGTTGATGATGAGCAAAGACTTCACTATTTGGTTTTCAGAAAGGACTATGACGACCACAAGCAAAACCCTTACGAACTGCTTGACAGCAATAAGAGACTTAGAGTGGGAGCAGGTATAAACACAAGAGATTATAAAGAAAGAGTACCAGCATTGGTGGAGGCAGGAGTTGACGCTCTCTGTATAGACTCATCCGACGGATTCTCCATATGGCAGAAATATACCTTGGATTATATAAAATCAAATTACAATATTAAAGTCGGCGCAGGAAATGTTGTTGACAGGGAAGGCTTCTTGTATCTTGCAGAGGCAGGAGCCGATTTTGTAAAGATAGGAATCGGAGGAGGCTCCATTTGCATAACCCGTGAACAAAAGGGTATCGGAAGAGGACAAGCTTCTGCTGTTATTGAAGTGGCAAAAGCAAGGGATGAATACTTTGAGAAAACCGGTGTCTACATTCCTTTGTGCTCTGACGGCGGTATTGTTCACGATTATCATATTGTATTGGCACTGGCAATGGGTGCTGATTTCGTAATGATGGGAAGATATTTTGCAAGATTCGACGAAAGCCCTACAAAGAAGGTTAAAAGCGGAAACGGTTATGTAAAAGAATACTGGGGAGAAGGCTCAAACAGGGCTAGAAACTGGCAGCGTTATGACCATGGTGGAGAAAGCACAAGCATGAAATTTGAAGAAGGCGTGGACAGTTACGTGCCCTATGCAGGTAAACTGAGCGACAACCTTGAAATTACGTTAAATAAGATAAAAGCTACAATGTCAAGCTGTGGTGCAGCTTCCATAAGTGAGCTTCAGAAAACCGCAAGATTAACTTTGGTGTCTTCCACAAGCATAATAGAAGGTGGAGCCCACGACGTTATATTAAAAGACAAGGATTATTGATTTACGCTTTAGAATTTGTGCCTCTTACAGGTCATACAGAAATAAGACCTGTGCGGGGCACAATTTTATTTTAAATAGAATATACCCATAAAACTTGTGTTAGTATAATATATAATATACAATAGAAAAATATTGCAATTTTTATATAAATTCCAAGCGTCAAAAAGGCACAAATAAGCAATTCATAGAATTTTTGCAGGATTTTATCTTGACTCTTGCAAATATTAATGCTACGATTATGTATATTAATTATATAAAGGAATGCCTTTATAATTTTAATTTAGTTGGGGTATTGATTTTAATGTAAATGTGGAAGGTGGAAAATATGTTTGTTTCAAAGGCTTTAAAGGTTAACGCTAAAAATCACCTTGAAATCGGCGGATGTGATTGTGTTGATCTTGTAAACAATTTCGGCACTCCCTTGTATGTAATGGATGAAAGTCTTGTAAGGGAAAATTGCCGTGCATATAAAAATGCGTTGGACAAATATTATGACGGAAAAGGTCTGGTGCTTTATGCCAGCAAGGCTTTCTGCACAATGGCAATATGCAAAATTGCCGCCCAGGAAGGTCTCGGACTGGACGTGGTATCGGGTGGAGAACTATACACTGCAATCAAAGCAGGTTTCCCCATGGACAGGATTTATTTTCACGGAAACAATAAGACTATTGGCGAATTGGAGCTGGCAATTGACAGCAACGTAAGAAGGATAGTAGTGGACAACAGGCAGGAACTTTTTCATATAAACAGAATCGCTGGTGAAAAAGGAAAGACTGTAAACATTTCCTTTAGAATAAAGCCTGGAATTGATGCCCATACCCATGACTTTATCCGTACAGGACAAATTGACTCCAAATTCGGTGTTGCCCTTGAAAACGGTGAGGCGATTGAAATAATTGCGGAAGCTGCAAAGCTCAGCAATGTCAAGGTAGTGGGGCTGCATTGCCATATTGGCTCTCAGATTTTTGACATAAGTCCATTTGAGGAAGCAGCAAGAGTAATGCTGAACTTTATCGCAAAATTAAAAGAGGAGCTGGGAATAGAGATTGAAGAATTAAATCTCGGAGGAGGTTTCGGTATAAAATATACCGAGGAGGATGACCCGGTAGAGTATGAGCAGTATATAAAATCGGTTTCAAATGTTGTAAAAAGCGTGTGCGAAGAAAAGGGAATAAAGCTTCCGTTTATAGTGATGGAGCCGGGCAGATCCATCGTTGCCTCTGCCGGAATAACACTGTATAAAATCGGTACCATAAAGGATATCAAGGGCGTAAGAAAATATATCGCTGTTGACGGCGGAATGACCGATAACCCAAGATATGCCCTTTATCAATCAAAATATGAAGGTGTTATTGCCAACAAAGCTGACGCAAAGAAGACAGAAAAGGTTACAATTGCGGGTAAGTGCTGTGAATCCGGTGACTTGCTGGGTAAGGATGTGATGCTTCCCGAAGTGGAAGAGGGAGACATTCTGGCGATTCTTGCCACCGGAGCATACAACTATTCCATGTCCAGCAACTACAACCGCATTCCAAGACCTCCGGTTGTACTTGTAAAAGACGGCAAAGCAAGAATTATTGTTAAAAGGGAAGACTATGACGACATAATAAGAAACGATATTCTGCCTGAAGACCTGTAAAATCAATAGACTTAGATAAAATGATAAAAAAAAGAGCACATTTCAAATTTTGTGCTCTTTTTTATATATTCTGATATAATGAATCATATAACAAAGCAATAAATATCCCAAACTTCTAAAGTTACGGGTATAGATTTGCTTTTTTGGCGGCAAGCTTATATTGCCCGGTTGAAACCTTAAAGGCAGTATCAAACCGCGGTATTTTAAATTCGTACAATATCTGATACGATTTATAGTAAAGAGTATTTGTTGGAGAGATGAAAATGGATATTATAACCGGCCATGTAAATAGTGATTTTGATTGTCTTGCGTCCATGATAGCGGCAAACAAGCTCTATCCCCATGCTGTCATGGTGCTTCCGGGGATAATAGGAAAGGATGTAAGAAAATTTTTAAACCTGTACAGGGACTCATTCAATTTTATATCTGTAAAGGACATAGATATAGACCAAATTGAAAGAATAATTGTTGTGGACACAAACTCAAAATCAAGGCTTGAAAAGCCCCTTGGCAAATTGTTTGACAAGCCTGATGTTGATATCTTAGTGTATGACCATCATCCTTTATCCGAAAACATGATTGAAACTCAGAAAACCTTCATCAAAGACGTGGGAGCATGTGTTACTTTGCTCGTGGATGAAATTCAAAAACTTGGTATTGAAGTTTCTCCTTTGGAAGCAACAGTTTTGGCCCTAGGAATATACGCCGACACCAACTGTCTGACGCTGCCAAAAACTTCTTCAATGGATGCAAATGCCCTTGCCTTCCTTTTGTCCAAGGGGGCCAATTTGCAGGTTATAGATGATTATATGACAAATCCTTTGAGCCTAAGTCAGCAGGTTCTTTTGGAAAAAATGGGCAAAAATATCAAAGTCATAGACATAAATGGCTTTAAAGTGGCTTTTTCCGCGGCAGAAGCTGAGGAATATGTAGACAATGCGGCTTTTCTGACAAGAAAGCTGCTGGAGGAAAGGGATTACGATGCTTTCTTCTCAATTCTCAGAATGGAGGGCAAAACATATATAATCGGAAGAAGCCTTGAAGATGAAATTGATGTAGGGCAGGCAATGACCTTCTTTAACGGCGGCGGGCACACGGGTGCAGGCTCGGGAAAATCCGATGAAGCCGACCTTGACAAAGTTTTAAGCTCCATTGAAAAAATTCTTAGAGAAAATATTCGCCCGGTGGAAAGAGCAAAAGATATAATGAGCTCACCGGTAAAAACCATCTCTTTGGATTCCAGTATAGATGAAGCCGGAAAGATAATGCTAAGGTACGGTCATTCCGGACTTCCGGTGGTAAAAGACGGCATTCTTTGCGGAATTATATCCCGAAGGGATGTTGAAAAGGCGCGTTTGCACGGTTTTGGCAACTCTCCCGTCAAAGCATATATGACAAAGAATGTAATTACGATAAATCCCGAAACTCCGCTAAAGACAATTGAGGACCTTCTTGTGGAGCACAACATAGGAAGGCTTCCTGTGGTGTCCGGAAACAAACTTTTAGGCATTGTTACTAGGTCGGATATCATCGCTACTTTCTTTGGTGAAAACTCTCCACGGTGGTATAAAAAGAATTATCTTGACAGTCAAAACTTGGTTCATAAAAATCAAAATCTGTCCGACAAAATAAATGCTCTTCCCAAAAGGGTAAAAAATCTTCTTATTGAAGCGGGCAAAATTGCAGATGATGAGGGCTTGAACGCATATGTTGTTGGAGGTTTTGTGCGCGACCTCATACTTGGAGAGGAAAACTTCGACATTGATATTGTAGTAGAGGGAGATGCCTTAAGGTTTTCCGAAAAACTTGCAAATCATTATCAAGCACAACTTACAAAGCACGATAGGTTTGGTACTGCAGTGGTGGTGCTGGAGGATGATTTTAAGATTGATGTGGTAACCGCCCGGAAAGAATATTATGAATATCCTGCGTCCCTTCCGGTGGTTGAAGGAGGCACTATAAAGGACGACCTCTTTAGAAGAGATTTTACCATAAACAGTATGGCAATAAAGCTCAACAAATCGGGATTTGGCAATATAGTAGACTTCTACGGGGGCAGAAAAGACCTTCAGATGGGGCTTATAAGGATATTGTACAACTTAAGTTTTGTGGAAGACCCTACAAGGATATTTAGAGCTATAAGATTTGAGCAAAGATATGACTTTAAAATGGAGGAAAAAACCGAAGAATTTGCGATAAAGGCAATAGAATCGGGTATTCTTGGCAAAGTAAGCCTCGAGAGAATAAACTTTGAGTTCTTTGCAATGCTGAAAGAAAGTAATATTTTAGCTATTTTAGAAAGAATGGAAAACTTGCGCATATTTAAAATGGTTTATCCCGAAATCAAGCTTACCGACGGTTTAAAGAAGCTTCTAAAAAACGCCGAAGAAGATTTGGCTTATTTTAGAGAAAAGTTAAAATCCCAAGAAGCTATAGACAGGACTCTTTTGTATTTGCTAATCTTGTATTCCGATATGAGCTTTGAAAATGCCTCCAAATTATCGGAAAACATGAGGCTTTCAAAAGAATACAAAAGCGAAATACTAAAGCTCATTGAAGTAAAAGACAGGGTACTTTCAAATTTGTCAGGAAATATTGATATGTCCAATTATCATGTTTATAATGAGTTAAAGGGGGTATCTGTAGAAATTTTGCTCGTGCTATGTATGCTAAGCAGGGAAAAGAAATTAATCGCCAGAATAATCCTATATATAAATAGCCTAAAAGATATCAAAACACAGGTAACTGGCAAAGATTTAAAGCAGCTGGGAATAGAACCGGGCCCTGAATATGCGCTCCTTCTTGAAAAGGTTCTTGCAGAAAAACTCAACGGCAATCTGCAAACCTATAACGATGAGCTTGCGTTTCTTAAAAAAATAATTAATGAAGAAAAAAAATAGTATTGTATTTTTAAGGAGAAGAAAATGTTGTTACAGCAATTTAAAAACAGTCCGGAATTGATAATTTACTGGTTTATGATTTTTGCTTTTTCCATATCGGTTCATGAGTCGGCTCATGCTTATGTTGCCTATCGTTTAGGGGACTCGACGGCTAAAGACAAAGGAAGAATTACAATTGACCCGTTAAAACACCTTGATTTACTGGGAACAATCATGATGTTAATCAGTTTTATAGGATGGGCAAAGCCTGTGCCTATAAATTCGTCCAATTTTAAAAATAAAAAAGCCGGTACCATTTTGGTAAGTCTGGCAGGTCCGCTTTCCAATTTTATTCTGGGAGTATTTTTTGCTATTCCTCTTGCTTATGTAAGTTTAAAGTATTATCCCTTGGATTATAGCCCCTTAAGTCCGGTGGTAATTATTTATAATTTTGCCTTCTATGGCTTTATTATGAATATAGCTTTGGCAGTTTTTAATTTTCTGCCATTGCCGCCCCTTGACGGCTCTAAGATATTTACTGCCGTTTTGCCGTCAAAATATTATTTTAAAATTTCGCAATACCATAATACTGCTTTTATTATTCTGATATTATTGTCTTATACCGGATGGCTGGACAAAATAATTACTCCGGTTATTGATGGGGTGCAAAGTGCCATATTCGCTGTAATTGTACCCATAATAAAGCTTATTGTATAAAAAATATGATTAGACTTTAATATAAAAAAAAGATATAATTTATTACTGTAAGAATCATATGACAAGATTTATTTTATATAGGAGCATTCCTGTAATGAAACAAAATGATCTTTGAAAAAGAAGATGCCAGGCTGTAGAATTTGAAATGTGAGTTGCCGCGAGTAACCACAAATCAAATAAAACAGGAGGCATCCAATATGAAGTATAC
>Ga0209720_1001061_pt1 | contig 24981 bp, 22 predicted proteins | sample AD_JPNMR3_MetaG_FD_184426 | JGI IMG/M metagenome (GOLD analysis project Ga0209720, IMG submission 184426) | Active sludge microbial communities of municipal wastewater-treating anaerobic digesters from Japan - AD_JPNMR3_MetaG (SPAdes) (version 2) | ecosystem: Engineered > Bioreactor > Anaerobic...
CTGTTGAGGACATTTTTGCCGCCGCCAGTGAAGCCAGAAAAGCCGGTTTTAAAAATCTTAACCTCGACCTGATGATTGGACTTCCCGGAGAGGACGAATCCACTTTTGAAGCTAATATCCTTGGAATTAAAGCCATCGGTCCCGAGCATCTATCTGTTTATATGCTGGAAGAACTCGATGAGGTTCCCTTTAAACAAGTCTTGGAACAAAATCCGGTTTCCGAAGAGAGGCTGGTTGAAACCTATGAGAGATACCAGAAGACGCTCTCAGAACTTGGTTATAAGCAATATGAGATTTCTAATTACTCCCGGCCAGGGTTTTCCTGCCGTCACAACCTTAAATACTGGGAATATCAGCCAGTTATTGGTTTCGGACCTTCAGCTGCCTCGCATCTGGCTTTTAACCGCTGGCAAAATATCTCTGATCTGAAACTCTGGGCCGAGGTCATTCTTGAGGGTAAGTTAAATCTGTCTGAACTTCTCATCTTGAGCCCGGAGGCCGCCTTGAAGGAAAAACTCATGTCCGGCTTGCGCCTGGCGGCTGGCGTTGACTGGGAGCTTATCAAAGAAGAATATCCCGGCCTGGATTTTTTGCCTTATGAAGAAAGAATCAGGGAACTAAGCGCCGCTGGCTGCTTCGAGATGTCTGGTTCCAGACTCAGAATTCCCTCGGGCCGTTTTCTGGTGACCAATTCTATCCTGGGTGAACTTTTGTTCTAGTGGCCGTCTGTTCTTGTCTTTAATCTGTCCCACCGTTAAAATATAAAAAAAGTAGAGGTGATTGGAAAATGGAAGATAAAAAAGTCAAAGTCAGCTGTACCAATTGCGGGCAGACTAATTATTACCCTGAGGGAGCTCAGGAGAAAAAAGTTGTCTGTGGACGCTGCCACCGCCCTCTACCGCCGCCAGGAGAAGTCGTCGAGGTAGGGCCGGAGCAGGCTCTTAACCTGATATCGAAGTCCAGTCTGCCTGTTCTGGTCGATTTCTTCTCGCCAACCTGTGGTCCCTGTCAGATGATGGCTCCTGTTCTTGACCGATTGGCCAAAAGGCGGGCCGGAGAAATCATGGTCATCAAAGTCAATGTTGATAAATATCCTGAGCTGGCCGCCAGATTGAGCATTCAGGCTGTCCCCACTCTCATTGTTTTTCATCGCGGTACTGAAAGAGGCAGAACTGCCGGGGCTATGCCTGAAACGGATCTGGCCCTGTGGGTGGCTAAATTAGCCTGAACAAATTGTTTGAATTTCTGGAAAGTCTGACTTTAAGAAGAAATGCCGAAGAGGGGACTCGAACCCCTACTCCCATTTTTGCGGGAACTAGCCCCTCAAGCTAGCGTGTCTGCCAATTCCACCACTTCGGCATAAAATTAACCGGTCAATTTTTGGTCTGTTCAGCTGGGGTCTGGTCTGTCTTAGCCGGTTCTGTCTCAGCGGCTGGTTTATTGGTTTCAGCCGGAGCCGTTTGACCGGCTGGAGCTTTTTCTTCCGCTTTTTTCTGGGTTTCGGTAGCTGCCGGTTGAACCGGAATATCTTTGGCCACTGAGGTAGTTTTACCGGATAAAATCCATAACCCAATTGAGGTCAGCATAAATAGAACAGCACAGACCGTCGTAATTTTGCTCAGAATAGTCTGGCTACTCCGGGGTCCAAAAGCTGTCTGGCTACCGCCTCCACCGAAAGCTCCGGCCAGGTCAGCCGCCTTGCCCGACTGAAGTAGGACAGCCAGAATCAACACGATACAAATAATTACGTGGACAATAATCAATAAAGTAGTCACTTCTATCCCTCGTCTGCCCGGCAGGCTTCGCTGACTATGCCCATAAAGGACTCAGCCTGAAGAGAAGCACCACCGACTAAAAATCCATCTATGTCCTTTTCTTTTATTAAGGAAAAGGCATTGGCTGGCTTAACTGAGCCGCCGTAGAGGATTATAGCACAGGCTGCTAGCTCTTGACCATAGTTCACGTCAATTAACTGGCGAATGTAACTATGTACCTCTTCGGCCTGTTCAGGGGTGGCATTCTGCCCGGTGCCGATGGCCCAGATCGGTTCATAAGCTAGAATAACCTGGCTGAAATCTTCAGCCGGCAAGCCAAACAGACCATTTTCCAGCTGGCTTTTTATCTTTTTCAGCGTCTCGCCACTTTTCCGTTCTTCCAGATTTTCACCAATGCAGACAATAGGTCTAAGTTCGTGGCGGAGCGCAGCCAGGACTTTTTTCTTGACCGTTTCATCTGTTTCGCCGAAATACTGTCTTCGCTCTGAGTGACCAACAATAACAACGTCGCAACCGGCTTCTTTTAATTGGCGAGCAGAAATTTCCCCGGTAAAAGCTCCTTCTTCCTCCCAGAAAAGATCCTGACCTCCGACCAGGAGGTGGCTGCCGCTGACCGTTTTTTTAACTTCCTGGATGGCGGTAAAAGGCGGAATCAGAATAAGACTGGCCTGGCTCAGAGAAGCTGCCTGACTGACAATGTCCGCTGCTAAATGTCTGGCCTCGCTTATGGTTTTGTGCATTTTCCAGTTGCCGGCTATCACCGGTCTGGCCAATTTTTCCATTGCTCTCACTCCTGTTATTGTTTACTGTTGGCAACCTCTACTTTAGAGCCTCAATGCCTGGCAGAGTTCCATAAGCAATGTATTCAAGTGAGGCGCCGCCACCAGTCGAGATATGACTGATGCGGTCAGCCACGCCTGCTTGCTGGATGGCAGCAATAGAATCTCCACCGCCCACTACCGAAAAAGCACCAGATTCGGCCACAGCCCTGGCTATTTCTACTGTTCCTCTGGAAAATGGTTTGACTTCAAAGATCCCCAGTGGTCCATTCCAGAATATGGTTTTAGCTGATTTGATGTATTTTTCATATTCAGCGATGGTCTTAGGTCCGATATCAACACCCATGAGATTATCAGGCAACGGATAAGAATCAGCTACCAGAGCTATTTCCTGGCTGTCAGGAGCAGTAGCCATCACGTGATCAAGAGGAAGAATTAATTTCACACCGCTGTTCTCGGCTTTTTTCATGATATCGGCAGCAATCTGCAGCTTATCCTCTTCAACTATTGATTTACCAACTCCTTTGCCCTGCGCCTGGAGGAAGGTGTAAGCCATAGCGCCGCCAATGAGCAAAACGTCAGCTTTATTAATCAGGCTTTCCAAGACCGGAATCTTGTCTTCAATTTTTGCCCCACCCAGGATAGCAACATAGGGTTTTTCCGGGTTATGGGTGACCCGGCTGAGATGCTCTACTTCTTTTTTGAGCAGAAAACCAGCTGCCTTCTCCGGCAGGTAAGAGGCGATTCCTACAACCGAAGCGTGGGCCCGATGACAGGAGCCAAAAGCATCATTGACAAAAACCTGGCAGTCTTGCGCCAGCTTTTTAGAAAACTCCGGGTCATTGTCTGTTTCTTCTTTATAAAACCTGACATTTTCCAGAAGTAGCAGCTCGCCCTCTTTCAGGCTGGCCTTCAGCCGGTCAACCTCTGGCCCGATAACATCAGGAGCCATAATGATATTGGTTCCTGGCAAAAGCTCGCGCAGCCGTTCGGCTACTGGTTTGAGACTCATTTTGGGGTTGAATTGACCCTTGGGCCGCCCCAGATGAGAAGCAACTACCAGCCGGGCGCCTCTTTCCAGTAGATATTTAATAGTCGGCAGCGAGGCCTGAATTCTTGTTTCATCCCGGATCTTGAGGTTCTCATCCAGCGGTACATTGAAATCAACCCGCAAAAAAACCACCTTACCTTTGACGTCAATATCCTCCAGGAACTTCATGCTGCCCTCCTTTTGCCTTATTTTGTTTTCATCACAAATTTAATGAGATCAGCCAGGCGGCAGGAATAACCCCATTCATTGTCATACCAGGCGAGAACTTTAACCAGGGTGCCATCAATGACTTTGGTGGACAGCCCGTCCACGATAGAAGAGTGAGAGTTGGCCATAAAATCTACTGAGACCAGAGGTTCTTCAGTATAATCGAGAATCCCTTTGAGCTCGCCATTGGCTGCTTCTTTTAGAGCGGCATTAACTTCTTCGGCCGTGGTTGGCTTATTGATAACCGCTACCAGGTCAACCAGAGAAACATTGGGTGTGGGCACACGAATGGCGATACCGTCAATTTTGCCCTTCAAATCCGGGATGACCAGTCCAATAGCCTTGGCGGCGCCGGTCGTGGTCGGAATCTGAGAAACAGCTGCTGCCCGCGCCCGTCTCAGGTCTTTATGAGGAGCATCCAGAATTTTCTGGTCGTTAGTATAAGAATGGACAGTGGTCATAAAAGCTTTTTCAACGCCAAATTTTTCATGAATGACCTTGATCACCGGCGCCAGGCAATTAGTTGTGCAGGAAGCATTGGAGATCAGGTGATGCCTGGCCGGGTCATAATCATTTTCATTGACTCCCATGACAATGGTGACATCAGGGTCGGTAGCAGGAGCGGAAATAATGACCTTTCTGGCACCTCCCAGTTCGATGTGCTTGATGGCGTCCGGTCGCTTGGTATATTTACCGGTCGATTCGACCACCACCTCCACTCCCAGGTCTTTCCACTTGAGCCCGGTTATATCTTTCTCGGCCAGGACTTTAATTGTTTTGCCATTAAGAATAATGGCATCGTCGGTTGCCTTTATATCTTCTTTGAAGATACCCAGAACTGAGTCATACCTCAGCAAATGAGCTAAAGTCTTAGCATCGGTGATATCGTTGACAGCCAGATATTCAATTTCTGGATCATTAAATGAAGCCCTGAGCAAATTCCTCCCAATCCTTCCAAAGCCATTTATGCCAACCCTTATAGCCATAGAATACCTCCTTGTTATCAGATTTTTTAATAAATTTATCATAGAAGGAAAGCTGAATCAAGGTTTAACTGGACTTAAATTGTCGTAAAATCTGTTATCTACGGCCTGATTTTATGATAGAATTTTTTCTCAAGAAAAGAGGTTTAAAATGAAAATTCTAACTGCTGCTCAGATGAGGGAAATTGACCGTCAGGCCATAGAAGAACTGGGTCTACCGGGGCTGGTCTTGATGGAAAATGCCGGCCGGGAAGTGGCCAACCTTGTCTTGAACGAACTTGAAATTGACCTGGACTGGCCAATTCTGGTTATCGCTGGAAAGGGGAATAATGGGGGAGATGGGTTGGTAGCCGCCCGCCATCTTGTCAATCAGGGAGCTACCTGTGAGGTCCTTCTCCTCGGCCGGCAGGAAGAGGTCAGAGGTGAAGCTCTGGTCAATCTGGAGATAGCCAGGAAAATTGGTATAAAGATTACAGAGGTTCCGACTGAAACTCTTTGGGATAAAAATTGCCATCGGCTGAAGGAGTCAACGGTTATTATCGATGCTATGTTTGGCACAGGCTTGTCAAATCCTTTGACCGGACTGATGGCCCGGGTGGTTGAGGATATAAACAATTCGGGAGCACTGGTCGTCTCTGTTGATATCCCCTCGGGCCTGTCAGCTGATACTTTCGAAATTATCGGGCCGACCGTCAGGGCTGATTTTACCGTAACCATGGCTGCACCTAAAATTGCCCATATTTTTCCGCCAGCTGAAGATTATGTGGGTGAGCTCTATCTGGCTGATATTGGCGTTCCTCCTTCTCTTTTTGAGCGGCCGGATTTTTCTCTCGAACTGGTCGAAATAGAATCTCTTCAGCCCTATTTTGGTCCTCGCCTCAGAGACTCTCACAAGGGGAATTACGGCCATCTGTTGATCCTGGCTGGCTCTTTGGGCAAAACAGGAGCAGCGGCCATGGCCGGCCAGGCGGCTCTGAAAATGGGTGCTGGTCTGGTCACTGTCGCTACGGCCGAAAGCTGCCTGCCGATTGTGGCCAGCATGATGCCTGAACTGATGACAGAACCTCTGCCTGAAACCGCGGCCAGAACCATTTCCAGTCAGGCACTCGGCCGGATCCTCGAGCTCGTGGAGGGAAAAGATGCCCTGCTCCTTGGCCCGGGGCTGTCCACCCATCCCGAAACCTCCGCACTGGTTTTGAATTTACTGGAGCGAATAAAAAACGCCACCATACCGGTTATTATTGATGCTGACGGACTGAATATCATTTCGAGCCGGCCAGAAATTCTGTCATTACTTCCCCCCAAAACCGTTTTGACCCCTCATCCCGGCGAGTTTTCCAGACTGTCTGGAATCCCAACCGGAGAAGCCCTGCGGCGGCGGCTCCAGGTGGTGCCTGACCTGGCTCGAAAATACAGAATCCATCTCGTATTTAAAGGCTATAAAACGCTGATTGTTTCACCGGAAGGAACAGCCTATGTTAACCCAACTGGCAATCCGGGTATGGCTTCAGGTGGCAGCGGCGATGTGCTGTCCGGTTTTATAGCCTCAGAAGTTATGCAGTCAGGAGAACTTACCCGGGCAGTAGTTAACGCTGTTTATGTCCATGGACTGAGCGGCGATTTAGCCGCAGCTGAAATCGGGGAGAGGCCGCTGACTGCAACCGATATTATTCATTACCTGCCTCAAGCTCTCTCTTTTATTGCCAGAGGTGGACAGGATGACGAAGATTGATAGCTGCGATTTAACTTTCCTGGCCCGCTCAGAAGAAGAAACTTTCGAACTGGCCAGAAGACTGGGGCAAAGCCTGAAAGGGGATGAGGTTATTCTCCTCATCGGGGAATTGGGAGCTGGAAAGACGCTGATGGTGGCTGGCCTGGCTGCTGGTCTGGGCGTCGGCGATGAGACCTATGTTTGCAGTCCCTCTTTTACCCTGATCAATATCTATCAAGGGCGGGTGCCCCTCTATCATCTTGATCTTTACCGTTTGTCTGACCCGGCAGAAATTGTTGATCTGGGATTGGAGGACTTGCTGGGGAGTGGGGTGGTAGCTATTGAATGGGCAGAAAAATTGCCCTATGAAATTAGAGGGATTAAGGTGATAAAGATTTTTATCGAAGTCATAGATGAAGACCAGCGCCGAATAACAATTTCTGGATTGGAGCCCGAATCTGATTTCATCTGGGGTCAGGATCACAGGAAGACCTGACCGGCCAGACAGGGTGGCCGGATAGAGCAGTGATGAGCTATTTTAGTCTGGTAAAAAATTTTTGGATGAATTAATAAGATATATTAAATTGATAAGCAGACAATTTTCTAATTGAAAGGATGGGCATCATGTTGGACCTTAAATCAATGATTGTTGACGTTCCTGATTTTCCCAAGAAAGGAGTGGTCTTCAAGGATTTGACGCCTGTTATCCAGGACCGGCAGGCCTTTAATCAGGTGATTGATGAGCTGGCAGAAATAGCCAGGGAGTATTCGCCAGACAGAATTACAGCTGTCGAGTCGCGTGGCTTTATTTTTGGCGCGGCTCTGGCCCGGGATCTCAAGCTTGGTTTCAGCTTGATCAGGAAAAAAGGCAAACTTCCCCGGAAAACCATTACGATCCTGGCTCCCAACGAGTATGCGGTCGAATATTTTGAGGCCCATGTAGACAGCATCAAGCCCGGAGAAAAGGTGATCATCGTTGATGATTTGATTGCCACCGGCTCTTCTGGTATCAGTGCCATCGAGATAGTGGAGCAACTGGGAGGACAGGTAGCGGCTTTTGAGTCAGTAGTTGAACTGACTTCGCTCGAAGGGGTTAAACGTATGAGGGCTGCTCATCCCGAAGTTCCTGTTTATACCCTGATCAAATTCTGAAGGGTCAGGCTGGGAGGAGTCTGGCGAATGGAAATTGCCTGACCCGGGCAAAAGATAACTGTCTAAACATTTCCTGTTCCAAAAGGAGGAAAGAGAATGAAGTCCTGGTTGGAAAAAACCTTTCGCTTACAGGAAAACCAGACTGATGTCAAAACAGAATTCCTCGGTGGGCTAACTACCTTTATGACCATGTCCTACATCATTTTTGTCCAGCCAGCAATCATGGGCGGAATCGGAATGAATACCGGGGCAGTCATGGTGGCCACCTGTTTGGCCAGTGCCATCGCTACTCTGCTTACGGGATTGCTGTCCAATTATCCCATTGCTCAGGCGCCAGCCATGGGCCATAACGTTTTCTTTGCGGTCACTGTTTGCGGCCTGATGGGTTATACCTGGCAGGTGGCCCTGGGAGCTAATTTTATTTCCGGCTGTCTTTTTACTCTTCTGGCTTTGCTGGGTGTGGCTGGCAAGCTGGTAGATATTGTCCCCGATTCTCTAAAACAGGCTATTGCCGCCGGCATCGGACTGCTGATCGCTTTGATTGGTCTTGAATATGCCGGTCTGGTGGTGGCCACCCCGGGTGTCTTGGTTGGCCTGGGCCACCTGGGCAGCCGGCCCGTCCTCGTGGCCCTGTTCGGATTGGTCATGACTGCTGTCCTTATGACCAGAAGAATTCCTGGAGCCTTACTCTGGGGGATCCTTTCTTCAGCTCTTCTCGGACTGGCTCTGGGCGTGGTCAAATTTCATGGTCTATTTTCCGCTCCTCCCTCCCTTTCTCCAACTTTTTTGAAGCTGGATATCAGTGGCGCCCTGAAGGGCGGTTTGATTCCGATTATTTTTGTTTTTTTCTTTCTGGATGTATTTGACACCGTTGGAACGCTGGTCGGGGTGTGCGGTCCGGTTGGTTTCTTCAAGGGGAAAAAACTACCGCGGGCTAATGAGGCCATGCTGGCCGATGCTCTCGGTACTGTCACCGGCACGCTGCTCGGGACTTCCACCGTCAGCAGCTATGTGGAAAGTTCAACCGGTATTGCCCAAGGAGCGCGGACCGGACTGGCTAACGTTTTTACCTCTATTTTTTTCCTGGCTGCTTTATTTTTAAACCCGCTGGCAGAAATGGTCGGTGGCAGCTACGAGTTTGACGGTCAGGTGCTGCGTCCGGTAATTGCTCCTGCTCTTATCATCGTTGGTTTCATGATGATGAAGACTCTGGGCCGGATTGACTGGGAAGATATAAGCGAGGCTATACCGGCTTTTTTGACTCTGGTGGTGACACCGCTAACCGTTAGTATCACTGATGGCCTGGCTTTTGGCTTCATCAGTTATTCGCTGCTGAAGATATTTAAAGGAGAAGGTAAAAAAGTTCACTGGCTGGTCTATCTTATCTCGCTATTGCTTCTGGCCAGATATTTCTTGGGTTAGGTTAAATGGAACAAGAGCCAGATTGATGATAAGTTAATTAGCTGGCCGTCGTTTGGAGTCAACGATTTTAAAGAAAAAATATGAGTTATTCCTGACGGGGAGTGAGATGAATATCAAATCAATTCTCAAAAGTTTAATTCCTACTATTTTAGTAGTATTTATGGCTGGCTGTCTGCCTGCGGTTAAACCGGTGGAGGAACCTGACCGGCTGGCTGATCAGCAAAAATGGGTCGAAAAGACAATGAAAAAAATGAGCCTGGAGGAAAAAATCGGGCAGCTTGTAATTGTCCGCTATCACGGGGAATTCTATAATCGACAGGATGAAGATTTTAAGCAGCTGGAGCAACTTGTCCATGACTATCATCTGGGTGGATTGATCCTTTTTGGCGGGGAGCCTCTGGAGACTGCTTACTTTACCAACCATTTTCAGCGCCTGGCTAAGGTTCCTCTTCTTATTGCCTCGGATCTGGAAAGAGGAACCGGTAACCAGGTGACTGGAGCGACTCTCTTCCCGCCGCTCATGGCCCTGGGGGCGGCCGGCTCAGAGAAACTGGCGTACGAGATGGGCCGGATTACCGCTATCGAGGGCCGGGCTCTCGGAATTCATATGACTTATGCCCCGGTGGTTGATGTTAATATCAACCCTGATAATCCCATCATAAATACCAGGTCGGTCGGCGAAGATCCAGAGCAGGTGGCTCGCCTGACCGGAGCTTTTATCCGGGGCTGCCAGTCAAACGGGATGATAGCTACAGCCAAACATTTCCCCGGCCATGGCGATACTGACCAGGATTCGCACAGTTTGCTGCCGGTCATCAAGGCTGATCTTGACCGGCTGCAAAAAGTTGAACTTTATCCCTTCCAAAAGGCTATAGAGCAGGGCGTGGAAGCCATCATGACCGCCCATCTCTATGTTCCTGCTCTTGAACCTGAGCCTGGCCTCCCGGCCACTCTGTCGCCGCGCATTTTAACTGATTTACTCAGAAACAAAATGGGTTTCAAGGGGCTGATTGTCACCGATGCCCTGGAAATGGCCGGTATCTCCCGTTACTATAGTCAGGAAGAAGCGGCTCTGCGGGCTTTAAAGGCCGGCGTTGATCTTCTCCTTCTTCCCCTTGATCCGGTCAAAGTCATTAACTACCTGAAAGAGGCGGTTGAAAAGGGAGAACTACCTGTGGAACGGGTGGATGAATCTGTTCGCCGGCTGCTGGCGGCTAAAGCCAGGCTCGGACTTCATCATCAATCTCTGGTTTCGATCGATCGCTTGCCGGTCGTTCTTGGACAACCAGAATTTAAAAAAATAGCCTGGCAAACCTTCGAATCGGCTCTGACCCTGGTCAAAAACGAGAATAATCTTCTGCCTGTACCACCTGAAAAAAAGATAGTTATTCTGTCGCTTAGTAGCGATCCAGGGGATTTTTACGCTGGCAGAAGATTGGCGACAGCCCTGACCAGGCGATATCCTTCGGCCCGAACTTTTTATGCCGATGGCGATACAGGGCGGGAAAAATTAGAAGAAGCTCTCGCTGCTTCCCTTCAGGCTGAGGTGGTTATAGCTGCTCTTTTTTCCAGCCTTCAGGCCGGCAAAGGAAGTGTTGATCTTGAACCGGGCCAGGTTGAACTGCTTCAAAAAATAAAAGAAGCTGGACGTCCGGTTGTTGCTCTTTCTTTTGGCAGCCCTTATTTTATCCGTCATTTGCCCGGGGTGGACAGCTATCTATGCCTTTATCGCAACACACCGGAAACGCAAGAGCTGGCTGCCCGGGCTATTTGTGGAGAGATTGGAATTTCTGGTAAATTACCTGTTTCGATCCCGGGACTTTACCCCCGTGGCCAGGGAATTATTCTGGAAAGAAAAATTACACAGGAGGAAAAATGAAATATAAGAATTTTGGCCAGACCGGTCTTAAAATTTCGGAGCTCTGTTTTGGAACCATGTCTTTTGGAGTTGAAGCTGATGAAAAAACCTCAGCTCAGATGTTTGCCGCCTGTCGTGAACAGGGTATTAATATCTTCGATTGTGCTGATCTTTATGCTCATGGCCGGGCCGAAGAAATACTTGGACGTTTGATTAAAGACATCCGGGAAGAGGTCATCATTACGAGCAAAGTTTACTTCCCAACCGGCCCGGATATAAATGCCATGGGAGCCAACCGGCGGCATATCATGTATGCGATTGAGGGCAGTCTGCGGCGGCTTCAGACCGACCGGCTGGATATTTATTTTATTCATCGTTTTGATGATATAACTCCCCTCGAGGAGACCCTTCGAGCTCTGGATGACCTCGTCCATCAGGGGAAGATTGTCTATCTGGGGCTGAGCAATATGGCTGCCTGGCAGGTAGAAAAGGCTCTGGGGCTCTCGGCGCTTCATGGACTGGCGCCCCTAGCCTGTATCCAGCCGATGTACAATCTGGTCAAACGCCAGGCGGAAGTGGAAATTTTACCCATGGCTGAGGCCGAAAGGCTTGGCGTCCTGACTTACAGCCCGCTGGCCGGTGGCTTACTCACCGGAAAATACGGGAAAAACCGGCGTCCCTCTTCTGGTCGGCTGCTGGAAAATAAAGTTTATCAAACCAGATATCAGGATGAGATGGGTCTGGAGGTGGCTGAAAAATTTACAGCCCTGGCTGCCGAGCTGGGTTTTAATCCGGTCAGTCTGGCTATTGCCTGGGTGGGCAGCCATCCGGCAGTGACGGCTCCCATTGTCGGGGCGAGAAACGTCGAGCAGCTTAAAGATATTTTCGCCGCAACTGAAATAAATATGACAGCTGAACTTCGTCAGCAAATCTCCAGCTTATCGCCAGAACCGCCGCCAGCGACTGACCGCAGTGAAGAAAGAACTGATGTTCACTTTCCTATCAGGAAGTAAATCTAAAGCTCTTATTTCCTGACTTTAGCTTCAGCCCAGTCTGCCAGATCAAAGCGGGGTCCATCCCCACCATCTTCGACAATCAGCCGCAGTTCTTTTACTCCGCTGATATTTACCCTGGCTTTTTTAGCCGGTTCCTGGCCTTTGATCAGCCCGCTTGTCCAGAGAAGCTGGCCATCACCGAAGACTTTAAACTCAACCGATCCTTTTCCGCCTGCAGCTGCATCCAGACCGACTTCCGCTTCCAAAACTTTAAATATTCCACCCAGGTTAAAGACAGCTTCCGACCCAGCATTGGTTCCAATTCCAGTGCGGTAGGTCTTCTCTCCTATTTTAAGTTGAGTTCCACGGGCAGAGCGATTCATCCTGGGCTGACCCCAATTTGAAGTTAGACGTTCAGGTTCAAGATCAGATAAGTAGACTTCAGCTGGCAGCTCGTCAGCCAGTCTGAATCTGGTCGAAGCAGCTTCTTTACTGGTTGAGCCATCAAGCCAGATCGTCCTGACTTCAACCAGATATTCCTTTCGGGGATCAAGTCCGCTTAGCTCTCCTCGATTTACAGGCGTATAGAGATATGGCTCTCCATTGAGATAAATCAAATAACCGGCATTTAAATAGTAAAGCGGCTGCCAGTCAAGTTTGACCTTGTTCAGGCTTTTGATTTCTGTCTTCAGTCCAGATGGAGTTCTTGGTGGAAAATTATAGACATCACCTGCCTCAAAATAGACTTCCCACGAAACGACGTCGTTTGACTGGCTGAGAATAGTCACACTGGCCCAGCCGTCATGGTTTTCCAGGCTGAAATTGTAGCCAGGCGCTTCGACTCTTTTTATTCTCAGGTAGCGTTCATTCCGGGGGAAAGCAAATCTCAATTCATAGGGATCTCCTTTTATTACCCGGCTCTGGCCTCTAATCACTCTATTTTCAGGTTCGTAGCTCAATGCTTCCAGCTCCACCCAGCCCTGGGTAATGTGACGGGAAGTGGAGATAAGCTGGGGCTGGCCATTATCTTTGACCAGGGTTAAAACTCTAACTCCGGCTGGTGGAATGGTGACATAAATACCCTTCTCGAAGCAGCCCAGATATTCTTTATTCCAGAAATCAAAGATATGATAGAGGGAGTTATCTTCCAGACCGAGGTCAGCCCACCTGACCTGCAGGTCCAGACTTTGATCCTGATCATAGTTGAAACAGCCAACAACATCATATTGACGGCCGAGATGATTAATTTTAAGATCCCAGATTTTTTTAAGGCGATTGGATGAGAACAAATCCAGAGGCCGGATATCAACAGCTGGATAAACACGCTTCAGGATCTCAACTCTTTCTGCTGGCAGGTCATACATCCGGTCTGAAGCCATCAAGGCCTGTCCGGTCAAACCCTGCAAGCTGGCCCAGGCTCTGGCCATATCCAGGGTCAATGGATAGCGAACAAGCAAAACATCCGGGTCACAATACCAGAGAATATTATGAAGATAATAATATCTCATAGTCGCTTGAGCAGCTACCAGAAAGCCTTCCCAGGAAGGGACTATATCACCACCTGTCCTGGAGCCATTGTATATGCCGGCTCCTTCCAGGGGAGTTCCCCAGCAGCCCAGCAGATAGCGATTGGGTCCAAGAGTCTGTCTTATCGTCTCAAGAGTTCGGCGGTACAGCTGTTCGGGATCACCTGGAGAAGACATAAATTGCTGCTTCTGGCGATACTCTTCAACGACAATTGGTTGACCGTCAATTTTGAAGTACTCGAATCCCCAGTCGGCTGAAAGTCTGGAGAAAAGCTGGCGTAAATAGTCAAGAGCTTGTGGCTTGGAGGGGTCGAGTAAAAATTTGCCTTCCCAGGTAGAAGAGACAGACTGTCCATCTGGGGTCAGAAGAAAGGCCCCGGTAGCTTTGACCACCTCTTCATTGCTCTGGCCGTGGGGAGCAAGCCACAGGCCGGGGACGAGCCCTTGAGCCTTTATAAATCTGGCCAGACTATCCATACCTTTGGAAAAACGAGGATTAACATTTGACCAATCACGATGATCAACCGGACTGCCCAGGCCGCGCCCCTGCCAGCCGTCATCTATCTGGCAGTATTGCAACCCATAATCTTTAAGATTTTTAGCTAACCAAACTGCATTTTTCTCGACTTCTTCCTGATTAATTTCTCCGTAATAATAATACCAGGTACACCAACCCGAAGGCGGCAGCGGGAAAATAGTTTTATCCAGTGGCTGGTAATATTTTATGCCCAGTTTATTTTTAAAATAGCCAGCTATTTCCTGGCCGTTGTTAAGAACAATTTTGTCCTCATAAGGATAAAAAGTTCCCTCGGCCAGAGGCGTGTTGACCTGTCCCAGAGTCATAACCATCAGCTCCTGGTTAGGCCCGTCATTTATTCTGGCTGGCAACCTGTCCGGAAGCCTCATTTCAACCTGCTGTCCTGATGTCTTTTTGATCTGCTTTGTCCCCTGGCAGCTCGAATTCAAACCAGCTGATAAAACAAGAATGGCCAGAAGCCAGAGGATATTGATTTTGAGGCCTGAGAAATAAAAGCAACTTTTCATTTAGAGCTCCTGAAATATTAGATTGGATTTTAGATTATAGCTTATATCACAGGCTGGGGGAAAATAGGAAATAAATTTGAAGATGACAATTGGCTCAATCTGGTTTATGATTGAATCAAACAAAGAGGGAAAACCCAAAACCCCGGGGACGAAGGAGGGCAGGGTGAAAAAATTTTTCGTTTCGTTTTTGATAGGCTTTTTCTTCTTGACCCTGGCTGGTAATTTGGTCGGAATGACGGTCGGTCTTAAAGCTGGATTTAATCTGGCCAGCCTCAAGGTCAGTCCGGCCATGCCTGATCTACCTCAGTTCAAGAACCGCTCCGGCTTTACTGGCGGGATCTTTGTTTCCTTTGATCTGGGGCCTTTAGCTATTGAGCCAGAGATTCGCTATGCGCCTTACGGGGCGAAATTTAATTTGATTATTGATGATCTTCCTTACCGGGCACAATACCAGTTTGATTATCTGGAAGGACTTCTCCTTCTAAGATGGAGGGTAGTCAGGATCGGGCCGGTGAAGCCGGTCATTATGGTCGGGCCTTCTTTTGGCTTTCTGATCAGAGCTAAAGCTGTTCTCAACTCGGCGGCCGGCGACTCAGGGGAATCCGTTGATATGAAAGATATGTATAAAAAAAGTGAAATTGGCTTGAGCCTCGGGGCGGGAATTGAAGCTAAAGTAAAAAAATTAAAATTATCACTTGAGGCTCGTTATCATCTTGGCCTGACCAATATTGCTGCCTCCAGTTTTGAAGGTAACAGCATCAAAAACAAAGGGGTGTGCGTCCTGGCCGGTTTGGGTTTTTGACCGACAGATGCAGCGGGTCGCGGGAGGGGCCACGGGCACTTCCTGGCCAGAGCTAATCAGACACTTACGATTAAGAAGAAAGTCCAGATTTTTAATGGAATCCAGGGTAGATAGAAGAAAGGTGGGGTGAGTGAGGGGAATCGAACCCCCAACCACTGGATCCACAGTCCAGTGCTCTAACCGTTGAGCTACACTCACCACCGGGAGGATTAAAATTCTCTCATCAATTACCCGGGTTGTCAATAAGTTGAAGTTGGTTCTGACTTAAAGTCCAGGACAAAAATCACCGGAATGGGGCTATTATTCTTTTTGTTCCTCGATGAGATCAAGAACTTCTTCAGAATCTCGCCATTTCTCTCTAACTCTGACGCTCAACTCCAGAAAGACCTTGCTTTCCAGAATTTCTTCTATTTCTCTTCTGGCCTGACTGCCGATGGTCTTGATCATAGAACCCTGATGGCCAATAATGATCCCCTTATGATTTTCTTTTTCGACCAGTATGTCGGCTCTGATCCTGGTTAGCGGCCGCCCGCTGGAAGGCTTACTGCTTGAGCCTGCTTCTCCTTCTGGTTGGTCAGTTTTACTTTCCGGGCGTTCAATTGAGCGGATAACCACCGCCGTTGTATAGGGTAGTTCCTCCTCCACCAGATTTAAAATCTTTTCTCTGATGATCTCCGACAGTAAAAACTTCTCTGATTGATCGGTTATTTCTTCATCTGAATATAGTTTTTCTGCCCGGGGCAGATAATCATAAATCAGGCTTTCCAGCCGGTCGAGATTATCGCCCTTTAAAGCTGACAGAGGAATGATTTCCCGGAAGGGATAAAGATCTTTATAGTGGTCAATGATAGGCAATATTTTTTCTTTTTTAACCAGATCAATTTTGTTAATAAGAAGAAAAACCGGCCGGTCGACATTTTTCAGCATTTCCAGGACATATTTATCGCCCTGACCAAATTTTTTATTGGCTTCGATCAGCAGTAAAATCAAATCAGCCGTTTCCAGGGAGGAATAGACATAATTCATCATTCTTCTGTTCATCAGGTGCAAGGGCTTATGAATTCCAGGGTTATCAATAAATATAATCTGGCCACGGTTGGTGGTCTTAATGCCCAGCAAGCTGATTCTGGTTGTCTGCGGTTTGTCGGAGACAATAGCAATTTTCTGACCGATGAGGTTATTAAGCAGAGTGGATTTACCAGTATTGGGACGACCGATTAAAGCCACGTAACCGGTTCGATACTGGCCTTTTTTCTCTTTCTTTCTGGCTGGCATGTTGCTCAGTCCTCCTGTTCGTTTTCATCTGGTGATTCTGACGGGCTTCTGGTTAGCCTCACTTTTTTGATGCTTTTATCGTTTACTTCCAGAACTTCAAAATTAAGCTCACCTATTTTGACTATTTCACCCTTTCTGGGTAGCCGGCCCAGACATTGATTAAGCAGACCGTTGACGGTCAAAAAATCGTCTTCGGCCAGTTCTGTTCCTGTTATCTCTTCCAGATCTTCAATCTCGGTCTCACCTCTAACCAGGTAAGTATCCGGTTTTTCAATTATAATTGGGGGTTCTTCTAAATCATATTCATCCTGGATATCACCGACTATTTCTTCCAGTAGGTCTTCCATGGTGACCAGACCGGCCACCCCTCCGTATTCGTCAACCACAATGGCCATTTTTTGCCTGGCCTTTTTAAATTCCTTCAGCAGCTCTTTGACCATCATGGTTTCCGGGACAAACATGACTGGCCTGATCAGAAAATCTATCTTACGGTTGGCCTGCTTTTCATCGCTGTATTCCAGCAAGTCTTTGGCTATGACCATGCCTTCAATATTGTCCAGACGCTCTTTATAAACAGGGATTCTGGAATATTTTTCACGGCAAATTAACTCTTTTAACTCTCTGATAGTGGCTTCTCGCTCAATAGCCACGATTCTGGTTCGCGGAGTCATAATTTCCCGGACCAGCCGGTCCCCGAACTCCACCACGCCCCGCAGCAGTTCATTCTCATCTTTTTCAATGATGCCTTCTTCTGTAGCTTCATCAATGAATGTTTCTATTTCCTGATCAGAAGCTTCGTGACTGCGATCGGTGGCCTGTCTGCTTTCTTCTTTTTTTAACAAGAAACGAGGTAAAAGAAGAATCGGAGTCAGAAGCCAGATCAAGACTCTCAGGACCGGCAAAAAGATGGCGAGTCCTCTGCCCTTCAGGCAATAAAAAGTAAGACGTGGCAAATAGTCAAAAAGAACTATATAAATAAGGACCAGTCCCAGAAAAAGCCATAAAGGCCAGAGGTTAACCTTAGGCCAGAGGCGATAGGTATAAACCACAAAGGCCAGAAAAAAAATCAAGCGGGCATAATCAACGGCAATTTTGAGCTCATCATAGTGATCAAGGACTTTCTGTTTGATCTCGCTCTTTTCATGATCCAGTAACCGCGAAAAACCTATTCTGGAGTGGTAAGAAAAAATTATGTAAAAAACTGACATCAGAAAACAGATCAGGGCGCTGATTACCAGACCAAACAGTTCAAGCGCTGAAGACGAACTCATCTGGATTTCTGCCCTCCAGGCAGCTGTGATTTATAAGCTTTTAATAACCATGACCTGACTTTTTCTTCTTCTTCTTCCATTTCAGCCGAATGTTCTAAGCCCAGAAGATGAAGAAAGCCGTGGATAGCCAGGATTTCCAGTTCGCGGGTTAGAGAATGGCCTTGCTTCCTGGCCTGACGACTGGCCACCTCCGGACAGATAATTATATCACCTAAATAATACTGCCCATCGGGCCCTTTTTCTTTCAGGGCAAAGCTCAGGACGTCAGTTGGCTTATCCTTATGACGGTATTGCCTGTTAAGGCGGCGCATGGTTTGCTGGCCAACAAAACTGACCACCACTTCGGCCTGCTCCATCTTATATCTTCTGCTTAGTTTTTCCAGCATCTCTTTAATTTTTCTGGCTGGTACCTGTTTTTTCCTCAGCTTGTTTATTATTATGACCATTATTCTTTTTCACCTCTTCTTTTTTCTCGGACTTATCAGCCTTTTTTTCAAAATCAAATCCAGGATAAGTAGGGCGTGGATGATAAATAGCATAAAGAGTGATCAGGTAAGAATTGGCAATGACGCGCAGGTCCTTAAGGGAAAAGCCGCATTCATCCAGCTGGCCATCTTGAAGATGGGTATTGAAAATCTCAGTAATGACCCGCTTGAGATTTTCTCTGGTTGGTGATTTAAGACTTCTGGCTGCTGCCTCGACTGAATCAGCCAGCATGATTAAACCAGCTTCCTTGCTTTTGGGTAAAGGCCCTGGATAACGAAAATCTTCGGCCTCAATTTTATGCAGCTCCGGATCATATCTCTCTTTAGCCTTATGATAAAAATAACGGACAATGGAGGTGCCATGATGCTGTCCAATGATATCAATAATTCTTCGAGGCAGCCTGAGTTTTCTGCCCATCTCCACTCCATCCCTCACATGATTGATAATGACCAGCGTGCTGAGGGAGGGAGTCAGCTCACGGTGAACATCATAGCCAGGGGTCTGATTCTCGCTGAAATATTCGGGTCGTTTTAGCTTGCCTATATCGTGATAAAGACCACCAGCTCTGACCAGAGCAGCATCAGCTTTGATTTCTTCGGCTGCCTTTTCAGCCAGAGTGGCCACAATTAAAGAATGATGATAGGTGCCCGGCGCTTCCAGGGCCAGACGGCGGAAAACTGGCAGGTCAGAATTACTGAGTTCATACAACTTGGAAGGAGTCAGAAAGCCAAATATACTTTCAAAAACTGGTATTAAGACATAGGCAATCGCCGCTCCGAGCAATCCTCCAATTATCGCGCTTAAAATCTCTGTACCCAATAAAGAGATATTCTGGAAGCTCTGTTTAATCAGGCCAATTATTAAGACCAGAATAACCTGGAAAGGAGCCAGGACCATCAGGCCGGTCTTCAGGACAGTACTCCGGCTCTGCGGGAAAAAGTATTTAAGGCCGTAAATGACTGAGATTCCGCCCAGAAGAATATAGATGATTAAAAAATAATCGCCGTTGAGAAGGTAGCCGGTGAGCAGGCTGTTGATCACACAATAAACGACCGCTGTTTCAGCTGAAGCAGCCAGGGTAATCAGAAAAGCTCCAAACTGAAGAGGAAAGGCAAAGACCAGAGCTTCTTTTTCCAGGGTAACAGCCAAGGACGAGCTGCTCAGAGCCTCGGCCAGGAAAAGGCTGGCTTTGGTTATCAAAAAGCTGATAAGAAGAGTCAAACCCATCATAACCAGAATGGATAACTTGTTTTCGGCTGCCGAGGCCGACTGAATAACCAGCCAGATGAAATAGAAAAAGATAAAATATAAAATAGCCAGACCGGCAAAATTAAACAACCAGTGAGGTCGCTGGCTGATCTTCTGGTTAACAAGCATAATCTGCTGAAGGCTTTCAGAAGTTACTTCATCGCCCTTTCTGATGATGACTTTGCCTTTTTTGATGGTATAAAAAACAGGCTCAACTGAATTTCTGATTCTAAATTTTCTGGCCTCGGTTTCGGCCTGGTCATAACTGATGGTCGGTGCCAGCAGAATTGGTAGGAAGGATTTCAGTATGGACTTGGTCCTGGTCGGAATTTCCAGGCTATCAATCTCATTTAAAAGTTTTTCTCTGGCTTCTTTAAGATCAATGATTTCTCCAGCTTTAAACAGTTTTTCTTCTTTCCCTCTAATGATCAGGAGGCCCTTTTCTATCTCACCATGATTCATGAGCTCCCGTGACAGAATTATTTCCTGATTGAGAATAGAAGCTATAATTTGGGTTGATAGATTCTCCAGTTCAACCGGGAACTTTAGTTTTAGCAGCTGGTCAACAGTCCGGTTATCGAGATCAATAGCCAGGTTCTCGGACAGTGATTTTTGCAACTCTTTAATAGTGCTGTCGGTGGGGCTGGCAGCGGCCAGCCGGCCCAGGCTGAACATCTGTTTTATTTTTTCCTGAACACTGGAAATAATCCTCTGGTTATAAAAATAGACGGGAGGAACTGTTTCTTCAGCCTGGCTTCTTCTTTTTTCGGTCGCCTGGACATCTTCGACAGTAATTTCTATTGGCGAGACAATATCCTTGGTGGCAATTTCGCCGACTCTGGGTAGTGGCAAAGGCCTGGCCGGGAAAAAAGAAATAACAAAGGATAGAAGAACAGAAAAAATTGCGATGTAAAAAAACGGGCTGGAAATAATGTTTTTAATCCAGTTGAATTTTCCCTTAGGAGAGGGCTGGGTTTTTTTACGGAAAGGTATTATTTCGTCGGCTTTAAACAGGCGGAGTTGCCGGAAACGAATAATTTTCATCTGGTTATATAATTAAAGCGATTGGGATTCTGCCTTGGCATAGGCTTTGATGATCCTGGCCACCAGGGGATGGCGGACCACATCCTTTTCCGTGAAGTAGACGAAGGCAATCTCCTTTATCGAGGACAGGACTTTAATGGCCTGAAGTACACCCGATTTTTTTGGCTGAGGAAGATCAATCTGAGTAATGTCGGCGGTAACCACCAGCTTGGAATCAAAACCCAGCCTGGTCAGAATCATTTTCATCTGCTCCCGGCTGGTGTTTTGAGCTTCATCCAGAATGATAAAAGCATTATTTAAGGTGCGGCCTCTCATATAGGCCAGGGGGGCAATTTCAATTACTCCCTTTTCTAACAGGCGATTAGCCTGTTCATAGGAAGTTAGATCAAATAACGCATCATATAAAGGTCGCAGGTAAGGATTTACTTTTTGAAACATATCGCCCGGCAGGAAACCAAGCTTTTCACCAGCTTCAACCGCTGGCCTGGTTAAAATGATGCGGGTTACCTGCTTGCTCTGTAAAAAAGACAGGGCCAGAGCCATGGCCAGATAGGTTTTACCTGTTCCGGCCGGGCCTATACCGAAAACCAGATCAAAGTTTTTTATAGCTTCCATGTACTCTTTCTGGTTCAGGCTCTTTGGCGCCACTGATTTTCGCTGGAGGTATAGAGGCTCAGCCGGCGAATATTCTTCGAGTTGACCTCGATTTTCCTCCATCAAATCCAGAGCTATCTGGAAATCTTCTTCCTTTAGATGGTAGCCTTTTTCTTCCAGTTCCTGCAGTTTGTCAAAAAACTTCCTGGCCAGCTGGACTTTTTCAGCCGGTCCCTCGATAATTAGTTTATCTCCTCGAAGGGATAAAGTGATTCCTAACCGGCCTTCAAGGCGTTTGAGGCTTTTGTCCAGGCTACCTGAATAAGAAATGCCCTGCAGAAAATGATGGGTTGTTTTTTCCATCTTAGAAGGCCAATTTACCTCTTTCCTATATTATCCTCATATCAGCTTATAGAAGCTAAACTGAAAAAATTAAATCATGCCTCTAAACTTTTGTCAAGGAAACCTGGCTGAGGTGAAATAGTGCCGGCTTCAATTTTGTCTGTAAGTCCAGCCTCAATTCGGTTGAAAAAAAACTCAGTCTGTTATATAAAAACTTCTCAGGAGGAATAATGGAAAAAGAGTTCACTTCAGTTTCGATTCCAACATCCCTTTATAAAAAAATTGAAGAAAAGATCAAGGGCACCGACATCAGCTCAGTTTCCAGTTATGTAGCCAAAGTCCTTAGAGAAAGTCTGGCCAGGGAACAAGACAATAAAGAAGTTTTTACACCGGAAGAAGAAGAAAAGATCAAGGAAAGGCTAAAGGCTCTCGGCTATATTGACTGAACAACCAGGACCAGATTATCAGCCCCACTTAGAAGGAGAAAACAATGATCTCACCACACGGGGGAAAACTCATAAATCGCTTCCTGGAGGAAGATGAAAGACAAAAGGTACTGGAGGAGATAGACCGTCTGCCCTCTCTGACTCTTGATCCGGATCTAATTTCTGACGTGGAGAATATCGCCACGGGAGTTTATTCACCTCTGGTCGGCTTTATGAACAGGTCTGATCTGGACAGTGTTCTGCAGAACATGAGGCTGGCCGATGATCTGCCCTGGACTATGCCTATTGTCCTGGATGTTGACCGCCAAACGGCAGACCGGCTGAAAATCGGAGAAAGAGTAACCCTGCGCTCAGAAGATGGTCAGCCGGTAGCAGTGCTCAATATTGAGGACAAATACACTTATGATAAAGAGCAATTTGCTTTGAGAGTTTATGGCACGACTGACCTCAAACATCCGGGAGTAGCCAGGCTGTCTGCTATGAAGGAGTTTTTGCTGGGCGGCAAACTGGAAGTGGTCAATCTGATTCCTACTCCTTTCGACCGCTATCGTCTGACCCCCAGAGAAACCAGGCTCCTGTTTCGGGAGAAAGGCTGGAAAACAGTCGTCGGTTTTCAAACCCGAAATACACCCCACCTGGGCCATGAATATGTTCAAAAAACCGCTTTGACCTTTACTGATGGCCTGTTTATTAACCCGGTGATCGGTCGCAAAAAAAGGGGTGATTTTAAAGATGAGGTCATTCTGGCTGCCTACGAAGAGCTTATCAAGCACTACTACCTTAAAGACCGGGCGGTCATGGCCATCTTAAAGATGGAAATGCGTTATGCCGGGCCTCGTGAGGCCATTCATCACGCCATTATAAGAAAGAATTTTGGCTGTACTCATATCATCATCGGACGGGATCATGCCGGGGTTGGAAATTATTATCCTCCTTATGCGGCTCAGGAAATTTTTGAGCAGTTTCCGGATCTGGGCATTGTTCCTCTTTTCTTTACCTCTTTCTTTTTCTGCCGTCAATGTCAGTCAGTAGAAAATGAAAAAACCTGTCCTCACGACCGGTCCATGCATGTGGAATTTTCCGGAACCAGAATCAGAGAAATGCTGGTTAAAGGAGAAGTGCCTCCGCCAGAGTTAATGCGACCGGAAGTGGCCAGGGTGATCTTGTCCTTTGAGCAGCCTTTTAATGATTGATTGAGGATTAAAGCCGGTTAGATAATGAAAGGTAGCTGAATTGAAAGACAAAAGACTTCTGATTATTGGTCTCGATTGTGCTCCGCCTTCTTTGATCTTTGACCGGGCAGAAAAGTTGCCTCATCTCCGACAACTTATGGCCAATGGGATTTATGGACCGCTGCGCAGTTGTGACCCGCCAATTACGATCCCGGCCTGGATGGTCATGGCCACCGGTCGCGATCCAGGCGAACTCGGTCTGTATGGCTTCCGGCATAGAAAGGGTTATGAGTATAACAGGATGTGGATTGCCAACTCAACGGCGGTCAAAGAGAAGACTGTCTGGGATTATCTGGGGGAGCAGGGGAAAAAGAGTATCCTGGTTGGTGTTCCACCCAGTTATCCGCCCAGGCCGGTCAAGGGCGAGCTCATATCCTGCTTTATAACGCCTTCCAATGAAAAGTCATATACCTATCCGGAAGAGCTCAGAAAAGAAATAGAAGAGCATTTTGGACCTTTCCTTTTTGATGTCGTTTTCAGGACAGAAGATCGCTCTGAAGTCCTGAAAGAAATTTACCGCATGACTGAAAATCATTTTCAGGTGGTTGATTATCTTCTTGACCGCCAGGATTGGTCTCTGTTCTGGCTGGTGGAGATCGGGGTGGATCGTATGCACCATGCTTTCTGGAAATTTATGGATAAAAACCATCACCTCTACCAGCCCGGTAATCCTTTTGAATCAGCTATCTATGATTATTATCAATTTCTTGACGAAAAAATCGGACAGCTCTTGAAGAAAATAGACGAGAGCACTGCCGTCCTGGTCGTTTCGGATCATGGGGCGAAGGGAATGAAAGGTGCTTTCTGTGTCAATGACTGGCTGATCGAGCAGGGGGATCTGGTAATTTCAGAGCCGCCAGCCCGTGGTCAGAGCATCGATCACCTGAAAATTGACTGGAAGCGGACAAGGGCCTGGGGCTGGGGTGGTTACTATGCCCGCATTTTCTTAAATGTCGAAGGGCGGGAACCTCAGGGCATCATCCAGCCCGATGATTATGAAACGGCGCGCGATGAACTGGCTGCACGTCTGAAAGCTATCCGTGGGCCAAAAGGAGAAGAATGGCAGACGGTTATCATCAAGCCTCAGGAGCATTATCCCGTGGTTAACGGCGATTATCCTGATCTGATGGTTTATTTTGATGATTTATACTGGCGTTCGGCCGGCACCCTTGGCTATGGCAGTCTTTATCTTGAGGAAAATGATACCGGGCCGGATGACGCTGTTCATGATTACAATGGAATCTATATTCTTTATGATCCAGATTCTCCAGGTAGGAAGGTAAAGCCGGCCAATATTATTGATATAGCTCCGACTGTTCTTCAGCTCCTGGAGGGACCGGTTGTATCTGATTTAAAAGGGAAAGTTATAAGCTGATTTTAATTTCCTGAACAAGAGCCGGCGATAAGTTTAATCGGCCGGGCTTCAGTGATGGAGAACATCTTACAAATGGTTTTAGATGGAACAGACAGAGAAGAAAGATATAGGCTGTCTGATCAGGGAAACTCAATTCCAAAAATTAAGGAAACGGAGCAGAATACAATGTTCTGGACGCCAGGAAATGAGAAAGAAAAATCAAAATTGATTTAGGATAAAAGACAAAAAAGGAGCAGTTTTATGTGTCAGGAACAAAAAGGATTTACCCTGTGGTTTACCGGCCTGCCCTGTTCGGGCAAGACGGCCATTGCTGACCGCTTAGCCCAGGTTCTTAAAGAGAAAGGTTTAAAAGTTGAGCGTCTG
>Ga0209720_1001068_pt1 | contig 24876 bp, 27 predicted proteins | sample AD_JPNMR3_MetaG_FD_184426 | JGI IMG/M metagenome (GOLD analysis project Ga0209720, IMG submission 184426) | Active sludge microbial communities of municipal wastewater-treating anaerobic digesters from Japan - AD_JPNMR3_MetaG (SPAdes) (version 2) | ecosystem: Engineered > Bioreactor > Anaerobic...
AGTGACATATCTACCCCCTTGTTTTGTTTTTTTATAATTTAATGAATTAGCAGAAAATAGATTTTTGAAACCTTATGCTACAAGGTATCTCAATGCATTCGACCCGAATATGAGCCAGAATAGGATAAATAGAGTTGTTAGAATACCGAATATTATCCAGTTAGATTTTGTAAATATATAATTTTTCATTTTCATTATTATAAATTATAGCAAGCAGTTTGTCAACGGCCGACAAAAGTATAAAACATGTAAAGAACTTAGAAGATTTATTAAACTCTAAAAATATTTAATCCGTTTTTTTATTCTATCATATTGAAAATGTGAAAGATTACTTTTTGCCTTGGTAAACTGGTCAAGCTTGTCAACACAATTTTTTGCCATTCTTATCCGCCTCAGGCAGACAGCCCTGCATTATTTTGTATACAATGAATATCGTATAATGCTTTTAGCGGACTCCAAGATTTATGTATAATGCAAGACAGATGTATTAAATGGAAAGGATTACAAAAGGAGTATTCACAAATGAATTTTAGGAAGAAGCAGTGAAAAATGTCGGATAAAAAAAGATACTATTTGATATGGCTATCTAACCAAGGTTTGTCGTTTATTATAGATTCAGGTGTTAGATTGCATCCCACTTTTTCCATTTCGGACAAGTTGCGATGCCTTTCATCGGCTGATTGTTTCGGGCTATACAGGAGAAATCTCCTGAGTCAGCCTTGATTGAATAAATCTTGCCGCCGACAAATCTTGAAGGCTCCCTGCTGCCTTTCCAGTAAGTGCATGTGGCACATTTCTTTTCATTTGCGAGAACTGAAATAGAAGACATGGCTGCTCCTTTTACTTTTTATTTTTTGCTTCAATAAGGGCTACGTTGAATGGTGGTTTTCAGAAACCCTGTCTTTATATCGTAAACCCTTATTCTTCTGTCGGCGCATACAATAGAAACAAGGTCTCCTTCCGTGTCTGCCCTTATTATCCCGCCCCAGATGGCGCAGTTTATTACCCTTTTCAATGCGCCTGTTTCTGCGTCATACAATTCAAGCACCTTATTCTGTATCTTTGTAACATACATTAAGGCAATCCCTCCTTTTTAGTTTTCAGGACCCAGGGAGAATTCCTGGAACTTCCTGCGGAACATAAGAGGCCTTTTGATGTCTGTGAAAGATTCCCTTGTTCCTCCAGTCCCCACTATTGTAACAGTACCATAGCCCAGAATCCTGCCCATTATGCTCTGTTCAACATTTACCGACTCTATCTTCTGCAGATTCATCTCGAGTGTCTTTCTCCGTATCAGACCCACCTTTACAATAACACGTTTGTTGGTAATGACAAACTCGCTGGTTGCCTGTCTGATAATCGGTGAAATCCATAATGTAAAAATTGCACGAAAAGTAAAATATATACGCCAGTGGAGTTCTGTCTCATAAACAACATGCTCGCCTCTGACAAGAATCGAATTTACGTAGCGTCCCATTCAAGCCGCCGCTTTTTTGTCAATTACAAGAACTTCATAGCAGTGCACTCGATATGATTTCTGTCCAGTTTAATTTATCATTATCATCGTCTTTATTTTTGGGTTTAACTTCTTGTTTAGAAACTGATAAAGGTTTTTGAGCTTCTTTGTCTGTAGATAGTCCCTTAGCTTCGGGCAGCCATTCACCGCAATGTTTACATTTAATAGCTGCATCCTTGATCTTTTCAGCACAGAAAGGGCAGAGTTTCATAAATTTCACCTAACATCAACAAAACAATCTTTAATAAAGTTGCATATTTTGTCATCAACATGATCCTGGCTTTGAAGTATCTTTTCAACATTCAATTTTATAATAATGTTTTTTATAGTCGTATCAATTTCGGCATGTTGTAACAATTTATGAAAAACCTTATCTGTCAAAGCGTCGTCATGCCCGTTAGTTATTAATCTTTCAATCACTCCTTCCAAAAATCTATTTTTAGTAATCTTGTCAAAAGTTTTAAACTCTTTGTGTCCTACTATGCTTTTAACCAGAGTCATAACATCATCCTCTTTTGATAATTTTTTATCAGTATTTGCAACATGTCTTTGAATACCAGCTATAATCTTATCTACTTTTTTCCGAGATCCATTGTCAATACATTTTGACAATTCATCACAATCAAATATTGACTCAGAACATATTACCGATTCTAAGATTTTCTCAATAACTTTTAAATCATTGTTATTATCATTTAATTCTTCAATAATCTCATAAAATATTTTAGCGTCATCGTCATTTATATTTGAATTTTTTAAAGTGATTATTACCTTTTCTTTCTCGTCGGCTTCTATGTCTTGATGGACAAACAAACCTTTTAATATGGATTTGCTGTTTCTAATTAGGGATACAGCTAACTCATTAGTATTACTATCATTTTTTGTAAGTCTATCAACGATTAATCTGTAGAAATATTTGTGTAGTTCTTTGTTTTCATCATCTTCAGTGTCTAAATCTATAATCTTTTCAAAATTGACAAGTTTTAATTCATGATAATCAAGCAGTATTTCTATTGCCTGTTTACGTATTGATAAGTCTTCTCGTTCTTGCTGCACTTTTGATTCTGTTACTAAATCTTCCAGCATCTCGGCAATCTGCCTATGATAGCCCTCATAGCTTTCATTCTGAAGCAGCTCTCGGCATATTTTTAAAGCCTTTTCTTTAACCCCTTTTTCTTTAGCCCATCCCTCAGACATTGTCACCCTATTGAGTTTACGTTTTAAAAACTCCCTTAGAATGTAAATTGTAAGGTCTCCTTTATCTTTGAAGCATTCTAAGGTTTTCTCACGTAATCGTGAATCGGGGTGCTCTTTCACATACGCTATTATATTAGTTTCTATTGAGTTACGAATAGCATTATCTATACCGCTAAACCATTGTGTATTCGAATCTCGCAGTATGTGAGCATAGTAATCAATTAAATCATCCAACACTACCCCTCGATTATGATTGAATTCTTCCCACCATGAAGAAACAATATTCTCTGGAGCGTTGCTTGGTGAAAAAAAATCCATAATATGTCTAATATTTCCTCTGTCATGAATAAGGGGGCTTATAATGTTTTTTTCAGTTAAGTTTTGTATGGTTTTCCTCATGCTGTTGATAATATCTATATAAAGCTCCTGTACTTGTTCCATAGAGATTGTTTGACCTTCTGTTAAATCAGCTAATTTGATTTTCGTTTTTTTACATACTGATTTAATCGATTCAAAAAAATTAAATTTCTTTTCGCTTTGATTACCAACAGAAGCAACAGGTTGGCCACAATATTTACATACTCGCTCTGTTCCTTTGAGAGGTTTCTTACAAAAATTGCAAAGTTTTGTAGTAACTCCTGGTTTTGGAACTGTAGAGCCGCATTTAGGGCATTGATTTTCTGAAGGTTCTATTTTTTGTCCACAATTCTTGCAAACTATTTCAGGAACAAAATTTTTTGTTCTTTCAAGAAAATGGCACAAATTCTTAAAAACGAAATCAGAACAGTTACTACAATTAAGAAATATGATATCATGAACCTGTTCAAGTTCTCCTTGCTTGAAACGACTGTCCTCAGTCAAAACATCGAAGGCCATCACGATCGTGCTATCAAGTTCGTTAATTCTATTATGTTCTCCCAATAAGTGTTTTGCATATTGAAGAAAGCTTTTTCTGACGTTTTCATCCTTTAGCGCCTTACTGTCAATTAAAGGCAAAAGATGCAAGCCCAAAGGATTTCCATGAAATTTATCTAAACATTCTGATAAATTCTTTAAGCTTTTTTTTGCATATTCATTAATCAGGCGAGGATAATCTGTATAATCATCACGTGTATCATCGATCCCAATTTCATCGGCAAGTTCTTCCAGCATTCCTCTATATTGTTTATTGTTCGGATCTTTTATTTTCTTTAATTCTTCTTTTTCTTTTTCTTCTTGTTGTTTGAGCCAATTTTTTATAGAATCGGGGTAGCCTTTAATTTCATAATTATCAACGCTTGAACTCTTTAATTCTATTTCATTCATCTTGTTTTCCCCCTTAAGACAAATTACTTTTCCACATAAATAATTTTCTCTTACTTCAATGATTTAAATGCTATCATACTTATTTTTTTAAAGCATGTGCTTGTCTTTAAATGTCTCGTATTTTTCCTGAACGTTTTCATCCTTATGTTTCCTCTCATACTCTTTTCCATACTTACTAAATTCAGGCGCTGTCTGAAAATATTCTTCTATTTCCTCATATAATTTGTTTTTTCTGGTAATTGCGACAAGAGGGTCATTAATTGTAAAACCTTTTTTGATCTGTTCTGGGTAATATTTGTTAATTCTTTTCATGATTTCTTTTATCTCTGCATCCACATATCCTTCAAAAACACTGTGATTGATAAAAAAATACAAAACAAATAAGATTAGAGCTGATAATTGAAAAAATGCCAATGACTGGGAGGTAATTATTGATAATCGATCTGTGGTAAGCAATTTGTCGAGAAGAGGACCCATGATTCTCCAAAAGTCATTATTCAGTTTTTTAATAATAAACACAGCCATAAAGCCTGATACAACGAGAATTCCCAGCAATGGAAGAATAAAACCTGCTGATACTATAAGCTTTAAACCTCTTTTTACCTGTGTCCCTAAAAAAGAAACAAACTGCGATGTCTTTGATTTTATCTGGACAGGTTCTGAGGTTTTTTTTGAAGAAAAAAGATTGACCAGTTGATAACAGCCGGCTATCCCTGCAATAGCAAAAATGACCCAACGAGCGCTTGAATTGCCGCTTATAAATTCCTGATAAATATTGGGTGGAAAAACATACTGGACAAAACTTTTTAAAATGAACATAAGCACCCCGAATATAAACAATGCAATAGGGTTGAAATAACGATTGAAACCATCATCCTTCTTCATTACAAGCGAGGAGAAGAGGATATAAATCAGAAGCAACCATTGTACCACTCCAAAACCGGACAGAGGAAAAAGCACTATACTATAGAAGGATGTATATGCCAGCATGTCGGCGACAAAGGAAAAAATGGATGCTAAAGTCAATTTGCCATAAATAATGCCATAATAATAATGATAAAGTATCGCTGTTATAGCACCGAAAAGAAAAAACACCTGCATATCGGGCCACATTGTTATTTTGAGGAGTTTGTTACCGCTGCTGCTTATATAAAGCGATGATAAGTAAAAAAGCCAGACACCCAAAGTTACCTTAGCAAACCCCCAGAACTCGCTGTGCCTGGACACCCATTTGAAAAGCTCATTTTTTCCCTTATTCATTACCGTTTCCTTTCATTCCTTTTTATGCCTTTGTCTATATGTGGAATCTGTTTAGTGGGAATGTTTTTACCCCACCATCTATCCCACAATTCTTCATTCTTTTTCTTTTCTATTTTTTCATAATACATATTCAAAAATTCCGTGTAACTCTGATACATGGATTTTTTTTCGCCCACCATAGCGCTATATTTTTCACGCACATATGTGATTCTTTTTAACAGGTTATTAAACTGCTCTTCCTTATTGTCTTTCAAAAAACCACCCGTTGCCATGTCAAAACTTATCTTCACATAAATGCAAATCGCCATAGCCCCCGGTTCGCTCAAATGTTCCCTTGGTTCAACAATGCTTTTCAAATACTGGTCAGCTAAGTCTAGGAGATCAGCCTTCGCTTTATCGCGATATTTTTTGGCGATATCAACATCCAATGAATTATAAAGCATTCTCAAAACTGTGCTTGGTATAATTTCCTGTGCCCTGTATATGTCGATTTGATTATACTTTTGTTCCTCAAGGTAGTCTTTTAAATACGGTGATGCGGTAATAAAGTATCTGGCATCAATGTAATCGTCAAGAGAAATCTGATATGCGTAAAATTTATCATAAAGCATGAAGAACCTATCCAAATACGTCTGTATTTTCTCGGGCAAGGCTGAATGTTCTGTTCTGAAGATCGTCTTGGCTTTTGCAATTTCACCTTCTGTGTCTATAGCATGAAGTATTCTACCGATGGGTGTTTTTGTGCTTATGGGCGACTCCCGTGTTGCTACAGGCGGAACCGGACCCTCCTTCAAGGTTTTCGAAATAAACTTGACAATTTCAGCCATGGGATATGCAAAAAGCGCAATTACAACGAGCCATGCTAACGAAATGCCAACTTTATCCCTAAAAGTCATAAAATCTACCTCCATAAACCACATTAGAGCATTATGCGTAAGTTGTTTTGTCAGTTACAACGTCAATTTAACAACCCTCTATGCTGATTGAAATTTATATTATGTTTTTTAAAATATTGGTCTGACCCCTATTTTTCTGCACTCCTCTATTTCCACAAAATGAATATTCTCAGTACCTTTATATTCGTTGAACAACAAATTCCCATTCTTCAGTGCCGCATCAAAAGTTGTAACGAAATCTATTGCATTAATGCTATCTTTGACACTATCCAAGATAGATCGACCTATGTTGGTAGCATCAATAAAAAAGGCCTGTTTCCCTTTTAATGAACATCTAACTGCTAAAAAAGCATGTCTAGGAACCAAAATAATTGCTGTTTTAAGTCCTATATTTTCATAACATGATGCCAGCAATACAGAAATATCAATACAATTTGCCTGCTTATCACGCAGGGATGTCCTAGGCAAACGAACTCTCTGACTTGCCTTTGCTTTTCCAAAATCAATTGAACTATCAACATAAGAAAGTCCATATTTTCTTAATTCATTAAATATAGCCTCCATTTGATCACGCACTGATTGCGGAGTGCCTTTTTGATATCCGATAAATGCATTGCCTTCCATACGTTTTTTTGCTCTTGATATAATAGCTTCAACTGCTGGATCTCTTGGTGTAACCCATGAAGCTATCAAAAAAGCAAGGTCAAACTTTTTTTCACCTGTAGACCATAATATATCCTCTACGTTACGGATTTCAACCTGTCTGGTTTCTTCAAATATTGGCTTATCGCCTTCTTTAACAATTAAATGCAAAGAAGCGGGGGTAGTTGTGGCCTCATTATAAAGAAGTTTTTCTCCAAATGAAATCTGTTCAATTGTAATTGAGTCTTTAGGCCTCAGATTTACAGTTTTGGAAACCGGATCTGTCCAGTTTGTAATATACGACGTAACAGTAACGGTTCTAAGCGAATCACCTGGATTTGTCAATTTCCATATTGTGTCGCCAGATTTTCCGTCTTGCGCTAAATATTTCTGTATTACTGGGAATATTTCTGTTTTCGATTCAACAGAAACTTTAATTTTATGAAACTCATTTTCTATTGTTATATCGGGGCCGTTTTTGTGACCCCCTGTAACCATCAAAATAAATGGTAAAGAGATTATTAAAAGTAAAAAAATAATTAAAGCAATCAGGAAACCTGGCCGCACCCGCTTTTTTTTGGGTGGTTTCAGTTTGTCGCCTTTATTATGATTCTCAGTCGATTCTGATTTAAATGTATCATTGTTTTCAATTTGATTTGGTTTGTTTGGAATTTCTGATGAGCTGTCAACTTTAACAATTTTTTTTCCGCACTGTTCGCAAAAAATCGCATCATCATCGTTCAGCGTTCCGCATTTATTGCAATACATAGATTTATCCCCCATAATCTTTTTTTAAAATCTTTTATTGTGAGGTCATACTCATTACTTACAAAATATGAAATATCCATAATTTATAATGGTTCTGAGTTCGTTTGTTAAAATCTTTAAAACCAATATTATCATTGGGTACTTCTATATAATTTTTGTAAAATTATCTTGAGAGTCTTTCTGCAAAAATGTCAGCAAGATTTATCAATGATTCTACCCACATAGGATAATCTTTTTTACCTTCTAATTCTGCCAATTCTTTTGATTTGGTGTTAAATTCATTTATCAATTTGGCTTTTTTCTCTTTTAATGATTTCACTTCTTCTGAGTCAGAAAAAAGTCTACTGAAGAATCCTTGTTTGTCTTTCGCTTCTTTAAGTTGTAATTCAACAGACGCTATCTCTCTATTTATATTATTCAATTCATTCTTCAGCGAGTCGATTCTTTTCTGCTTGTCGTCATCACCACAACTGTACACTAAAAAACAGGTCAATAGAAGAATAAATACAATAATATTTCTCCTATTTGTTGATACAGGTTGACAAATAATGTTTAAGAAATGCATAATCATACCCCCTTCTTAAATAATTTGAATTGTGAATAACCTCTATCTGCTCTGAGTTCGTTTAAAAATAGAAGAGAAACAGATTTTTTATATTTGACAAGAAAAATTCAGAACCCCCTGTTTATAATGTTTGTTATTGAGATAACAATATTCTTCAATAATGTTAATAATATTATTTTTTATTAAATTTATTTTTATGTCAAGATAATTTTGTCATAATTAAGACCTGTTTTAATTTTATGCCAACCTCTTGTCCGTGGGAGATATTGTCAATATTTGCGTTTAAGGTTTTTTCTGCCGTATCATTTTCTCATTTTCTATGCCACCTGTATCTCTTTATCTTCTATCTCGTCACCAACAAATCTTGCCCTGTTCATCATCTGTGGAATAAATTTATAGCCTTTTATCCTCTGCCATATCTTCTGTGCCTCAAGGGCAAGTTTAAATACCAAAAAAAGAGCCCATGAAATAGGATTTGAGTTGGTTACCATACAGAAGAAATTACTACAGTATAAAATAAATTTACAGATTAGCGTTTTACGCCCTTCTGGGCAATTTGTCTAAAACTAACAGTTATTCAGAAGTCAGAACGAATTGTTTTGATATTAGGATTTTGAATTTGTTTAGGATTTAGAATTTCGAAATTAGGATTTAGTTAGTCAGAAGTTAGAAGAGGATACGTTACTCGGAAGGTATAGCAGAAAGAAGGATCATAGAAAAAGCCGTTCGGATAAAATCGGAATCAGTGTTCGGATAGAGCAAATTAGCCACACATAGGTCGTTTTAATAAAATTAATTAGCTTAATTATTGCATATTCTCTCTTTATATATAGAAATATTTATCAATAATATTTACATATTAGCGGCAAGATTCAGCCTCTATGGCTGATTTTGCTGCTATCCCGCCATTTAAACCTGCCAAATAATACCGGATAAATAACCCCATCTCTTCATAAAAAACATATCATCAGTAAAAACCCATCTTCATTACCAAGTTTCACCAGGCCGTCTTGAAAACCCAATTACAAGCGGCTTGTTTAACAATATATAAATAAATCACAAAGGAGGCATAATCATGCTTAAAGACTATCTTAAAGCAGGCTATCCAGCACTGTGCATCCTAACACAGGAGCCACATCGTGCTGAACATGTTCTGCCGTGTGAAGGCTGGAGGTTTCTCATATGGGACTGTATTAGAGGTATCAGAGAATCATCAGGTGGTAAGGTAATAGACGAAATAAGAGACCCAGTTCAGGCAATTCAATATCTAAATGGCAATACAGACACAGTGCTCATTATCCACAATTTGCATCTGTTCCTTGAAATACCAGAGGTTATTCAGAGCATACAAAATGGCATCACTGTATGGAAATCCTGCGGGTGTGCCCTAGTCATGGTCTCGCCCATCATACAGTTAAGACCCGAGCTGGAGAAGTTCTTCCATGTCATAGATCTGGCACTGCCAGACGATGAAGAGCTTTTTAAGCTCCAGACAGACATAGGTGACCCACTCAACATCAAACCCAACAAAAAGGCTGCCCGTGCTGCAAAAGGCTTAACAGAATTTGAGGCCGAGACAGCATATGCACTATCTCTCATCAGAAATGGCTATTTCTCCACAAGAACCATATCAGAGGCGAAATCACAGATCATAAAGAAGTCAGGACTCATGGAGTTCTGGGAACCAGAGGATATAAATAACGTAGGGGGATTACAGAATCTAAAATTATACATCCAGAAAAGAGCGCAGGCATTTTCACCTGAAAATTCAACGCTCCCCCAGTTAAAAGGTATCCTGTTAGTAGGTATACCCGGAACAGGCAAAAGTTTAGCTTCAAAGGCCACTGCCTCTATATTGGGATGGCCTCTTATAAGATTGGACATCAGCGCATTAAAAGGTTCGCTGGTAGGTCAATCAGAACTCAGGATGAGACAGGCAACGGGTTTAATCGATGCCTTTGGTAAGTGTGTGGTATGGATCGACGAGATAGAAAAGGCCTTTTCCGGCACAAAATCCTCAGGAGAAACCGATGGAGGTACTACAGCCTCCATGTTCGGATACTTCCTTACATGGATGAATGAGACAAATTCTCAAGTGCTGGTTATGGCCACTGCCAACAATATCTCACAGCTTCCACCAGAACTGCTCCGTGCAGGTAGATTTGATGCCACATTCTTCGTGGACCTACCGGTAAAATCAGAAAGACAAGAGATCATAAGAATTATGAACAAAAAGCATAATTCAAAGATACCTCTTTCCTATGCAGAAAATCTACTGGGCTACACAGGGGCAGAGATAGAACAACTTGCAAAGGACAGTCTATATGACGGTCTTGAGGAGGCATATAACAATTTAGTCCCCTTAAGCAGGACAATGAGAGAAGAGATTCAGAGTTTAAGAGAATGGGCAAAGACAAGGGCAAGGCTGGCAAATACACCTGAGGCCGAACCAGAGGAGACGAGAAAGATACGACATAAAACAAAGGGGGAACAGTCATGATTGTAAACACATTTATAATCACTCCGAAGAAAGAATACACAGAGACACTGATGGCCACATCAGAGCATCAAAAGAGCATACTTGCTGCCCTCTTACCAGAAAAATACAGGGACTTATTCAAAAGTATTGTGAAGGACTCTGTAAACGAAATTATGGATAACCGTGATTATAAAAAGGCTTATCGTATAATGGCAGAGGCCATGCTTACAGGCAATGGTTCACTATGGTATCCTGATAACAGGTCAGATTCACTGCAGCAGGTTTTGAGAAAGACCTTTTACGAGACCCTCCTCATTATTAAAAACGACTATAATCCATACAAATTCGACCAGTTTATAGTCGTATTTTCCTCTGAGGTAATAACAGAGAAGCAATATGAATCCATTTGTTATCCAAAAAAGCATAACAACAAAAAGGCGGGCGGCCAGATCCTTATGTGCGATTTCTTAAGGACAACCAACCATATACCCTTAAGGAGGTGAAGATGAAAGACACTTTTATAGAGCTTTTAGAAATATTCATGGAAGAAGACTTGTTGGACAACAGGCATGAACACGACATAAAGGACCTCATGTCAGTATATCCTATCCTTACAGAAAGTGAGGCAATGAAACTCAAGGAGATGATCCAGGAGGTCATGTATGGCATATACACCTGAACTGTCTCAAAGGTCATCTTCCATGCTAAGAAGAATTGCATGGGCAATAGGCATGCCCATGACAAAGGCCCTCGAAGAGATAATAGAGCATGTTATAAAACACATCAGAAAAGATGAGGTATGCAGGCGCTGCAGAGATAAGTCCTTTTGCAGTGGATGTGGATTCAACAACAACCGTTACATTGAAGGAGGTTGAAGATGCAGACAAAACAGACGGTGGAGAGATTGATTTCAAAAACAGCAGAAGGTCTATGTTATCCTCCCAAAAAGCACCTGTGCCTAACATGTATAAGATACATAAGAGGTTTCTGTAATGTAGGAGAGGATATAACCCACGGTAATTTATGTCACGATATGCTCTCAGGCTGCATAACCAGACAGTGGGGTAGTAAAGACAATCTCCCTGTGGTGAGCATATCTGTCATCCAGTGTGCAAGGTACAAAAAGGTTTAGGTATGAATGAAAAAAAACATCTCTACCACAACCGTAAAAAACACTAATGATGCTATCAGGGTCTGTTATAAAGACCTGTATAAGATTATTCTGAAAGGTTTAACAAAATAGGTACAACACAATATGCTGAAAATAAAATAATCAATACAGCATCTAAATCAAACGTGAGAGGAGGTGAAGGATGTGCTTTAAGGTCATCATTTACAGCTGGCCTTATTCACAGCTGTGTATGGACTGTGAAAACAGTGAGTTTGTGACTTCAGAGACATACTGTTTATCGGCCTACATCTGCAAATTGGATTCAGTCAGAAATACAGGGACGAGCTGCCCTGACAGAACAAAGAAAAAAGGAGGTGATTAAAATTAGTCATGTAAGCAGAATTGAGCTCGAAATAAGATCGCTCGATGCATTGATTGCAGCATGCAACAGATTGGGGTTCAGGTTTGTAAAAAACCAGAATACCTACAAATGGTATGGCAGATGGATCGGCGACAGCCCCCTGCCCGACGGAATCAGAAAACAAGACCTTGGAAAGTGTGACCATGCCATAAAGATACCTGATTGTAACTATGAGATAGGTGTTGTGAAAAAAGGTGGCATTTACATCCTCTTATGGGACTCATGGGAATCAAAACTACGCCTTGCAGTAGGCAATAATGGAGGTATTTTAAAGCAGGCATACACACAAGAAGCAATAAAGCAACATGCTAAGCTGAAGGGCTATCTCGTAACAGAGAAGAAGACAGAAAAAGGCATAAGACTGCACCTGCATAAGTAGATCACCCTTTATCCATCAAAATCAGGAGTACACCATGAAAGAAATCATCATAGACATATCAGATGATGGAGAGATCTCCATCGAGACAAGAGGGTTTAAAGGTAAAGCCTGTTTAGAAGAATCGCAGTTCATAAAAGATCTTTTGGGACAGGAACTTTCGAGCAGGCTCACACCAGCATACTATGAAACAAACAAAACACAGTCAAAAAAGTATCTAAAGCTATGCGGCTGATAAAAAAGGAGGAAAAAAATGGAATACGATTCAGTGTTTGACAGGGCGTGTCTCATACAGTTATCCACTTCAGTGTGGACACCCACAAAGATGCTCGACCAGACAGTAATGGAAAAGCTCGGTAAAAACAGCGACTGGCTCCGTGGAAGAAAGTTCATCATAAATCCTGAACTTTTAGGACCACTTAACACAACAGCTCATATGGCAAGAAAACTCATTCATAGATACTCTCTGCCATTTCCCATCTCAGGTATATATCTCATACCTAAAGACCATCTCATCCATGTTGACAGCAGGTTAGAGGAATACAGAAAGGAGTTTGCAGAGAAGGTATCGGTCTTCGAAAAAGAATACGAACATGCCAGGAATGAGGCAAGACTTGCACTGGGCAGTCTGTTCAATGAAGGGGATTACCCTATAAACATAAAGGAGAAATTCCGGTTCAACTGGAGCTTTTTAACCATAAGCATCCCCGGAAAGACCACTATCCTGTCCCCTGAGATATACGAACGCGAGGCAAAAAAGTTTAAAGACATGATGGAAGAGGCAAAAGACCTTGCATCATATGCCCTCATAAACGAGTTCAGGGACATTATAGATGGTCTTACAGAAAGGCTTAGTGGTTCGCCAAAGACACTAAAAGGGAGCATGTTTAATAAGCTCTACGAGTTTATAGACTCATTGGAGACAAAAAACCTGTTTAACAATAGCTTGGTAAAGGAGTTTGCCGAAGAGGCAAAGGAGGCATTAAAAGGTATATCTCCCTATGGATTATCATACAGCGAATCTGTAAAGAATGCTGTACGGGAATCCATGAATGCACTTAAAGAATCAGTATATGCCGCTATAGAGGATCTGCCCAAAAGGAAGATCCGGCTGGTTGCATAATAACCCCGAAGAGGCAGGTCGGATTGCATCTTTCCCATATGCACAGAAGCAGCCGATCTGCCCTATCATAAAAAAGGAGGCAATTAAATGAATATTCTTATAGTATCAGGCAATCTCGGTGCAGACCCTGAGCCTATATACACGGACACAGGGATACACATGGCTAATTTTCCAGTAAGTGTAAAGGCAGGCAAAAAGAGTTTTTGGCTCCACGTAAGCTGCTTTGAAAAACTGGCAGATATAGCAGAGAGACATCTGCACAAAGGGGCCAAGGTCATAATAACAGGAATCCTTACCCAGGACAAGTGGGTAAATGATGATAATCAGGTCAGGACAAGTCACAAGCTCATAGCCAACAGGATAGATTTTATCCACACGGATGGAAGGGGATTTGATAAAGACAGTGCTGCCCAGGATGATGTATTCGTATCAGAATAGGAGGAATAAACAATGACCGTAGCACAGCTTCAGCAAAAGGAGAAAAAAAGCTCATCCCTGAGGGTCTTCCAGTTATCTTTGAATGATTATTATGTAGAGTCATCCAGGGGTAAGGTATGTTACAGGGTGGTCATAAATAACGGCCAGAGCTCCTGCACCTGTGGTGATTACAATAGCAACATACAGAAAGACCCGGGATTCACATGTAAGCATATAATAGCAGCCATGAGGTTCTCTGAAACTGATGTAAGACCCAGATTAGATGAAAGGTTCATAAGAAATATAAAAGGCAAGGATTTTGTCCTCTATGCAGGGGTGCTTGACCTTGCCCATAAGATGGGTCTTGTAGAACTCAAGGCATCTCCTGTCCAATATCCCACAAAAGAAAACGACATGAGGGCCATATGCGTATCATACGCAAGAACCCAGGACGGAAGGGTATTTGAAGACGTAGGAGACGCAGACCCCAACAATACAGATTCAGTAATCTCAAGGCACATCATAAGGATGGCCTCCACAAGGGCAAAGGCAAGGGCACTCAGAGACCTTACCAATGTGGGAATGGCCTGTCTTGAGGAATTGGCTGATCTGGAAGAAGTGGAGACTCAGAAAGAAACCATTGAAAAAAATAATGTGAGACCGCTGAGAAAACCCAAGGAGGACAAGGATGCTTCTGAAAAAACCGATACCCAGGCTGCTCAGACGAATCAAAAGAAGGAGGAAGAGACAAAAGAAAGAATTCAAAAAACTGAACAGCAGAAAACACAGACCGACAATGTCATGAAGATTGCATCGGCACAAATGCAGGCAATTATAAATCTTGCCAAACGTAGGGGGATGACAGAAGAAGAAATAAGGACCAGGATATTTGAAAAATACAAGGTAAAATTCGAGGACATGGATGCATCGGATGCCAAGGTCCTTATACGTCAACTCCAGCAATCTGCATGAAACCCCAGCATATTGCGGTAACGGGGGTTTTGTACCCCCTTACCGCATAAAATTCAAACTTTTAGTTAAAGGAGCACATTATGACCATTGATGAACTGAGGAGAGAACCACATCTATCGGCAAGTGCAATAAACGACTATATGGACTGCAGCCTTTTGTATAAGCTCTCAAGAATAGATAAAAAAGAGCCTGAGTTCATATCGGAAAGTCTTGCCTTCGGTTCTGTGATCCACGAGATAATAGCACTATATCAGATTCACAGAAAAGGCGGGTCAAATTTTACACAAGAGAATATGCTCAGTACCTTTGAATACTACTGGCAAACAAAGGTCAGATCCAGCAAAAATATCAGGTTTGCAAAAAAAGACTACCACACCATGATGGTAGAGGGCAAAAAACTTCTTTCCCTCTACTTTAACTACATGATGGAGGATACATTTAAGGTCGTGGCAGTGGAGATGCCTTTCAGGTTTACTGTAGAAGGTGTGGGCTGGCCAGTTATAGGTATAATAGACCTCTTACAGGAAGATGAAAGGGGAAACATAGTGATATCTGATATAAAGACAGGCAGGCAGTCCTTTGACAATGATAAGATAGATAAGAACCTCCAGCTCACAATTTACCAGATGGCACTTAAGGCAAACGGTTATCATGACAGAGATATACTGCTTAGACTTGACACCTTGATCAAAACAAAAGAGCCAAAATTTGAACCCTATTATACATCAAGGACAGAAGGAGATGAGAAAAGGGCGGTTATAAAAATACGCTCTGTATGGCAAGGGATTAAAAAAGGAGTGTTTATACCCAATGACACCTCCTGGAAGTGCCGAGAATGTGCATATAAAACATACTGCAACGATTGGTTTAAGGAGGGGACATAATGATAAAACTCAATGATGCCCAGAAGAAAGTTGCAAACTTCAAAAACGGGGTTGCAAGCTGTATTGCCATACCAGGCTCGGGCAAAACCATTACCATGACCCACAGGATAGCAAACCTCATAAAAAACCACGGTGTTGCCCCTGAGAGCATCCTTGGGCTTACATTCACCAGGAATGCTGCACAGGCTATGAGAGAAAAACTCAGACAAGTTTTAAAGGACATGGCAACGAGGGTTAACCTATCAACCATCCATAGCTTCTGCTATAGTCTTCTAAAATCAGAAGGCAGAGCATTTGAGATCATGACTGATGAGGAGCAACTTAATACAATAAAAAAAATAATAAAAAGGCACAAAATAAAGGGTATGTCTGCAGGTACAGTGGTGAGGGAGATAAGGCTGGCAAAGAACAACCTTACCTCCGTTGAGGAGTTTAAGATGCTCTTTGCAGATGATGAAACTATGGAGAGGATATGCCATATATACGAACTCTACGAAAAGGAGAAGAAAAAGAAACTCAAGCTCGATATGAATGACCTACTCACAGAGACCTATGATCTTCTCAGCACCGATATAAAGGTGAGGGAAAAATATCAGTTTATCTATTCCCATATACTGATTGATGAGTTCCAGGACACAAACCCTGCCCAGATGGAGATAGTGAAACTTCTGGCACAAAACAGGAATAACCAAAGAACAAGCCTTTTTGTGGTGGGTGATGACTGGCAGAGTATATATTCCTTTACAGGTGCATCTGTGGGTAACATACTGAACTTCAGGAAATCATTCCCAGAATCAGAGCAGTTCATACTGGATCTCAACTATAGAAGCACAAAGAAGATACTCGAGGCATGTCAGAGGCTTATACATAATAACAAAAGAAAGATTGAAAAGGTGTTAAAAACAGACAACCCGGAGGGAGATGAGGTAATAATAATAGAGGGCGCAACTGAAGAGGACGAAGCAATGCAGATTGTGGAGGAGATTAAAGATCTTGTAGATAAAAAAGGTTATGCATTAAAAGACATTGCTGTCCTCTATCGGGCAAATGCGCAGTCAAGGGTTATAGAAGAGGCTCTAAGGAAAAATAAAATACCTTATCATATTGAAAACGGTATGAACTTTTATCAGAGGTTTGAGGTAAAGGTATTGCTGGAGTATCTCAGGTTAATAAATAATCCTTACAGTGATTGCGGAGACGAGGCCTTAAAGACCATAATAAATGTACCTAACAGATATATCGGTAGAAAGTTTATGGAAGAACTGGAAGAATATGCAGCAGAGAATAACCTTTATCTGTATGAAGCATTAAAGGCAATAAGGATTGATGTTCCTTACATAAATAGATTTGTAAGGGAGTTCATAGCCATTATGGAGCCCCTTATACGTGACATTTCTTCTATAGAGCCTGCTGAGATGATAGGCATACTGAGAGAGGTGTTGGACTACGATAAGTTCATAACAGATGATGAAATACCCTCTCCAGATGATGAAAAGATTGCAAACATAAATCAGCTTATGCTGTCTGCAGTGAGATATGGAAGTATAGAATCATTGTTGTCTTATACAGACACCTTTACAGATGAAAAAAGCCACGATAAAAATGGCGTGGCACTTATGACCATACATAAATCTAAAGGTCTTGAGTTCCCTGTGGTGTTCATTATAGGCATGATAGATGGCATAATCCCCGATAAAAGGGGAGACATTGAGGAGGAAAGAAGGATTGCCTTTGTGGCTGCAACAAGAGCAATGAAAATGCTGTATCTTACCCATTCCAGGATTTATATGGGAAAGAAGGTAAGACGAAGTACTTTTCTGGATGAAATGATAAAAGGATAAGAAAAAGAAAGAGGGTCAGCCCACTCAAAAGAGTAGGTTGGCCCTAATATATTTTTTGATGATTTTAATCAGTGAAATACTGTTGTCACAGATATGTGATATAATTTTATCAGAATCTACAGGAGGCACTTTTTCTATCCCATAATAGAAATCCCGAGTTTTTGACATTGATGACCATGGGGTATACTGGAATTGCCATATCAACCCCGCCAACAGTTGCAGGAACATATTCAATAATTACATTGTTTCAATCCTTGTTTTAATGGAATTGCCATATCAACAACTGGCAGGTAAAAGATACAGATAGGGTTATACATGGTTTCAATCCTTGTTTTAATGGAATTGCCATATCAACATTAGAGTGACGCAGGCTGGTATAGAAATAGATGGGATGTTTCAATCCTTGTTTTAATGGAATTGCCATATCAACTAGAAACATGTTCTTCTTTTAATTTCTTTGAATCATTGTTTCAATCCTTGTTTTAATGGAATTGCCATATCAACACTCATAGATGGATGACGGAAAAAACGAAAAGGCAGAGTTTCAATCCTTGTTTTAATGGAATTGCCATATCAACAGTTAAAAAAGTAATGGATTTATGGCAGGTGTTTTGGTTTCAATCCTTGTTTTAATGGAATTGCCATATCAACCCCGTTTATCCATTATTCCATTGTTACATTCACCCGTGTTTCAATCCTTGTTTTAATGGAATTGCCATATCAACGTTCACGGTCTACATCCAGAGAGTAGTTTTTAATGGGTTTCAATCCTTGTTTTAATGGAATTGCCATATCAACGGATAACGGCTACACGGAATCACGGAATAACGGGTGTTTCAATCCTTGTTTTAATGGAATTGCCATATCAACGGCAAGGAACAGCAGGCATTGGAACTTATCAGATTGTGTTTCAATCCTTGTTTTAATGGAATTGCCATATCAACTATCATTAGTCAAACCATAGTAGTCAAACCATAGTGTTTCAATCCTTGTTTTAATGGAATTGCCATATCAACACCGATTTTTTTCGTTACCTACGAAATTATATTTATATGTTTCAATCCTTGTTTTAATGGAATTGCCATATCAACATTTTTGGTAGTCTGATTATAAGATATGTCATTGTGTTTCAATCCTTGTTTTAATGGAATTGCCATATCAACAATAAAGGAGGGGTAATATATGACTATATATGAAAGTTTCAATCCTTGTTTTAATGGAATTGCTGTTAATAGTCAACAGATTTGACCCCTTTTCTGCAAATAAATTTGACCCCCCTTCATGGGGTTGTAATTACAAAGTAATGAATAATCCTCTATCATGTTATCAAGACCTTTATTCTGTGGAAATATGGAAAAGTCTTCGACTTTACCACATTCCCACAGAACCGACGACTGTTGTTTCATGTTCTATTACCACCCCTTCTTAGTTTATCCTTTATCCTGTAGCTCTCACCATTTATGGGGAATATATGGGCATGATGGATGAGCCTGTCTATTATGGCCTGGGCCACCACCTGGTCATCAAATATATGCCCCCATTCATCAAAGCCGTAATTGCTTGTGAGTATCGTTGATGCCCTCTCATACCTCAGAGATATCAGCTGGAATAACAGATTGGCCTGTTCCTTATTAACAGGCATATAACCCAGCTCATCTATTATAAGCAGATGGAGCCTTGAATAATAAAGAAGCCTTTCAGCAATGCTACCATCTTTACTGGCAATGATGAGCTCCTCCATGAGCTTTTGTGCCGGTATGAAAAGCACCCTTAACTGTGCCATACATGCCCTTATGCCTATGCCAACACTTAGGTGTGTCTTACCCACACCAGGGGGTCCTATAAATATGATGTTCTCTTTCTTGTCTATAAAGGAAAGGGATGTGAGGTTTATAAGCTCCTTCTGTCTTAATCCAGGCTGGAAGGAGAAGTCAAACTCCTCTATGGTCTTTATAAATGGAAACCTCGCCTTTATCACCCTGGTCTTTATGGATGCATCCTTTCTCCTGCTGTACTCCTCTTCCAGGAGGATAAGGAGATAATCCTCATAGCTTATGTTTTCCTTTGCCGCCTTATGGGATAGTTCCTCATAGGTAGAAAGCATTGCCTTGAGCTTTAGAGCCTTTATAAGTTCTATCACCTTTTCACCCATTTACCATCACCTCCCTGTAGACAGATAAGTCCCTTGTCATGGAGGGGAGATGGGGGATATCACAGGTTGCAGCAGGTTCCTTTACAAGGCTTGTATTTATAAGGCGCCTTATGGTGTTTTTATGATATGCACCCATTGCACTGCACTGTCCTATAACCCTTGATATCTCACAGACAGAATATATATGGGTGAGGGATATGATCTCCTTCAGGTGAAAATAGAGGTTAGGGCCATGGGTCTTTCTCAGTCCTTCAAGATATGGTATATGCTCAGGGAAGAGCCTCTTAAATGTATCAACCAGGACTGATTTGTTTGCCTCCTTCTTATCCATATATGCCTTATTTATCATCTCATGCTCTGGATGGGGGATAGTAATGCCTTTTTCTGTTCTTATGGATTGTTTATGGGGCAGGCCTTTTTCATCGTAGATGTATATATATCTGCCCAATACATTCTCTACAGGAACCTTCTTTAGTGCAAGCCTCATGGGGACTGGATACATGACACCATTATATGATATGTATCCGTCAGATGTAACCTGCCTTATCTGTCTGGGATAGATGAGGGCATAATCTACTTCAGGCAATGGCATCAGGGCATCTTTTTCCTTCTGGAATCTATCATCAGGGGTCTCTTTTATGGTTGTATGGATGGTCTTATTTATACTGTCTGTATAGGCAGATAACCTCCTGTCAAATTCTTGAAGATCCCCAACCTCACACCCCTTTAGGAGGTGTTCCTGGATATGGTAGAAGGGTCTTTCTATCTTACCTTTGGTTCTGGCCCTGTAAGGTATGCAGGCATCAGGGGTTATACCCATTATGCCAAGGAACTTGAGGAAGTTATCATTATAGCGGACTATACCATCCTTCTCATGGGTAATGACCATCTGCCTGGAGTTGTCTATTATGATCTCTTTAGGCACACCCCCAAAGAATATGAGGGACTGGTGGATGGCACGGATTATATCACAGGCTTCTATGGTAAGGGAAAAGGTGTAATATTTTTTACGGCTGTAACTTAATATTGCCTCATGGATGTATATCCTTAAGGGCTTACCATCTACATTTAACTGCCACTCCTTCCAGTCATACTGCATCTGGTATCCTGGAGGGGTCTCATATCTGGTTGTTATCTTTTCTGACCTTTTTATATCCTCTTTTATACCCCTTATTAACCTGTGGACAGTGGATAGAGAACCATTAAATCCCATGGCAGTAAGCTCTTCATGTATCCTTGTCCCTATGTAGCCCTTCTGTATCATCTCCTTTATATCATCCACATAGGGGTCAATGATCCTTGTGTAGTCCCTGGGATGGAACTCTGGTGGGAGGTTGCTCCTCAGATACTTCCTCACTGTGTTTTTGGATATTTTTAGTGTCCTTGCTATCTTTTTTATCCCGATTCCCTGTGCATTCATTGCCTTTACCTTTTGCCACTTATACATTGTTATCATCCTCCTTTTCGTCCTCCCCTCATATAATATTATTGAGGGGGTATTTTACCCCTTATGGGGGTCAGTTTTAAATGACGAAAAGGGGTCAAATGTATTTTACGATTAATACAAGAGAAATGGGTTTTTCAAAATCTTCAATTTTTGAAGATTTTCTTTCAAAATATAGCCAATACCCAAAAAAACTACAGCAGTTAATGCCACGTCTATACTCCAGGGCAGTCTAATTTTTAAGTATTTTGAATCTAAATAACCTATAAATGCAAAAAAACATAAAAAAACAATTGTATACATCTTCGTTTTTGAAAGTTTAAGAATTAGAAATAAAAACATTTGCGCTACAAAAAGACATATAAAAAACCATAGAGGTTCATTATGGACAAGCCATTTATTATGTCCGTTACCGTAAAAGATACCTAATAGGGGCCTCAATATAGGGACTTCCTGTGGGCTATCAAAGATTTTAATTCTCATAATCCAGAATCCATAAGACAGAAGATTGAAAAACAAATAGGGTATCAAAAGCCTTTTAAATCTTTTTTTGAAAAATAAAAAAAAATCATCAAGATGTGACTTACTAAAATTTACCCCTGCTAAGAAAAAAAACAGAGGAACATGAAATGAAAAGAGATAATTTATTAAAAAATCTGGACATGAGATGGAGTGTCCAAAAATAATAAAAATAATACCAATTCCCTTTAAATTATCTATCCAGTCAACTCTGTCAGGTTTTTTCATAAAAACTTTAAAAATATCTATTTCTATTCTATCAATCCTTTAGATATAAGAAAATCATAAAGGGCTATGGAAGCCTGCTCATGACCGAAAACATTCCAGTGCGGATCATGGTAAAAGTATCTTCGTCTGCCGTCAGCGTTCTTTGAAAAATAATCAAAGAAGTCCAATATGGGAAGATTCATCTCAGCGCTTACCAGTTTAACGGATTCTCTACAATACTTTAGTTCCATCTTAAATTTTGAATTAGGCTTCTCATTTGCCAAATATTCATCAAGTTCAACATGATATGGTATCAACGTAACAACTAAACGTATACCATGTTTATCCGTTATCTCTTTAAATCTTGACAATATATGTTTGTAAAGCTCAATATCTTTGTGACTGTTCTCTTCTTCTTTTTGTGAGGGTGTTGGCTTTAAAACCCTCAAAACGGATAAACCTACAAACCTGAATAAATGCGAATTCTCTCTTAACCACGAAGAAAACGGTATCCACTTTGATATCTTTCTCGCCCTCACATTTTCGGTAATTTTAGGCTGTATTTTATTTAGACTGCTGCCATTTAATTCAAATAATCTCCTATTCTCAAAAAGATCATTTCCTAAATATACGTTTAATATGACCATGAACGGTCTTAGCGACAAACCTGTCTCTTGAAATTTTATCAATTCGTGAGCCGTACCAGACGCCATTTGTCCAAAATTTAATACTTCATATTTTTGGGGTTTCTTTGCATCGATAATGCTGCCAAGCCTTGCCGAAAAGGTATCATTTTCATTGACACCATATCCAAAAACAAATGAATCTCCAACAACAAGGATTATCTTTTTCTTAGGGTTGGGTTTTAACGAAAAATTTTTACCTCGAAAACCCAGATTATTCAATCTTATTTTGACATCATATTCTTTTGAGAGTTGGTATCCGGTTGTATTTTTCTTCATACATAGTCCATAAACCGGACAAGGCTCCATTAGATCAGAAATCAATGATTGCGGATAGAATACACGAATAAATATTTCACAAAGAACTAAAAGAAATATTATTGAAAACATAAGCAGCAATAAGTTTGTCAACAGTAAAGATATTTTTTTTCTGTTCATTTTAAATATTTACCTTTGAACAAGTTTATAAATGAGAATACTTTCATTTTGGACAAAACTTCCAATAAATCCTTTTTGATTAATTTTAATTTAATTATCAATATTATATATAACAAAAAAGATGTGGCAATCTTGGCAAATATATTTAAATCAAACAATCTTATATTATAAAATAAATATAAAATCAAATTTAGACCAAGTATTTGTGCCCATGTTTTCCATCTGAAAATGTTTCCTATATACAGGATTGCATAACTTATTGTAACCCCGACCAGAACAATCTCGCATATCAAAGCGGTCCATGCAGAACCCATATAGGTATATTCAGGAATAAGTAAATAATTCAAGCCGATGCTTAACGCAGCGGCAACCGCACCAAGCCAGTATGCGTATTTGACGACACCGATCGAAATAACTATGCTTGAAATCAATAATGAATAAAAAATAATAATACTTACCCAAATTAATATTTTGAAAACACCAACTGAAGCCAAAAGGTTACTTCCATAGACCAACAAGATAATTTCTTTTGACAAACAAAAACATATGACACCGATGGGCAAAAGGATAATGGCAATAAATTCAGCTATATCGCTCGTTATATATCTTAGAGATTCCTTTTCATTCTTTGCTTTTTCTGCAAATATAGGAATCAAAGGCGCAGTTACCATTGCTGCTAAAAAAGAAGATATCTCTACAAATTTATATGCAGCGCTGTATATTCCTACAGCATAATCAGATTTCATACCCGCAAGCATCAAAATGCAAACACGGTTGCTTATGATTATGAATATTGATGAAATACCCAAAGGCATAGCAAGTTTTAATATATTTTTTATAATAGACTTATTTATCTTGAATAACGGTTTTACGGATTTCCTCGACAAATAAAATGCCAAAAAAGAATAAAAAACATTAGCCAATATATAGGCTAAAACAAAATTTAAAAGATTAGTCTTTAGCTGAAAAGCTACAGTAAGAAAAACCAGGTGAACTATGCCATACAATATTGAAGTATAAGCCGAATACCATGGGCGTTGAAAAACCTGAAATATTGGTTCAAAAAATCTTGAAGCCAAAAACGGAATAGCCAAGGAACCAATAAGAAGAGGAAGAAATAAATCTTTACGTATGAAATATGCAGCTATTATAGATATAAAGATCACTAATGAATTAAGACAAAATCTCAAAATTAAAAAGTTTCCCCAATACAAATGTGGAGATTCTTTTAATTGCGAAATATCTTTTCCCAGTATCGACATTAAGCCAAAATCAGCAAGAATAATAAAAATTCCAAAAAAATTTAAAATATATGAATATTGACCAAAAAACTCTGAACCATAAAAACGTGCTATTAGGGCAAAGGCTATAAAGTTAGAACCAAATGTAAAGACCCTTCCTAAACCCTGGGCAATAACATTCAATATGTAATAATTGAATAATTTCATGTTAGTTATTTGAAGTTAATTTTTTTCAAAATATAGCATTCATACATTGGCAATCTTTCTACCATTCTTTACAATTATATAAAATTCACTGCTGTCCAAAATACCACAAATTCACTAATCACCTCCAATAAAATCAGCTTGTTGGACGGATAAAATCTCATATTTAAAATCAGGTTGGTTCAATAGTTGTTTATTATAATGCATTCTGCTGT
>Ga0209720_1001078_pt1 | contig 24620 bp, 39 predicted proteins | sample AD_JPNMR3_MetaG_FD_184426 | JGI IMG/M metagenome (GOLD analysis project Ga0209720, IMG submission 184426) | Active sludge microbial communities of municipal wastewater-treating anaerobic digesters from Japan - AD_JPNMR3_MetaG (SPAdes) (version 2) | ecosystem: Engineered > Bioreactor > Anaerobic...
CTTATATCAGAATCTAAAAAGACTGAGTCCTAACAAGGGCTCTTTTCTTTTATTTTTTCTATTCTATATTAGAAATTCCGTGTTGTCGCGAAATTTACAACTCCTATTATGAAAGGAGTGATATTTGGGGTTCGTCCGGTATTCTTGTTGGTTGATTAGAACTCCCCCCCCTTCGCATTTTTTACATACCCTATTATGAGAAATTAAGAGAAAGGTGTGAAAATTCATGGTAGAACTTAATATTAAGGCATTGGAGGATTTAGAGTCTAGTTTAAAAAAATATATACTTATAAACGAACGAGACAATGAAGCTCCGAGCATAGGATTAAGTATAGTTGTTGAGTTTATGCATCAATTAGAAAATTTCAAAAAAGCTGTTGAGGCCGGACTTGTTTAAGAGTCTGGCTTTTTTTTGTAAAAAATACAAAGTATATAAGGTGCTTTAAAAAGGGGTGTGATTAACATATCCCTTTTTATTTTCTTTTACACCTTTGAAAGGAGAAAAATTATGAAAATATACACAGTAAGCGGCATCGGATATATGGAGGTAAATCCAGGAAATTTTGTCGAGGTAAGTTATTTTTATGGTGTTTTTTCTTCAATGTCTGAAGCTGAAAAAATAGCAGATCAACTTAGAAAACACACTACTGAAAATAATAAGCCAGAGGTAATATTTGTGGAGGAACTGACGTTGGATAAGCCTGCTAAGGATTATTTCATGAAAATGTTGTTTTAAACAAGATTGGGTCTAAGGAAACTTAGACTCTTTCTTTTACGCGAAATTAGCAACTCCTATTATGAAAGGAGTGTGTGATTATGATTAATTGTAATAAAACATTATTTGGTGTAATCATTGGCATCACGGCAATGCTTTTAATTAAAGGGGCGTATGAATATGGGAGATATTCAGCGATACATGAAATTCATAAGCATAGTTGGGTGGTAATAGCTAAGGATGACCAAGAAGAAAGTAAAACAACTGAAAAATAAAGCACATTCAACAAAAGAGGAGTCCTAACAAGGGCTCTTTCTTTTTTTATATATTCTAGATTAAAAAATCAGGACGCAGGTTACCGAAAAACATGTTATCTTGATATTTAAAAAAAATCCCGGGTTGAAAAATTTGAAAAACTTTTTGAAAGGAGAACTATATGGAATTTATTCTTTTCTTTGTTGGAGTATTTTTAGGGGTCTCTATTGCATCTATTATATTTCGATCTCATTTTATCGGATATTTGCGTATTGATAATTCTGATCCGGAAGATGGACCGTATATGTTTTTGGAACTATCAAAATGGATCGGTGATATCTCTTCAAAAAAGTATGTCATTTTAAAAGTAAAGCTTGAAAATTTCATTTCGCAAAAATAACACTTCCTTTTATGGAACTAATAAATCATTGAAAGGAGAATAAATATGAATGAAGAAATCAAAGATTTGTTAGCAGAGGAGATTAAGACAGAAATTCGAAACTTATCTACTTTGGAACCGGGAAGCAAAGAGAAATCAACAGCAATTGATAACTTGGTAAAACTCTACAAACTAAGAATCGAAGAAACCAAAAATGAATGGGATTTCAATGAAAAGTATAACGCTCATGAAAGCGATAAACAATTCAAGAAAGCCCAGCTCGAAGAACAGGTTAAAGATCGATATTTTAGATTGGGAGTGGAAGCAGCAGGAATAATATTGCCGTTGATATTCTACGGAATCTGGATGCATAGGGGATTTAAATTTGAAGAGACTGGAACTTTTACCTCGACGACATTTAGAGGATTGTTCAATCGTTTTAGACTTACTAAAAAATAGTTTTGATAGTTCCAAAGCGAGGAGATCGTATATAATACATGGTCTCTTCGTTTTTCTCTGTGAAAATTACAAGACTTATCGTCAAATTATGACGGTTTTTGATAGACGGGATATTTGAGCGCGAGATTTACATCTCTTATTATGAAAACAATTTATAGGAGGTAATGTTATGAAAATCATTGATATGGTTATATCTGCTATTGTGAAGAAAGGTATTTTATATGAAGCAAGGAACGTAGATACAGATGTCGAAATTCCTATAACGATAGAAAACCAGGAACACAAAATTAAGGTAAACATTAAATGTGAACATATGACATTGCGAATTGAGAAAGATGAGAAGACGGGGGCATAGCCTCCTCTTTTTATTTTACGCGAAATTAGCAACTCCTTTTATGGAAGAAACATTTAACTTTATGGAGGTATTAAAATATGAGTATTGTAACAAAAGTAGCAAAAATGAGATTGATGTTTCATGCTAATATGCTTAACGTATGCAATGTTGCCAATCAATTGGGAATATTGAAAGATGAAAAAGCAGAAGAGGTAATGAAGCGTCACACATTGAAATGCTTTGACGCAATGGAACATATGGGATTAGATCCATACGGTAAATTGAAAAAAATCTGAGAAGGAGTCCTAACAAGGACTCTTTTATTTTTATGAAAGGAGAAAAAAATGTGAAGACACTTGAGGAATTAGTCAACAAGCTGAATGAGGCATCAAAGGCTTATTACAGCGGAGAAAAGGAAATTATGTCCGACAAAGAGTTTGACGAGCTTTATGAAAAGTTGAAAAAACTTGAGCGATTATCAGGAATAGTCCTTCCTAATAGTCCTACTCAACGAGTAGGCTATAAAGTAATGTCTGACTTGCAAAAGGTTACGCACGAATACCCGTCATTGTCTCTTGATAAAACAAAAGATCGTAGTGTTATGGTTGAATGGCTTGATGATAAAATGGGTGTTTTATCTTGGAAATGTGATGGCCTGACTATTATTCTTACTTACGACAATGGAGAGCTTATAAGAGCAGCTACTCGTGGAGACGGTTGCATTGGTGAAGATGTTACTCATAATGCCGTACATTTTAATGGTGTTCCTAGTCGTATTAAAGACAAAAGACATATTGTAATTCGAGGAGAAGCCGTTATTCCTTATGAAACGTTTGAAAAAATAAACAAAACGCTTCCTGGAGATAAGCAATATAAAAATCCAAGAGGAATGGCATCTGGAGCTACAAGACTTCTCGATTCTAAAAAATCATCAACATACGGAATTATATTTATTCCGTTCGAACTCGTTAACGCAAAAGAGCTTGGATATTCCAGAATGTCGGAAGGTTTGGATTTTATAGCTTCTTTAGGAATGAAGCCTGTCGAATGGTGTCTGGTTAACAGTAAAAACATCGTTAAAACCATTAATGAAAAAGAAGAAGCTGCTAAGACTTTACCGTATCCTACGGATGGTCTCGTTGTTGTTTATGACGATTTATATTTGTGTAATAACCTCGGTTCAACAAGTAAGTATCCAAGATATGCCAAGGCTTTTAAATGGCCAGACAAGCTTAAGACTACTATTTTAAGAGAAATTGAATGGTCTAGAGCGGAAAGCGGTCTTATCACTCCTATCGCCGTATTTGATCCTGTAGAACTCGAAGGAACGGTTGTTAAAAGAGCAAGCGTTCACAATATCAGTGTTATGAAGGAACTTGGACTTGGTATTGGAGATCATATTAAAGTCTACAAAGCTAATATGATAATTCCTCAAATATACGAAGATATTGAGAAAAGTAATAATATTCAAATTCCAACAGTATGTCCGATATGCGGGTCTGCTTTAGAACGGAGAATAGGCGTCAATGGTAAATCAGAGTTTCTATATTGTACGAACAGTTCCTGTTCAAAGAAAGGAGAAAAATAATGAAAGGATTATTAAGCAAAACAAAATCATTTTTGAAAAAGTCCTCTCCTACTATTCTTACTTGCTTTAGTATTGTCGGAGTCATTGGAACCACTGTTTTGGCGGTTAAAGCGACTCCAAAAGCGGTTGAACTTATCAAAAATGATAGCAGGCGGAATCATGACGGAGACCCCTATGCCTATACTAAAAAAGAGGCTATAGCATCGGCATGGAAGTGTTATATTCCGGCAGCTGCTTTTGGTGTTTTTACAATCGCCTGTATCGTGAGTGCTAATATTTTGAATCGACGTCAACAGGCAGTTCTCGCCAGTGCATACGCTTTCCTTAATACCTCTTACAAAGAGTACAAAGATAAGTTGACAGAGCTTTATGGCGAAGAAACTCATCAACGAATCATAAGAGAACTGGCTATAGAAAAAGCAAAGAAAGTGCCTATTGAAGCTGGCACCCTATTTGAAAGTCGGACTCTTGGTTTTGAAAAGTTGGATGAAGATGAACGGCTATTTTATGACTCTATGGGTGATCGATATTTTACATCAACCATCACCCGTGTTTTGGAGGCGGAATATCATCTCAATCGAATTTTCTGTTTAGGTTGGGCTCCGTCATTAAACGATTTCTATGATTTTCTAGGACTTGAACATACACAATACGGAGATACAGTCGGATGGACGAACTCAAACGGCGATTACTACTGGATTGATTTCTTCCATCTTCACACCGATATCGATGGAACTATGGACTGCTGGATAATTACTGTCGACCAAACGCCCACTACCGATTTTCTCAAAGATCGTTAGTCCGCACAAATTACAAGTTATATTATGAAAGGAGGTGACGCTTTATGGTTAATACTAAATTGGTAAAAATTCTTGGTATTGTCGCTACTGTGGTAGGTATGGGTGCAACACTTCTAACCGACTGGGTAAACGAGAAGAAAATGGAAGAAAAGATTGATGAACGTATTAACGAGAAGCTTGCTGCACTTGAAGACGAGAAGCTCGCTGCACTTGAAGACGAGGAGTCCTAACAAGGACTCTTTTTCTTTCTTAGGAGAGGATGGTATGAATGATGAAGCTGTAATAACGGTATTCTGGTATTTGGAGGAATATCTTTTTGAGCCAATGAAAGACTGGCCAAAAGAGGAATTCGAAAAACGAAGTTACGAAAGATGGGCGGCATACGAAATTATAGAATCGCTTATGGATAATCCGTTTACAACTGCTGATATGGTTATAGACGAATTTATTCTTAAGATGATTTGCTTTGCTCATTTAGCCAAAGAGCAAAAACAGAAGTTTATATTTGCCATAGATGTGGCAGAAACTATTCGATTTTTATTAATGTGATTATTTGAAAGGAGAAAAAAATATGGGTAAATTAAACCTATCTAACATTGTCAAAGATGTACGGACGGCAATGAAAAAACATAGTCCGGAGATTCTTACCGGTATCGGAATCGCTGGAATGATTACCTCAACTGTAATGGCAGTTAGAGCAACACCAAAAGCTATCAAACTAATTGAGGAAGAAAAAGATAGACAAAATATTGAAAAACTCAAACCGCTAGATATTATCAAAACGACCTGGACATGTTATATTCCTGCCGCTATAACCGGAGGTTTATCCGTAATATGCCTGATTGGGGCAAGCTCCGTAAATGCTAGAAGAAATGCGGCTCTTGCTACAGCCTACACTCTTTCAGAATCAGCTCTCAAAGAGTACCAGGAAAAAGTCATAGAGACGATCGGTGAAAAAAAGGAGCAGACCGTGAGGGACGCAATCGCTAAGGATAGAATTGATAAAAATCCGGTTAGTAGTCGAGAAGTCATCATTACTGAAAAAGGTAATACTCTCTGTTATGATGCGATTTCAGGTCGATATTTCAAATCTGATATAGATAAATTAAAAAAAGCTGAGAACGAGCTTAATCGACGAATGATAGACGAAATGTATATTTCACTTAACGAGTTTTATTATGAAATCGGACTTAATCCTATAAGTATTGGTGATGATCTTGGATGGAACATCGATCGCGGTTATATCAAACTAAATTTTAGTTCACAGTTAACGGACGATGGAACTCCATGCCTTGTTATCGATTATCAAGTTGCTCCTAGATATGAGTATAACAGGTAATGTTGGTACGCGAAAAAAACAAAGTCTTTAATGGAAAGAAGCCAATTAAATTTTTTATATTTTGAAAGGAGAAATAACGATGGATAACAACGAAATCATGGTAAACGAAGAGGTTATGGAGGCAACGGAGATTGCTACTTCTGGAGCTGGTAAAGGTTTTAAGATTGCAGCCGGTAAAGGAGAGAAAAACATGAGTGAAACAGTAAAAAATTGGCTAATCCATCTGTACGAGAAAGAGATTGATGAATCCAAAGCTACGATTTCTAATGAACATATTTGGGAACTCGGATACAACGGCGGGGAACCAAACCCGCATACTAATAATATCCGTGATATTCAGGAGTACATTAGTGTCCTAGAAGAGAAGATTAGAGAACTCCAAGAAACAACTGAGGAAATCGCAACAGCGGGTTCTGGAAAGGTTTTTAAGGTGGCGGCAGGTGTCGGATTGGCCGCACTTGGAAGCGTAATTGCTTATAAGTATGTGGTTAAACCGATTGTGGCTAAAATCAAAGCCAAGAAAGAGCAGCAAGAGATCGACGGAGAATCTATTGACCTCGAAGACGATGAGTTCGAGGAATCCGACGAAAAACAACTGAATAGGAAATAGACTTCTTTAAGGGAGAGTACCTTTAACAAGGTGCTTTCCCTTTTATTTTATCAGGATAAGTCAATGAAAGGAGCACCAGAATGGACGAGTATAAGACAAACTCCCATAAATCAAAAGAAGAACAGATACCAGAGAGGAAAGTAGAAAAAGTCGTTTCCGGAACTGTAAAACCTAAGAAAAAAAGCAATATTCAAAAGTTTGCGGATATTTTCATATCAGAAGATATTAGCAATGTAAAATCTTATATTTTACTGGATGTTCTTGTTCCAGCAATTAAGAAAGCAATTTTGGATATTGTTACAAACGGAGTCGATATGATTCTATATGGAGAAACAGGCAGAACGAGAAACAAATATTCAACCGCTTCAAAAGTTTCATATCAACGATACTACGATAGAATAGATGAGCAAAGACGCAATTACATCACTTCTTCTGTAAGAAATGGGTTTGATTACGATGAACTTATTTTTCCAACCCGTGGAGATGCCGAAGCGGTTCTCGATGCTATGAATGAGATAATTTCCCAATATGGCGTCGTTAGTATTATGGATCTTTATGATTTAGCCAATGTATCTATGGACAACTATGCCGCCAACAAATACGGTTGGACAGATATTAGTGGTTGTAAAGTAATTCGGGTAAGAGATGGATATGTTCTGAATTTGCCAAGGGCACTTCCTATAAATTAGGAGGGCTTTTATATGAATGGATATTTAACATCATACGGTTATATGGAACTCGTATTCGGATGTTGGATATTATTTACAACAGAATCTGAGTATTACAAATACTTGAAGGAGGATTAATAGAATGACACGAGCTGAAACTTTGGATAAGGCCAAGCAGTGTGTATGCGGACAGCGCGAAAACGAATATGGTTCGCCCGAAGATAACTTTATGACCATAGCAAAACTGTGGTCGGCATATAAGGATGTAGATTTTTCAGCTAACGACGTGGCTATGATGATGGCTCTGCTTAAAATTGCCAGAATTCGTACGGGAACAGCGACTGAAGACAGTTTTGTTGATTTAGCCGGATATGCCGCGTGTGGAGCTGAAATAGCGTCAAAAAATCGTATTAATACTACATATGAAAAGGAGAATGTTTAATTATGAAAAAAGAACTTGTTAAAACCGTAAGCTCTTCTTTTAATAAAATGAGCTTACAACTTAAAAAGCATAGTCCTGAAATTCTTGTGGTGGCTGGTGTTGTTGGTACAGTCGTGAGTGCTGTTATGGCTTGTAAGGCTACTACTAAGGTCAGTGAAATTCTCGAAAATAGTAAGAACACAATTGATTCCATCCATGATTGTCAAGCAAATGAAGCTATGGCTGACCAGTATACTCCCGAAGATGCTAAAAAAGATTTAGCTATCGTTTATATTCAGACGGGACTTAAACTTGCTAAGCTTTATGCCCCGGCAGTAGCTCTTGGAACATTGTCTATTGCCAGCATCCTTGCGTCCAACAATATTCTTCGTAAGCGTAATGTAGCTCTTGCCGCAGCCTATGCTACAGTTGATAGAACTTTCAAAGAATACCGCGATCGTGTTATTGAACGTTTTGGAGAGCAGGTTGATAAGGAACTTCGTTACAATATCAAGGCTAAAAAGATTGAGAAGACCGTTGTTGGAGAAGACGGAAAAGAAAAGAAAGTAAAAGAAACTATTCAGGTTGCTGAAATTCCCGGCTACAGCGATTATGCAAAATTCTTTGATTCCAGTTCTCCTGCATGGGAAAATAATGCAGAATATAATCTCATGTTTCTTAAAGCGGAACAGAATTATGCCAACGATCGGCTCAAAGCGAGGGGTTATTTGTTCTTGAATGAAGTGTACGAACGTCTTGGCATTCCTCCTACAAAGGCCGGTCAAATTGTCGGATGGGTTTACGATCCTGATAACCCGAATCATAACGGTGATAATTATGTAGACTTCGGGCTTTATAATCTTCACAAGGAAAAGACTCGTGATTTTGTGAATGGTTATGAGGAAGTTATTCTTCTTGATTTCAACGTGGACGGGCCTATTCTCGACCGAGTTTTAAAATAAAAAATGTTGGCTACCCTTTGATCGCTTTAAACGGTCGGAGGGTAGTCTTCTTTATTTAACAAGAGGGAGGACATATAATGCGCAAACCATCCAAAATAATAACACTCGTTTCGACCATTATGGTTATATTTACTGCTTGTAGTAGCTCGACCATTAATGATACAAATTCACAAACTACTACAAACGTAAGTTATCATGTTGAAGAGTCGATTATTGAAACTAAATCGATTGTTGAAACGGAACCGATTGTTGAAACAGAACCTATTACTGAAACAGAACCGATTGTTAAAACGGAACCATTTACTGACGAAGAAGTGGAGGCTATAGCTAAAACATTAGCTGGAGAATGTTATGACGACAAATTAAATGATAAACGCCTTGTTGCAGAAGTGATTCTTAACCGGGTATCCGATGGTCGATTTGGTGAAAGTGTTATTGAGGTAGTTTCGGCAAAAGGTCAATTTAACGGATATTGGAAACAAAGTCGTCCGGTAAGCGATAGTGACATCGAGATTGCAAAAGAAACTCTACGTAAATGGTATGAAAATGATTGTAAAAAATTATCGGAATATTTATATTTCTGTGCCGGACCAAATAGAGAAAACGTGTTCAGAACTAAATATTAAACGAAAGGGGAAAAATCATGAATAATAAGATCACAAGTTTTATGATATTTATTTTTGGAGCTGCCGTTGGCTCGGTTGTAACATGGCAGTACGTAAAAAAGAAGTACGAACGAATTGCTCAAGAAGAGATTGATTCCGTAAAAGAAACTTTCTCTAAGCTGAAAGAAGTAAAAAGCAAAGATAATGAATCTGAGGAAAACAATAATGTCAGAACTATTGTAGAAAGAGCAAAAGATAAACCAAGTATTGTGGAATATGCGGCGAAACTTCGTAAGCAAGGTTACACCAATTATTCCAATACCGATAGTCTTTCTGAAGATTCAAATGTTTCTGAAGAGGGGGTGGACGAAAATATGATAAATGATAAACCTTATGTTATTTCTCCAGATGAATTTGGAGAGTTTGATGATTATGAAACAATAAGCCTTACTTATTATGCCGATCAGGTTCTTGCCGATGAAGACGATGAACTTGTAGAGGATATCGAAGAAACGGTCGGATTCGAATCGCTTAACGCTTTTGGAGAGTACGAGGATGATTCCGTCTTTGTGAGAAACGATCGGCTTAAATGCGACTACGAAATTCTGCTTGACCAGAGAAAGTATTCGGACGTAATAAAAAGAAGGCCGCATGAGGTGGAGGATTAAATGACTAAGAACGAGTTGAACAACAAATATTTTGAATGGATGTACCAACTCGTATGCAATAACCGGAGGCCATCCTATCGGAAGCTTTTGTCTTATCTGCATAATGTAGAATTTATTTATATTATCGGAATGGACGGTAACAGAGCGGAAGATGGGATAGACCTCCGATATCGTTTTGGATATGAGCAAGGGTATGATAGTCCAATGATTGCTACGCTCCTCGACGACCGACCTTGTAGTGTTCTGGAAATGATGATATCTCTCGCCATTCGTTGTGAAGAACATATTATGGATGACCCGGATATTGGCAACAGAACCGGACAATGGTTTTGGAATATGATTATCAATCTTGGTTTGGGTTCCATGGATGATTTAAAGTTTGATGAGAATTATGTCGAAGATGTTGTTTCGCGATTTCTTGATAGAAAGTATAAACGGAATGGCGAAGGTGGATTATTTACGGTTGAACATTGCAAAAGTGATCTACGAAATGTGGAAATCTGGTATCAAATGTGTTGGTATTTAGACGAGGTTTTGGAAAACGGGAGGAGATAATGAAATGAATCACAATGATATCTATAAACGGTTTGAATTATATTTTGAATTATATGCTGGAAATAATGTAGCCGCCTGGTTTCAAAATGGTAAAAACAGCATTCGAATTAGACAAACCAACGGACAAGAATTCATATTTACTTACAACTCTCCAAAAGATTGGAGGTTTGAAACCGTTCAAAGCTATATTAATAATTCAATGAAAGGAGGAAAAGAGAATGGTAAAAATACCATGTAAGGCTTTCAGTTATATTTTCGGGAGTCTAAAAAAATCAGAAAATTCGATAAAAGCTATTAAAACGACACTTAGAAATCAGGCAAGAATTAATCGAACGGTTGCAGCATTTGCTTTGGTTGTAGCGGCCTATGCAATAGCCTTAGAAGTCCATACTTATGAACAAAACAAGAAAATCCAAAACCTTGATAATGAGATAAAGGAGCTTAAACGCATGAAAGGAGAATAAAATGCAATGCTCGACTTTCTTATGATTTCAACACGTAGCACAAAACGTGGTGTAATAGAAATCTATCCAAAGTTCATCATCAAAAAAAGCTCAGATCTCATGATTCGAGGCGGTGATTTTTATGCTATCTGGGTTGAGGAACTCGGTCTATGGTCTACGGACGAACATGTCGCTTTACAATTGATAGATCGAGAATTAGATAGATATGTGGAAGAAAACCGCCATAAATTCGACTCTAATATAAAGGTTCTGCATATGTGGGACGCTGAGTCCGGAATGATTGACTCTTGGCATAAATACTGTCAGAAGCAGATGAGAGACCACTTTCATATGTTGGATGAGAAACTTATATTTTCTAACCAGGAGACCAAGAAAGAAGACTACGCCAGTAAAAAGCTGAATTATCCGCTTGAACCCGGTGATTTGTCTGCCTATAACAAACTGATGTCCACTCTATATTCAGAGGAAGAAAGACATAAGATTGAATGGGCAATCGGGTCAATCGTTACTGGGGACTCTAAGAAAATTCAGAAATTTATGGTTTTATACGGAGAAGCGGGAACTGGTAAATCTACAGTACTTAACATCATCCAGCAGTTATTTGAAGGGTATTATACAGTGTTTGACGCAAGAGCCCTTGGCTCATCTAGTAACTCATTTGCTCTAGAGGCGTTCAAAAACAATCCGCTTGTAGCAATTCAACACGATGGCGACCTTTCTAAAATTGAAGATAATACGAGGTTGAACAGTCTTGTTTCCCACGAGCTTATGACAGTTAATGAGAAGTTCAAGTCTGCCTATTCGAATCGCTTTAAGTGTTTTCTATTTATAGGCACTAATAAACCAGTAAAGATTACAGATGCAAAGTCGGGTCTTATTAGAAGATTAATTGATGTATCTCCTACCGGCAACAAGCTAAGTCCAGAGGAATACAAAACAATTATGAAACAGATTAGTTTTGAACTTGGAGCGATCGCCTATCACTGCCGGGAAGTATATTTAAGTGATCCCGGCAAGTATGATAATTATATTCCAGTGAGGATGTTAGGAGCGACTAACGATTTTTATAACTTCGTTATTGATTCGTATCATGTATTTAAGAAAAATGATGGAACTACGCTTAAAGCCGCTTGGGAGATGTATAAAACTTACTGTAATGAGGCAAAAGTAGCATATCCATTTTCGCAAAGAGTCTTTAAAGAGGAGCTTAAGAATTATTTCAGAGAATACAAAGATCGATTCAACCTTGATGATGGATCCAGAGTTCGTAGTTATTACCGCGGATTTCGGACGGAAAAATTTGAGGAAAGACCCCTTAATGATAAAAAGGAAGAAACTAAGTCGTGGATTCAATTCGAAAGTCAGGAGTCTATATTTGATAAGGAGTGTGCGGATTGTCTTGCTCAATATGCTACAGAAAAAGAAATCCCTTCGATGAAGTGGAAAGATGTATCGACTAAATTATCGGAATTAGATACATCAAAACTTCATTATGTTAAAGTTCCTGAGAATCATATTGTTATAGACTTTGATATTCCAGACGAAGAAGGAAACAAATGCTTTGAACGGAACCTTGAAGAGGCTAGTAAATGGCCGCCTACGTATGCGGAGCTTAGTAAAAGTGGTGGCGGTATACACCTACATTATATTTATACAGGAGATGTATCAAAACTAAGCCGAGTTTATGACGATCACATAGAAATTAAAGTATTTACCGGGAACAGTTCGTTGAGACGTAAATTGACAAAATGCAACAACTTACCAATAGCAACCATCAGCTCTGGTTTGCCACTGAAAGGAGAAAATAAAATGATTAATTTTGAAGGGGTGAAAAACGAGAGAACGCTTAGAACATTGATTAAGCGAAATCTTAATAAAGAAATTCATCCAGCTACTAAGCCTAGTATTGATTTCATCTATAAAATACTGGAGGATGCCTATAATAGCGGTTTAAGCTATGATGTTACTGATATGCGTAATGCAGTATTGGCTTTCGCAGCAAATAGTACTCACCAAGCTGATTATTGCATAAAGCTCGTTAATAAGATGCGGTTTAAATCGGCGGAACAATCTACCCCTGGTAAAAATGAAGACGCAAAACTTGTATTTTTTGACGTCGAGGTATTTCCTAACCTTTTTCTCGTAAACTGGAAAATCGAAGGTGAAGGAAAACCTGTCGTTCGTATGATCAACCCTACTCCGGCTGAAATCGAAGATCTTATGAGGTTTAGGTTGGTTGGATTTAACTGTCGTCGATATGATAATCATCTCCTCTATGCTAGATTAATGGGATATGACAACGAGCAACTTTTCAAGCTGTCTCAGAAAATCCTCGAAGGTAGTCCTAATTGCTTCTTTGGCGAGGCTTATAACATATCTTATACGGACGTTTATGACTTCTGCACAAAGAAACAAAGCTTAAAGAAATGGGAAATTGAATTAGGTATTCATCATCAAGAATTAGGAATACCATGGGACCAACCCGTACCGGAAGAGCTTTGGCCTAAGGTTGCGGAATATTGTGATAATGACGTTCTCGCTACAGAAGCCCTTTTTAATGCGAGAAAAGCCGATTTTACTGCAAGACAAATTCTGGCGGATCTCGCCGGTATGACGGTAAACGACACTACAAACACTTTAACAGCTCGAATTATATTTGGTGACAACAAAAAACCTCAGGATCAATTCAACTACCGTAATATGGGAGAGATGACTGAAGGCGCCAGCAGATTCACCATCACTGAAGATGATGTTCTATATGTTGAATTCGGAGATGAGTACACCGTTTTTGATGAAAAAGGAAGACCTATATTTCCTGGTTACAAATTTGAAAATGGCAAATCAACATACCGTGGAGAGGAGGTGGGCGAAGGCGGTTATGTGTATGCTGAACCCGGTATGTATGGTAATGTTGCATTGTTAGATGTCGCCTCCATGCATCCGTCTAGTATTGTTGCTGAAAATTTATTCGGCGATGAGTACACCAAAAGATTTAAAGAACTTCTTGATGCTCGTATTGCAATTAAGCATAAGGATTTTGATAAAGCTCGAAAAATGCTAGGTGGAGCTTTGGCAAAATACTTAACTGATGAAAACGCAGCAGAAGATTTGTCTGCGGCTCTAAAGATTGCGATTAACTCGGTATATGGTCTTACATCAGCAAGTTTTGATAATCCATTCCGAGACACTCGCAATAAGGATAATATCGTGGCAAAACGCGGAGCCCTATTTATGATCAATCTCAAACACGAGGTACAGAAACGAGGTTTTACTGTTGCCCATATTAAGACAGACTCTATTAAGATTCCGGATGCAACCCCCGAGATTATAGAGTTTATCATGGATTACGGTAAAATGTATGGCTACACCTTTGAACATGAGGCTACATATGACCGGATGTGTTTGGTAAACAATGCCGTTTATATTGCTAAGTACGCTTCAAAAGAAAAGTGCGAGAAATTATATGGTTATATTCCAGGAGACAATAAAAAGAAAGCTGGTCAATGGACGGCTACCGGTACTCAGTTCCAGGTTCCGTATGTATTTAAGAAACTCTTCAGTAAAGAAGAAATTACATTCGAAGATATGTGTGAAACCAAATCTGTTACATCGGCTTTATATTTGGATATGAACGAGGGTATGCCTGATGGTGAACACAATTACCGTTTTATCGGAAAGGTCGGTCAATTCTGCCCAATGAAAAAGGGAGCTGGTGGTGGAATTCTGCTTCGTGAAACAACAAACAACAAGACGGGAGAAAAAGGTTATGCCGCCGCAACCGGATCCAAAGGATACAGATGGCTTGAATCAGAGATGGTTCGCGAGCTGAAAAAAGAAGCCGATATTGACCGATCTTATTATGATAGGATGGTTGATGAAGCCGTAAAGGATATTTCCAAATTTGGAGACTTTGAATGGTTTGTATCGGACGATCCTTATATTGGTCCGAAATTTGTAGATGGAAAACCCGTTTATTAAAAATCGAAAGGAGAAATGTAATGAACAACAACAAATTATATCGTGACGAATTAGTCGCGCGTATCAAGGATGCCGGTCAAGAACTTATTGACAGGGCAGAACAAATGGTAAGTGAAAATACAGATTTGATTAGTGGTTTCTCTATTTATCTGAGATTAGATACTGAAGATCGTATTCCATCCATTGAATGGTCTATCGAAGTAATTAATAAAAATTCATATAATCGGTTATTTATGAAAGGAGAATAATTATGTCATTTAAAAAAGTAGACAACATCATTATCGAAAACGAAGGTTATGAGTTGCAATATCATTTCGAACCAGTTGAACCGGAAGGTCGCGATTCAAGAGAATTTGCTCTTGATGATCTTAGCGAAGAAATTAAACTTTTTAACCCCAACATTAAGGAGTTTTTAGTTATTGATTCGTTTATCGTACATCCGGCTTTTCGAGGTAAAGGGATGGGTTCAAAGGTTTTAAAAGATTTTTGCGAGTCCTATGACGATAAAATTATATTTTTATTGGCTGGCGCTAATACCAAGGAGTACCCGGAAGAACCGCCAGAACAGGAGCTTTTGTCCATTCTTAGAAGATTAGAGAATTTTTTACGTCAATATAGGGTTCATTAACGTTAATGAACACATAGGAGATTACCAATTTAAAACATCGTTTATATATGAAAATGAAACGAGTAAGCCCCTGTTAGAAAGACTGTTTTTAAAATAATTATATTTTTGAAAGGAGAAATAAAAATGTCATTTAAAAAAAATGTAGACAACATCATTATCGAAAATGCTCGTATTATTTTCAGAAATTTTTCAGGAAGGGAAACAAAGTATAATCGAGCCGGAAGCCGTAACTTCTGTGTAATTATTGATGATCCGGAAAAAGCTAATCAGTTGGCTGAAGACGGTTGGAATGTTCGTATTCTGGCTCCTCGTGAAGAAGGAGAAGAAGCAATACACTATATTCAGGTAGCGGTGAGCTTTGCCCATATTCCTCCGAAAGTATTCATGATTACCGGAAAAAACAAAACTCAGCTTGATGAAGAGTCTATTGATATTTTAGACTTTGCTGAAATTCGTAATGTGGACCTGACTATTCGCCCATATTCTTGGGAAGTAAACGGTAAGTCCGGAATTAAGGCATATCTTAGAACCATGTACGTAACAATCGAAGAGGACGAGTTTGCGGCTAAATATGCCGAAGAGGAAGGTCCTGAAGAGCTTCCTTTCTAAGCGGACCTTCCATTTTTGTGTTGTAGGGTGCCTGCTATTGCCAGCATGGTAAACGTCCTAAGGCTAGAGGAAACGGCCCTACTTTATATTTGAAAGGAGAAAAAATATGAAACCCATTACTTACAAAACTGAAGATATACCGGTTGTAGAATTCATTTCAAAAGATAACATTTGTTATATAGGCGAATATATCGACATGCGAATCGAACGCGATAGTGTTCCGAAAAATAAATATGTATACGAATGCCGTCATGGAGACGACGGTGATTGGGTGACGCCAGTGACCATCGAGGACCGAGTTTATGTGAATTTTGCCGGAACGTTTATAACGGACAAGCCTATTATATTTCCAAATCCAGACGATCCTTATATTCCTCTACGGTAGGAGCAATGAAAGTAAACAATATGAGGAGGTTGACAAGTGTCCATTAAGTTATTTGATTACCAGTTGAAAGCTGTTCAGCAGATGAAAAACGGCTGTATTCTTTGCGGCGGAGTTGGTTCTGGAAAAAGCTTAACCGCTTTATCTTACTATTATCTTCAAAACGGCGGAGAGCTTAGCAGCTTGATCGGTGGTGATTATATTCCAATGGACAATCCTCCTAAGGATTTGTACATCATTACAACCGCAAGAAAAAGAGATACGTTGGAATGGGAGGGTGAGCTTTCGCCCTTCCTTCTTTCTACTAATCCGGAAGTTAATTTATATTCTAATAAAGTGGTCGTTGACTCATGGAATAACATCAGTAAATACGTAAATGTTACTGGTGCTTTCTTTATATTTGATGAGCAGCGTGTAATAGGTAAAGGTGTTTGGGTTAAGTCTTTTCTTAAGATAACCAAAAACAACGATTGGATTCTGCTATCAGCGACACCTGGCGATACATGGCAGGATTATATTCCAGTCTTTATCGCAAACGGTTTCTATAAGAATCGAACAGAGTTTACAAGGGAGCACATAGTCTATAGCCATTTTACTAAATTCCCAAAAATTGATCGTTATATTGGAACCGGAAAACTCTTGAAACTGCGGAGAAGTATCCTTGTCGATATGGACTTCAAAAGAGAAACGATTCCTCATCACGAAGATATTTATGTTTCGTATGACATAGAAACTTATAAGAAAGTATCTCGAACTCGATGGAATCCTTATAAAAACGAGCCAATTAAGAATGCAAGCGAACTTTGTTATGTTTGGAGAAGAATCGTTAATTCAGATGAGTCAAGACAAGTTGCCGTTTTGGAGATATTTGAGAAGCATCCTAAAGTAATCATATTTTACAACTTCGATTACGAGTTAGAAATTCTCAGAAATCTGGGTTACGGACCAAAAGTAAAAATCGCCGAATGGAATGGCCATAAACACGAGCCGATTCCGAATAGTAAAAGCTGGGTTTATTTGGTTCAATACAGCGCCGGATGCGAAGGCTGGAACTGTATAACAACGGACACTATTATATTCTACTCACAAAACTACTCCTATAAGGTGATGGTGCAGGCTGCCGGACGAATCGATAGGCTTAATACGCCTTATACGGATTTATATTACTATCATCTGAAATCTCGGAGTGGGATTGACCTGGCTATCAGTAAGGCTCTTAAGGAGAAGAAGAACTTTAACGAGACTAAGTTTGTTAAGTGGTAACGCGAAATTTACATCTCCTATTATGGAAACTAATTATATTAATAGGAGGTATTGTTATGACTAACTATCGGGTAATATTTGATGTAAGAGGTTTGGAAAATTCAACGTTTAATAAAATCAAAGGATTGAAAGACATTATGGCAAGTGAATTAGTAAGAGTTTACAATATTTATGCCCATAAAACAAATGGCGGTATAACTGAAATGCTAAACAAGGAGTTCAAAAATCTTTATCCGAATTATTTTGAAGATAATAAAGATAAAGAATGGTATGACTTGGTTGAGTATAATAGTTATATGGCAGAAGGTTATCAGCGTTTAATTGTAGACGATTTTAATAAACAGAACATAAGTCCAATACTAGATTTTTACGTTGAACCGACCGAAATCATACTTACTGGATATTTGAAACTAGATAAAAAAGTAACGATAAGATTCTATTTAAAAGAAGTTTAAAAAGATTGAGTCCTAACAAGGGCTCTTTCTTTTTATATTTGAAAGGAGAAAAAAAAATGGAGGATATTTATAAAGAAGTTTATTTCGATCAGTATTGTAAGAACTGTATATATGAAAAGACGGCTGAGAAAGACGAACCTTGTTATGAGTGTTTGAATAATCCGGTAAACCTATATTCTCACAAACCTGTTAATTTTGAAAAGAAATAATTGGAATATTTGAAATGTTTGGAAGGAGGAAATAAATGAATTTTAAAATAATAGCTACAGATTTTGATGGTACTTTGTGTGAGAACAAGTGGCCTGATATTGGAGAACCTAACGAGGAGATTATACGCTATCTGAAAGAACAACAAGCAGCTGGAGTAAAGATTATATTGTGGACTTGTCGGGTTGGTGAACAATTGGAAGAGGCGGTTCGTTGGTGTTACGATCAAGGATTGATATTCGATGCGGTTAATGAAAATATTCCTGAAGCGATTGATTTATTCGGTTCAGATACAAGGAAGATATTTGCCAACGAATACATAGATGATCAGATGAGTACACGTTTTAAACTTCCGTTTTTGAAAGGAGAGCAAATATCATGATTCTAATTGAAAAAACAGAAGTTATGGGTTTTGAGCAGGCTATTCGTGGGATGAGAAACCCTATGAATAGCTGGGATAAATCTGATAGTGGTATTTGTAAGGGCGGCGATGATGGAATTGGCTGTGCTAACTGTGCGGCATATGACTGCGGGCATATATACGACCACTCTTTTCAGATTGGTAAGAACGACCACGAATTGATGATGAAACTGGTCAAAGGTGGTCCAGTTCATGCTAAGTTCCGCAGAATGATTACTGTCTACGTTGATATTACGGCGCCGCTATACTGGTGGAAAGAGTTCGACACCTATAAAGTGGGTACGGTCGCTAATAGCTGTTCAACCATGCATAAAATTCATGCGAAGGAGTTTACAATTGATGATTTTTCGCATGAAGCTTTAACCGATAAGAGCTTTGAGTTACTTTTAAATATCATCGATGTTCTAAATGACAATCGAGATGCTTTTAACACATGGGATGAAGATTATATGCATTCTAAAAAGAGATATTGGTATAATATGATCCAGCTTCTCCCCTCTTCCTATAACCAGAAACGTACCGTCATGCTGAATTATGAAGTGCTGGCTAATATATATCAATACCGTAAAGACCATAAGCTTGATGAGTGGAAAGAATTCTGCAAGTGGATTGAAGGGCTTCCGTGGAGCGAAATTATTACATGCAGTGTTAACAAAAAAAAAAAAAAAACAGATGATATTTAAAGGAGAATAAAAATGTGGCGGCGAGAATTACTTAAAAACAAGTTATACGCGCTTGTACTTATATTAATCGGTTTAGTACCTATTCTGATTGAGCGGGACTGCACCTTTTTTATATTTGCTTTGATATTTGGGCTTCCGTTGTTCTTTGTTAAGGAGAACTGTATTATGTAAGGAGGCGTCCGTCATGCGAATAGCAGGAACACTATCTTGTTCCCTTGTCAACGGCAACGGTGTCCGTTATGTGATATTTTGCCAAGGGTGTGCGCATCATTGTATTGGTTGTCAAAACCCGGAAACCTGGGATTTTAACGGAGGTGAAGAAATCACACCAGAGGAATTAGCTGAAGACATTAAAAGACATAAGTATATCGACGGAGTCACTTTATCGGGGGAGATCCATTCTATCAACAAGAGGAATGTGTCTCCCTCTTGAAACTTCTGCCCGAGCATTTTGATATTTGGATTTATACAGGGTTTAAGTATGAGGAGATAAAAGACACCCAACTTGCTCAAATGGCTGATTATATTGTTGATGGAAAATTTGAACAGGATAAATTAGTCACTGGAAAAATGTATAGAAGCAGTAATCAAAGAATTATTAAATTAAGATAAAGGAGATTGTTAAATATGATCAATAAAGCTCTTTTTTCATCAGGTAAAGATGATTGGGAAACTCCGCAATGGTTATTTGACGAGCTTAATAAGGAATTTAATTTTACACTAGACCCTTGTGCTTCTCATGAAACAGCAAAATGTAATAAATATTATACGGTTGAGGATAATGGTTTAATTCAGGATTGGGGAAATGAGATTGTATTTTGTAACCCTCCATATTCTACACAAACTGAATGGATTAAAAAATGTTATGAACACTCAAAGAGAGGAGGGGTAGCTGTTATGTTATTACCAGCCAGAACAGATACAAAAAGGTTTCATGATTATATATTAGGAAAAGCAGAAATAAGATTTATTCGCGGAAGACTTAAGTTCGGTAATAGTAGTAACTCAGCACCATTTCCCTCAATGATTGTTATTTTTGATGGGAGAAAAAATAATTAAGAAATGATGAATATATTTTAAACTACCAAGAGCTGGTCGATAACTATATTAGTCTTATAAGAAAGGAAAATTGACTTTATGATAAATGATGAACACATTTTGAATTATACAGACCTTAGCAATATTTATAAATTTGTTTCTGGAGAGATGTGAGATGAATGATAGAGATTTGAGAAAGAATGCCGAAAAATATTCCGATCCAACAGCCTATAAAGCTATCAAAAATATTGATAAGGAATATGAGAGGTTTCACAAACTTCTACATACCATTTTCTATATTTGCAAGGTTGCTGGATTTGAAATTGAAGGTCGGATTGTGCTTGTAGACAAAAAGACTGGTAGGATTTGGAGATGATTGAAATGTAGTTCTATAATCTGTATAATAAATTTGGAATAGTCTATATATATTTGTTGAAAGGAGAAAAAATATGAGTAGAGGAACTAAAAACGTAGTACGTTTGGTATACTTCTAGATTTTATTCTAGTTCTGTTAACCGGTGGACTATGGTTCATCTGGATACTGATTAGATATTTGAGAAATAACAGCTAATTATTGGACGGAATATATTTGTAATTAAATAGAAAGGGTTAGCTTAAGAAACTAGCCCTTTTATTTTTACTTTATGTCCGTACAATCTTTAAAATAAGCTAAAATTGTGCCCACTTTCTGCCCACTTTTATTTTGGGAAAATGGGCTTTTGGCCAGTTTTGTGAAATTTATACCCACTTTTGGTTAGAATTTCGAAGCGTTTTCGGACGATTTTGGGAGAAAAAGTGGCCATTTGCCCACTTTCTGCCCACTTTTTTTTTAAAAAGTGGGCACGCTGAAACCCAGTATTCATGCGGGTTTGCGGGCTTTTTGCCCACTTTCCCACTTTTTTTCTTATTTAATTGCGATAAAAAAAATTAAATAAATATATATAATTAACGAAAAAAAGTGGGCTTTTGGCCACAAGCTTAAAAAGTGATTATTTTGCAAGAAAAAATCATTACTACAAATTTATATTGTCTTGTACATTGACAATTGAATAAAATATTTTTATTTGGTTATTTTTAGCTTCGCAAAAAAAACATGCCCTTTTATGGAGAGAAAGGGATATAACGCGACCGACATTACTTTCTCTTTTGTGTTTGTATATTTTTTTAAATCGTATTTAATAATTTTATCAATTACTCTAAAGAAAGGAGGCCCACTTATGGCGAGTAGTTCTAAATTAGAAAGAGACTTTCAATCGAGTCTCATCAAAGAATTAAAAAAGATATTTCCCGGATGCATAGTAATGAAACTTGACTCAAGTTATATTCAAGGAATTCCCGACCTATTAATTTTATACAAAGATAAGTGGGCTACCCTGGAATGTAAAAAACATAGAGGTGCTAAGAAACGGCCAAATCAAGAATACTATGTCAGACGTATGAATAAGATGTCTTTCTCGAGATTTATATGTCCGGAAAATAAGGAGGAGGTATTACGTGAACTTCAACAAGCATTCAAATCTTGAAGGACAACATGCGTTTCTTGGGCCTAGCAAATATCATTGGATTAATTATGATGAAAATAAATTAATTGAAGCATATTCGAAATTTACAGCAGCTCAAAGAGGAACAGAACTTCATGAATTTGCATCTCAATGCATTAGATTGGGACAAAAACTTCCAAAATCTAAAAAAACATTGAATATGTATGTTAACGATGCGATTGGATTTAAAATGACTCCTGAGCAACCTTTATATTATTCGGAAAACTGCTTTGGCACAGCTGATGCAATTTCTTTCAGAAATAAAATGCTTAGAATCCACGATTTTAAATCTGGGGTTATTCCGGCACATATGAAGCAGCTTGAAATATATGCCGCTCTTTTTTGTTTGGAATATAAAGTGAATCCTGCTGATATTAGTATTGAATTACGAATATATCAGTCTGACCAAATTTTATATCATAATCCGACAGCCGAAGATATTATTCATATCATGGATAAAATTATTACTTTTGATAAGTTAATTAACAAAATTAAATCAGAGGAGGATTAAACTATGAATCCCATAGCGGAAGATATTTTAAAACATTACGGAAAAAGTAAATTAGACGGTGCTCCCGGGCCTGGTTCGGGTAGATATCCTTTAGGAAGTGGAAAAAACCCGTATCAGCATAGTGGTGATTTTTTAAGTAGAGTAGAAGAATTGTCTAAACAGGGGTTAACTGAAAAAGAAATAGCACAAACTATGGGTTTATCTACGACCGATCTTCGTATGCAAATACGAGTAGCTAAACACAAAAGAAGAGCTCTTGAAGCAGATAGAGCAAGGTCTTTAAGGGCTGATGGAAAAAGTCTTAACGAAATTGCTGCTATAATGGGATACAAGAACGATTCTTCAATTCGATCATTGCTTAACGAAAATATTGCTGATAGAAAAAATAAAGCTAGAGTGACAGCTGATATTCTTAAAAAAGAGTTAGAAACCAAGGGTATGATCGATGTTGGTACCGGTGTCGAGAGGGAATTAGGAGTTTCGTCCGGCACCTTAAAAGAAGCTCTTTTTTTATTAGAAACGGAAGGATATAATGTTTATGGAATTGGTGTTCCACAAATTACCAATCCTGGTAAACAAACAATCACTCAAGTTTTGTGTAAACCAGAAGTAGCATATAAAGATGTTTATGATAATATAGGCGACGTCCAATCGGTTAGAGATTATCATTCTACTGATGGTGGTAAAACATTTGATAAAAGAGAATATCCTGCAAGTATTGATTCAAGAAGAATTGCTATAAGATATGGAGACGAAGGGGGATCAAATAAAGATGGCGTGATAGAAATTCGCCGTGGGGTACCCGATTTAGACTTGGGAAACTCGCACTATGCGCAAGTTCGTATTCTTGTTGATGGTACTCATTATCTTAAAGGAATGGCAATGTACTCGGATGATATGCCGGATGGCGTTGACATCGTATATAACACCAACAAGAAAACTGGTACAGATAAAAAGAATGTTTTTAAAGAAATAACAAATGACCCAGATAATCCGTTCGGAGCTTATATTAAGGCAAATGGTCAAAGCTGGTATATTGATAAAGATGGAAACAAAAAGTTATCCGCTATTAATAAACTTAAAGAAGAAGGCGACTGGGATTCCATGTCTAGAAATTTATCCTCACAATTTTTATCAAAACAGCCAATGCAACTTATAAAGAAACAATTAAATCTTACATATGCTGATGCTGTCGCAGAGTTTGATGAAATTTGTTCGCTAACAAACCCAACAGTAAAGAGAAAAATGCTTCTTGATTTTGCGGATCAGTGCGATGGAGCTGTAGTACATCTAAAAGCCGCCGCCCTTCCAAGGCAGAAAATACAGGTTATTTTACCAATAACAGCTCTTAGTGAAAATGGGATTTATGCTCCTAATTATAAAAACGGAGAACAGGTCGCTTTGATTCGATATCCACATGGCGGGACATTTGAAATTCCGATTCTGACAGTTAATAACAAAAATCGTTCTGCAAAAAATATTTTAGGTAATGTAATTGACGCTGTCGGTATAAATCCTAAAGTTGCAGAAAGATTATCTGGAGCTGATTTTGATGGTGATCAAGTAGTCGTCATACCAGTCAACGATAAAGTTAGAATAAAATCTACTCCTGCTCTTAAAGAATTGAAGGGTTTTAATCCAAAAGATGCTTATCCTTATCGAGAAGGAATGAAAGTAATGTCAAAAGAGCAGACTCAAAGAGAAATGGGTATGATTTCTAATTTGATTACAGATATGACACTTAAAGGTGCACCAGAAAGTGAAATTGTTAGAGCAGTAAAGCATAGTATGGTTGTTATTGATGCTGCAAAACATAAGTTAGACTATAAACAGTCGGAAAAAGATAATGGTATTGAAGAGTTAAGAAAGAAATACCAACAACATACCGATGACGATGGATATGGTGGTGCATCCACTTTACTTTCAAAAAGAAAACAAGAAATAAGAGTTCCAGAACGAAAAGGAAGCGGCACTATTGACCCGATTACAGGTAAAGTTACATATAAGGAAACGGGAAGAACATACATTGACCCAAAGACTGGAAAAACAGTACTGGCTACTACAAAAGTAAATCTTTTAAAT
>Ga0209720_1001080_pt1 | contig 24603 bp, 24 predicted proteins | sample AD_JPNMR3_MetaG_FD_184426 | JGI IMG/M metagenome (GOLD analysis project Ga0209720, IMG submission 184426) | Active sludge microbial communities of municipal wastewater-treating anaerobic digesters from Japan - AD_JPNMR3_MetaG (SPAdes) (version 2) | ecosystem: Engineered > Bioreactor > Anaerobic...
ATGGGATGAGTCCATTTAATCATATCTATATGATGACAACGTCAGGAGCCAGAGGTAATATCCAGCAGTTGAGACAACTGGCTGGGATTAGAGGTCTTATGGCAGACCCTTCAGGGCGTATCATAGAATTTCCTATCACCCATAATTTTAGAGAAGGGTTAAGCGTAATTGAATACTTTATTTCAACCCATGGTGCTAGAAAAGGCTCTACAGATACTGCTTTAAGAACAGCAGATTCAGGTTATCTTACCAGACGACTTATTGATGTTGCTCAAGAAGTAATAATAGAAGAGGAAGATTGTGGCGATACCGAAGGAGTATATATCTATCCATTAAAAGAAGGGAATGAAGTTTTGGAGCCACTATCTACTAGATTACAGTATAGAATAGCAGCTGAAGATGTTATAGACCCTAACACTGGGGAAATTATTGTGCGGACTAACGAAACTATTGATGATGAAAAAGCTAAAAAGATAGAGGCAGCCGGTATAGAAAGGGTGAGAGTATTCTCTGTTTTTACCTGTAAATCTAAGAAAGGTGTATGTGCCAAGTGTTATGGTATTAACCTTGCTACCAATAAGCTAGTAGACGTTGGAGAGGCTGTAGGGGTTACTGCAGCGCAATCCATAGGTGAACCTGGAACCCAATTAACGTTGAGGACTTTTCATACTGGTGGAGTTGCCGTGGAAGATATAACTCAGGGTCTTCCCAGGGTAGAAGAGTTATTTGAAGCCAGAAAGCCTAAGGGGCAGGCTATTATGAGTGAAGTTGAAGGTATTGTCAAAGTAGATGATAGTAAAGGAGTTACTTATATTTCTATTATAAATGATAATGTGGAAAAAGCTAGATATCAGATACCATTTGGGTCCAGGATAAGAGTTCAGGATGGAGATAGCGTTGTTCCAGGAACACCACTTACAGAAGGTCCTTTAAACCCTCATGAAATACTGAGAATTGAGGGAGTAAAAGATGTAGAAAGGTACCTGGTAGATGAGGTTAAAAAGGTTTATATATCTCAAGGAGTTGAACTGCACGATAAGCATATAGAACTTATAGTAAGGAGAATGCTGCAGAAGATAAAAGTTGATGATCCCGGTGATACAGAGCTTATAATAGGTAATCTGGTGGATATAAATGAGTTTGAAGAACTTCAGGAAATGGCAATAAAGAACGGTCTGAAACCACCAAGGGGCAAGAGAATCTTACTTGGGATTACAAGAGCTTCTCTTGCTACTGATAGTTTTTTGGCAGCAGCATCTTTCCAGGAGACTACCAGAGTATTAACTGAGGCGGCGGTAAAGGGTAAAATAGATACACTTTCTGGATTAAAAGAAAACGTCATTATAGGGAATTTGATTCCTGCAGGCACAGGTTTCCCCGGGTATAAAAATCTGAGTGTGGAGAAAGTGGAAGAAGGGGAAAAAGAAGAGGCTGCAATGGAATATTTTCAGGTGATGTAATTGCAGGAGGATAATATGGCACTTATAAGTGAAAGAGATAGGAATTATTTGAGAGAGTTTTTTGAAAGAGAACTGGTAAACGAAGTGAAGATACTTCTTTTTACACAGAGATCAGGACTTTTCGTCCCAGGAGTTGAGTGTGAGTACTGCAGGGAAACAGAGGGTTTGCTGAAAGAGCTTTCAGATATATCAGATAAGATTGAACTGGAAATTTACGATTTTATTACCGATGAGGAGATGGTAAAGAAGTACAGTATAAAGAGGATTCCTGCCATTGCTATTCTCGGAGATAAAGATTATGGCATAAGATTTTACGGCATTCCCTCTGGTTATGAGTTTTCTTCTCTGATAGAGGACATAGTAGATGTGAGTAAGAGAACCACCAGGCTTTCTAAGGAATTAAAAGAACGTCTGGCAAAGATAGATAAAGAAACTAATATCCAGGTTTTTGTTACACCGACCTGTCCCTACTGTCCCAGGATGGTGCGTACCGCCCATCAGTTTGCTATGGAAAATGATTTTATAACCGCCGAGGGTATAGAGGTGATAGAATTTCCTCAGCTTGGAAACTACTATAATGTGGAGGGTGTCCCTAAGACTGTTATAAATGATAAAGAAGAGATAATAGGGGCAGTACCGGAAACGGCTTTTTTAGAAAGTATAGAAAGAGCAATAAAGAGTAGTTAAAGTTGAGGGGCTACCAGTTTCTGGTAGCCCCTGTTCTTTTCTAGACATTGGCAGAGAATGTCGCACCGCAGCTCTTACACTCCCATTTTGAAGGGTCTCCCTTCTTGGGGAGAATCTTTGTACTACCGCATTTCGGACATCTTGCCGGAGCTTTTTTACCCATAACTCTCACCTGCCTTTTAAATTAGGATTATACTCCTCTATCTTTTGACCTCTTCTCTTCATCATATTATCTAATTCAAGCAATCTGGATTTCCTATCTTTAGACCTGGTTATAGCTGAACCTATGACCAGCATATCTACACCACAATCAATAAGGTTTTCTATGTTTTCACCATTAACACCTCCGTCTACCTCTATAAGAGGTGAGACGCCCAGTGACGCACAAAGTTCTTTCAGCTCATTTAGCCTTCTGATTGCATTTCTTATAAAGACCTGACCACCAAAACCTGGATTTACACTCATAAGTAAAACGAGGTCGACCTCTTCTATAATCTCTTTAAGAAGCAAAATGGGGGTACCAGGATTTATAGCTATTCCAGCTCTACAGTTTAGTGACTTTATATATGATATTGTTCTGTGTATATGCGGTGTTGCCTCAATATGAACAGTTATAAGGTCTGATCCTGCTTTCCTGAATGGCTCTATAAAGTCATCTGGAGGGGTTACCATAAGATGTACATCAAGTAGAAACCTGTAACTACTTTTTATGGATTCTACTATCTGTGGACCGAAACTTAGATTGGGAACAAAATGCCCATCCATTATATCTATATGTAACCATTCTATATTGGACGTCTTGAATTCGTCTAAGAGACTCTTAAGTTCAATTATATCAGCGGAAAGGATAGATGGCACTATCTCTGCCATAACTTAATCTCCCCTACCTCTCTCAGGTTTATATGTCTCACCTTAACAGGACCATTCCAGAAAATACTTGCCTTTTCTTTAAAATCATAAGCGTCTCCGGTGGTATAGAACTCTATATCCCCTCTTCCTCCCCCTATAATCCCAGTATCTCTCAATATCAAAGCTAACTTTTCTACTGCAGGTCTTGCAGGGTCCACGATCTCTATATCACTACCTTTCTCTAATAGAATACTACTAATCTCTTTCAAATACAAGGGATAATGACTGCATCCCAATATGAGGGTATCTATCTGAGCTTCTATGAGTGGTCCAAGATATACAGATAGTGCTTTGAACAGCATATCTTTTTTTGCCCTGTTTTCTATCAATGAGACCAGAAGTGGGGCAGATCTTTCAATTACCTGAATCTGAGGGTTATACCTTCTGATAGCCAGAGTATACGCTAGAGAAGAAACAGTTGCCCTGGTAGCTAGGACTCCTACTTTTCTAATACTCTCTTTTCTGGAGAGTTTTTCTGCTGCAGGTTCTATAAGTCCAATTATAGGGGTAGATATAATATTTTCAATGTATTTTAAAGCCAAAGCAGAACTTGTATTACAGGCTACAATTACAGCTTTTACATCCATCTTCTCTAAAAATAATACTATCTGCTTCATATAGCAGACAATCTCCTGTACAGATTTATTCCCATATGGGATATGTATGGTATCTGCCACGTAAATTATATCCTCATCGGGAAGCATCTGTTTTAGCTCTTTTAATACTGTCAATCCTCCCAATCCTGAATCGAATATCCCTATCGCATTTTTCATTATCTATTCTCCAGATATCTTGATATTCCAGTTACTATAGCACCGGCTATCTTCCTTCTGAATAGAGGGTCCATGAGTAATTTTTCTTCCACAGGATTTGATATAAATAGAGCCTCTACCAGAATAGCTGGGACAGTCGTGTTTTTTAACAGAAAGAAGTCTGCCTTCTTCACCCCTCTATTATATTTTTCTGTAGTTTCAACCAGTGAGTTACATACAAACTCTGCAAGCTTCTTATCCTCATCTCTATAGTAGTATACCTCTATCCCACCGGGGACTGGTGAATTTGCTGAATTACAATGTACGCTTACCAGTATGGCAGATTTATTGTTGTTTATAAAAATAACTCTTGTATTTAGCTCATCTCTTGTATCTTTAGAATTCTGTGATACATTATAATCGCCATCCCTGGTTAAAATAACTGTATAGCCACTAGATTCCAGTAATCCCTTCATATACAATACTATATCAAGGGTAACATCCTTTTCTTTTAAACTGCTTGGACCTATAGCCCCCGGATCATTACCTCCGTGACCAGCATCTAATATGATAACAGGTTTAGAGCTTGAGATTGTCAGTGGTCGATTGATATAGAGCCTAATTGTCCCCGGCTCTTTTGAGCCTTCTATAGTGTAACTTTTTTTGTACTCGTCTTTTACGACTATCCTGACTGAAGGTGGATATATACTGTACTGACTTATTTTTACCTCTGATAAGGTGTTGTTATTCATAATGTAGTTGTCGTACATAAGAGTTGTATTCGGGATATCTATCACTATTCTGTCAGGATTGGTCAGATAGAACACATCAGGATTCAGGTAGCCTGTATAAGTTGAAGATATGGTAAGAATTATACCGCCTTCCTCATCTTTTAGAGATATCTCTTTTATACGGGGAGGAAAGGTTATTATTAAACCAGAATCTCCTCTCTTTATATCCTTGTATCTCAGAGGACCTTTAAGGTCAAAGACAACCCTTACCTTATCTTCATCCTGTTTTGCTATCCTTATTTTTTCTATACCATCGATATTTACTGGTAATTCTGTTTCGTTGAGGTTACTTTTAACAGGATAAAGGTCTATAAAGAATCTGTAAGGATTCTGTAAGTAAGAATAATCAAACTTAAAATCTCCGGTGATATCGATAGTAAATATATCACCATCTTCAGAACTGGCAAAGTTTATATTATTTAAATATGAAGTGCTATCTTCATTTGGGTTTTGCTCAAGCTCATTCCCTACAGTTTCTTCCCCATATACGGGAGAAACTGTAAATAGAAAGATAAAGATAAAAATAACATGGAGATATAGTTTTGCCTTCTTTTCCATATATAAATGGTGGAGGCGGCGGGAATCGAACCCGCGTCCGGAGATGAGAAACCAAAAGGCTCCTACAGGATTAGCTTCTGTTTTATATGTCCCCCTATAGTGCCCCAGAAGCAAGGCTATAGAGGTAAGCTCACTTTAAATCACCCTTCCACCTGTGAGCATCAGAAGAAGGGCTTAGCCTGCTATTGTCACACCGTTTCCTGTCTCACAGGCTAAGACAGGAACGGCGGCTGCCTATCTAATTAGGCAGCTAACGCTAACTGATTGTCAGCAGTTATTTCTTTACCGCATTTTTACGAGCCTACGGTGACTCGTCCTGCTCCTTTCGACCTCTCTATCCCCGTCGAATCCTTACGCCCCCGTATACTCTTTTAACGTCCTTTCCAGTTCTCTTATTTTATCTCTTTCTATAAGGACTCTCTTCTTATCTACTAATTTCCTGCCCTTTGCAAGGGCTAACTCTAATTTAGCTCTGCCTCTTTTAAAATAAACCTTTAACGGTATAATTGAATATCCTCTGATCTGGCTTTTACTAGCCAGATACTCTATCTCTTCTCTATGTAAGAGAAGCTTCCTTGTTCTATCTGGATCGAGATTATATCTGCCCCCTTCTTTATATGGAGCGATATGCATATTTATTATCCAGGCTTCTCCATCTTTTATCTGTACAAAGCTATCACGTAAATTACAGCTTCCTCTTCTGAGACTCTTCACTTCAGTACCTGATAACACTATTCCTGCTTCCAGAGTCTCTTCTATATCGTAATCGTGATAGGCTTTCCTGTTAACTGTTACTACTCTTTCTCCTTCCTCCAAGCCTGCTACTTCTCTCCCAGATTGTATCTTCTTCTGAATTTCTCTACTCTACCCTCAGAATCCACTATCTTTTGCTGCCCTGTAAACAAAGGATGACACTTAGAACAGGATTCTACTCTCAGCTCCTTCTTCGTAGACCCTGTCGTAAAAGTATTGCCACAGGCACATACCACTTTAGCATCAGTGTAATATGTTGGGTGTATATCTTTCTTCATCTTTCCTCCTTAAGAATAAAAGCATTGTTCTATAGATATTATACCATAAACTTCAAGAATTTATTACTCCTCAGCGCTCTCTGAAGAATTACAAACTTATCTCTCTCTTCAGTCTCCCCTTTAGATTCGTAACTATTGTGTACGGAATAACCCTGCATCTTTCCGCTATCTCATTAACCGATATCGATTCTTCTCCCTGTTTTCCTATTATTACCACTTCGTCTTCAACATTTACCTCGGGTATATCTGTCAGGTCTATGATCATATAATCCATACAGATACGACCTATAATCGGAGCTCTTTTCCCCCTGACAAGCACATAACCATTATTTGACAGCTGGAAAGGTACTCCATCCCCATAACCTACAGGTATTATGCCGGTTCTCATCTCTTTTGAAGATATGAATGTCCTGTCATAACTTATCGACCAATCTTCTGGTATATTCCTTATCGTTAAGACCCTGGATTTTAAGCTCATTACCGGTGATAGTTCGACTGGAAGCTGTGATTTTGTCGGATTTATACCGTACATAGCTAGTCCAATCCTGACCATATCCATTGTGGTGTAGGGATGAATCAGGGTAGCCGGACTGTTAGCTATATGTTTTAGAGAGAAGAAAATTCTTCTCCTCTCTAAAACTGAAATTAACTCTATGAACCGTCTAAACTGTAGGTCTACATAATTTTTATCTACTCCTGCAGCGCTGAAATGGCTAAATATCCCTTCTAACTCCAGATTTGGTAACTCCAGTATCTTATCTATGGACATTAAGAGCTCCTCTACTAAGAAGCCAAATCTCCCCATCCCTGTATCTACCTTAATATGAATGGGGACCTTTCTGTTTTCCTCTAGACCCTTCTTTGATATGAGTTTCGCTATCTCGATGCTGGAGACTGAAGGGGTTATATTGTAGTAGAGGATATCCTTTATATCTGAGGGGAAGATATCTCCCATAATAAGAATTGGCTTTGAAATACCATTTTCTCTTAGCTTTATAGCCTCTTCTACATTAGCTACCCCAAATCTGTCCACATTGTCCAGATACCTGGATACCAGCTTAATTCCATGTCCATAGGCGTCAGCCTTTACAACAGCAAGGAATTTAACATAGGGACCTATAAACCCCTTTATTACCTCTATATTAGATTTGAGATTAGAGATGTCTATTTCAAGTATATTTGCTTCCATATAGATAGTATATTATATCTTCTATCTAAATGTAAATCACTTTATATCTTACTGATATATTCTTTTAGCTCTAAAGCCTTCTTGTATACATAGTTTTTGGGAAGGTTAAACTTCTTGGATACTATCTCTACTGCTTCCTTTAGAGTTGTTTTTTCTTTAAGCATCGTATCTATAAGTAGTGCCTCTGGGGTTATCTCAGTGTTTTCCACCATTTCCTCACTTCTATAGTGGATTATTACTGTATACTCTCCCAATTTAGCCTTTGGGTCATTTTTTAATCTTTCCAGGACATCTTCTATCCTCCCTGTAAACGCTCTTTCAAACATTTTGGTAAGTTCACAAAAGAAACATACATTAGAGGACGACATCTCTCTTGCCAGTAGTTCTGCCAGAGATATGATTCTTTTTGGAGATTCGTATATGACGACTGTTTCTATCTGTTTCCTTTTTATGTCCCTTATAATCTGTTCTCTTTGAGACTCTTTCTTAGGAAGAAATCCCAGGAATAAGAAGTGATTGATCGGAACCCCGGATACAGAGAGAGCAGCCATAACTGCAGATGGACCAGGGATGGGAATAACCTCAAGTCCTCTTCTCCTTGCCTCACTGACAACCCTGTACCCAGGATCTGAGATGCAGGGGGTTCCAGCATTGGATATAAGGGCTATATCCATATCTTTCTCCGACATATAGCTGATAAGCATCCTAGATATCTCTTCCTCGTTATATTTGTGATAAGAGACTAATCTGGTTTTTATGTTGTAGTGTTTCAGCAGAATAGATGCGTGTCTTGTGTCTTCAGCAGCGATTAAATCACAATCATTAAGGACTTCTATAGCCCTGCAGGTTATATCCTTTAGGTTTCCTATAGGTGTCGCTACCACGTACAATTTCCCCACTACTATTTCCCTCTCCTTAAGATATAGAAGACCTCTTCCTCTAGGATAAATCTCTTCATGATAATATATCTTTGTGTGAAGACTGGTTCGAATATTTTGCTATAGTTTTCCAGCATCCCTTTTCTTTTACCGCCAATACTTTTTAATGGGAATGAAACAATTATAAATTGACTTTTTATCTTTTCTAAAAGCTCAATAGAAGCTCCCTTTTTTACTCTTTCTGCTGTTGGGAGAAATTTAAATATAAAACATACATCCCCATATTCTTCTACATCTTCAAATATGATATCTTTAACTATCGCCAACTTAGGATAATTAATCATCCCTAGGAATCTATTTATACTTTCTATCAGTAGAGAGTCTATGTCATATGCATAATACTCTATTGGTCCACAGATGTCCATCCACGGTATGGAATAAGGGTTGAATCCACAGGCTAAATCCAATATAGATTTAGGACTACCAGTAAGGGAAAATATCTCTCTGTATAAAGTTTCGTAAGACTCTATCCTTTCTCTGGTAGAACAGTGGAGCAGGAGAATCTTCTTTGATGTTTCTTTCAGAGTTCTACTATCAGTCTCCAGTACATCTAAAAGTCTATTTATCTTTTCTATGTCTCTTTCTGTTAGAAAGGCTCCGTATATCTGATGAAGTTTATTCTTAATCGCCTTGACCAGAGATTTTTTCCCTTTATATTTGCAAGACTCTATCTTTGCTATCTCTGAGATTGTTCTTTTATTTATGTTCTTATATTTACTGGAGAGAAGTATATCTTCAACTATTTCCTCTAGCTCTTTAAAACTCATCTGTTTTTCTCTTTGAGTAATTGCATAAGTTCATTATAAAAATAGATGTTATGTATTGTTGCCAATCTAAAACTCAAGCAATCCTCCAATTTGAAGAGATGATGAAGATATGCCCTTGAGTAATTTTTGCAGGTATAACAGTTACAGGACTCTGAAATCGGTCTCTCATCCCTGGTATATCTCTCCTCTTTGATAAAGATATTACTGTAAAAACTACTCGTCTCAAGGTCTATTTCTACCTTATCTCCATTAAACAGGTAGAGCCTTCCGTGCCTTGCTTCTCTGGTTGGGACAACGCAATCGAAGAGGTCATAGCCAAGTTTTGAGCATATAACTATATTTTCCGGTCTGCCTATACCCATAGCATATTTGGTAAGGTTGTCAGGCATAAGCTCGGCGGTATAACCTAGGATATCTGTAAGCAGATTTCCCTCTTTATCGAGAGGCCACCCCCCAAATCCATACCCGTCGAATCCTATCTCTATAAGGGCCTCTGCACATTTTTCCCTTAGTTCTTTATCCTTACCTCCCTGTATTATTCCAAAAATTAAAGGTTTATCTTCTCTGGGATGTTTTTCTAGAAGTTTTTTATATTCAGCCTTACTTTTAACAGCCCAGTTTATGGTATTATCCACGGACTCTTTATTAACCTGATACGAATCATCTGGATGAGTACAGTAGTCTAAACTCATAATTATGTCTGAACTACAAAAATATTGAGCCCGAATACATTTTTCTGGAGTAAGGTCTATCTTTTCTCTGGATGAGGGCTTAAAGATAATACCATCTTTAGTTACGGTTCCATATCTGGAATTCTCTCTTATCATGGAAAAGACCTGGAACCCTCCAGAATCGGTAAGGATAAGTCCATTCCAGTTTATAAACTTATGTAATCCACCGATTCCCTTTATAACACTTATTCCTGGATTTCTCATAAGGTGCAGTATATTTACAACAATACCTTGTACCCCTGTGTTGTACAGGTCCAGACTGTCTAATGATTTGACAACACCGACAGTAGCATCTGGCAAAAATGCAGGTAATTCTATATAACGATTAGATAAGGCTATGGTATCCATTCTTAATAGAGATTTTAGAGTTATTTATTGACTGTGTCAATATGATATAATCTCTGATAGATATTACTAGATGTTGGAATTGAAACTAAGATTTCTGGTATTTATATACCAAAAATATAAACTAAGGAGCTGATGGTATGGAAGGATTTCCTCTTACTCCTGAAGATTTGGGGCTTCTATTAGGTGGGTTAAGTCTGTTCCTCTATGGGATATTCCAGATGAGTTCTGGGCTAGAGAAGGCAGCTGGCTCTCGATTAAGGTCTATATTTGAGAAAATAAGCGCTTCCCCATGGAGAGGATTATTAATTGGTGTTGTGGTGACATCGATAGTCCAGAGTAGCAGTGCAGTAACAGTGCTTGTTGTGGGCTTTGTAAATGCCGGGCTTCTCACCCTGGAGGGCTCTCTTGGTATCATCTTTGGCGCAAATATAGGTACTACTATTACTGCACAGCTTGTCGCCTTTAAGCTTACAGTCATTGCACCATACTTTTTACTGCTTGGATTTTTACTTGTATTTGCCGGGAAAAGAAAATATATAAAATATATAGGTGAAGCTGTGTTTGGTTTTGGTATGCTTTTCCTGGGCTTAAATCTTATGGATTCCTCTCTTATAGCCCTCAGGAATTGGGCTCCATTCTCAAATGCCATGATTAATATGGGTAAAAATCCTATCCTAGGAATTATAACCGGAGCTGCGGTGACTGCTATCATACAGAGCAGCAGTGTTACAACAAGCACAGTGGTTGCCCTAGCATCTAAGGGAGCGATACCACTGAATTCGGCGATTCCAATTATTCTTGGGGCAAATATAGGTACATGTGTGACCGCTCTCCTAGCCAGTATTGGTACAAGCCTTTCAGCCAAGAGGACAGCTCTAGCGCATCTCCTTTTTAACGTAATAGGTGTAGTTTTAATATTTCCATTTTTAAATCCTTTTGTTAGACTGGTTTCCCTTTCAGCCGATGATGTGGCTAGACAAGTAGCAAATGCTCATACTCTTTTTAACGTGATCTGGACCTTTATCTGGATATGGTTTACCAGACAGTATGCTTCTCTTATAAGAAAGATAATACCTGGAGAAGAGAGAGTTTTTCAGAGGTCTACTCTTATACTGAATCCAATTTTGTTAAACACCCCTTCTACCGCATTAGAAAGCGCTATAAAAGAGCTGGTAAGAATGACTGATCTTGTTAAAGAAATGTATATGATGGCTTTTGATGATCTTGAGAAGAATTCTCTCAATTATTATAAAGATATCCTGACTATGGAGGATATAACAGATGAGATTAAAGCCTCTTTAATTAAGTATCTTACCAGGATTTCTGCCACATCATTATCTGAAGATGAAGCAAGAGAGTTAAATGCGATATTGAGAACTGTAGATGACGTGGAGAGGATAGCAGACCATATAACAAATATTATGGAAAAGATTGAACTTAAGATCTCGGATAGAGTCGAGTTTACGGAATATGCAAAGAGTGACCTTAAAGAATTGAAAGAGTTAATCTTAGAAAATATGGAAGATTCATTTGAGATGATAAGGGAAAGTGATATTTCAAATCTGGAGATTATATCTGAAAGAGAAGAAGAGATAGACCAGAAGGTTAAAGAGTCTAAGAATAGCCATCTGGAAAGGATGAAACAGGGTATCTGTCTTCCAATGGCAGGAGTTATATATACTGATATATTAACTGATCTTGAAAGAATAAGTGACCATTGTATGAATATAGCTCAGGATTTTAATGAGATTAATCTGGTGAAGAGAAATAGAAAGGTTAACAGACCCTTGCCAAGGGTTTAACTATGTGTTATACTTTCACAAGAATTTAACATACCTCACATCTCTAAGTCCACTTTGATTTAGGGTGGTAGTGAGGTAGGAGTCTAACTTAGAGGAGGCAAATGTATGGCTATAGTAACTATTAAACAGCTTTTAGAGGCGGGAGTCCACTTTGGTCATCAGACTAAACGTTGGAATCCTAAGATGAAACCGTTCATCTTTGCTGAACGTAATGGGATACACATTATAGACCTTCAAAAAACAGTGGTCTGTATGGAGAAGGCATATGAAGTTGCAAGAGACATTTCGGGTAATGGGGGAAAAGTCCTCTTTGTAGGGACAAAGAAACAGGCATATGAGGTTGTAAAGACAGAGGCAGAGAGATGCGGTATGCCTTATGTAAATCAGAGATGGCTTGGAGGGCTTCTTACAAACTTCCAAACAGTGAGAAGGGGTATAGAAAAGTTAAAGGAACTGCGTTCAGCTAGAGATAGTGGCTTGTGGGACTCTTATACTAAGAGGGAACGTAAACATCTGGAGATAGAGCTTAAAAGACTTGAAAAGTATGTTGGCGGGATAGAAAATCTGGATAGACCTCCGGATTTACTTTTTGTGATAGATACAAAGAAAGAAGAGAATGCGGTAAGGGAAGCTAAAAGACTTGGTATCCCGGTTATTGGTGTGGTGGATACCAATGGAGACCCTGAGATAATAGATTATCCGATCCCGGGTAATGATGACGCTATAAGGGCTATAAGACTATACTGTGCTAAAATGGCAGACGCAGTTCTTGAAGGTACGGGGATGAGGAAGGAAGAGGTTGAAGAAGAGGTTGTAATGCCTGACATAGAGGAGTTACCAGCTGATGCCATTGAAGAAAAAGTGGCAAGTGAGTATGAGGAGGAACTGACAGAATGAGTATTAATATGGATTTAATAAGGGAACTCAGAGAAAAGACAGGGGCTGGGGTAATGGATTGTAAAAAGGCACTTATCTCTGCCAACGGTGATGTTGAGAAGGCTGTGGAGATCTTAAGAAAAGAGGGTATTGCGGTAGCAGAGAAGAAGGGCGCAAGACTAGCCAAAGATGGAAGAATAGAAAGCTATATTCATCCTGGGAATAAACTGGGCGTAATGGTTGAGGTTAACTGTGAGACAGATTTTGTTGCCAGGACAGATGAGTTTAAGACTCTCACTAAAGAGATTGCTATGCATATAGCAGCTAGCAATCCTAGATATATATCAATAGCTGACATACCTGAAGATGTTTTGGAAAGTGAGAAAGATATCTATGTTACTCAGGCTCAGAATGAAGGGAAACCTCCACAAGTTATAGAGAGGATTGTCCAGGGGAAACTGGAGAAGTTTTATCAGGAGGTATGTCTTTTAGAACAGCCCTGGATAAGGGACCCGGAAAAGAAGATTAAGGATATAATTAATGATGCCATAGCCAGATTAGGAGAGAATATTCTTATAAGGAGATTTGTAAGATTTGAATTAGGAAAAGACTGATGAGAGATATTATTAGGTATAAGAGGATTTTACTTAAATTAAGTGGAGAAGCTTTTAAGGAAGATTCTGATCCTATAGGATATCAGTCTCTTGTAAATATCGCTGAAGAGGTCCAGTCTATATATAGATTGGGAGTTGAGATTGCTATAGTAGTTGGAGGAGGTAATGTTATCAGGGGCATTACCTCCAGTTCCTTATCTATAGATAGGGCAACCGCCGATTATATGGGGATGTTATCAACGATTATAAATGCTCTTGCCCTGCAGTCCCGGTTGGAATCTATGGGCATTCCGACCAGGGTTCAGACCTCGATAGAGATGAGACAGGTAGCAGAACCATATATACGGAGAAGAGCTATAAGACATCTTGAGAAGGGTAGGGTGGTTATCTTTGGAGGTGGTACCGGGAATCCTTTTTTCAGTACCGATACAGCTGCCGCTCTGAGAGCAGCCGAAATTAATGCAGAGGTGATGATCAAGGGAACAAGAGTTGATGGTATATATGACTCGGATCCGGTTAAAAATCCAAATGCTACTAAGTATGTTGAGATAAAATATATGGATATATTAAGTAAAGAATTGAAAGTTATGGATGCTACTGCAGTATCACTATGTATGGAAAATAAGATACCTATAATAGTATTTAATATCTCTGAGCAGGGAAACTTGAAAAGGCTTGTTTGTGGAGAGGAAATCGGAACCCTGGTAAAGGAGTGATAAGTATGGACGAAAAGGCTTTTACTCGTGGTATAGAGGAGAAGATGAAGCAGTCCATAGCAGTCTTTCAGAAGGAGTTGCGTGGTATCAGAACTGGTAGAGCCAATCCAGCTCTTGTAGAAGAACTGATTGTGGATTACTATGGGACATCTACACCCCTCTTCCAATTAGCTAAGATCACCATACCTGATTCCAGAACTATCCTTATTCAACCCTGGGATAAACAGTCTATGCACAGTATAGAGAAGGCTATTCTTAAATCTAATCTTAGCTTAACACCTGTAAATGACGGAACTTCTATAAGGCTAAATATCCCATCTCCCACTGAGGAAAGGAGAAAAGAGCTGGTAAAACTGGTAAAAAAGAAGGGGGAGGAAGCTAAGGTAATTATAAGAAATATAAGAAGGACAGGGATAGAAGAGTTAGAAAAGGAAAAGAAGAATAGTAAAATTTCAGAGGATTTGGAGAAAAGGCTAAAGGATCAGCTTCAGAAGATTACTGATAAGTATACAGAAGAGATAGACAAGGTATTATTGGAAAAAGAAAAGGAAATAATGGAGGTATAGATTATTGGGGTCAGAGAATCTACCGGTCCATGTGGCAATAATCATGGATGGGAATGGCAGATGGGCTCAGGCTAGAGGGTTATCTAGAATCTCTGGGCATCAGGAAGGAAAGCGTAATGTAAAGCGTATAGTGAAATATGCGGCAAATCTTGGTATAAGATATCTTACTCTTTTTGCCTTTTCTACAGAGAATTGGCGACGTCCTAAAGAAGAAGTCAATGGTCTGATGGAGATATTGAGGTTAGGTTTGCAGGAAGAAAGACCTGAATTTATCAGAGAGGGGATAAAGGTTGTTTTTTTTGGCGACAGGAGCAGACTCTCTGAAGAAGTGATAAGAGAGATGGAGTTAACCGAAGAGGCAACCAAATTTAATGATAAGTTATCTCTCGCTTTTGCTATCAACTACAGTGGCAGGGATGATATAGTAAGAGCGGTAAGGAGAATAGCTATCAAGATAGCTTCAAAAGAGATAAATATTGAAGATATCGATGATAGATTAATCTCTCAGGAGTTAGATACCAGAGATTTTCCCGATCCAGACCTTGTAATAAGGACTAGTGGAGAGTTAAGAATAAGTAACTTTCTCCTTTGGCAGTCTGCCTATAGTGAATTTTATTTTACCCCTCGCTTCTGGCCAGATTTTGATGAGAAAGAGTTCGATTCTGCTATAGAGGCTTATACGCACAGGGAAAGACGTTTTGGGGGAATTTAGGAGATTATGTTTCAGAGAGTTATAAGCGCTCTTATAGGTATCCCGGTAATTCTAGCTCTTATAAGACTTGGCAGTATTTCCCTTCAAGTTTTTCTTCTGGCTATTTTTATTATCGGTTTTTTTGAATACAGTAGATTAACAGAATCTATGGGTATAAAGGTAAGATTTTGGGAAGGGCTGATCGGTGGAATCTTTATACTCCTCTGGTCCTGGGAATATGCTACCAGTGTTCTTGAGACACTTATTGTGCTTTGGGTCTATCTTATGCTTTACTTTATAATTATGCAGAATATTAAAGATAGCCTGTCCATAATATCGACTACTATTTTTGGTCTTATATATCTGGCTGTTCCCCTCTCTATGTTTTTAATTATGAGGAAATTCGATCCTTCCGGATACTGGTGTACCATGGTTATGGTTGGAACCTGGGCTTTTGATTCCACCGCATATTTTGTCGGTAGAAAATTTGGGAAACGTAAACTTGCATCTATATTAAGCCCATTAAAATCCTGGGAGGGGTTTATAGGGGGAGTGCTGGCTACAGTAATATCGTCATTTCTATTCTTAAGTGATTTTAGGGGTATACTGATAGGTATACTGTTAAGTTTGGGCGTTCAATCTGGAGATCTGTTTGAGTCATTACTTAAGAGAGAGGCGAGAGTTAAAGATGCCGGAAATATAATTCCAGGACATGGCGGTGTGTTGGATAGATTTGATGGTTTTCTGGTTGGGGTGGTTTTTGTATTCCCTCTTATAAGATTTATAGTAGGTGGAGTATGGTAAAGAACTTACTGATAATAGGTTCTACAGGAACACTGGGAAATAGAGTATTAGAAGTAATTAGAAATTTTAAAGACAGATTTAATGTAGTAGGGCTTGGAGCCAGACAGGACTCAGAACAGCTGGCTTTACAGGTGATGGAGTTTCGTCCAAAGTACGTGCTTCTAACAGAAAACAATATAACCTCATCGCTGCGAGATGCGGTAATTTCGGCTGGAAGTAGACTATTTTCCGGGATACAGGGACTTAGGGAGATTGCTTCGGTAGATGGTGTTGATTTGATTGTAATAGTTATGGGAGGGGCGTTAGGTATATATCCCCTCTGGGAAGCTATAAAATATAATAGAGATGTTGCCATTGCAAATAAAGAGTCTATCGTTATTATGGGAGAAATTATAAGGAAATTGGCGGATGAAAAAGGTGTAAATCTTATTCCGATAGATAGTGAACCAGGTGCAATATTCCAGTGCCTTAACGCTTTAAATGATAGAAGAGAACTAGATTATATTGTCCTCACCGCTTCAGGAGGTCCATTTAGAAGATTGGATTACAATCAATTAGTTAATGTTACTCCAGAAGAGGCTGTGTCTCATCCGGTATGGAGGATGGGCAAGAGAATAAGCGTTGACTCTGCCACCCTTATGAATAAAGGTCTGGAGGTTATAGAGTTACATAAATTTTTTGATGTACCATACGAGAAGATACAGGTTCTTGTGCATCCTCAGAGTATTATTCATGGTGCCATTGGGTTGAGTGATGCCTCACTGGTGGCTCTTATGAGTAATCCTGATATGAAGATTCCTATTTTATATGCACTTTCATATCCAGAAAGAATAGAAACTTCCTGGAAAAGGCTAAATCTTATAGAATTAAAGGAACTTACCTTTGAGGCTCCGGATACCGATCATTTCCCTGCATTGAGAATAGCTATTGAGGCAGGGAAGAGAGGATTGTCGTACCCTGCTGTACTTAATGCATCTGATGAAGTTGCTGTTGAATTATTCCTGAACAGGGATATAAGGTTTACTGATATACCTATCTTGGTGGAGGAGGTCCTTTCTAAACATAGTCCAGTAACTATTAACTCTGTTGAAGAGGCTATGGAGATTGATAACTGGGCTAGAGAAGAAACCTATAAAATATTTAATAAGGTGATGAGCAGATGAGTGTATTATATTTCCTTATTTTAATCAGCATATTAGTTCTGATACATGAGTATGGTCATTACATTCAGGCTAAACTGAATGGGGTTAAGGTATATGAGTTTTCCATAGGTTTTGGACCAAAGGCATTTTCCTTTGAGAGGAATGGGACTATGTTTTCTGTGAGGTTTCTCCCTATAGGTGGGTACGTAAAACTTGCAGGACTTGATACGGATGAACCTGTAGAAGACGAGCTTAATTTTAATAAGAAGAGCTGGTTTTCCAAGTTTCTGATCCTGGCATCTGGTGGTATTATGAATTTTTTACTCGCCATACTGATTCTGTTTATTCTGTTTGTCTGGGGGGTTCCAACCGTTGTCCCTACAGGTATAAATACAGTTTTGCCAGGTTCTCCGGCTGAAATGGCAGGAATAAAGCCTGGAGATAGGATTATATCTGTCAATGGTAAAGAGGTTACCCTCTCTGAGGAGATAACTCAGGCAATACAGAGTTCAAAAGATAAGGTGATACTGGAGATTGAGAGGGGTGGAGAAAGATTAACCATTGAATTGATTCCAAAATACGATGAAGTTCAGAAGAGAAACCTTATTGGAATAACAATACCTGCTTTTACTGACGTTAGATATCCTGTAGGTGAGGCATTCATAATGTCTCTGAAAGAATTTTCTACTATAATTGTTGGCACTTTAAAGGCTTTTGGAGGCTTAATTACCGGTAAACTTGGCTCAGAAGCTATCAGTGGACCCATAGGAGTTGCCAGAATTACAGGGGCAGCAGCTCAGATGGGGATAAAAGTATTCTTGCAACTTATGGCATTTTTGAGCATTCAATTGGGTTTATTCAATCTTCTACCCATACCCGCACTGGACGGGGGTAGAATTTTCTTCTTAATTCTGAATCTTGGTAAGAAGATAAAGATTTCCCCAGAGAAAGAGAATCTTGTTCACTACATAGGTTTTTTAGTCCTGCTGATCTTGATGATAATAGTTACTATAGGAGATGTGAGCCGCTTCTGATGTGGAAAAGGGATGATACTCTTCCTATAAAAGTTGGGAATCTGACTATAGGTGGAGGAAATCCTGTAGCGGTTCAGTCGATGACCAATACCAAAACCGAGGATGTATCAGCTACAGTTAGCCAGATAAAGAGATTGGAAGATGCTGGATGTGAGATTGTAAGAGTAGCTGTACCGACAAGAGAAGCTGCCCTTAAACTCAGAGAGATAAAGAATAATATATCTATACCTCTTATTGCTGACCTTCACTTTGATCTATCTCTTGGTTTTATAGCCCTAGAAATGGGGGTTGATAAGATCAGGATAAACCCAGGGACTGTTCCCAGTAGAGAGATATTAAGAAGTCTGGTCCTGGAGGCTAAAGATAGAAATATTCCTGTCAGGGTTGGTGTTAATAAGGGTTCCTTACCAGATGGATACCAGCCTACTAAAGACGGGATGGTTCAGTGTGTGCTGGATTATGTAAAATTTATAGAGGATTTGGGATATAATAATCTTGTGGTTTCTGCAAAATCTTCAGATCCAGAGGAAACCATAGAGGCTAATAAGATTTTATCTTCTCAGGTCAGATACCCCATTTCTCTTGGTGTTACAGAGGCTGGAGGAGGATGGAGAGGTATAGTGAAGTCTACTGTAGGGCTGGCTCTGGCTTTGAATGATGGTATCGGAGACACTGTAAGAGTATCGCTTACAGGAGACCCTGTTATGGAGGTAAAAGTTGCCTATGAAGTCCTTAAGAATTTAAAGCTGAGAAGATATGGCGTAAATCTGATTGCCTGTCCTACCTGTGGAAGATGCCAGGTAGATTTGGAGTCTTACTATCTGGAGGTTGAAAATGCCCTGGAAGATGTTATCATACCCGTAGATGTTGCTATTATGGGTTGTAGCGTAAATGGACCAGGGGAAGCTAAACTTGCCGATTGTGGAGTTGCATTTGGAAAGGATAAGGCAATATTCTTTATAAAAGGAGAATCAATGGGAACATTTAGTCCTGGAGATGCTGTTAAAAGGCTTATTGATTATGTAAAGGAGGAAGATAAAAGGTCCAGATGAGAATGTCGCAGCTTTTTTACTATCCACAAAAGGAGATTCCTAAGGATGTAGAGGCTATAAGCCATATCCTTATGGTTAAAAGTTGTATGGTAGAGAGGGTGGCTTCAGGGATATACGATTTTTTACCGTTAGGTTTTCGGGTTCTTAAAAAGATAGAAGATATAATCAGGAGAGAGATGTTATCGATTGGTGCTCAGGAGGTTCTCCTACCTGCCCTTCATCCAAGCGAGTTATGGAAGATAACCGGAAGATGGGATGACTATGGAGAAGAGCTATTTAAACTCACAGATAGACATAATCGTACATTATGTCTGGGTCCCACGCATGAGGAGATTATAACCACCCTGGTGAAGGCTAAGATTAATTCTTACCGGCAACTTCCGTTTATGTTATTTCAGATACAGACTAAATTCAGGGATGAGCCCAGACCAAGGTTTGGTATTATAAGATGTAGAGAGTTCATAATGAAAGATTTGTATTCTTTTCATGCAGATGAGGACAGTCTTAATGATGGATATTATAAAGTATATTATGCCTATAAAAATATATTCGATGCGATAGGAGCTAACTATAAGATTGTAGAGGCAGCAAGTGGACCTATAGGTGGAGATGTATCCCATGAATTTGTAATAATAGCAGAAAGCGGGGAAGATGAGATAGCGTACTGTTCTTCCTGTAGTTACTCAGCCACCACCGAAATGGCAGATTATAATCCAGTGATAGTTGAAGATAATGAGTCAGAGTTACCTTTAGAAAAGATTCATACTCCCGGGTTAAAGAGTGTGGAAGAGGTGTCTGAATATCTAAACATCCCTCCATCCAAGCTTATTAAGACCATCATAATAAAGGCAGATGGTAGAAATGTTGCTCTGATGGTTAGAGGGGATAGTGAGGTAAACCTCAATAAAGTGGAAAAGCTATTGAATGCCAGGGAGATTTCTCTTTTGGAAGATACTGAAGGCTCTTTACCTCTGGGTTTTGTAGGACCTGTAGGTCTGGAGAATATAGAGATTATCGCTGATCCGGAGGTAAAGGGTATTAAGAATGGTGTGGTGGGAGCTAATATTCAGGATTATCACTATAAGAATGTGAATATAGGGAGAGATTTCATCCCGGATAGATTCTATCCTATAAGGAAAGTAAAAGATAGAGATTTATGTCCGAGATGTAGTAAAGAACTTGTAGTGTCAAAGGGGATAGAGGCTGGTCATATATTTAAACTGGGTACTAAATATAGTGAGCCTATAGGTGCCATGTTTCAAACTCCAACGGGAGAATTAAAACCAGTTATTATGGGATGTTATGGGATAGGAGTGAGCAGATTGGTTGCTGCCAGTATAGAGCAAAATAATGATAGAAATGGTATTATATGGCCGAGGAATATAGCTCCATATGAGATATATATATTGCCCACTGATTGGGCTAACGAATCTATAAGGAACTTTGCCGAGACCCTGTATAAAAAATTGTTAGAGAGGGGATATGAGGTTATTTTAGATGATAGAGACGAAAGAGCAGGAACCAAGTTTGTAGATGCTGACCTTCTTGGAATACCTCTCCGTATTACTATTGGTAATAAATTTGTTAAGTCGGATATAGTAGAGATTAAAGAACGTAAAAGTTCCGAAGTGGAAGAGATTCCTTCAGAAGAATTAATATTAAAGTTGAAAGAGGTTCTCTAATATGAGGATACTCTTTCTCACCGCCAGCATAGGGACAGGGCATAATAAGGCTATAGAGTCTGTAGCTAATGCCCTGAATATAATTAGCAAGGAAAGATGTAAGGAAGATGTTGAATATAAGATAGTAGATGTGTATAACTATATAAATATCGCCCTGGGTAAACTTGTGTCTAAGAGTTATGAGAGGATAGTAAATATTGCCCCCAATCTGTATGGTTATTTCTATACCCTGGGGGAAGACTCCACTACTCTCAAGGACTTTTTACATCATATAGGGGTAAGTAGAGTGAAAAAGCTTGTAGAGGATTATAATCCAGATGTGATAGTCTCTTCTCATGAATCTCCCTCGGGGATGGTTGCCCATCTAAAACAGGAATACGGATTGAAAAAAGAATTAATTGGAATAGTGACAGATTTTAGGGCACATCCCTTCTGGGTATACAAAGAAATCGATAAATATATGGTTCCTAACCAGTTTACTATGTCCTATCTTATAAAGGAGGGTGTTTCACCAGAAAAGATATATATAACCGGTATTCCCGTGGACTTGAGATTTACCGAAAGTTATGATAAGATAAAGCTTAGAGACAAATTTCATCTTGACCATAACAGGTTTACTATACTCCTTATGGGAAGCTGGTTAGATATTGGAATAGATACCCTTTTTGAATTTTTGAACGAGACATCCTTGCCTATTCAGGTTATTGCGGTTTCGGGAAAGAATAAAAACCTTCAGGAGAGATTGGAAAAGATAAGAGATAAAGCGAGTATTCCAGTAATCGTATTTGGCTTTATAAATAATGTGTATGAGATGATGTATTCTTCAGATATGATAATTACTAAGCCTGGAGGGCTTATCTCCTCTGAGACTCTGGCGGCTGGGCTTCCTATGATTATAGTTAATCCCATACCAGGGCAAGAAGAATTTAATGCACTGTATCTTGTTACTGAAGGGGCTGGTATAAGGGTTAATAAACTTGGTGATGTACCTATAATAGTAGAGTTACTTTTGAATCATCCCGAGAGGATATCAGAGATGTCCAATAATGCCAGGAGAATTGGGAGACCCAGAGCAAGTTTTGATATAGCAGAGATTATTCTATGTGGGAAGGATTAGTAGAGGTATATACTGGGGATGGAAAGGGAAAGACTACATGTGCTTTTGGACTTGCCCTAAGGGCTTTAGGTAGAGGGAAGAAGGTTATAATATTTCAGTTTATAAAATCTATCTCTTCCCCTTCTGGGGAAGTCATCGCCTTAAAAAAGGCGTTTCCAGAGTTAGAAATTATACCTGGTGGTATGGGAAGATTTATTATTGGAGAACCAACTGAAGAAGATTTATCTTTAGCTAAAGATCTATATAATAGAATACTTCTAACCGTTTCTTCCGATAAATATGATATGGTTATTGCAGATGAGATATTTCCAGCTTATCGGGCGGGTCTTATCTCTTTGGAAGAGGTTATAGAATTGATAAATAAGAAATCTGCCGGTACAGAGCTTGTCCTTACCGGTAGAGGGGCTCCTGAAGAGATAATAAGATTGGCTCATCTTGTTACTGAGATGAGGGAAATTAAACATCCATATAAACAGGGGATAAAGGCTAGAATTGGTATAGAATATTAAGGAGGTGATCCTAGTGAAGGGATACTTTATGCTTTTGCTTCATACTCATCTCCCATTTGTGAAGGGGGAAGGGGTTTGGCCCTTTGGGGAGGAATGGCTTTACGAGGTAATGTACAGCTCTTATATCCCATTGATAAAGACGCTGGAAGAGCTTCATGATGAAGGGATAAAATTGAATGTTACTCTGAGTATAACCCCAGTTTTACTCTCACAGTTAATGATGCCAGAATGTATAGATGGTTTTAGAAGTTATATGTTGAGAAAGATAGAACTTATCAGTGCTGACAGAGATTACTTTAAACATACCGGAGAAATAGATCTATACAATCTTACTTTTTACTACAGAGACATACTGGAGGAAAGGCTCAGATATTTTGAAGAGTTAGGTGGAAATATAGTTAATAAGATTTCAGAGCTAGCAAAGAACGGTGCTATAGAGCTCATAACATCATCTGCTACCCATGCGTATCTTCCCCTTTTAAAGAATGAGAAATCTATAAAGTTACAGCTAAAAGTTGGTAGAGAAGAACATATAAGTAATACCGGAATTATACCCTATGGTATGTGGCTACCAGAATGTGCATATAGACCGGGGCTTGAAAAATTTATGTCCGAGGTCGGTTACAAATTTTCCTTTTTCGAAGAGAGTGCTATCTCAGGTGGTAAAGTATTCAGCCCTTATGGTGGAGATAAAGGGAATTTGACGCTCTCTAAGAATCATTCAGTCTTTAGACCATATTATATAAAAGATTCAAATGTCTCTGCTTTTGGTAGGGCTGGGGACCTTTCGGGACAGATATGGTCAAAAGATATGGGATATCCTGGTGAGGCATTTTACAGGGAGTTCCATAAACGTAAAGAAGGTTCTGGATTACAGTACTGGAGAGTTACCGGTCCAGATGTGGACCTTGGTGTTAAAGAGCCATACATACCTGATCTTGCGTTAAAGAAGACAAAAGAGCATGCCGGACATTTTCTATGGAGACTGGAAAGGACAGTGGAAAGTCTCGATATTCCTAATCCTGTTATAGTAACTCCTTTTGATACCGAGTTGTTCGGACACTGGTGGTGGGAGGGTATAGACTTCCTCAGAGAGTTCTTTATAAGAATTGACTCCTCACCCATTATAGAGACAATAACTCCGAGTAGATATCTTGCCAGTTTTCCTCCTACAGAATCTATTGAGATACCAGAGTCCAGCTGGGGCGTGGGTGGAAAACATGATGTATGGTATAATGAGGATACCAGATGGATGTGGGAGAAGATCTATGAGATAGAGAATAAGCTAGACAGAGTCCTCTCTGGTAAGGAATTTTCTGGCTGGCAGGAGAGGATAGCGGACCAGCTTATAAGGGAGTTTTTGTTGCTTACCAGTTCTGATTGGGAATTTTTGATATATACAAAGTCCGCTGGAGATTATGGAGAGAGGAGATTTAATGGGCATCTTACTCTTGTGAAGTTACTTATAGATTTACTGAATAAACCTGAACTCTCCAACGAGGATAAGAAATTTATAGTGGACTTAGAGAGGCGACATTCTATATTTTCTAAGAGAAAACTCTGGTCTTTCTGGAGGTGAGTTTGGATGAATATATTTTTTGTATCAAGTGAGGTTAATCCATTTGTAAAGGTTGGAGGTCTTGCCGATGTGGCAGGTGCTTTGCCTAAGGCTTTATCAAAACTGGGTTGTTCAGTATCTGTTGTTATGCCAGGATATCGCCAGATAGACTTCCAGGGAAAGTCCCCCAGTAAATTTCAAAAGGTCCTGGATGTACCATTAGGTTACGGTAACGAAACTGCAGATGTGGATAAACTTTCTCTTATGAAAGGGCTGGAT
>Ga0209720_1001091_pt1 | contig 24403 bp, 24 predicted proteins | sample AD_JPNMR3_MetaG_FD_184426 | JGI IMG/M metagenome (GOLD analysis project Ga0209720, IMG submission 184426) | Active sludge microbial communities of municipal wastewater-treating anaerobic digesters from Japan - AD_JPNMR3_MetaG (SPAdes) (version 2) | ecosystem: Engineered > Bioreactor > Anaerobic...
CAGCTTGGATGCCTTTCCCACCTTCTGCAAAGAATACTTCCCTCCTAATATACCCACTCCAATCCATATCCCCGTAAAGGCAAATAAAGAACGCCACCACTGAAAATCTGCCAGTATCCTCCTCGTCCCATCCTTAATCTTTGCCGCAAAAAGAAAGGCTATAACCACGAGAATAATGTCTAAAAGAAGGAAAATATAAGGATAACGATTTTTTTTCATATTTTTTTATATCTCTCACAGATAACACAGATAACACAGATTGTAATTATAATAAAGAAAATTTACAATTGGCAATATGAGCAATATTTTTTTTTAAATAAATCTGTAGTATTTAAATGGAAACCATAGTTTTATATTCCGGACCTAATTTATTAAAATCATATGCCAATATTGTTTTAACATTACTTTTTAAAATAAAACGGTCTGAATTTTATTATATTCATTAAAAAAGCCCCATATATCATAAAACTTAATTCATTTTATTTCACAATAACTCTTTATCTTTGTTATCTGTAAGAAAATTGGATTTTATATTCTTCATCTATTTAAACAAATTCAAAAGATAAGGCTGTTTTGTTAGTGCTTTTTCCTTGCAATATTGTAAACTTCATAAATAGCACTATTAACTTTGTAGGCTGATTTATATGATTTCATTCAAGAACTTTATCTGTGTTATCTGTGTTATCTGTGAGAGATTTTATCTGCGAGATCTGCGTGAGACAAAAAATTTTTTAATAAAAGAAATCAATTGTACGAGTTAGTCCTTCCTTAAAATCTACTTTAACATTATAGCCTAAGAGTTCTCTGGCTTTATCTATACTTGCCAGTGAATGTTTTACATCACCAGGTCTCTCTGGAGCGAAACGAGGTTCAAGATTCTTAACTAAAATCTCATTTATCATTTTTACCAAATCCAGAAGGGTATAGGATTCGCCACAGGCTATATTTATCATTTCTCCTGGAGCTTTTTCAGAATTACAAGCTAATATATTTGCAAAAACAACATTTTCTACATAGGTAAAATCACGAGATTGAGAGCCATCACCATAAATTATGGGTTCTTTATCTTCACTCATCAGTTTTATAAACTTTGGGATTACTGCACTATATTGAGAAGTAGGATCCTGATTAGGTCCAAATACATTGAAATAACGAAGAGAAACAGTTTCTAAGCTATATAAATTATAATAAATCTGACAATATCTTTCCTGAGCATATTTAGTTAAAGCATAAGGAGACATTGGATTAACTGGCATAGTTTCAATTTTAGGAAGGGTTTCACTATTGCCATAAATAGAAGAAGAAGAAGCACAGATTACTCTTTTTACCTCAAATTCTTTTGCCGCCTCCAGGATATTCAAGGTTCCCAGGATATTTACATCATTTGTAGTAATAGGGTCATTGATAGACCTTGGAACAGAAGGAAGAGCTCCTTGATGCAGGATATAATCAACTCCTTTAACTGCAGCTCTCACAATATGAAAACTTCTTAAATCACCTTCTATAATAGTCAAATGAGGATTGTTTATTAAAGGAAGGATATTTTCTCGTTTGCCGGTAGCAAAATTATCCAATACCCGAACTTCCTGACCCTGATTTAATAACTCTTTCACTATATTGGAACCGATAAACCCTGCTCCACCTGTAACTAAGTATCTCATATTTTACCTCTCACAGATTACACAGATAACACAGATTTAAATTTATAATTAAAAGATATGTTCATTTACAATGCGAATAATATTTGTATTTAAATTAGTAGTTTCAAAATTAATAAATAAGTTCAAGTTTCTCTCACAGATAGCACAGATTACACAGATTTAAATTTATAAATAATAAATATTTTCATCTTCCCCGCGATAAATGTTTGTATTTAACCTTTGTCGTTTCAAAATTAATAAATAAACTCAATTTATCTCTCACAGATAACACAGATAACACAGATATAAAATTATAATGAAAAGAGGTCGCCATTAGCTATACGAATAATATTAGAATCTAAATTTGTAGTGTTGAAATTAATTAATAGACCCAGAGGTTTATTTGACAATTTTAGATAGGTATGTAATTGTTTTTTATGTATATCGTTCAAAATATCTACGGATTTTAATTCTAAAACCAGTATATCTTCAATCAGCATATCCATTCTATATCCTAAACCCAAATTTTTACCTTTATAGAGAACATTTATAGGAACTTGCGTTTGGTATTTAAGACCTAATTTATCAAATTCATAAGCTAAAGCTGCTTCATAAGTACTCTCTAATAAACCCGGACCTAAAATATTATAAACTTCAAAAACTGCACCCCTTACTTTATAGGTTAATTCATTTAATTTCATAATAAGTATCTATATAGCTTAATTCATTTAATTTCACTATAAATCCTTATCTGTGCTATCTGTGTTATCTGTGAGAGACCTGAATTTTATATTCTAAAACTATTAATCAAATTCATAAGCTAAAGCATCTACATATGTACTTTCTAAAAACCTGAGTCTAATATACTGTAAACTTCAGAAATAGCACCTCTCACTTTATAGGTTAATTCATTTAATTTCATAATAAGTATCTATCTGTGTTATCTGTGTTATCTGTGAGAAAAATTATCTGTGAAATCTGTGCTATCTGTGAGAGACTTAATTAAATAGAGCCAGTAAGTTCCCGCCAATCACGCACTTTTTTAAGATATCCTGCTTGTATAGCTGATGCTAAAGATTGACAGGGTAGATTCTTCTTTATTATCTCTTCTCTGGTTAATTTCTTTAAATCCAGATCGGGATAAGCTTTAAGCATTTCTCGCATAACCTTCAAATATAAATTAGGCCAGGTACTCATTGGTTTTCCTTGAGAATGATATTCACGATTATATCTCTGAATATATTTTCTACAATCTTCTTTGTATTCTTCACTTATAATAATTCTTTTGGCGAAATCAAATATCTCTTTCATAATTGCATTGGAGGCACTTGGTTTCGGCATCACTTTTCTTCTGGAAATATACTTATCTAAATGAGGACTATAATATGTAACATAAACTTTTTCATAGCCCTCAAGTTTGGGAATATTCATTTTTACTTTTGGCTTCATCTATATCTCCTTATCTACTTCAGGAAATTTCTTTTTTTATGTATCTCTTCTGGCCATTAAAATGCTATAAGTTATTTGAAGAATGTTTGACCATTATTTTCTTTATCTGATTTTTAATATTCTGGGCTAATAATTCTCTTGTCCAGTAAATTATATTATCATTCCAGCGTTGTGGATGAGTATTAATCATAATCTGCTCTGGTAATTTATTCTCCTGGATTAAATTGATTAATTGATTTGTATTTGTAATTTGAAAATTATAAGCTGAATGCACTTTATCTCGTATACTCACTTCTTCACTATTCCATCTTCTCCCCGTATCGGTTAAATATAGCACCTTATTAAAGTCTATATCAAGATAAGGTTCACAGATAATCCCAAGTTCTTTATAATCATATTTATCCCATATACTTCTATTATCATACTTGGATAAGGGACTTCCATGCATACAGATTGTTTTTACTGGAGCTATTTTCCTCAATTTTTCCAGATTGGTCTTAAAAGAAAAATAGGCTTTATCAATATCCCCTTTAGTTAAATCAACATCTTCATAATGATAACCTATATTATGACCTAAAGCAGAGATTTCCCTGATTATAGATGGCACAAAAGAGTCTGGAACTATTCTAAAATAATAAGTAGAATAAATATCTTTACTTTTCTCTAATTTAGCGAAATTCAAAGCATTAAGAGGCATTTTATCAACATCATGTCTTAGAATAACTACTTTTGGTAACGGTGATAAAACAAAATCTTCCACAGTCTGAAAATTATAACCTTTTTCTTTAAAAGCATCAAGCAATTCTCTATATTTTCTAACTGTAAAATCTCTATCTTTCAAATCACTTTCCTATCAGCGTTATTTCATAATCTGAGTTAACTTTTATCTGTGTAATCTGTGCAATCTGTGAGAGATAATAAAACATTGCATTGTTGATAATGAACCACGGAAATCAGCAATCCATTTTTTTCATTTATCATAATTCAGTTTATTTCTTAGTGCTCTTATTAACCTCAGAGATGTTTTTAATATAACCCACTCCACTGCTTATGCAATTTAGCAGTACCCAAAATCAATTTCAGTACACGCATTGAACAATTATCAATTTCATATTCAGGGCATATTTTTGTATATTTAGCACCTTCTTCAATAACAACTCTAATTGAATCAAGCACAATATCTGGATCAAAACCTGTAAGAATAATCGTTCCGGCATCTATTGCTTCCGGTCTTTCCATAGAATTTCTTAAGGTAATAGCAGGAAATTTTAGGATTGCACTTTCCTCACTGATAGTCCCGCTATCAGATATTACACAAGCAGAATTCATTTGTAGAAAGTTGTAATCAGTATAACTAAAAGGTTTCAGAAATTGGATTAAAGGATTAAACATTAAATTACCTGCACTTTCTAACCTTTTGCGTGTCCTCGGATGTGTACTAACTATAACAGGATAATGATATTGTTCGGCGAGTGTATTTAGAACAACACTAATTTTTTTTAAATTATCCGGATAATCCACATTTTCTTCTCTGTGTATAGATATCAGAAAATATTTTTGGGGTTTTAGGTCCAAAGTTTCCAGGATTTTTGACTGTTTAATTTTCATTAAATAATGCTGTAATACTTCAAACATAGGTGAACCGGTAACATAAATTCTTCTATGAGGTAATCCTTCAGATAAAAGATGTTGTCTTGAATTTTCAGTGTAGACCAGATTAAAATCAGCGATATGATCAATCATCCTTCTATTGGTTTCTTCAGGTACATTCTCATCAAAACTTCTATTTCCCGCTTCCATATGGTAAATAGGAATATGTTTTCTTTTTGCCATAATTGCGGCAATGCTTGCATTTGTATCGCCAAGAATTAACATTGCCTCAGGTTGTTCTTTATCCAGCACCTCTTCAATTTTTATGAGGGTTTCACCCAAGACATATCCTAAGCTGGAAGTATTTACATCAAGATAATAATCTGGTTGCCGAAGCTCTAAGTCCTCAAAGAAAATTTGATTCAGTTCATAATCATAATTCTGGCCTGTATGTACCAGAATATGTTTGGTGTATTTGTCTAAAAGAGGAATAACTCTTGAAAGTCTGATAAGTTCAGGTCTTGTTCCCAGGACTGTTATTACTTTTAGCATATTTTAATAGTATATGTAAAAAATGTCAGACTCGTTCAAAATAGGTGTCTGCATCTGAGGGATCATAAAATTCATTAGTCCAGAATAATGTAATTAAATTTGAATTACCAATATTCGTTATATTATGAACAAACCAGATTGGGATATCCACAAAAGAAGGATTATTTCCATCAAGGACAAATTCTTTTATTTCATTTGTACCATATTTCCGTAATTTAATTGAAGCATTACCTTCAATAACGGCAAAGCGTTCAACTTTTCTTAAATGAAAATGATTTCCTCTGGTAATTTTAGGTTTAGTTGTGGAATAAGAACTTTGGCCTCTGGATAATGATTTTGCCCATTCTACATAAACTCCTCTATCATCGGGATTAAGTTTATATACACGAGGGAAATAATCTAAAGATATGTAAGACCTGAAAGTATTAAAAAGGCATAAATCAAAGTAATCGTTTAAATCTGGGAATATATTTTTTTGGTAATAAATCTCTTTAAAATATTGAAGTTTTTCTAAAATTTCTGAAACCTTATAACTTGCTTGAGACTCTATCTGTAGTTCTCTTGGAGGATATTCATCATTTGTTCCCAAAGATTTATTTATATGTATTCCTTGTATTATGGGGCCATATTTATCAATTAATCCTATTATGAAATTAATTAAATCTCCTACATAAATTAAATTCAATTTATTATCTATTTCAATTTGGGGCTCAAGATTATTTGCAAGCTGATAAGAAAAGGTGGAAATTACAGAATTGTAGAAGGGAACACCAAAAGGACCAAAAACATTTGGTATGATCAAACCTGTAAACATTGCATTATTTTTATCAGCCCACTGGTTAAAAAGTTCTCTTCCTTCTCGTTTGGATTTACCATAAGGATTATCAAGGAATTCTTGAAGAGAGGAACTCATTATAATATAAGGTTTTGAGGAAGTTTTAGTTAGGGCTGATATTAATTTTTTAACTAATTCTATATTAGTTTTATAGATTAATTCTGGATCCGAATGCCTATTCATTGCAGCAAGATGGATAATGATATCACATTCTTGAACAAAAGATTCAAGTAAATGAGTTTCATTAAAGAAATCATCATCAAAAGGAATAATCGTATATTTATCTTTAAATAAACTTAGCGTATTATATAAATGAGTGCCTATAAAGCCAGATTGTCCAGTTATACCAATTTTAATCATTTAATTCACCATCTAAATAATAAGAAAAATTAGTCATAAAAAGGATGTTTATCCCCTAAACCTAATTCTGCTCTTACATAATCCACAGTAAGCAATTTCTCTTTTATTTCGGGAATAGTTAATCTCTGAGTATTTTCAGAAGTGTATTCATGTAAGATATTAACTTTAGGTTCTCCTTTTTCAAAATAAAGTCCATAATTTAAATCTCTTTCATCAGCTGGGATTCTATAATAACCTGGCAAATCTATTGCTCTTGCCATTTCTTCTCTGTTGACCAATGTTTCGTGTTTTTTCTCCCCATGTCTTGTTCCAATAATCTTTATCTCTGTTTTTGCTTCAAAAAGTTCAATCAATGCTTGAGCAAGATCTTGAATTGTACAAGCTGGAGATTTTTGGACAAAAATATCACCCTGGGACCCATTTTGATAAGCATATATAACCAGTTCCACAGCTTCTTCAAGAGACATTAAATAACGAGTCATTTCTGGATCTGTAATAGTAATAGGTTTATGATCTTTAATCTGTTCAATAAATAAAGGAATTACCGAACCTCTTGATGCCATTACATTACCATACCGAGTTCCACAAAGAACAGTTCCATTTTCAGGTTGCTGTCTGGAATACGCAATCATAACTTTTTCCATCAGTGCCTTAGACATCCCCATTGCATTTATGGGATAAACAGCTTTATCTGTTGAAAGTACTATTAACTTTTTCACGCTGTTAGCAATAGCACTCTTAATTACATTTTCTGCACCCAGGATATTGGTTTTAACTGCCTGAATAGGAAAAAATTCACAGGAAGGAACTTGTTTTAAGGCAGCAGCATGAAAAACATAATCCGCTCCTACCATTGCATTAACTACACTATCATAATCTTTTACATCACCAATATAAAATTTTATCTTAGGATTATTATAGTATTTCCGCATATCATCCTGCTTTTTCTCATCCCGGCTAAAAATCCTGATTTCTTTTATATCCGTATTAAGAAATCTATTTAAAACTGCATTACCAAAAGAACCTGTTCCACCTGTAATTATAATTATTTTATCCTTGAACATAATCTCTCCCTTTATCCATTAACCTACCTGAATTCGTCAAAATCTACTTTATTGTTTTTAACTTTTTCTAAAGAGTTTGGAGCATTTTCAAGTAACCAAACCCAAAAAGCAGTAACATCAATTTTTTCTTGTAGCATTCTTTTTCTTTTTTCTTGCCACAACTTTTTATAATCATTAGATTCCAATACAGATTTAATCTTCCTTATCATCCAGTTAAAGTGACGAGGGTGATAACTATATGCTAAGTCATAAAGTTTTTCAATTTCTTCTATTACGGTAAGTTTACCTGCAAATGTATTACAACGAAATGCTGGTGTACCCAGAACAGCTGCTTCTGTAGTCATAGTTTGACTATCACAAATCAACATTGATGAATAATACAATAAAGAATGTATCTTTTCAGGGGAAATGTGCAGATAATAAGGAGTAAATTCTGGATCATTAACTTCAGATGTTATTAAAACTCTTCCATATTGTTCCAAAAGCCTTATTAACTCCCATTTTTGTTCCATAGATAAGCCATACATACCAATATCGTGATGCGCTTTAAAAGCAGTAAAACGAAGAATAAAAAATGTATCACTTTCTTTCAGACCACATTGTTCCAAAACAGTTGAGTCGGGTTCAAATCTATTTGGATGTAAATAGGCAAGTTCTTGATAACCGGGATAACATATCTGCTTAGGATGATTCTGGTAAGCCAATGCGTCAGGCATCATTAAATAGTCGGCAAATGGATAAACAAATTTTGCGGCAAAAGGAATAGCAGAAAGATCACTATCTGTTGTTGCTATAGATATTGCTTTAGTAAATTTGGCAGCATGAACATTTGAGGCAGAAGAACCAAGAGCAATGTCTATATCTAAATTTTTAAGTATATTATAGCATTTTATATCATATTTTAATTGATAGAGTGCTTTTGATAATATATTATCCTTTTTTTCTCCATAACTAATATATGGAATGTTATAAGCTGATAACAGTTTCTCAATTAGAGGAACTTTTTTACAGGTTATATATATATTATGTTCTAAGCTTAACTCCTTATATAAATTTCTGAAATAATGAACTTGAGCGGGATGATTTATATCAATAAGTACATTCATTCCTTGAATTCCCTTATTACTCTTGCTGGAACTCCAACAGCTACACAATAATCTGGAATATCTTTTGTAACAACTGAACCGGCACCGATAACAGCTCCTTTCCCAATAGTTACACCTGGCATTATTATAGAGCCAATTCCTATATGAGCACCTTCCTTTATATGTATACCGGCAATTTTAAAAGGCATTGAACCTATCCAATCACCTCTTTTGTATTTTGATAAATCACGCTGATGAGTTAATAACATACAACCTGTAGTAATAAATACATTATCTTCTATTATTACTCTTTCAGGCCCATCATCATCTATGTGTACATCTAAGCCAATAAGGACATTTTTCCCTATTTTGACACCCCTGAGTCTATGCAAAAAAACCCTAATAAAACTTGGGAAACAATGTCTGGCAAAATGGTGCAATAACCTGTTTATTAGTCCTTTAAAAATGCTTTTAAATGTTCTTTTTCTGTTCATTCCCTTGCAAAATACCAGATATTATTTTATTCCACTTATCAGTTGTTATCTCATAGGAATATTCATTAACAATTAATTTACGAGCATTTTCTCTAATTTCAATAAAACCATCGTAATTTTCTAAAGCCATTATCATTAACTCTTTTAATTTGGATACATCACCAAAGGAGAAGGTAAAACCAGTAATTCCATCTTTCAATATATCTCCAATATTCCCTACTAGTGAACTAATACATAGTAACTCACAACTCATTGCTTCCATCAAAGCACAAGGTAATCCTTCTGTTTCGGATGCCATCACAAATATTTTAGATTTTCTGTAATAGGAATATGTATCAGCTTGAAATCCACAAAAACTCACATTGTCAGAAAGGTTTAAATCATAAATCAAGCTTCTTATTTCATTTTCATACGAGCCATAGCCTACTATACAAAATGTTGCATTGGGATATTCTTTTACTACATTACTAAAAGCCTGAATTAAGTATTGGACGCCTTTATACTTCTCTAATCTTCCAACATAGAGAAAATCATATACTTTATCAGCATTATCTGGTAAATATTTATCAGTATCTATTGCACTATGCAAAATATAAACTCTATCCATACCTTGAGATTTCCAGAAATTAAATGATACACTACCAGGCACATTTAATTGGTACGCTTTTTTTACAATATGGCGTAAAAGTATGCCTTTAATAGGATGTTTTGCTAATAATTCATCATCCCTACCCGTTTGCCCAAGTATATAGGGTGTAGAACTCAGTAAAGATGCTACAAATGCAATATAGTAATGAGGTACATAATGGTAAGCCAAGATAAAATTTGCATTATACCTTCTTGCTAACTTAGCTACATTATATGAAGCAATAATAAAATTTATAAAAGGATTTGCACATATTTTAGGTAAAACTACATATTTTAATTTAGGTATATAAGGACCCTTTTCTTTTCTAACTACTATAATCTCTTCAACAATATCAACTTTACATAAGGGAACAAATTTTGCCTCAAAGGTACCCGGGCCCATTCTACAGGAACATATTATCTTAACGCTTTGTTTCATTTCTATATTTTAGAAATCACATATTTAAACTTTCCTGCAGAAGTAAATTCTAAGTTTTTAACTTTTTCAATTTGAATTCTGATACCCTCTCCCGCATTATATTTTAACAGATCCATAATTTGAGATTCATCTTTTTCAGTATAATTATCTTTGGGTATAAGTTTTAAAATTATTAAGTCCGGTTCTTCTTGTATTAATTGAAATTTTTCTATTTTATCAGCCCAATCTTCAAAGGGAATAGATAAACCATTAAGAATTCTTCCATTGGCTAACTTAAATAGGTCTGATGATCTACCTATTATTTTTTCTAAAACAGGAAGACCTCTTCCACAAGGACAAGAATCTTTTCCCTGAATAGCCATATCTCCAGGAGCATAGCGAATAAATGGCATTGCATAATCGTGTAAAGAAGTTACAACAATTATTCCTTCATCTCCAGGCTTTACATCGTTTTTATAATCCGATGATAAAATCTCCATATAGCTGGTTTCAATATTAATATGATATTTATTTTTCAGTTCACATTGACTTGCCCCAGCCATTCCATCACCACAACCATAAGCATCTAATATTCCGGTTTCAAAAACATCCTCAATTACTTTTCTTTGATATGGGTATAACATTTCGGCTGAAGTAAATACCCCTTTCATAGAATATTGAATGGATTTATTTTTTAAATGATTAGCAAAAGTATACAGAGCGGAAGGAAATCCCCTAATATATTCAATTCTTTTCTTTTTAATAATATTAAAGTGATAATCCATAGATTCTGAAGTCATATTCACAATAGGAATTGTATAATAATTATGCAAAAATTTCCAAAAATAAGTAGTAGGACTAAAATTCCCCCTATTTAGCATTGATCCACCTTTTAAGACGGCAATTTTATCTTTGCCGAAGGTATAATTTCCCCAGCTAAAAGTTCTCATTTTAGTCGCCCAGTTTAAACACCAGCTATATGAATCATTATAATATTTAAAAGGAATACCCGTAGTTCCGCCAGTAGAACGCTGCATAGAATGGTATTTTTTAAAATCTTCTGCTAAGAACAAATCAAAATTATCTCTTATTGTCTGTTTAGTAATTACAGGAAATGCTTTTAAGTCCTTAATTTCTTTAAAATCTTCGGGTTGCATACCTATATCTTCCATTACTCTATGGTAATATGGAACAGAGGTATAGATATGATTTATTAATTTTTTTAAATGTGCTAACTGGTAATTATATATTCTTTCTTCATCCCAATACTGGCTATCATTCACAAACTTCAATAATTTTTTTAAATCAAATCCGTATTTTTTACCAAGCAAGAAAAAGGTTAATTCGCTTCTATTCATTTATATTTTCTATAATACGCATTACTTATTATTAAAATAATTGTTTTTTAGAAAGTAATCACTGTAGCTTTTTACAAATTCTTCTTCTAAAATTGTTGGTTTATTTATAATATTCCAGCTACCATCTTTTTTAATATAATAATGGTCTGAATTTTCTAATGTCTTTGTGCCAAAAGTAACAAATTGAAATTCAATCAGAAAACAACCTTCTTCGGTTTTTGCTATATCAAGTGAAACAACAGGGACATCAAATTTATTATAACACTCTTCTGCGAAATCCAATATTTCTGTATCTATTACTTTATCAAAAATAAATCTTCCGCTTCCACTTGCTCGGGGATCGCCAATTCTGTTTAACCTTTTTAACTTATAAAGTTTATTACCAAAAACCAGAACTTTCCAATCATTTTCTAATCCTGGAATCATATTCTGGACAATAGCTTTTTTCCTGAATCTTGATTCAGGTTTATAAGGTGGATATTTATAAGCTCTATAAATTTCTTTGAAATCTTCTTTTAAATCAGGAGTTTTCATTAATTTTTTAGCTGCTGATAATAACTCATTTTCAGAATAACACATTCTTACATTTCTGCTAACCGCACCTTCATAACTTTTTAACACAACAGGATACTTAAATTTATGTAAGTTTGCTATTAACTCTTCAAGATTGCCAAATTTATAAGATTTAATTTTATCCTCAGGGAAGAACAGATCTCGTAAAATTTCCATAAATACTTTGTTATTGTGTGCTTTTAAAAATAAATACTTAGGAACGATATAAGCTCCCGCTAATTCCAAACCATAAATAATATCTTCTATAAAACTTTTATAATAACCATAACAATCTTCAGCTGATGAATAAATTACTATTTTATCCTTCCAATCATTTCTAAAATCAACTTCGGCAAATTTAATATATCTTGTCTCAATATCGTAAGCACTAAAATATTGTGACAGTAAAGTTAAATCAAAACCGCTCCTAAAGTACTTTTCCTTATGCTTGCTTCCAAATCTTCCCTTATAATCAGTTATAATGAATATTTCTTTCATAACCTTCTCATTATTGAGATTGTGGATGATCATATCTCTTCACAACTTTTGCTGGCTAACTTATTGCTAAACAGTATAGAGGTATTTCTCCTTTTACAACACTGACAGCACCAATCACAGATCCTTCACCAATAATAGAACGAGGTAAATTGATATATGAAGACCTCTCTAATATCTTAATAATATTTTTTAGCATTTTCATCTGTATCAGGTCGAATTATCATTCTTTCAAAAGGAATATTTTTCTGTCACAATCCATAATATTCGTGTTTGCTACTATCAAACAAATATTTATCTATGGAAATATACTTTTTATAATAAATCAAGTTCCGTGAATTATTGTATTGGAACTAATGATGATTTTTGCTTCCATAGTATCTGCTATTAATTTTACTGGTGCAAAAATATTGATATGATATTTATGATTACTGGAATTTAGGGTAACCATTTCCTCTATATCAATTATAGCTCCTTTTACTAACTCAATAAATCGGAATTCTTTTTACAATAACTCTCCCCTTTAGATGAATTCCATTTCTATGGAAAAAACAGAAAATGAGGAAAAATATATGCGATAAAATAATTGGATAATTTTCTTAATATTTATTACTCATTTATTAATTGCTGAAAGAATTCAGCTAATCTTAAACCTTGAAGTTTGGAATCGAAATTGTTGACACAGACATTATACCCGGCTTTTCTAACATTGTTAAGATTATCATAATTTTCAATTGCATATTTTATCTTATCGGCAAAACTTTCTTCATCTCCTGGTTTAGCAATTAAAGCTGATTCATTATCTTTTAAATACAGGGGGATCTCTCCAACTGATGTTACAATAACTAAATTACCTGTTGATAGGTATTCACCTAATTTGGTAGGAAAACCACCTTCAGCTTGTAAATTATCTGGTCTGGCTAATGCCAAAATTTTTGAGACACAAAGTAGTTCTGGGATTTTATCTCTATGAACATTGCCCATTAATATTATTCTTTTTTCTAATCCGGTATTTATAGCTAATTCTTTAATTTTGTTATCATTTCCGCTATCCCCAATAATCATCAATTTCCAGTCAGGGTATAAGTTAGCAATCTTTATAAATGATTTTACTAATATTTCAACTCCATCTTTATAAAAACTTTTATTACCAATATAAGTAATAAAATTCTCTCTCTCTATATTAATATTAAATCTTTGCCTATCTACAGTCATTGGCAAATGAAATATTATGGCTCTTTTACGACAATAAATCTGATGATATCTGCACAAAGCCTGAGTCATAGCTAATACACCGTCAAACATTTTATAATAAAGATTTAAATATAGTATTTTATCCAACTCATTAAGCAAGCTTCTCCTTTTTAAGATAAACCAAGGATATTCACTGTTTTCAAGAACAAATTTAATTTTGTTTAGACGGGTGAAAACATATACTAAAGGTATCAAAGAACTTTTAGCACAACCTTGAATTATAATATCTATATGTTTATTTTGGTTCTCCTTATATAAAGCATATAAACAATTCAAGTATCCATAAATCCAGGTAATTCTTGCAATAAAAGGATTTGAAGGTTTAATAATTGAGTATGCCGTGCTATAATATGTTACTCCATTTAACTTGCCTTTTTTTTTATTTTGAATATTTTTTCTATCCTCTGATGGTCTAAATATAATTACTTTAACATTATTACCTAATTGAGCTAATACTTCCAGATAAGATCTTATTCTATTCGTTAATGCTGTACCGATAGGGTATTGATGGTAAGTAATTAGAATGATATTCATACTTCAATCTTCAACTTGGTTAAATCTTTATATACAAAGGTTGTTTGCAAAATAAGAAGATTAACTATTGATAAATATACGCCCTGTGAAAGATAGACAGGCGTTAAAGCAAAAAAAGCTCCTAAAGCATATAACCATTTATTTTTATTATTAGATAAAGAAGCATATATTCTAAGAGAATTTAAAAATAATATAAAATAAATTGAACCCATTATGAGACCAAATCTTGCTGGTATATCCAATATTCCGTATGATCCATAAAATTCACTATATTCGTCATAAGCAGTCCTGCGACTTATTCCTCTACCTATAAATGGATGTTGCCCAATAGCATTAATACTCTTCCTGGCGGAATACAATCTACCGCTAGTAAAGCCAGTTAGCGGTTGTGACATTTCTTGTTCGTAAGACTCAGATAATTTTAACCTCATAAAAGGGGCACTATTATATACAAAGAAAGCACTAACTAATACAATCATAAGTATAAAGAATTTATAGTTAGTATTAGAAGATAAAATTGCCCATATCCAAAAAATAAATAAAGAGAGATATCCAGCAGTGGATTGAGTTGTTAAAATTGCCAAGGAAAAAACAAGTACATATTTATTTTTTATAGATTTTGTAGATAAGAATATAAAAACTAAAGCTACCGATAGGTAAACAGCAAAAGCTCCGGGTTCCCAGAAAGGACCTGCATTTCTTGGTAATAAATGATAGGGTGAGGCATAAGTAAATGTATAAAGTAAAAAAAAACTTATATTTTTATAATCAACAACATAAGATCCTGTTAGTTTAGAAAAATAAATTGCCCAATTTCTCAGTAACAAACTTAAAGAAGGAACAATGATTTCTATTAACCAGAAAATAAACGAAATCAAGGTATATACATACAGGATTTTTATATAATATTTATAATATTCCTTACCAACAATAACTAAATACATAACTGGAATTAATAATCTAACAAAAAAATATCCTAATTGAACGAGATTTACATCGAAGGCATCAAAAGCTATAACTTGAAAAATATAGATTAATAGATTAGCCAAAACCCAGGGTAAAACTTTTAAAAATGAAAAAGAGCCAGGTTTTAGAAAAGATAAGAATAGCAATAAAATTGCTGAAAATATATATACTTCCTTCAAAGCCAAAAATCCAATACCACATTGGCCTATAGAAAGAAAGGTTAAGAAATACTTTAATCTTGTATTATTCTTATCTTCAATCTGAATAATATTTTGTTTATGATAAGTTACAGATTGGATATTATTATCTAAGCTGACCATATACCAATATCCTGTTTATTTAAAACCTTTCTACTTTGAGTAATAACTATAGAGGTGGTAATAATTCCAAGGAATAATTGAAGTAATAATATTTCATTAATACCAATAGAAAATTTCCCTCCCAACAAAACGATAAACAATATATAAATAGCAGCAGAAGCAATTGATGATATGCCAATCAATCGAACTTTACCGCAACCTGTAAGAAATTTAGTATAAACTGCACCAAACATTCTTATTAAAGTTAAAGTTGCAACAATAATAGTCAAAGAATAGGACATTTTAACTTTTTCTTTTACGAGAAAATTGAAAATAGGTTTTGACAGAGGTATCATTAAAATAATACCAAATGCGCAAATTGCAAAAATTTGATTCGTTTTTTTAAAAACTTTCTTTATCCAAGAGAAATCCTCTATTGTATAAGCTTCAGTAAAAGCAGGAATTAATGGATTAGTAGCTAAAGTATAAACTGTAAGAAATATACCAAATATTCTCATTGTAACATGATACGGTACAACAGCTCCAGGAGATGTAACTTGGGCAATAATCAAATTTGTCGCAGACATTAAAATTATGAAAGCTATTTGGTCCATAAATTCATAAATTCCGATATTTAGAATTTTTTTTAATGCGGAAAATTTAATATATTTTAATGATAATTTAAAGTGATTATAATTATGAAAAAAGACAATATTCCCTATAATTAGCACAATTAGAGGAGATATGCTATATATAAATCCTATCCAAAATAATGAACCATTAATCCATTTAGCAAGAAGTAAAATAGAAACAAGAGATAATAATTGAGTAAATAAACTCATTATATTGATAACAGAATTTTTCTGGATTGCCGTATACATTCCATTAATAATCTGTAATATAAAACGTAATAAAAAAAATAATACAACCACCATCATCAACATATTTAATTCATTACTTAAATTTGAAGGAGCATTAAATATTTTTACCCAATTTATAAAGGGCGATATTAAATAATAAACAATACAAAATATTAACATAATAATAGTCAAAAAAGCATAAGCGGTATTAATTAAAATATTGGCATCTTCAATATCATTTTTTGCTAAAGCTTGAGCTAATCTCGTTCTTAATCCGCCACTAAGACCAAGGTCTAATAAAAAAACCCAGGCAAGAACAGAATTAATTGTAAGCCATATCCCATATTTAGTTACATCTAAATAGCTAATGACTACAGGCATTAATAAAAAGGATATAAGATTAGTTAGAATCATTACAATAAAGGAAATTATGGCATTTCTTTTTACCTTATCGGAACGAGTATTTCCTTTCTTACCAATTATAGAGTTAATCTTACTTTTAAATTTAGTAATTAATGAGCTGAACAGAGTCTTCATTAATTTAGTTTTATTATACCTAAGTAATTAAATATAAAACGCCACAGATATCCATAATATCTATAATCCCATTTCATTAAACTAAAAGCTTTCGGATAATAATAGAAAAATTTAGAGAAATCTTTTGCTTTTATTGCATTATTAATTATAGATCTATAATGATATCTCTTCTTCTGAGGATAATGACTAAAATCTTCCGCAAAAGTAGTCAAAATCGTCTCAGACAATTGTATTGCATCTTGATAATTAAGATCATTACAAGCTAAATCTGTCAATCTACCGTATAAATGATTAACATTTGTACGGCTAAGCACTTCCGGAACGTAATCAAATTTATAATATTTAGCCACTTTTAAGCACCAATAATAATCTGAAGGCATTTGGGTTTCCTGTACAAAAGGAATCTGATGTACTACTTTTGTCTTAAAAACCAATAAAGAACCACCACCATAACCTGGATAAGATAACAAATCTAAAAAAATATTACCCCGTAGATTTTGTTTTGTTCTCTCAATTATTTTTTGATTCTTATAATCAAAGATTTCTTCCCAGCAATATACTACTCCTAAGTCTGAAGGACCCGAGGCAAAAACTTGAAGTTGTTTTTCTAATTTTTCAGGAAACCATTCATCATCATCATCTTGGAGTGCTATATATTCACCTTTTGCAATTTGTAATCCTCTATTTAATGAATCTGTAGCTGATATATTTTCTTTTTGTTTAATATAGATTATTCTACTATCATTAAAAGATCTAATAACTTTTTCAGTGTCATCAGTTGAAGCTCCATCAACAATTATCAGTTCAAAATCTGAAAATGTTTGATTTAATACACTTTTTATGGCATTTCCAAGCATTTTACATCTATTACGAGTACTTATTATTACAGAAACAGTTGGATTATTCATATACTATAAACTTTTGTATTCTCGATTAACATTATCCCAAAAAATTTCCTTAGCTTTTTGAACTCCCATAAAAAAAAGCATATCAAGACAAGAAAGGCCTGATAGAAATTTATAATTTGGTAATTGGGTATAGACCGGATGTATAAAATTATGCCAAAAAACAGAAATGCCAGCTGATTGAAATTTATACAAATATTCTTGCATATAATCAAAAGAACCTCTTCCGGCTAAATAACTTTTAGCACCGTGGGCAACACATAAAGCTAAAACTAAATCACCCTTTCTACCTTGAACTTTATAGGAGCTTGATAAATATATATGAGTATCAATACCAAAGAGTTCCATACTTTTTTGGACTGTAGCAATTAATAAACCTAGCGGAGATTCATAATGTTGATAATAAATTGGGGTAACCAATTCAATAACTTCTTTATAAAAAGGGGCATGTTTATAATATTGATCTAATTTAAATAAGTGTTCTATAATATTAGCTCCATCTGAAAACTTTAAATCACAAAATGTATCTCCAAGATGAATTTTTGTTGGGATGGTTAAAAATTTTGCTTTGCCATTACAATAAAATTGATTTCTATATTGATATGTTCCCTTACTAACTTGAACATTATCTAATAAAATAAAATCTTTTGTCTTAGCAATTTTGTCTAAAAGACCTAACCATGGCCAATAGGATGGTTGATGGATACATAGTTCAGCTATCTTCATCTATATTCAAAATCCCTTTTTTATATTTAATATCATAACAATCAATATTTCTGTAATTCATTTAAGAAATAGCGTAATCTTTGTAGGCTAAATTTGATTATAATCTTGCCCTTTGTTATAGATTAGTCTATTAGTATGAAAATATTCTTGTATATTAAGGGCCTTATATTGAATTACCATATCTCAAATAAAGACTGAAACGCCTCTGCATATTGAACACCAATTCGTGAACCCCGAAAAGCTGCTAAACCTTTTATAGCATGAGCACTCCTCGGTAAAGGATCAAGCATTATCTCTGTTTCATATAATTTCATTATTTCAACCTTTTTATCAATATAATCAGTAATATCAACAAATGTATTGGGAATAAATGCATTTTCTGCTAAGGCGGGAGCAAATTCTGTTTCCGAGAGGGTCTCATACATTAGAACTCTTTTTATATAAGGATAGCGAAATTGCTTGGTGCAGGAATAGATTGCTTGAAAAGCTATCTTATGATCAGAATGAACATCACCTCTATTCGGAATATACAAAGTATCTGGTTGTATTTCATTTATACCTTCACTTATATTTTTTATTAAAGAAGATATACCTACCATATCCAAAAGCATTGTATAAAATTTCAAGTTTATGCACTTGTTAAAGCTATACGATTCTTTTACTTTTTCTATTGTAACTTGTCTTTTTATAACTATTTCTTGATCAAAACTCAAAGGATGGTCATTAGATATATCAGTAATATTCAGCCAGTTGATTGTATCGCCTAATGCTTTATGTTTTAAAATTGTTCCTCCACACCCCAGTGTTTCATCATCAGGATGTACAGAAACAAATAATACATTCCGTTTCATATCTTCTACAATTAAACTTATTTATGCCTTAGATAAAATAATGAAATTCAAATAGGGTTCACTAATTTATTATATTCGCCGATCTTCCCCAGAGATCCTGCATTTATTGATTAATAGATTGATCTGAAGAGTAGGTTCATTACTATTATTTCATCTCTGGTTAGGTGTTATGATCAAGATCTGGATGGAACTTCATTATAGCAAACATAACTTTTATAAAAATGGATCAGGTATTCATTACTATTTTTTTAATAACTATTTCCCCGGTTAATCTGAATAACATATTCACGATAGTTGTTTGATATCCTTCATAATATAATATAATTTATTATCTACTAATTAAAATGAATTTTAAATACTCATATTATTATTTAACTTTTAACCCTTATATTTTTCAATCTAAATCTATCTAGCATATCATATCATTTTATCTTTCTTGCAGGTATACCAATATAGGTTCCCGGTTCAATAATATCTTTGGTGACTACTGCTCCTGCACCTACTATTGTATCATCACATATAGTTAATCCTTGTAATATTTGAGCACCCGTCCCCACAAATACTCTTGAACCAATAATTATATTTCCTGAAATGTTCACACCTGGATTGAATACATTACATTCCCCAATTTGAGTATCATGACCTATAGTTACATTCCAGTTAAATAAGTTATACGAGCCTATATGTACATCAGTAGATATAACAACATAAGGGGTAATTATATTACCTTCTCCTATAGAGATATACTTTGCAACAAATGCTGTTGGATGTATTATATTTGGAAAGTAAAGATTAGGATTATTAATAAAATATGCACTAATATCAGATCTCCTGTTAGGAAATCCAACTCCTATTACTAAACCCAAATGTTCTCTCCAATTAGCTATTTCTTTATCTAAACACAGAACTTTATAATTATGAATATAATTACCTATATAAGATGGATTATTTGTACTAAAACCAAGAAGATTCCATGTAGGAATACTATCATTAATATTATCTATATATTCAGCTATTTCTTTCGCTAAACCACCATTCCCAATTATTACAATATCATTCATTTTCAAAATATATAACTACTAGGAATGTTAACTAATTTTGATTCAATGAGTTCAGATATAGGTATATCAGCTTTCAAAGATTGACTAAACATTTCCAGTTTATTCATCAAAAACCAAGCAGGACGGCACATAACTTTTTGTTTATTTGCTTGTTCAAGGAAAGCATCTCTTTCTTCAATATTTTTTAGGAGAATAGCATTCAACCAATAATTAGAAATGCAATCTTTTGGTTCAATAATAAATTCTATATCAGCAATGGTTTTAAAATAGTCCTTATAAATTTTAGCAGTCTCTCTTTTGTTTTTTAGAATCTCCGGTAACATTTCCATTTGTGCACAACCTAATGCTGCATTAATATTTGGTAAACGATAATTATAACCAATCATATCGTGTTCAAATTTCCAGGGATGTGGTTTCTTAGCTGTAGTAGTAATATGTTTTGCCAGGGGACCAAGTTCGTTATCATCAGTTAAAATCATCCCACCACCACCAGTAGTAATAGTTTTATTGCCATTAAAGCTCAAAATGCCTAATTTACCAAATGTACCTGTATGTTTCCCCTTATAGTAGCTGCCAATCGATTCTGCAGCATCTTCTACCACAGGAATGTTATAACGATCACATATTTCAACTATGCGGTCAATTTTACAAGGATGGCCGAAGGTATGCATAGGAACACAAGCTGCAATATGTCGCTTTGTCTCTTTGTGAATGGCTATGTAAGGTTGAGAAGGTTGAGAGAGTTTAGAGGGTTGAGTTTCTAAACCTCCTAACCCCTTATCAACTATATCAACATTTTGATTCAGCCAGGATTCTAATGAATCAGGAGACATTCCTAAAGTTTCAGAGTCTATATCCACAAAAACTGGTTCAGCTCCACAATAAGTGATGGCATTACAGGTAGCCACAAAAGTAAGGGGTTGTGTTATAACTAAATCTCCTGGTTGAACTCCTGCAAGTTGTAAGGCAATATGTAAGGCTGCAGTTCCATTTACTGTGGCAATGGCATATTTGGCACCAGTAAAATTCCTGATCATTTCTTCAAATTTATCTACATATTTTCCTACACTGGACACATAATTTGTTTCAATGCAATCAAGAACATATTTCTTTTCATTTCCCCCAAAATAGGGTTCATGTAAGGGGATAGTTTCTTTATCTGGATAAAGGGAACGGATAAAGTCAAGGATAGGTTGGTAGTCCATATTAATTAAGATTGGGTTTAGAAAGTTGAGAAGGTTTAGAAGGTTGAGAGGGTTGAGAAGGTTGAGATGTTTTATTTAATGCAGCATTGCGAAGTTGGTTTATTTTATAAGAGACTTTATCAATTGATTCCCTTATATTATTATAAGAACTCTCATCTATGTATTCTAAATCCAGGCATAGTATAAGTTGACAGAGAACTTCCATCAAACTGGCATAAGCTGTCTGATAGAAATGACCCTGTTCTTTTTTACCTGTTCTTGATGCTCCTTCTGCTATATTAGAGCTTACCGAAACAACAGCTCTTTGCATTTGTGACCCTAAACAAAATTTCTCTTCGGAAGGTAATTGTTTTGTATGACAATAAATTTGTTTCACTAAGTTTCTTGAATTCTGCCATACACTTAATTTTTCAAATCCATATTCTCTCATAGTCTAAACCTTCTAAACCTCCTTAACCCTCTAAACTTTTCTGCGTGGACTATAAATTATATATTCCAGGTTTATATTTCGCTAAATTCTTGGGATCTGTGAACCATTCTACTGTTTTTTCCAGTCCTTCTCTTAAGGTATATTGAGGTTGGTAACCTGTTAGTTCTTTTATTTTCGTGTTATTACATTTTAATCTAAAGACCTCTGAATGCTCGGGTCTTAACCTATGATTATCAAGGGAAAGATTCGCATCACTGTGCATTATATCTTTAATCAGATCAAATAGGTCTTTTATAGAAATTTCAGTATTAGATCCTATATTCACTTTTTCTCCAATTGCTTTATCGCAGTTGGATAATAATATAAAGCCTCGGCAAATATCTTTTACATAGTTGAAATCACGAGTTGGAGATGTATCTCCTAATTTGATTTCTTTCATTCCACTGGTTATTTGAGTTATAATTGTAGGAATTACAGCTCTGGCAGATTGTCTGGGACCATAAGTATTAAATGGGCGCACAATTGTTAAAGGAAGTCTAAAAGAATTATAAAAACTCATCGCTATTGCATCAGCACCAATTTTACTGGCACTATAAGGAGATTGAGGTTGCAATGGATGATTTTCATCAATAGGAACATATTGGGCTGTGCCATATACTTCACTGGTAGAAGTAACTAGAATTCTTTTCACCCCGTTATCTTTAGCTGCCTGGCAAATATTATATGTACCTTTTATATTCGTCTCTATAAAACTTTCTGGTGCAATATAAGAATAAGGAATTGCAATTAAAGCTGCTAAATGAAAAATAATATCTATATCCTCACATATTTCACTACAAAAAGATGCATCTCTCACATCTCCACAAACAATTTCTAAATTTGCATTTGGTTCAATATCCTCCAGCCAGCCCCAATAATTGAAGGAATTATATTGAGCTAAAGCCCGTACATTATATCCTGCAGCTAATAACGCTTCTGTAAGATGAGAACCAATAAAACCATCGGCGCCCGTAACTAAAACTTTCATATCTTCCTTTTCCTATCCAGAAATTATCCCAAATTCATTTTAATTAAACTTTCTAAACCTTCTCAACCATATAAACTTAATAAATTACCCTTCTCAACTTCTAACCAATTTGTGAAAATTCATTGACTGTACTTTATTGAAAATATTCTTTAAATTCATTTTGTGCTTTCTCATAATCATTTATCCTGCCAATATCCAGCCAATATTCTTTTATTTCATATTTGGGAATAGGAATCTTTTTAACTAATAATTCTTTGATTAATTTATCCATATCATAATGTTGATTTTTGGGAATATAATGAAATATTTCAGGTGTCATAAAATAAATTCCAGCAAGTATATAAAGTTCAAAATTCGGTTTCTCCTGTATGTCTGTAATAAAATCTCCTTCGAAAAATATATTACCAAAGGAAAAAGGCAAAATTTCTTTTTTAATTCCCAATGTTAGGGGAAACCCCATTGATAATCCATAATCATAAAACATTTTATAATTTAACAAAGTTAATATATCACCATTCATCACTAAAAATGGTTCTTTAAGTTCCTCTTGAATCAAAGTTAGGGGACCGGCCGTCCCTAAGGGTATTGTTTCTCTACTAATTATTAGATTAACACCATATCTTGTCCCATCCCCAAAAAAACTTTTAATGTATTCAGATTTATAGTTAGTAGCCAAATAAATTGTCGAAAAACCATAATCTCTAAGCCGCTCAATTTGCACTTCAAGAATCGCTTTACCTCCAATTGGAAGTAACGGCTTAGGGATTACTTCAGTAAAAGGTTTTAACCTCGTGCCAAGACCCCCAGATAATATAACTGCTTTCATAAAAGTAAATTGTTGAGTAAGTTTAAAGTTTTATATTCTTATTTATTATATTTTTCAATTTATTAGTTCAAAAATAAATACATAAATTAGCATTAAAAAATATTTAATTCTAAAATAAGATTCTTTTATCAAATAATATTTATGTAATGAATATAAAATATCAATAGGTAATCAACTGATTGATAATATAATGTCTTTCCTGATATTATTTATCTATTCAAAATTATTCAAAAATTTATTATATAATTGGGACAATTATGGTCATATATTATATGTTAATCTGCTATTGAATCCCGGCTTTATTTACGGGGTTCGAAAGTTTTGGTATATAGATAATATGATAAGGACATCTTGGATCATCTACTGCGTCAGAAAGGTATTGACTAACTTCTTCTACTGTCCA
>Ga0209720_1001103_pt1 | contig 24122 bp, 28 predicted proteins | sample AD_JPNMR3_MetaG_FD_184426 | JGI IMG/M metagenome (GOLD analysis project Ga0209720, IMG submission 184426) | Active sludge microbial communities of municipal wastewater-treating anaerobic digesters from Japan - AD_JPNMR3_MetaG (SPAdes) (version 2) | ecosystem: Engineered > Bioreactor > Anaerobic...
CTCCTTGCGTGCTTCACCCATTGGATTCTCCAGGTTTCAGCGGCTTGAGCTTCGTTTGCGCCTGTATTCACGGGGGAAATCGTCACCTCAGTATACGCCGCCGCAAGTGTCATCTGGGAAATTCGGGTCAACGGTTTGTACGATGCCAAACTGGACCATATGCCCGTCCTGGCCATCGTGGGTCAGCAAAAGCGCGCCGGGCTGGGCAGCTTCTATCAGCAGGAAGTGGATCTGGTCAGTCTTTTCAAGGACGTGGCCGGCGAGTACGTCCAGCTCATGACCGTGCCTGACCAAGTGCGGCACGGCGTGGACTGCGCGGTTCGCATCGCTCAATCGAGCAAATGCGTGACGTGTCTCATCTTTCCCAATGATCTACAGGAGCAGGAGGCGGTGGAGTCGCCTCCCCGAAAGCATGGCAGCACGTTCTCGGGCGTGGGTTACTCCTCGCCGCGCATCGTGCCTCGACAACGAGAGCTCGAACGAGCGGCCGATGTGCTGAACGCCGGCGAGAGGGTTGCCATGCTCGTGGGTGCCGGGGCGCTCGGTGCGCGGGCCGAAGTTGAGCAGACGGCGGATCTTCTCCAGGCCGGTGTGGCCAAGGCGCTGCTCGGCAAGGCCGTTCTTCCCGATCACCTGCCTTATGTGACCGGCTCCATCGGACTGCTCGGCACCCGGCCGAGCTGGGACATGATGATGGAGTGCGACACGTTTCTCATGATCGGCTCCAGCTTCCCGTATTCGGAATTCCTGCCCCCTGAAGGTCAGGCCCGGGGGGTGCAGATCGACATCGAGGCAGGTGCGCTGAGCCTGCGTTACCCGATGGAGGTTAATCTCCATGGCGACGCCGCTCTGACGCTGCAAATGTTGATCCCTCTGTTGAACGGCAAGCCGCGAGGCGACTGGCGGGCGCGGATCGAAGAGAACGTGCGGGACTTCTGGCAGGTGCTCGAGGCTCGGGCGATGAACGAGGCAAACCCCATCAATCCGCAGCGCCTGTTTTGGGAGCTCTCGTCGCGGCTGCCGGAGGATTGCATCATCACCTCCGATTCCGGCTCGTCGGCCAACTGGTTCGCCCGCGACCTGAAGATCCGATCCGGCATGATGGCGTCCCTCTCCGGCGGCCTGGCAACCATGGGTTGCGGATGCCCGTATGCGGTGGCGGCCAAGTTCGCATTTCCTCATCGTCCCGTGGTGGCATGCGTCGGCGACGGGGCCATGCAGATGAACGGCAACAACGTGCTGATCACGGTAGAGAAATACTGGAAGGAATGGGCCGACCCCCGGTTCGTCGTGCTCGTGCTCAACAATCAGGACCTGAACCAGGTCACCTGGGAGCAGCGCGTGATGATGGGCGACCCGAAGATCGAGATCTCCCAGAATCTCCCCGAGTTTCCGTACGCTCGCTACGCGGAGTTGCTCGGTCTGCGCGGGATCCGCGTGGAATCGCCGGAAGCGATCGCCCCCGCCTGGGAGGAGGCCTTGTCCTCGTCCCGGCCGGTCGTCATTGATGCCCTGGTGGACCCCGAGGTACCGCCGCTGCCCCCGCATATCACCTTCGAACAGGCCGTCGCATTCTGGAAGGCGGTGTTCAAGGGTGATCCGAATCGCTGGCACATGATCCGGCAATCGTTCAAGGACATGGTCGAGAGTTTCCTGCCCCAGCGGGCATGACAGGCCGGGTGCATCGTCGACCGGCTTCGATGAGGTGGCGGTGATGTCGTCGCTAGTGGTCTTGCGCGAGCGGAACGAATCGTCGAGATTCCGTCGCCTGCGGGCGGATTCGCAATCGCCCGCGGCGGCCGCCGTCGATGTTGGCCGGCTGAGCGCTGCTCTGGCCCGCGAAGTGCGCGGCGAAGTCCGATTCGACAACGCGAGCCGGGCGCTATACGCCACCGATGCCTCCAATTACCGGCAGGTTCCCCTCGGAGTCGTCATTCCCCGCGACGAAGCCGACGTGGTAGCTGCCGTGGACGTATGTCGTCGGTTCGAGGCACCGATCTTGTCCCGCGCCGGTGGAACGAGTCTCGCCGGTCAATGCTGCAACGTGGCGGTGGTGCTGGATTGCTCCAAGTACATGCGCCGGGTGCTGGCCATCGATCCCCGTCTGAAGCTGGCCACGGTTCAGCCCGGATGCGTGCTGGATGATCTGCGGCATACCGCCCAGACTCGTTACGGCCTGACCTTCGGACCCGATCCGGCCACGCACAAGAATTGCTGCCTGGGTGGGATGCTTGGAAACAACTCCTGCGGAATCCACTCGCTGCTGTCGGCGCACGCCGGCCTGGGCCTGCGGACCAGCGACAACACGCATTCCCTGGAAGTGCTCACCTACGACGGACTGAGAATGCAGGTCGGCCCCACCGCACGAGACGAACTCGAAGTCATCATCGCCGGCGGAGGACGACGAGGCCGGATTTACCAGGACCTGCGCAACCTCGTTTCGCGTCACGAGCAGGCGATCCGGCAGCGCATGCCCAAGCTGCCCCGACGCGTCTCGGGTTACAATCTGGACGCCCTGCTGCCCGAGAACGGTTTCAACGTGGCTCAGGCGCTGGTCGGCACAGAGGGTACCTGCGTCACCATCCTCCAGGCCACGCTGCATCTGGTCGATGCGCTGCCAGAACGGGTATTGGTCGTCCTGGGTTATCCCGACGTGTACCAGGCGGCCAACCATCTTGCAGAGATCCTCGAGTTCAAGCCCGTCGGGCTGGAAGGCATCGATCATCTGCTGGTGGAGTACATTCACCGCAAGCGTGTCCATGAGAGCGACTTGGCCTTTCTCCCGCCTGGCAAGGGGTTTCTACTGGTCGAGTTCGGCGCCGACCGCCGCCAGGATGCCCAGGCTCAAGCCGAAGCCATGGTCGCCCGATTGCGTCGGATGAAAGATGCGCCCGAAATCCGAATGTACGACGATCAGGAGAAAGAGCAGAAGCTGTGGGAGCTTCGCGAGAGCGGCCTGGGCGCGACGGCATGGGTCCCCGGCCTGCCCGACATGTGGCCGGGCTGGGAAGATTCGGCCGTTCCTCCCGACAAGGTGGCGGTCTATCTTCCTCGTCTTCGGGCACTGTTCGACAAATACGGATACAAGCCCTCACTGTACGGTCATTTCGGCCAGGGCTGCATCCACTGCCGAGTCGATTTTGATCTCTACACCACCGAGGGCATCCGCGCATGGCGATCGTTCCTCGACGAGGCTGCGGATCTGGTCGTGAGTCTGGGAGGCTCGCTCTCGGGAGAGCACGGCGATGGTCAAGCCCGTGCGGAGCTCCTGCCCCGCATGTACGGGCCGGAACTGGTGGACGCCTTCCGGGAATTCAAACGCATCTGGGATCCGCAATGGAAGATGAATCCGGGTAAGCTCGTCGATCCGTCCCCGATCACGGAGAATCTTCGCCTGGGTCCCGATTACCACCCACCGGAGCCCACAACTCATTTCGCCTTCCCGCAAGACCGCCGCTCGTTCGCCCGGGCGGCCTTGCGATGCGTCGGCGCGGGCAAGTGCCGTCGGGAGGAAGGCGGGGTGATGTGCCCGAGCTACATGGTGACGCATGAGGAGATGCACTCAACCCGAGGCCGGGCCCGTCTACTCTGGGAAATGCTGAACGGCGAGGTGCTGACGGACGGTTGGAAAAGCAAGGAGGTGTTTGACGCTCTGGACCTGTGCCTGTCCTGTAAGGGCTGCAAGAGCGACTGCCCGGTTCAGGTGGACATGGCCACGTACAAAGCCGAGTTTCTCTCGCACTATTACGAAGGACGCCTGCGACCGCGCCATGCTTACGCGTTCGGTTGGATCCATACCTGGGCCCGGCTGGCGTCGCTCGCCCCCGGCGTCGCCAATTTCCTCAGCAGGACACCCGGACTCGAGCGAATTCTCAAGTTCCTGGCCGGCGTCGATCCCAGGCGGGAGTTTCCTCCCTTCGCCCGGGAAACCTTCAAGCAGTGGTTTGCCCGCCGGCGCGCATCGTACAAACCGGCCGGGCCGCCGGTTCTGCTCTTCGCCGACACGTTCACGAACTACTTCCACACAGACGTGGCCCAAGATGCCGTATCGGTGCTCGAAGACGCGGGATTCCAGATCGTGGTTCCGCGTCAGGATGTCTGCTGCGGCCGGCCGCTTTACGACTACGGATTCTTGGATATGGCTCGTCGCCGACTGGACAACGTGCTCGAGGTGCTGGGGCCGGCAATTCGCGCCGGCATGCCCATGGTCGTGCTGGAACCCAGTTGCGCTGCCGTTTTCCGCGATGAGCTCACAGAGATGCTGCCCGACCGCGACGAGGCCGCCCAGCTCGCCTCCCAGACGTATCTTCTGAGCGAGTTCCTGGAAACGCGGGCCCCGCATTACCGCTTGCCGCGCCTGGATACGAAGGCCGTTTACCACGCCCACTGCCACCAGCGGGCCATCTTCGGAACCGCCAGCGACGCGCGGCTGCTCTCAGAGATGGGCGTCGAGATCAGCATCCCCGAGGCAGGTTGCTGCGGGATGGCTGGAGCATTCGGTTTCGAGAGAGGCACCCACCACGACGTGTCGATAGCTTGTGGCGAGCGGAATCTACTGCCGGCAGCGCGCGCCGAGCCCGATTCTCTCATCGTGGCCGACGGCTTCAGTTGCCGCGAGCAGATCATCCAGGGCAGCGGCCGAACTCCGTTGCACATCGCTCGCGTGATCGCCCGAGGACTGCGTGAGACGGGCAGGATTGCCAGCCAGGCGGTTCCCACAAACGACCAGCGGTCTCGCAGTCGCAAGGTTCTGCTGGCTGCCGGCCTGATCTGTACCGCACTTCTTGTGGGCGGATGGTATCTATCGAGAGTCAGATCTTCCGCAATGCTTTCATCGCGGCCACCGGCGCGCTGACCGCGGGAGCCGGACCGCTCAAGGCTTCGAGCACTGGTTCGATCACGCGACGGTTGCGGCTGTTCCGAAGATCGTGCAGCACGTGGTGCACGGCCTCACGGAACTCAGGCGAGCCGTGCTCGTGAGCCAGGGCGTTGAGCAATGGCCGAATCACCGGCTTGCCGATGGCGATGAGCGCTTCGGCGGCCACCCACCGGATGCCGCTATCCTCGTCTCGCAGCGTGCGAATCAACATCGCGGTGGCGGCAGGATCGGCCAGCTCCGTCAGCGTTTTGGCAGCCTCCCAGCGGACTTGCGGATGAGGGCTCGACAGGGCGTCGCTCAGAGCAGCCACTGAAGCAGGACCAAGCTCGACCAGCATGACCCGGGCCTTCTGCCGCACTTCGGGCCTGCAATCGCCCAACTCGCCGATCAACCGCTCGATGTCGCGTGCCTTCTTCTCTTCAAGCGTGTCGATGTGAGCCATGATTAATGATAGAGGGGCGATCGGCCGACGACATTCGTGACTCGACAGGCAGGCAGCTTCACTTGTACTCAGGAGATCCCTGATCACCCGATGGACGACGATGCGATGAAACGTCCGGTTCTCAGGCGTTATCCACACCGATCATGACATCGTTTTGCCAGTAATATAGCCCGCATCGATGACGGTGGTGGTGCCGGTAGTTGTTGATGAACGCCTGCAGGTATTCGAAGCGGTCGCGCAGCCACTCCGCATCTCCGTTGTCCTGTTGGACCAGGAAGGCAGCGTGCTGAGCGAGCACCGGCTTGTGCATGTTCTGCTCGTGAAAGTTGACCGGCTTGGAGGCCGCGATGTCCTCGCCCCGGGATGCGCTGATGGGGATCCAACCGTCCATATCACACCAGGCGGACAATCCACCGACGAGTCCTACACCTTCAACCTGCTTTTCGCCGACAACTGCTCCGCTCAGACCGTCAGCCGCGCGATTCGGCTGCGGTACTACGGCGCCGATGACGTCTACGTCTTCCGATACAACGGAAACGTACCCCCGCTTCTCGACAACTCGGCCGGCAGCGGACTGCGATTCGATCTCTACAAGGAGAGCGGCCTGAGTCCAATCGGTGCGGTGGAGAACGACCCCGATGCAGACGACGGCAAGGTCTTCCGCATCCAGGACGATTCCATGTCCAAGGTTAAATACCGGGTCACGAAGGCCGACGGCAACCCCGTCGGAATCGCGAACGAGGTCGGTGCGACCATCGTCGGTCGGGTGAAGGTCCGCAGCGTGTTCGGAACATGACACGGCGGCTTGTTCCTCTGGAAGGAGGACGCCGGAACCTGCGCCTATCACTGGGGTGGGCTCGACGGCGTCGTCCGGGAATACGAGCGCGGCGTGGACACCATGGTGCCCGGGACGGACGGCTTCGTGATCCTGCGCATGACTTCCATCGGTCGGGCGGATGATCCGTGGGACTGCAGCCGCATCACCCGGCTATATCTGAACGAGGATCCGACGCCGGTGCTCGAGCTGATCGGAGCCGCCGAACACACCACCCTTTACGAGGGCTTCGGCTTGGGTGCCGGCAGCACGGGCGGCGAATATGACATCGCCTTCGACTGGATCGCGGACACCAACGCCGGAGCGTTCGCGCCGGGCGAGGAAGAGGCGGTCCTCGGCATCAGCCTGGTCGGGACGAGATGTCCTGTGGATTGGGCGGATTTTGATGGCGACGGAGACGGCGATCAGGTAGACTTTGGAGCCTGGCAGCGGTGCTTCACCGCATCCGGCGATCCGACCGGCAGCTTTGATCTCGAAGCCTGCGTCTGTACAGATCGGGACCGCGACGGCGACGTCGATCTCAACGACGCTGGGGCATTTCTTGAGTGTGCGACGGGTCCGGAAATCCCGTTCGATACGGGCAATCCATCGGCGGGATGCCAATGATGTTGGACCACATGGAGACCGAGGGAAATGGATTCTCGCCCGAATACTTACAAGAGCCGAACTGTGCGATCAGGTGCGGGCTTCACGTTGATCGAGGTGCTGGTCGTGGTGGCGATCATCGCTTTACTGGTCGCCATCCTGCTGCCTTCGTTGGCGAAAGCCCGCTGGCAGACCAAGGTCGTAGTCTGCCAGGCCCACTTGCACGACTTGGGCAACGCGTTCCAGATGTATGCCAACACGTACGCCGGCTACTTCCCGCGCACGCGAAACTCCTCCGTCGACAGCTTCTGTGCGCTGTACCGGGCCAACATGCTCAAAGATCCATCCATCGTCCTCTGCCCGGGGACCATCAACGTGGTCCGGCCCGAGACGCTTGCCTACGCCAAGGCGAAAGATGATTCGGACGACCAAAAGAAGTCTGATCTTTACCACATCGCCGACGGCGGGCCGAAAGATTCGTCGGGCGGGCACAGCTACGAATACAACGGGTGTTACAATGGAGACGACGGGTTTCCACTCAGCGGGGCCCACAAGACCGCAAACCGATTCGTGATGCCGCCCCACGAGCTGATGCTCGTCCATGACGCGGACGAGGAACTGAGCGGGTACGCCAAGGATCCGGCGTTCGGCTGCCGGCCGATCGTCTTCAGCTCCAACTACGCCAGCGGGAACAACTGCCCACAGTCATGGGACAATCACGGCGAAACGGGCATGAACATGATGTTCGCCGACGGCCATGTCCAGTGGACCAAGAAGCTCCGGGGGATGGTCACCGACATGCGGAAGGCGACCGACACGAGCATCCCGCCCCCCCTGGAAAGCGTCAACGCCGAAATCGAAAAGGTCTGGCTCAAATCGCAGTACCCGTGGCGGTACCGCCGAAAATAACGTCGCCGTCCCGTCACGGCTTGCGGACGTTCTTCGCACACGGCGACCCTCGAGGCCGTGCTTTCGCCCGCTCCCCGTACACGGTCGCCCGGCACTCGGGTAAAACCTGCGGCCATGGACAAGGCAAAACGACCACGGCGGTCCCGCACGACCATGGCGGAAATCGCCGCCCGAGCGGGCGTCTCTCGCGCCACCGTCTCCATCATTCTCAGTAGCGGCGACCAGGAAATCACCCGGTTCAAGCCGGAAACCGTGGCTCGGGTCAGGCAGATCGCCGAGAGCATGGGCTACCAGGCCAACCTGATGGCCCTGAGCCTGCGCAACCCGCATCCCTCGTTCTTCGGCCTGATCCTGCGTGGCGTCGCCGCCGCCGAATCCATCTCCTGGCACCACCAGGCATTCGAGGGGCAGTTCCAGGCGGGCGTCATCGAAGGGTCACGAGCCGCCCGGATCTTCCCGGTGCTCGCCACGCAAGATTCGCCACGCGAGGGCGAGGTCCTCGACCGCATCCGCGGAGTCTTGAACGGGGGCGTCTTCGGCGCCATCCTCCGGACGCCCTTGCCGCCGTTGGTCGAGCCCATCCGGCGCAGGATCCAGGACGGCTTCCCGGCCGTGATCGTGTTTCCCGACGACGCGGCATCCTTCCAGACCAACACCATCGACATGGACAACCTCGAAGCCGGTCGACTGGCCGGCGAGCTGCTCCATGGTGCAGGCCGCACGCGATGGCTCATCATTCGCGACGACATCAGCCGGCAAGCGCTGGATCTTCGCGTTCAAGGCGCCCTTCAGGTCGCCACACACAAAGGTGTGTCCGTACACGTCGTTCAGGTGCCTTCGCAGGTTCGACAGCTTCGAGTGGTCGAACGATTGGTTCTCGTACTCAAAGATCTCAACCCCGACGGCATCTACGTCTGCTCAGGCGCCAGCGCGGCTGCCGCCCTGTCGGCCGCGGATTCGACGGCCATTCGGATCCCCGATCACGCTTGTTTGGTCGGCTGCGATTCCTCGCTCTGGCGGCCGCCTGGCCTGGCCCCCATCACTTCGGTTGATGTCTCCTGGTTCACGGCCGGCGAAACCGCCGTCCAGAAGATGGTCGAAATCCGCGATCGCGAGCAGTCCGTGTTCGCCAACATCACGCTTCCCCCGCTCGTCCGCCGGGGCAGCCGGACCGCGCCGGAGCAGTTTGCAAACGTGGGCGGCAAATTGCAAACGGGCTCCGCGCAGACTAAAACCGCAGACGATCTGGCAATCGTCGCGGTCGAAAAACTCGATACCCTAACAAAACTTTTTTTCGACGGGCTCCGAGTGCTCTCCGAACCCCGCTGCAATCCCCTTTCGACCTACGTTTGAATCACCGTCAAAGCGCCATCCGCCAAGCCCGGCGGCACCTCATCCCGAGGCACCACCAACCGAGCTAACTGATTACCGTCCTCGATGCCCAAGGCCGACACCGACCGCACGATCACACGCCACGGCACGCCGGCCTCCAGACCGGCCACCGCTACGCTGCGATCCCATTGGCCGGCCGTAGCGACTTGCGCCCAGCCCGCCTGCCCCAGCTTCCCGGCATAGACCGCAAACGACGCGGCCGGCACTGCGGCTCCCACATCGTCGTGATCCCAGCGGACTTCGACCTGGCCGGCGGCGATCGCCTGCGCCCAAACCCCGCGCGGGGAATTCGGCCGTGCCTCCAGGCCCTCGCCCGTCGAGACCAGCTGCACCGCGATCTCCGCCATCGGCCCCGTCCGCGTTGCCGTGCGAGCCCGCACCAGCACGCTGTAGAGGTCGCCCGCGAGACCTGGATTGACCGGCACCGCCGCCGTGGCCACCACCCCCACGCGGAGCAGCGGCCGACCGGGCAGTTGCCCCTCGCGGACCACAAACACGTCGTAACCCGGCCCCGGCGTCCCGACGAAGGTGCGAGAGCCGAAGTGCCGCATACCGAAATGTCCGAGGTCTCCCAGCATGGGCTAATTAATCCGCGTCCAGAACCACCTCGCTACGATCCCCGGCCGCGTCGATGTTGCTGGTGACACGCACCTTGCTGTCGTCGATCGACCGGAACTGCTCGCTGCTGGTGCCTGCGCCGACCGTCTTGCCGGCCAGCACCGCCCCGAAGATCCGCAGCACCTTGCGGAGTGACCATCCGACCTCGACACCGTCGGTCACGTCCAGCAGCCCGGCCACCGCCGTGTCGACCTGGGCCGGCGTGGCCCGCGTGCTGATCGCCGCGTCGAGCTTGGCCACGGCCGACGGCTGACGAAAGACTTGAACGTCGGGCACGGTCACGCCGGACACGGTCACGGAAACGACCACCTCCACAACGTCACCGGGGTCGGCGGGCTCCACGCTCGCCCCGTACAGACCGGTGGTCCCGGCCGGCTTGGTAATGGTCACCTCGTCGGCCGTCGCCGCGTTGTCGACGTAGCACACGCCCGTCGGCAGGGATTCTGCATCCACCGGCACGCCATCCAGATCCAGGTTGAACAGTCCTGAGTACATGAGCCTCTCCTACGTTCGCTTTACCCGTGCCGATTCGAGAATGCCGCTGGAAGTACCATGATTACCGTTTGGCGATTCATCCGGGATCGTCCAACTTCCGGAGTCAAACACCGCTCCATCGCCCATGCGCCAGTAGCCCACGAGGTCGGGCGATTTAACGTGGGCCAGTACCCGCGTCGGCCTGCCCAGGTTGTACAACATAGTCACATCGGCCTGAGTCAAAACGGAACCGAACGCGGCCACATCGTCTAACTCGCATGATTCAGCGACTCCAGTCTCACCCAAAATGGTCGTGTCGAATGGGAAGTCTAACGTCTGGAACTCCTGCACATCCTCGAAAGCCTTGACGCCATCGACGTACCCGCCGAAAACCCCGTTCAGTGGGTGGCAGTAAAACACCACATGATGCCATGCCCCATCTGCAACATTGCTGGCGATGGTGTAGGAGAATGAACCCGACATTGTCGCCAAGGAGGCATGGACTGATCCCGATAGACCGCTATGAATCCAAAAGTACTCGGTGCCTCCCCCCATCGAATCAATCTCGGCCAGAATCGTACGATTGCCGGCAAACCCCGCCGACTTGATCCAGAACGACCACGTGAAACCCGCTGCTCGCCAAACGGGCATGTTCGCGGCATGGGCGAGAGCGATCTGCGAACCGGTAGCCATCTGCATGGCGTAGACCGACGGCGGGATCACCGCCACCCGGCTGCCGAGCTCGCCGCTGACGTTGAGCACCGGAGACACCGCACCCGTTCTGAATGACACTCGTGGCATCCGCCTCTCCCCTACCCCTTAGCTCGATACCGTCCACGCACCCTGCGGTGCGCCGATGGCCACCCACTCCGTACCATCCACCGCCCGCAGCCGGATGCTCGCCCCGGTCTGAGTCGACTGTACGTAGCCCGCCGCCGGCGTGACGCTCCCGCCGATCCGGATCACATCCCCGGCCGCGGCCACCAGCCTCAGCCCGTCGGCGTCGCGTACGACCGCCTCGAACCCCAGCCCCGCCTCCGCCGCCGGCAGCGTCTGCACACTCAGCGCCAGTGCTCCGAGGTTGGTCACCGTGGATTCCGAATCGGCCGCGGTCAACGCTCCGGCCTCGGCTCGATCGAGCACCGCCCGCTTGCCCCCGGCCGGCTCGCCAATCGGCCGCAGCACGCCGTGCCGGCGGTAGTCCACAAAACCCGACCAGCTCCACGTGCCCGCCGCCGGCGTGATCGTGGCGATGCGGACGTGGGGCGTGCTCGGCCATCCCGTCGTGGCCACCGTCAAGGTCACCGACGGCAGGGCCAGGTAGATGTAGTGAGCTACGCCGTTGCCGCCTTCCAGGGCCACATTAGTGGCACCGGCGTAGCTGAGCACCTGTCCCCGGTAGAGCACCTCACCGGCGGTGACCGAAAACTGCGGGCTCACCGCGTCGCTGTCCGTCGAGTCGCGGTAGACGCGAAAGCCGCCGGTCGGGGCCGCCGCCCGGGCGGTACTGAACTGCTCCTCGGCGATCTCGCTCTCGCTCAGCGACCCCATGGTCCCGGTGTACACCCCCGTGGCCGGATCGCGGGTACCCGATACGCTGTTGACCGAAAACTCCGCTTCGAATGTCGCTCGTTTCACTTCCGCCAAGGACGTCCGTCCTTTCTTGTTCCGGCTCAAAGCTCACGGCTCAGAGCTCATGGCTTTTCCTTATGCCGCCAGGTCCACCAGGTCCGGCGAGTGCGACCAGCCCAGCGAGAGCTGACCGTCGGCAAACCCGATCATCCGCAGCTCCGTCGGCGGCCGCGGCTCGCCCGCGACTTCCACCGTCACCACCTGCAGCGGGTCGCTCTGCGGGTTGCCGAGCTCATCCTCGAACCGCACCGCGAACCGGTATGATCCATCCCGCAGCGATGGCAGCACGGCGGCCGTGCTCCACTCGATGAGGTCGCCGTACAGGCCATGTTCGCCCACCCCGTGCAGCCCGAGCCCATGCCCGAATCCCTCCCGCCAGTTGCCCGGCCGGCCGTGCAGTCCCCGGCCGTGCAACTCGTCGCCGTAACCGGCCTTGCCGATCGGCCAGATCTCGATGGGCGAGGCGGTCAGCGGCACGGCCGGCGCAGCCTGTGGGTCGCTGCCCGGCACACCGTCGCCGTTGCCCGCCGTCCGGCCGTTCCACAGCACGACATATCGCACGCCGGCCGGCCAGCCGTTGAGCCGAGCGAATTTCAGTGTGAGGTGGGCACTCATGTGGCACGTCTCCGTTGCATCACTTCAGCCGGGCAATCGCCCGGAACGGCTTGGTCGTCTGCGAGTACGTGAGGCTGGTGAAGTTGGTCTTCATCCGCCAGATGAAAAAGTCGGTACTCGCGTACCCCGCACCCACCGCAACCAGGTGCGTCTCGTCCTCCGACCCGGCAATCCCCAGCACCCGTTGCCCGCCAATGGCGTCCACCTGTCCGCCCCCGGTCAAATTGGTGATGTTGCGGTAGGCGCCGGATATTTGGTATCGGTGGGTGCCGATAAACACGTGTCCGCCAATGCGCACCGCGGCAAAGGCGCTCCGATCGTAGACGTCGCTGTAGAGGAACCCCCCGAGGTACGCGCCGCTGGAGGCGAACTTCTGGACCAGGTATGAGTAGGCCATCTGGCCGGCCATGTACACGTTTCCTGGCGCATCCTCGCACACGCTATAGGGCCGCTCCTGATCATGTGTGGTCGCCCACGCCAGGCTCCCGTCGCTCCCCAGCTTCCACAGCGTGTGTTGCGGCGGGGGATACAGTTCACCGGACCACCATTTCGACGAACCGCAGGCGTAGATGTAGCCGCTCTGTGACACCGCCAGCCCGAACACCACGGAGTTACTGGCCCCGGCTTCCCTGGTGTCATAGGACCACAGCACCGCACCGGTTTTACTCAGCTTCCAGATCGTTGGTCCTTCGCCGAAACTTTGGCCGCAAACATATACATTCCCCGACGGGTCAAGGGCCGTGCCGTACACGGCATCACCGGTGTCGTACGTCCAGTCCACGCTTCCGGCCGCGTTGAAGTGCCATACAGACGCATCTCCCCCGTAAGGGCTCCCGCCGACCACGAACCCGTTGGCGTCGGCGGCCACCGTCTGCAGAGATAACCCCCCGACCAGGTACGACTGCTGCGCTTCCAGCTCGTCGTTGTAGATCCAGATGTTCTTATTCTCGGACAGGCCGCCCACCACGACATACCCGCCGAGTCCCCCGCGCCAGCCGTGCCCGGACCGCGCGAAGCAGCCGTGCGGGGAGCGGTTGTAGCTGTCGTGCTTGGTGCTCATTTCTTGGCCCACGCCCTCGCGTCCACATTGAGATCGAGGTACTTCACCGGCGTCGTCCCCACCGTCACCCCGGTGTCCGTGCTGATGGCCCAGATCTGGTCATTGAGCACAAACTCCGGCACGATCACCTGGTCCTCCGTGCTGCTGTCCGAGGTCTTGGTCGAGGTCCGGGCCTGGTCGCCCGTGTAGTTGTACGTGTAGCCCGTCCGCGTCGTACTCTCCCGCAGCAGGTAGGGCTTGGCGACCGTGATGTCCGTGGTTCCCTCCGTCGTCCCGTTCCAGGTGCGGCAGACGAGATGATTATCGCCCATGGACTTGTACCGCAGGCGGGCCGCGCCGCCGTCCGAAGCCGCCACCACAAACCAATCCGTCCCGTCAGACCCCTGGCCCTCCCACCGCACGGGCACGATGGCGTTGGCGTCCAGCGAGCCGCCGTCGGGTCTTCGCACGACGATCGAACCGGACCAGTCGGGCCAGTTCTCGAAGGTGGCCGCGTCCGTCATCATCTGCGGCGTGGCGTAGTAGTTGCCCTGGCCCGAGGCCGGCCCGACGATCTTCGCCCAGAAGTAATCCCGGGACAGCAGGTTGCTGGAGGCCCCGTAGGCCGCGGCGGCCGACCCGCTGCGGCCGGCCTGGTCGCGGCGCAGCGATTGCTGCGTCCACCCCAGCCGCTGCTCGAGCAGACGAATGCGGCGGACCAGGCCCCGCAGCACCAGCAGCAGTTTGTCCGCCTCGTTCATGCCGTCGCTCCCACCACCGTCGCGAACGCCGACCGGTCGCTGTTGACTTCCACCGTCGTACGCCCGCCGCCGCCGAACTCGTGCGTGTAGCCGCTGACGATGGCCCGGACCCCCTCCAGCCCGGTCGCCTTGCCCGGGGCACTCACGCTCACCGTGCAGCCCAGATCCCACAGGCCCGCCGGCATCGGCCCGATCAGCGGCACGCTGCCCGAGACCGCCTCGTCCTTGACCAGGTCGAGGATCTCGCGGGCCTTGGCCGGCGTCACATCCTGCACGCTGTCCACCGACACCCGCAGCAGGCGGTCGATGCCGTAGCGGGTATACGCCGATCCCTCCGGCCCCACCTCCACCGCGGTCATGATGGCCTGGTCGCTGTACCAGTAGCGCAGGCCCACCGCCAGCGGTCCTCGCGGGTGGGCTCGCAGCCAGGGGTTGATGGGCACGTTCCGCCGCGAGTAGTACTTGATCAGCGGGTTACGCGACCAGAGCAGCCGATTCTCCACGTCAATCCGCTCGATCTCCACGCTGACCGGATGGCCCACATCGTCCAGCGGGTGGGTCTGCACCTGCTGAAAGAGCTCCACCGGCATATCCGCGATCACCGTGTGCGGCAGGTGGGCGAACGACCAGCGGCGATAGACGTCGCTGTAGGGATTCTGGTTCAGGGCCTGCCCGGCCAGGTCCGGCGTCCAACTGGCTTCCAGCCCCGCGTTCCACGCCGGCAGCAGCGCCGCCTGCCCCTCGCCGGCAGTCGTGTATACGGTGGGCTCGATCCGCACCCGGGAATAGCGGCCCTCGATGGAGCGGGTCAGGGGCAGCGACTCCACATCGGTCACCGTCAGTTGCAGGTGCTGGCCGAGGGCCAGCACGTTGACGATCCGGAACGTCCCCCCGGTCCCGTCCGCTGACGCGGCCGGCACGTAGAGCCACTTGGCCCCGCTCACCGCAGCCAGCACGCGATCGAGCAGGCCCCGGAAGGAGTCCGGGTGCAGCTCCATGGCTCGCACGCTGCCCGCCCGCGATCCGCTGAACACCGACCCGGCCGCCACGACGCCCAGGCCCTCCAGCTCCTCGCCGGCCGCCGCCGCGATCTCGTCCAGCAGCGTCGCCAGCTCGACCGATTGCTTGGCGTAGAACATGGTCCACAGGGCGCCCAGGCCCAGCGTCCATTTCCATTTGAGGATCTGCACCGCGTCCGCCCGCTCGCTCAGGTCCAGGGCGGTGAAGCTGTGCCGCCGGGCCAGTTGTTCATCCGGCGTGTAGCTGATCGTGGTCCCGCGAAACCGCACGACCCCGTCCACCGTCAGCACCACGCGGGCGTTGAGTCCCACCCGCGCCGGATCGTCCACTGCGAGCACCAGCTCCCGCGGCGAGTTGTAGCTGCAGCGCAGGCTGACCAGGTCCGCCGCCGGCGCGGTCTTGCCGCCCGCGGCGATGAACGGTTGTTCGTTGATGGTCAGTCCGTAAACGGGCATAACAAAGAGCTCTCGGCTATGAGCTATAAGCTATCAGCTATCAGCCAGACCGGCCTTCGCCGGCTCCGCTGTGGCACCGGTTTCCAACCGGTGGGGTCGTCCGACCCTTCCTCAGCGGGCGTCCGGCCCGCGCGACTCTGTGCCTCTTCTCACTTCTCACTTCGTCCTTCTCACCTAAATAGGTTCCCGATCGCTGACAAAGACCACTTCCAGATTGCGCACCAGCCCCACGTTGGTGTCCTGTCGGTCCGGCAGGACGAGCGGCCCGCGCATGGCTGCCGCGGGCAGCCGCAGCGGCGATCCGCTCGGCGGCGTCACCACCACGTCCTGCCGTCCCCGCAGCCGCAGCCGGGCCATCTGAGCCGCCCAGCGGATGGCCGTCAGCATGTGGTTGTTGGGCGCCTTGTAATACACGTAGGCCCGCAGGATGTAGTAGAGGTTGGGCGAGTCGTCGCTGATCATCGCCGTCGGCCGGCCCAGCCCCTGCTGCACGTTGGGGTTATTGGAAACGAACTCCATGGTCACATGCGACACGTAGTCGCCGACCGGCTGGCCCCCGAACGTCAGGATGTGCTGGTCACTGGCCATTTGTAGCTGCCTAGAACACGATCCCCAGCAGGGCATCCAGCCCGGCGCCCAGAAAGTTGTTCTGCCGCGGCTGCTGCCCGGGGGGTAGGCCAAGCACGCGATTGCTTGCTTTTTCCAGAGTCCCGGCGAATCGGTTCACCGCTTCCGAACTTTTCCTTGCGGCTTCGGCCTTGCGCTCGTCCGCTTCGATGGCTTTGTTGGCCGCGGCCAGCGCCCGCTGCTGTCGGTCGAACTCCGCCCGGGCCGTCTCCTGGGCCTTCTGGGCGGCCTGCAGTTGCTGGTCGGCGATGCCCTGCATGGCCCGGTCGATCTGGCCGATCAGCCCCGCCACCTGGTCGAAGTCCCGCCGGGGCGCCCCGCCCTGGGCGATGAAGCTCATCCGCAGTTGTTGGGCCTCCTGCATGGCCTGCTTGAGCACGCCCATGGACTCTTCCGGGCTGCCCGCCCGCCGCGACCGGTCCAGCAGCCAGCCCGCCTGCTCGTAGTGGATGCGGTTCTGGGCGATGACGTTGTTGCCCGCCCGGGCCAGCCGGAACTGCACGTCCCGCTCCCGCCGCTCCATGTACATGTCCGTCAGTTGCTTTTGGGCCTTGACCACATCCGCGTTGGCCGACCGCAGTTGATTGGCCGCCTCCGCCCATGCCGTGCCCACTTCCTTGGCATGCTCCCGAAGCTTCTGGGTCGCCGCCGCGCTGGCGGCGACCCAGCCGTCCATCGCATTGCTTCTGGACAACGTCGCCCGGCCCCACGCGCCGGCGAAGTAGACGCGGACGTCATCGGCCGTACGCCGCACGGCCTCGCGCATCCGATCCCAAAGCGTAACCCGGGTAGCCTCCGGAACCTTGGCCATGATGCGGTCTATCTCCCGGCCCAGATCGGCAAGCGCCTTTTTAATTCTCTCCTGCTCCTTCTGCGATCCAATCCCGGAAGCCACGGACCGGCCAAGGGCATCCATGTCCGCATAGGCCTTGTTCGTTTGCCCCGTCATTCCGTGGTACTGAAAGAGGGCCAGATTCACCCCGCCGCGAATCCGCTGAAACGCCTCATTGGATGCGGAGCCCCCTTGCTTGACCAACAGGGACGCTTCCGCCATGGCCAGCACGCTGCGGGTGATGCCTGTTACGGCCGCCTCTGTAGCACTCAGCTTGGACGCGTCCAAGCCAAACGCCGCCACCATCGCCTTGCCCACCGCCGCGAACGCCTCCTCGGCCAGTGACCGAATGGCATCGAACTTGATCTGCACCGTGGCCACGATTTCGCCCAGGGCGCTGTTGGCATCCCGCAGCCAGTCGCGGATGCCCGTGGTCATCACCACCGCGAACGGCTCGGCGATCTGGGCGATGCTCTCCACCAGGTCGCCGATCAGCCCGCGGATCTGCTTGATCTGGCCGCCCGCCCCGCCGGCCATGGCCTCGGCCACGCCTCCGAACTCCGTCCGCAGCTCAGCCAGGATCATCCGCTGGGCGTCATACAGCCGGTTGGATGCGACCAGGTCGCGGATCTGCTCTTTCTGCGAGGCGCTGAACGACACCCCCGCCCGAGTCATGGCGGTGATGCCCGCGATGGGATCGTTGAGCGCCTTGCCCAGCATGACCACGCTGGCCTGCAGGTCCTGACCGAGCGTCGCCGACATGTCCGCGGCCAGCCGGATACCCTCGCGGAACGTGTCCCCCTGCACGTTGCGGAACGTGGCCATCACCGCCGCCGCGTCGGCCACATCATCCCCGTCCAGCGTCGTGCGGGCCTGCATCTCGCTCGCCAGGTCCTGGATCTCGCGATAGCTCAGGGCCGCGGTATAGCCGGTGCTCCGAAGCACCTGCTGCAGTTTGAGGGCACTCTGCCGCTGGGCGTCCTGGGCCGCGTACAAGGCCTCGAAGCCGCTGACCGCCGCCCGGATGTTGTAGACGAAGGCCATGGTGCTCGGAGAACTCAGCACCCGGAAGGGTGACATCAATACGTCCCGCATCTGGGCCGCGAACTGGCGCCCGCCCCGCAGTGCCGCCGCGAAGGCCGCATCGGTCTTGTTTAGCGCCGTGATGACAATCCTGAATCCTTCGTCCGCCATCGGCATTCGCCGCCTTACTTGTGGCCCCGGCTTTCAACCGGTGGCCCTTGCCCCTGTGTGGCACCGGTTTTCAACCGGTGGTCCTCGCCCGCGAGTCTTTCGCCTCTTCTTTCCGGCTCAAAGCTCACAGCTCATAGCTCAAAGCTCTTCCTCATCAACTCCATCGCCTGCTCGGCAATCTGCTCGTACGTCTCGCTGTCCAATTGGGCCAAGGCTTCGAAGGGCACGCCCGAGTACTTGGCCGTCAGGCCCATGCCCGTCAGCACCGCCGCCATCAGCCCGGGGCCGTCGTCGTCGCCGAAGGAGGGCGGGCGGCATCCTCCATCGACGGGGCGAACGTCGCCCCGCATTCCGGACAGCAGACCGGCCGCGGCTGCATTCGCTGGCGTCCGTTGAGGTCGTAGATCGCGTTCATGATGGCCTTGCCCAGCTCCGGCTTGGCCGCCATCAGCTTGTTGAGGTTATCGAGCGAGTACGGGATGGGCTGCTCATTCTCGTCCGCCACTCCCCGCCACTGACGGACGGTCCGCTCGCACTCGAACTTGGTCGCCGCCACCAGCGACTTGCCGGCCAGGTCCGCCGCCTGCATCTTCTCCAGGTAGGTCATCGGCTTGAGCAGCACCTCTAGCGAATCCCCGCCGCTCTCCACCGGTTCCCACCGTTCGGCCAGCGATAGATCGACTGTTACACCCACTTCGAATCTCCTTCGAAAAGAAGCTGTCAGCTATCGGCTGTCAGCTATCAGCCATGTGGCACCGGTTTTCAACCGGTGGGGCCGTCCGGCCCCCTTCTCCTCTCTCCGGCTAAGAGCTAACAGCTAATAGCTCAGAGGTTCTTCTCCCTTCGCACTTCCGCCCTTTAGGCGGCGAACGCCCACGTCGGCAGCGTCTTGATGTTGCGGGCCTGGATCTCCACCATCACCGTCGCCGCCTGGTCGGTGGCCTCCCGCGGGGCATCCTTGGCCTTCAGGCTGGCCGCCGCGAACGTGCAGCTGGTCACTTTGTCCTGCACCCCGTCCGTCCCGGTGAAGCTCAGCACCGCCGCGAACGCGGTCAGCTCGCCCGCGGTCATGCTCTTGGCCAGTTGCTCCCAGGCCAGGCTGGCCATCTTGGCCTTGATGTTCAGGTCGTACATGACCATGCCCGCATCCAGCCGATCGATGATCAGCTTCGCCCCCGCCGGCGCGCCCTTCTCCAGGTTGTTCGAGACCACGAGCTTACCCGACTGCACCGCGGCCGCCGCCACCCCGGCGATGCTCACCGAGGCCCGGGCGCTCTTGAGCACCGCCCCGGCCGGATAGATCCCCGCGGTGATGGAGGAGCCCGCCCCGTGCAGGGCCTCGCGGCCGACGAACTCGTGCGTCAGGTCGATCAAGCCGTTGGACCACTCCAGCGTCATCTGGTTGACTTTGCAGCCCAGGTGCCAGTGGTTGCCCCACGCGTCTTTCTTGCCCAGGGCATAGCTGTTCAGCTCGTTGTTCGTCCGCTCCACCGCCATCTTGATCAGGTCGGCGACGGTGTCGGTATGCAGTCGGGTCTTGAGCGTACTCTTGACGTCCTGCCCCGTGGGCGTGATGTCGTAGACCGCCGGCCAGGAGGCGTTGGCGATCCGCTCTTCGGACTCCACGGTGTCGTTGAGCTGCAGGCCCGCCCCCTCCATCAGCAGCGTGGTATAGCCGCTGCCCGGGTCCGTACCCCACTCCGCTTCCTTGCCATAGACCGCGACGGATTGTCCTTCTCGCATGAGTCGATTCCTTTCGTCATCGACAGCTATCAGCTGTCAGCTCTCGGCCATCAGCCGGATCGGCCTTCGCCGGCTTGCTCCTCTGACCTTATTGCTGACCTCGGCAACAAGGTTCCGTGTGGCACCGGTTTTCAACCGGTGGTCCTACGCTCACTTCTCACTTCGGACTTCTCACTTTGCACGGCGGCCTCGAAGCCGCGATGCTTCAACAGGTCCCGACCGGTCGCCTCGTCCACCTCGATGATCTCCCCGGCCTCCACAATGCGGCCCACCAGGTGGGTCAGGTCGCCGCGCTGCGTCACTCGAATCTGCATGCCATCCTCTTCTTTCTGGCCGACAGCCCATAGCTGACAGCTCATGGCTATTCCACCAGTTCACTGACCGGCACCTCGTGCACGATCTCGATCTCCGCCACGTGCGACCAGGCCGCATCCGCCAGCTTGGGACTTTCGTCCGGTCGCAGGGCCTTGCTCGCGGCCAGCGACAGGTCGCCGCCTTTGAGCGTCACCCGCTCGACCCCGCTCACCGGCGTGACCATCTGATCGCGGGTCAGCGGGGTCAAGGCCCGGCAGAGGGCCAGGCACAAGGCTTCCATCTGCGCGGCCTGCAGCCCCTTGTTGACCGGCAGCCAGGCCGCGATCTGCAGCCGCTGGGTAAAGCGGGTGGCCGCGTTATAGGCGTACGGATCGAAGTCGATGCCCGCTGGGTCCACCCGCAGCCCGGTCTCCAGCGTGATCTTCGGATCTTCCGCGGGATTGCCGCGCTGGCTGTCCCAGCCGTACACCGTAGCCCCGCACGCGGCGACGGCCGCCGAGTTGCGTAGAGCGGATTCGATGTTGGCCCGCATGGTCGTGAAACGATTCATAATAAAGCTTTCAGCTATCAGCTATCAGCTATCAGCCGGACCGACATACTCACTGATCGCGAGGGCCAACGTCTCCAAGCACGCCTCGCGAGTTGCGGCGTACACACCGCCATCGTCCCCGCCTTTTGCCTTGGCCAACACCTCGGATATTCTCGCCCTAATAAGGTTGTCGATCGCCTTCGCCAAAGTCTTCGACTGCTCCGCATTCATCTCCGTGTCTCCGTGGTGAAGACCTTGCGACGCTTCTCTGGCTGACAGCTAACAGCTAATAGCTGACAGCTGAAAGCCTCACTTCCCACTTCTCACTTTCCTCACGAACTCCGCCAGTTGATCCCGCAGAAACTGCCGGGCGGCCGGATCAAACACCAGGTACGGCCGTCGAGGGATTCGGGCCGCAGCGACCAGGCGATAGACCAGCTGCAGCGTCACCGTCTTGCCGCGCTTGAGACGTCGAGCCAGCCACACCTTGCCGCCGTGTTCTCGCCGCTGGCTCTTGGGCGGCCATAGGAACAGCGCCCCGTCGGCTTCGTCGTTCCAATCCCGCGGCCAGATGCCCCGCCGCTTGATATGCGGCAGCAGGGGAATGGCCAGGGCCTTGACCGTCTTGGGCGTGATGCCCGGGTGCCCGAACTGCTGCACCGCCGCGTACCGCAGGTTGGACCCGATGAGCAGTTGTTGCGGTCCGGCCTCATAGGCGATGGACGCCCGCAGTTTGCCGGTAGCGTCCTCCGAGCCGCGCCGTTTGAGCCGCTCTCCGGCCGCCCGGCGCATGAACAGCCCCAGCCGCCGGAACACCGGCGTCAGGTCGCTCGTCTGGGCCAGCGCCCGAAAGAACAGCGACTTGGCCTCCGCATCATCGATGTCTACCTTCAGTCCGAACATGGTTAAAAAGCTTTCAGCTATCAGCTATCAGCTATCAGCCGGAACAAAGAGGCGAACGCCTCCGATACCCCATCTTCCACAGCAGCTCGGCGATGTCCCTGGCCGTCTCATCCACCGCCGATTCGTCCAGGTCCCAGAGGCAGCAGTGCAGGCACTCGTGGATCACGCTCTCCAGGTACTCCCGCGGCGACTGGGCGCTGTCCAGCGTGATGGCCTTGCCCGGCGTCCGCGGATCGTCGGCATAGCCGACCAGGTTGGTCCGCCGGCCCATCCGCCGATGCCGAATCCGCCACCGCTTGCCTCGCAATGTGACCCTCTTCGGTGTTGTGCCTGCCGCCTCGTTCATCACTCGAAAACCGATTCACCACAGTGTCCTTCTCTGTGTCTCTGCGCCTCTGTGGTTCAACTCTTCTTCTCCGGCTGACAGCTAACAGCTCATAGCTGACAGCTCGCGAGCGCCGCTCGCGCTAAAACACCTCCCGCATGGTCTCCCGCGAGAACACCCGTTCCGACCCCGTGGTCTGGGCATAGGCCCCGCTGGTCTCGGCCCCCGGCGGCTGGGCGGGCGTGGGCAGCACCGCGCTGCCCTTGGCGATGTCGCCCAGCAGCGACAGCGCGGCCTTGACCTTGTCCTTGACCCGCTCCGGCAGTTCCTCGCGGACGCGGCCCCACAGTTCGCCTTCGACCAGGTCCAGCTCGAGCTCCCGCAGAAACTCGGCCACGCCGGCATAGGGCGACAGGTCCGCCGGCAGCGCGTACTTGACCATCAGCTTGCTGCGGATCTTGCCGCTGGCTCCTTCGCGGGCACGGTCCACGGCCGCGCCGTCGTACGGGTCGCTGCCCGTCAGCGTGGCCAGCGTGGCCGCGCCGCCCTCGATCCTCCGCTCCACATCGCTGTTGGTTGCAAACGTCGCCATGGCATCCGCCTTTCTCGTTCCCGATCGCCGATCACTCGGCCCGCATTCAGCCCAGTCGCTCCAGCCGCTCCGCGGCCTCGGCCAGCACCTGCTCGTCGCTGACATCCGCGCTCAGCCGCAGCACCCGCCGCAGCCGCTCGGTCGCCGACCGTTCGACGGCCACCACCGTGCCCGGCCCGTGGGCACTGGCGGACAGCACCTGCCCCGGCCCCTTGGCCGCGGCCTTCGCCGGCTCGTCTTTCTTGGCCGCCTGGCCGTTGTTGCTGATCTTCTTTTTGCTCATTCTCGTTACCCTTTTTCGAAGAGGCCTCGAACGACACGGATGGGTCGGTTCCCATCCGTGTCATCCGTGGCCGGAATGACTCCGGCTCAGAGCTCACGGCTCAGAGCCCGGAGCCCTCATCAGGCAAACACGTTGCGGATGGCGAACTGCCAGTAGCCGTAGGTCAGCCGGTAGCGGGCGCGGACGCCGTAGAGGTACTTCTCCCGCTTGAATCCCTCCTCGCTGCTCTCGGTGAGCGAGCCGAACTCCAGCGGCTCGCGGTCCTGGAAGATAAACGGCCGCACCACGCCGTCGGTCTTGAGCAGGTACCAGGTGGTGGCCGTGGTCAGCCAGGGCAGGGCGATGACCCGAGCCGCCCCCTTGACCACGTTGTCGGTATTGTTGACCACCGATGCGCTCACCGCTTCGAGCGCGGTGAAGTACATCGTCGGCGGCACCACGATCACCAGGCCGCCCATCCCCATGGCCAGCGGCTCGCCCTGGTCATCCTTGAAGCCCAGCATGGCCGCGATCGCCGCGGTGAGCGCCGCCTTGAACTCAACGGTGGTGGGGGCGCTGGCGTTGACCGCCGCCGGGGCCAGGTCGTTGTCTTGGTTGCCCGAGGCCCCGCTGACGTGGGCGGCGTTAAAGAACGTTACCCCGTCGTAGCTATTGAACCCGGCGGTGGCCCCGTTGATCAGCAACTGGGCGATCATGTAGTCCTTGTGCGTGGCCACCCGCTGGGCCATCTCCCCGATCCGGACGCGGATCTGCCCGGTCTGATCGTCGGCGATCTCGTCGCGATCGACCTCGATGGTGGTCTCGTACTTCACGGCAGCAACTGGTTTTAACCGCCATTTCTTTAGATTTTGGGCTAAGTGTCGCCCCGCCTGGTCGCAAATACCGGGCTTAAGCCCTGCCCCCGACAGCCCCACAGCCACACCACCCCGCCCAGCACACCCTCCAACGGCCGTCCGCCCCGTGTCGGCCACGAGTCGCAGCGAGTCGGGCCTTGTCGCCCCGCCCCCGACACCCCCGCATCTGCAAAAGAAGTTCCGACCAGGACTCGCCGGTTGTTTTGTTCATGTGTATAATTAGCACGTGTAAACCATTTATAGGAGTGAACCAATGTCCGAGACCCTTC
>Ga0209720_1001110_pt1 | contig 23997 bp, 25 predicted proteins | sample AD_JPNMR3_MetaG_FD_184426 | JGI IMG/M metagenome (GOLD analysis project Ga0209720, IMG submission 184426) | Active sludge microbial communities of municipal wastewater-treating anaerobic digesters from Japan - AD_JPNMR3_MetaG (SPAdes) (version 2) | ecosystem: Engineered > Bioreactor > Anaerobic...
TCGGTAATATATTAGACAGTGCTGAGAAAGTGGACAACAGATTCAAGTATTCGGGAGAACTGTATGACCCTGTGACAGGCCAATATTACTTGAGGGCAAGGTACTATAACCCAAGCATAGGAAGGTTTATGCAGGAAGACACTTTCAGAGGTGACGGACTTAACTTATATACCTATGTTGCAAACAACCCTATAAAGTACATTGACCCAACCGGACACTGTAAAGAGGGCGTTGACTTTAATGGTGTAGTTAGCAATGTCTTAGGTGGCAATTTGGATGGTATTATCAAAAAAATACCGGGGTTAAATTGGATTTTAGACTATTTTAATAATCAAGAAATAGAGGAAATTGGCAATATTGAAGCGGAATTTTTATCAGATGAATATTTTGATGAGTTAGATACTTTATATAGAAAGGTTAAAGAAGAGAATAGTAAGTGGTGGGATATATTTGGCAATGCAAAAAAAGTTGCGGCAGAAGCAGTAATAAATCGAATGATGGATGATTTGGAGGCAAATCCTGATGCTTTATTAGATAATCCAAACTATAATCGATTCTTTGATACCTTTGACCAAAATATCAGGCAGTTAGATAGCATTACAGAGCGGATGCATTACTTTAGAAATACATTGAATTCTTATAGCGGAGCGCCTACTGACTTGGATGATATGATAGACATGGCTGCCAGCGGAGAATGGAAATTGTTTTCAACGATAGGAACGGCATACCATAGATATGATTATGGTGATATTGATGGGGCTTTAAACGTTAAGTTTGTATCTGCAGATGGAAGATTTGAAGCTGTTTATAATACAGGTACCGGTAAGATAGTTACAGACCCTGCCAATATGGGTACTTATAACTATGTTCCGGGCTCGATAGCTGAATTCTTTAAGCATGATAAATATGATGTGAAACCTTTTGAAAAGTGGGGGAATACTCCAGAGCTTTCATATGAAGATATCATGAATCTGCAATCGGGACATATGACTATAGAAGCACAAGTAAATTATTTTGCTGTAAAATATTTAATAGAAATTAGAAAAACAGAATTGGAAACGAAAGGGAAATAAGAAAGGAGATTTGTATGGATATACGAAATATGTTAATTAAATTCAAGGTATATTACATAGTAGTGTTTTTTACTGCACTTTATTGGATTTTTGCACTGTCTGCAGTATTCTTTCCGAGCATTTTTATGCATGGGGGTATTCTGAGATCTATTCATGCAAAATTAATAATGGCTGCAATTATTATTAATATAATAAACTTAATACTCTTAGTAGTCATGATATGTTTAAAATCATGGAATTTAAAACATTTGCTGATTCTATTAGGTATAAATATTTTGACTGCTATTGTAGGGATATTTTTTATAAGTTTTCCTATCAGGATGATGTAATGAATTGAGTGTATGTATTTATCCGGGACTACAAGACAAAGAAATTTTACTTTATGTAAAGGGAAAATGGAGGAATTATATGACTATTATAAAAAAATACAAATGGATTATGTGAGTGTTTCTATTATTCTTGTTGTGAAAATCTTAAAAAATCAAACGGGAAGTATGTTCTTGTTGAAGGTATTTTTAATAGTAAGGAAAAAGGACATTTTGATAGGTATTCAGGAACAATCGATAACATTACAAGATATGAGATTTGGAAGTAACTCAAATTACTATATTAAAGTATCTTTTCGATAGAGCTGGCAAAGCTATACAAAATATTGCATATAATTATGGTTCTTCTATTGCCGAGGAAAAAAGGTTGGATTGCAGGTTATACAGGCTATGAATATAAAGGTTTGAATCTATTTAAGTAGGTGGCTAAATAGATGAATAAGAAATTGCTTTTGCTTTGCTTATAATAAACATGCTATGTTTTATAACTCTAACAGGCTGTGGGATAATTTCAAGAAAAATCATTCCAAAAGCGAGGTGGAGAGGCCTTGAAAATCAAAACTGTATCAATTTTTGTGATTCTAATTACATTAAGCGTTAGTATAAGTATAATATATTATTTTAAAAGCGCAGGAAAAAATATTAACGCAGATATCTCAACATTAAATAAATTAAGCGCAAAGGAACTAATAAAGTTATCCAATTCTTATGTTGATGAATATTAGGGTAAGCGAACTTATTACGTAGGAAAAATCAATATGACACTAGACGAAAATCTTGAAGGAAAAGTTGAGATATGGTATAAAGACGATAATAAGGATCAAAACGGTGTGCCGAACATAATTACAGTAGAGATTGATACTAAAAAGAATAAAAAATTGATGCATATACGGGGGAGATTTACAGAAGTGAGGTTAAGTAAAGAGAAATCTAACTAAGAAAGTAGATAATATTCCCCCAAGTTAAATATGACACTACTTTTAGTAAAAAGGATGAATATGGGTATTGGAAAAATCAATAGCATCCGCGATAAGAAAATTCACTTTATGCCAAGGGGAAATCGAGAGTGAGTATAAACAGAAAAGTGTTTTTGCTAATACTGTTTAGCATAATTGTTTTAGCTGCAGGTATAGCATTTGCAGTTAGTAGTTTAAGTAAAGATTATAGACAAGAGGAAGTAATAAGAAGTGACAAGGACCCAATTACCAATAGATTTCCGAATATCGGTGACTTTGAAAAATGTTATTGGAAGGGCGGTATAATGGGTTCGGGCAGTAGATGGGTTCCCGGACCTTCCGATTACTGGATGAAAGGATTTATAGAGATTGATGCAGATAAGGTTAAATATTTTATAGAAAAATATGATATGAAAGAGTTAGATGAGAACTTACAACTTTCTTTCGTACCTGAAAACTATAACAACACAATATCGAAATGGTTTTATAGCAAAGAGTTTAATGACTTCGTAAAGCCGTCAAGCATTTTGGGGAATTTTTATATTGATAGCGTAAATAATATGATTTATTTTGAAGTAGTGATAAGTTGACGCTTTTATCTAAGGATATTAACTAAGAATACTTGCAGCAAAAAATACATCGGATCACATTTGTAATAGTAAATATTTAGTCCCAAGAAAAATATGGAGAGGGGTGCTGAATAATTCTATGAGCTCTAGAAATTATATCTCTGCTAGTCATCTTCTTCATTATTTGCTCGGTAGGAGCACTTTGCTTGAGAAAAGAAAAATTGGCCAGTAAAAAAACATGGAGCATAATCGATTCTTTTACAAACAAGGATATCGAGTACATGGATGACAGCCTTGAAGCTGATACAATAATTCAATACCGGGAATATCACGATACGTATGATAATTTGAGGCAAAATGTAGTTAAAGCATTTGAAGATAATTATTATACGATGTCAAAAGATGATATGTATATTGACACGAAGTTGGATAAGATCGGCGAAATAGACACAATTAGATTGATCGGGTGGCGTGAATTTGACGGTGAAAGTATTGAATTTAACATTACGGTTGAATATATTGCTAATTGGAATGGCACTAAAGTAACAAAAATATCGTCTGATGATGAATTGTTTGGAAAGATATTCTTTGACAAATGACTATACACAATCAGGCTCTATTCAAATGTATGTCATATCAGAAAGAAGAGAAATAATTCAATGAAATATTAACAATATAAACTATAATAAACAACCGATATCTGGAATAGTCCTTAACAAAAATAGTTCTATATGGTACTATTCTATATAGAGAGGTGATATTCTATTAAAACCAATGGAGGATTTTTGATTTCCCAAATCAAACAGGTGCAAGGGCGTATATTCGAAAAACTGCTTATTAAAGCCGGCATAGAAGAATTCAATGGCCCGCAAGGGCGGATACTGTACGTCCTGTGGCAGGAGGACAACTTGCCTATTGTTGAATTGTCAAAACGTACAGGACTTGCCAAGACCACTTTGACAAGTATGCTTGACCGGCTTGAAAATAGCGGATTTCTGACCCGTGTGTTTGACAAATCCGACAGACGGCGGGTACGCATTGCTATTACCGATATGGCACGTTCTATGAGGGACAAATACAATCAAGTTTCCGACGATATGAATAAAATCTTTTACAAGGGCTTTTCAGAAGATGAGATTCTTCAATTTGAAAGCTACTTGGAAAAAATACTTGATAACCTGTATAAGGAGGAGAACAATAAATGACAAACGAATTGAAAAAAGAAGCGTACGAGCTGGTACAAAACGCAAAAATTGCATATGTGTCGTCTGTCAACAGTGATGGGTTTCCCACCATAAAAGCCATGCTTGCACTTCACCATGACGGCATGACAACTCACTATTTCTCCACCCATCTGACATCAAGGAGAGCCGCTCAATTTAAGCAAAACCCGAAGGCAAGCATATATTTCTGTGATGATGTGGAGTTTAAGGGACTAATGCTAACGGGCACTGTAGAAGTTTGCACAGACAGATATCACAAAGAATTATTGTGGCGTGAAGGATTCGAAATGTATTATCCAAAAGGCGTGGAAGACGATAATTATTGTGTCTTGAAATTTACTGCAGAGTATGGCAATTACTATCACAAGCTTGTAAATCATTCTTTTGGAATGGAGGAATTTAACGATGTTGAAGCCTGAAAACAATACTCCTTGTTTTTTCACCCAGCAGGTTTTTCTGATAGGAACATATGATGAGGACGGTACCGAACGATTTGCGCCTATTTCTTGGATAAGCTATACAAACGGGGCTCCGGCCTGCCTTATAATAAGCATTAACGGTACAAAGAGGACCAAAAAGAATATCGAACGGACGGGAATGCTTTCTGCAACAGTGGTTACACCGGAACTGCTTCTTTTTGCCGAAAGCAGAAACAGTGCGACTGCAGATGAAAACAACATCGTTACTGTCCCGACGGTTAGAGGTAATGTCTTGGACGTCCCGCTTATTGCTGACTCTGTTTTCAGTTATGAGTGCCAGCTACTAAAAACGGTTGAATTGGGAATGACGCATACATATTTTGCTGAAATAAAAAAGGTAAATGTCCGTGAAGATATTGCAAATCTTGACTTTTATGACCTTAGGGTTATAAACCCTGTGATATACTCACCGAACCATTATTTTACCGTAGGCAGCCACATTGGCAGAATCGGGGATTATACCAAAAAGAGAAACTGGTGAAAATCGATGGACATGGAGGACAGAACATGAGCAAATTTTCAGAATACATAGGTTCACAGTTTGGAAATCCCAGAGGAATTGTCGGCAAATGCTGTTGTATCATTATGAATGTGATAAACAAAGCAATGTATCGCAGGGTTGTTTTGCTGGTGAATTTGACAAAAGAGTCAAACCTACTTGATATCGGGTATGGAAATGGCTATTTGCTGGAGTTGATTTACAAACGTTATCAGCCCAATCTATTTGGCATAGATATTTCCCAAGATATGAAATTGAGTGCGGAAAAAAGAAATGCCCGGGCCTTAAAGGACGGAAAATTAAATCTCATACTGGGAGATTGCTGTGCACTGCCCTATGACGAGAATTTTTTTGATGCTGTCACATCCATAAACACAATCTATTTTTGGAAAGATACCATGGAAGGGCTAAAACAGATACACCGCTGCTTAAAGCCCGACGGAACATTCTACAATGTGGTTTATGCAAAGGAATGGCTAAAAAAACTTTCTTATACGAAGAAAGGCTATAAATTTTTCGAACAGGAAGATTTTATTGAGCAAGGTAAGCAAGCCGGATTTTCAAAAGTGACAATCGAGAATATCGTAAAAGGAAAAAGCTTTGTTGTGGTATACAAAAAATAACCGCAAAAATCCTATTTTTCATGATTTTTGAGAAATGATAAACCTAAAAATGCTTTCCCATTTGCATTAAATGTGTTATTATATAGGCTGTGTTTGCTTTTAGAGCAAATAAACTGTATACAAAATACAAAAAATTAGGGAATAGTAAGAGAGGTTTATCTATGAATGTTCACTCTGGACCAAAAGCTTTAACGGAGTATATATTGTATTTGAGCAAGCATAAGGCCAATAAGCGGTTTATTATCTTGCTTGTACAGGGTTTCCTTGCCGGATTGTATATTGCCATTGGTGCAATAGGAAGCCTTAAGGTTTCGGCAAGTGTTACAACTCCGGGGTTAGGCAATTTCTTGGGAGCAGTGGTTTTCCCTGTAGGAATCATTGCTATTATCTTAATGCAGGCTGAGCTGTTTACCAGCGACTGCATGGTTATGGTTGCAGTCTATGCAGGCCGTACTAAAATCAATAAGACTATCAGGATTTTATTTTTGATTGTATTTGCCAATCTGCTTGGAGCAATTTTTGCAGCATTTCTAACCCGAACCTCGGGAATTTTTGACGAGGCGGCAGCTAATCTGGTAATTGCTAAAGCGCTTCATAAAGCACATATGCCGATAGGCCAGTTATTTGCAAGTTCCATTCTGTGTAATATCATCGTTTGCACCGGTGTATGCTTGGCTTACAGCTGCAAAGAAGAAATAACAAAGATTGTTGTTTTGTGGCTTACGATTACTGTATTTATATTAAGCGGAACAGAGCACATTGTAGCTAATATGTATTACTTGTTTGCAGCATTATTTCATGGCGCAGAACTTACGGCAAAAGATATTGCCTATCATTTAGCGGTATCGGGTGTTGGCAATTTTATCGGCGGCGGCATTATAGTATCGGGTATTAATTATTTATTGGCTTACAGGGATATAGAAAAAGTAAAAAATTAAAACAGGTGTCAGCTCGAGACCACTAAAAGTATCTTTCTTGAAGCTGCCCTTGGTAAGACGTAACAGATTTAAATTATGGATGATCAATTAAAATCCTCTTTGGTAAGAATCAGAGATTATCAAACCAAGGAGGTTTTTTTATGTCGACATTAATGTACTTAATTGAAAAATATTCTATTTTTACTTGAATCATTACAACAAGAAAGATGATGGGCTAGTATATTCGATAACAGATTTCCGGTGAAACGGACGGACACATCGAATAGATTTCTTACAGACTGCCGGCTTGAATATCCCAATGAAAGCTCGAAAACACTGATATATTTGGTAGAGGAAATTCCCGTAGCAATCCACGAAAGGTCAACATAAACTAATATTAGAAGTTAACCTTTTTATTTGGAGGCATAAACCATGCTTTCGAGCATTGAATTTATAAAACAGTCTTTAGGTTTACATCTGTTCTTTGCAAGGATTATGAAAGAACACTCATTTTTCCTTGAAGTGGGGTTTGCACCGAAAGACTCGAGCTTTATTCAACAGGCAGATGCTTTTCGCAGGGAATTTGACGGAATTTTAGGAGAAACCGTTTCTCTATCAAACGGTGTTGTTAATCCGGAGATACTTCAATCAGGAGAGGTCATAACACCTTTTACTTTGAAAGCAGAAACGGCAACCGTATATTTTACAGGAGTACGTATACCAACTCAACTGACGCAGGCGGAAGCAGGACTGGCGGGCGGTGGTATAATAACAGCAAACCCTGTGCTTGAACGATGTGTATCAGTGCTTAATCAAAGGGCAATAAATGCGACTGCTGCGTTAATACGGTTTAAAAAGGATATCTTATCTAATGTTTTAAACTGCAAGATGTTTACATTTAACTATCCTTTACTGATTTTACACATAACCCGTGAGGCGGAATTATACCTTCTGCAGCTTCGGAGACTTCAAAGAAGAGAAAAGGTAGACTTGGCGAAAGAAGCTTATGGATTGGAATTTTTCTGGAACAGGCAAATGGCAGAGCATGCCAAGTTTATCCGAGGTTTGCTTGACCCTACAGAAAGCAATTTGATTAATCAAGCTAATGATTTCGGAAATGAGTTTGATCAATTGACAGCTGAAGCAAAGGCGGCAATGGATGCGACTATTCCACCGGCAAAAGTTACTGAAGAGAGCTTAAAAGCAACCGAGGATTTCCGAAACTTCAAAGCCCAAGGCACGCAAGGTCTGCTTGAATGTAAAATAAAATCAATTATCATACCGCTTCTGGGTGATCACGTTCTGAGAGAAGCAAACCATTATTTGCGATTGCTTAAAATATTTGAAGGAAGATAGTAAAGGTATTTGGTATGAAGTCTATGCCTTGTATTAGGGAAAGCCAAAATGTTTTCAGTGGTGTTATATATCTTTAGCAATATAACACCATTTTGATTTTCAACCTTCAGTGAGATTTTCCCGTTTTTCGAAGAATACTTTAAGGCATTATCTGTCAGAATTCTTGCTAACTATATACGGATTTTTCATTCCCATTCAGGCAAAGCATGGGCTAAATCAAACAGACAAATTAAACTAATATGATGCAAATTAGGGCACGATGAAAGGTTGTGTTCCTGTTTTTATTTTATAACGACTTTCTAGTTTAAGAAAAATTTAAAAGCTAAAACTTTTTATAAGTACCCATACGTCTATAAAGTGTACAGCAGTTAGATACGTATACGTATTTAAAACCAAAGAAGGGATGACAACTTAGGTGTTATCGAAGAATGATTACTTGGAAGAACGAATAACCGAATATGTCGTCAATCAAAAGGAAAGTTTTTACAGATTGGCATACAGCTATGTGAAAAATGCAGAGGATGCACTAGACATTGTCCAGGAATCTGTGTGCAAGGCAATTTCATCTATGGACTCGCTAAAAAATCCGGATTATATCAAAACATGGTTTTACAAAATAGTAGTTAATACATCACTGGACTTTATTCGCAAGCAAAGGAAGAGTGTTGCTGTTGGTGAAGAGGTTTTGTCAAGCTTTGACTTTGGGGCGGTTGACAATTATGAAGACTTCGACTTGCAAGAGGCATTGGACAACTTGCCGGCCAAGTATCGTACCATAGTTATATTAAGGTTCTTTGAAGATTTGAAAATAGACGAAATTGCAGAAATTCTCAACGAGAATGTTAATACAGTGAAAACCCGGTTATACAAGTCCCTTGAAATACTGCGTATAAAGTTAAGTGATTGCGAGGAGGTTTGGAATGAAGGATAAAAACTTGGATTTTTTTAAAAAGCAATATTTGGACACACCTATTCCGGACGAATTGGATATTGTAGTAAAAAAAGCATTGAAAGATGGGAGAGATTATAGGATGAAAAGGAATAAATTAATAAAAAGAACAAGTGTGGCGGCAGCTTTAGTTGTTGCTTCCGTAGGATTACTTACAGTTGGGATAAATAGCAGTCCGGCCTTTGCATCCACCTTGGGAAAAGTCCCGATTGTAAGGGGAATAGTAAAAGTACTTACTTTTAAAGAGTATACTGTAAATGAAGACAGATTTAAAGCAGACATTAAAGTTCCATCTATACAAGGCTTGGAAAACAAGGAATTGGAAAATAGCCTGAATGAAAAATACCTTGAGGAAAATAAAAAGCTGTATAAACAGTTTATGGCTGATATGGAGAGCATGAAGGAAGGTGAAGGCTATCTCGGTGTGGACAGCGGGTATGTTGTGAAAACCGATACGGACAGGATATTGTCTATAGGACGATATTTTGATAATATTATGGCTTCTTCTTCAACGGTATTCAAATACGATACCATAGACAAGGAGAAAGGGATTTTAATAACTCTGCCCAGCTTGTTTAAAGATGACAGTTATGTAGAAATCATAAGTGAAAACATAAAAAATCAGATGAGGGAGAGAATGAAAGCCGACGATGGCTTTATTTACTGGGTGGACGTCGATGAGGATGAAGAATTTATTGAACCGTTTGACAAAATTTCCGAAAATCAAAACTTCTACATCACCGAAGAAGGTAAATTGGTAATATCATTCGACAAATATGAAGTTGGACCGGGATACATGGGAATTCAAGAGTTTGAGATTCCAACAGAGGTGATATCCGATATCCTGGTTGGCAATGAGTATATTAAGTAAATAATATGACAAGAGGTATAAAAAGTGGGTTGCCGTTGATTTGGCAACTCATTTTTTTATGTTTATTAAGGATAAAAATACTCTTTGACAAATTTTAAATTTTTGCTTGACATATTAGGTCTAATGCAATAGACTTAAATTAGGTCTACTAAGATAAACCTAAGGGGGTAATTAAATGGAGAAATATAAGCTGTTTGATGCGGAATATAAATTCGTCAGCATTGTGTGGGACAACGAGCCTGTCAATTCCACGGAGCTTGTAAAACTGTGCGCGGATAAACTTGGCTGGAAAAAATCAACCACCTACACTGTTCTAAAAAAGCTTTGCGAGCGGGGTATTTTGCAAAACAGGGATGCAACCGTTACTTCGTTGGTTAAGCGTGAGGAAGTACAGAAATATGAAAGCAGAGCCATGCTGGAGAGAACCTTTGAAGGTTCGCTGCCAAAATTTTTGACTGCTTTTTTGAGCGACCGAAAGCTTTCCGAACAGGAAGCGGAGGAACTTAAGCGGATTATAGAGGAGGCGGTGAAATGAGTTTTTTACAAGATTTATTTTTAGCTATTGCAAACATGAGTATTACTGCATCCTATGTGGCCATTGGCGTTATCCTTCTCCGTTTTCTTTTTAAAAAAGCTCCGAAGATTTTTTCCTATATTCTTTGGATGCCTCTTCTTTTCCGCCTGGTATGCCCATTTTCCTTTGAATCGGCTCTTAGCCTTTTCAATCTGATAAGCTTAAATACCAAGCCGAAAAGCGGAGTATCCCCATATGTACCGCAAACTATGGGACAGATTCCGGTACCTTATGTACCTGCCGGTGCAGGGAGTGTCGAAGGCGCGGTGAATGCTTCTGTTCCTGTCGCTGCCTCGGCGGCAAGCATAAATCCCATGGACATATGGATAACTGTTTTTAGTCTTGTCTGGATTTTGGGTGTTATTGCATTGCTGGTTTATAGCATTTTTTCTTATGCAAAAATCAAAAGAAAGCTTGAGACTGCAACTTTGGTGGAGGGCAATGTTTTTGAGACCGATGCCATAGGTACAGCTTTTGTGTGCGGTTTTATCCGTCCGAGAATCTATGTTCCCACAGATATTGGGGGTGCTAATTTGTCGTACATATTGGAACACGAGCGGACTCATATCCGCAGGAAGGATTATCTTATAAAGCTGATTGCTTTTCTTGCCCTAATTCTTCACTGGTTCAATCCCCTGATGTGGTTGTGTTTTGTTCTTATGAACCGGGATATGGAAATGTCCTGCGATGAAAGTGTGCTTCAGAGGCTGGGTGAAGGTGCGAAGGGCGGTTATTCGAATTCGCTCCTGTCGATGTCTGTTAAAGGAAAAGGGGTTTTAGCGGCGGCTCCCTTGGCCTTTGGCGAGAGCAATGTAAAGAGCAGGATAAAAAATGTACTCAATTTCAAGAAACCTAAGTTTTGGGTTGTAATAGTTGCGGTTGCAGCTGTTCTCACAGCTTCGATTGTTTTTGCCACAAATGCATCTAAGGAGGGAACGGTTTCGGCAAAAGACAGAAGAAAACTTACGGAAGTTGTCAGCGAATACTACAAAAAATCGGATCCGGCCAACAACGGCTCTCTTATAATTTATAACATAAAAAATAGTGACAGCGGCTACTTGGTATTAACCGAAAAATACTTAGGAGAAGGCGAAAATTTTTCCCTTTTGTTTTTAATAGATTATGATTTTAATATAGTGGCGAAAGCTTCGGGAAATATGCCTATAAGTCCGTGTTTTTCGGCAAATTTGGCGGAGTATCAAGGGAAGAGCATAGTATACGGCAATTTTGATAAAAAGAAATGGGAATGGGAAACCGATACTGTGGTAGATGTTCAAATTGACAGTATTAAAATATTCTTTAATGATGGTTCCATAATTGAAGAAGCGGTTTCTATGGATAAGGGATATATAGTTGTTGCAGATACCACGGCAGGGATAAAGAATATTGAGCTATACAACAAAAAGGGAGAGCTTCAAAGCAATTTAAATGACACTATTTTAAATCAACAGGATTTTATAAAAGTGGGGAGCGATACTGCATTCCATAAAGATGATGAAAGTGACGCAAATACCCAGTTTGACAAAAGCAAGGCGGAGAGTTATCAGCTTGCAACTGTTGTAATTCAGGACTGTCTTGCAAAGGCAGGGCCCGGTGAAAACTACAAGAGCATGGGCGAACTGGAGTATGGTGATATTGTCAGGATAACCGGCAAATATGAGAATTGGGTTCTTTGCTCTGCTGACAGGATACCGGGGGAATTTTGGATTGAAAATAGCAATTTAATCGATGAAAAAAAGCACACAGAAAGCAATTTTGGAATCATTACGGCAGATAGTGTAAAAGTCGGCTCGGCAGTGGAAGACAAAGGAAACTTGGTGAGAATATTAATAATAGATGAGGACAGGACATGGGTTGTTGCTTTAGGTACCGATACGGACGTGCCTGAGGTTGGATGGATTAAAAACAGGGATTATATTCTTGCTAAAGATGTTAAAGAGGGAATTTATTTTAGAGAGGCTTTTTTGAAGAAGGGAACGGTAATCTATGATAACTATTCTTCTTATGCAAATGCTTCTCGAACAACAGACACAGAACTTTTGGTCAAGATTGAAAAAGAGATAAACGGATGGGTTTTGATTCTTGGCGATTATACTTATGACAGAGTAGTCGGCTGGGTGAAAAAAGAAGACATCTTTATTCCAATGCCTTATGTAATGACGGATGAAGAACAGAAAGCTTTTCAAGTAGTGCAAGAGTATTTTGCAGCTTTTGAGATAGCTGATTATGATACAATGCGCATCCTAAGTACGGAAAACCATAATAATAATTTTGTTCACGACGGCGATGTGTGGGGAATGAAATGGGCTAAAGCAAAGAAAATAGAATTGGTAGAAGATGCGCGTTTTTTACGTATTGAAAACTCCGATTCGGTTTTAGTATTTATTGTATCGGTTGATATGGAGACTGTAGAAACATCTGCTCAATATCCGTCAACGCAAACTACTTTTTACGTTGTGGTTGTTAAAGGTGATGACGGAAAGTGGCGTGTTGACAGATACGGAACCGGATAAAAGCGGTATTATGACGAATGTGTATTTTGCAAGGCATGCGGAACCGATGATGGTTTTGAAAAAATGAGAATGATAATGCCTGGATTGTAAAAATGCAGCTTAGGAAAAATACTTGTCGAAATATTGCAAAAATAGATATTTTATCCTTGTTTTATTAAAAAACCGATATATGTTGATTTTACCCCCATAAACGAATATAATTAATTTATAAATGTTATTATTTTAAAAAATATATGTCGGTTTTGGGACATCCTGTCGAATAAAGCAGCGCTTGGTGCGTATTCAATAGTTTATGGGGGAGTTTAATGGAAAAGTTTTATATTTATATTGTTCTTACAAGGACAAATACAATGATATCCAGGCTCATTCAATTTTTCAAAAGAGATGAATTTACCCACGCTGCTATTTCTATGGATAGAGATCTTGCAAACATGTATAGCTTCGGAAGGAAATATGTGTTCAATCCCTTCATTGGTGTATTTAAGCATGAGAATTTAAACAAAGGTACGTATAAGTACTGTAAAGTGTTGCCCGGTGCAGTAATTGAGCTCGAGGTTACAAAACAGCAGTACAAAAGGGCAAAAACCTTGCTGGAGTATTTTATTTCCAATGCCAGCCGGTATAAGTATAATTATATGGGGCTTATAAATAGTTTAATAAACAGGGAATCATGCCACGATTCAAGATTTGTTTGCTCTGAATTTGTATACTATATCTTGAATGAAAGCGGCATTGCAGACTTTAAAATATCAAGAAATCTTGTCAGGCCTCAAAATCTCCTCAAATTAGAGGGACGAATAATATATATAGGCGATCTAAAAAATTCAAAATTGTTAAAGAAATGCTTAAGAAATCGGAGAATATATGCCAATCAAAAATTATCCGCTGCATTGTAATATGATTTTAAAATATTAATATTGCAAATGTGTCCAATGTTTGACATTATGTCTATATTTTGCTTTGTTATTTTTTTAACGAAAAAATTAAATTTCTTTTCGAAAAAGTGGTATTATATTAATAGCAGTTATAATTCAATATATAAAATACAGTTTAGAGGTGTTTAATATGCAGAAAAGAAATTTGTTTTCCTTAGAAGGTAGGGTTGCAGTAGTAACGGGAGCTTCATCGGGACTTGGTGTTCAAATGGCTAAAGCTTTAGCATCTCAGGGCGCTGACATTGTTATTTTGGCAAGACGAAAAGAAAAACTTGAGAAGGTGGCAGAAGAAATTCGGGCGTTGGGAGTAAAGTGCCTCCCCATAGAATGTGATGTTACAAATATCGATATGATTCGAAGAGCAGCCGAACTTAGTGAGAAAGAGTTTGGAAAGGTTGACATTTTGATAAACAATGCGGGTGGCGGCGGTATAGCCGCAGCAGAAGAAACTACCGATGAAATGTGGAACAACACAATTAGTGTGGACCTCAATGGCGTCTTCATGGTTGCGCGGGAATTTGGTAAAATCATGATAAAGAATAACTATGGAAGGATTATTAACATTTCTTCCATATACGGCATGGTTGGAAACATGGCTCATCCAAGTACCGCTTATCACGCAGCCAAAGGCGGTGTGGTAAATATGACAAGGGCATTGGCTGCGGAATGGGCCAAATACGGTATTACGGTGAATGCGATATGTCCCGGTTACTTTGTTACGGAGCTTACCGAGGATACTCTGAACACCGAATACTTTACCAATTACATGAAGGCAACTGTGCCGGTAGGACGTTACGGAAAAGAAGGAGAGCTGGATTCAACTGCTGTTTATCTTGCATCTGATGCTTCTTCATATGTTACAGGAGCCATTATACCTGTAGATGGCGGATACACATGCGTATAAGCTTGAATCTCAATTATTTTTATTAATCTGCAAATAAACAAACTCCTCCTTGGCTTTGCTATTTACAATTCCAGCCAGGGGGGAGTTGTTTATTTTATCATACAGATGTACTTAAGCCGGTTATTCTAAAGAATCAATAACGTTTAGCAAATCATCAATTCAAAAACTAATAAATTGAGTAAACGGCAATACCGTTATTGTTGTACTTTGTCACAAAATTTTGATTGAGGAATTCCTCGTTTACCGTGTATTCTTGGCTTTGCCTTAGCTCGGGACTGACCACAATGTAGTCGATGCCTTCCTGCTCTATTATATTTTTTATTTTTTCAAAGCTCTCTTCGCCTCTTAATATGATGTTTAGATTATTGAACCGTTCGTTGAGCTTGTAAGCCGAATCGGCTGCATTATGTACATACATTTTTCCGCCTGCCATAAGTATGTTGGATACTGCATTATCATAATATTGTATGGTTGGGAGGGTGAGGAAAACGGAGCCCGGTTCGGTGTTCTCAATAATCCACTGTGTAAATTCCGATTTGTCTGCCACATTGACTTTGGGTAGATTTTTGACAGACATTAAGTCCAGTACTCCCGCGACCATAAGGCTGACACAAAGGATAACGGATATGAATTTTAGTATTAAGTTTTTTTGTTGGAAAAGCTCCACTAAATAGTAGGCAGCCAGACAATTTATAAATATGAGCGCAGAAATCATGAGTTTGCTGTTGTCGTACAATATTACGCCAAGCTGCAGTAAATTGGCCAGTATGAACGGTACTGAGAGAATAAAAAACAGTATTCTTTTTCTGTTGGGTATAATAATAAATGCTATGACAACAATAATTAATTTTAAACCGAATACTTTAAAATAATAGTCTGTCAATTTAAATATGTCAAAGTGTCCAACCTCGTAACCTATATGAAGTTTGGGATATTCATTCAGGCTCGATGCGCCGGACTTAAATCTGAGAAGCTGCGGCAGTGAGACAAGACCTGCAATGGCAGTGGTGACAAACATTGGCTGAAAGATTTCTTTTTTTCTTATATTTACAATAGTATATAGTCCCAAAAATGAGAGCAGGGCTGTGTTTACAACGGAATTCCAGTAAGGTACGATACCTACTGTAACACCGATTAAACAGCTTGACAAAAGCCATGAATAATTGCTGCGTTGATTCGATACAGTGCTTTTAACTTCCGGCGGTTCCGAATTTTTCATATCTTTTTCATAAACCGAAATCACATATGTAACAACAAAGACAAGGAGTGCCAAAGAAAAGGCAAAGTGTCTCTGATTTACAAAAACGTTCAGATTAAAAAGACCCCAGCCTTCAAACACAGTCATGGACAGCCATCCGGTTTTTTCGTATATTTTCTTAAACATATCCCAGCCCAAATTATCGACAACCCATTTTAATCCGCTTAATGAACTGTGGAACAATAAAAAGAGTGCACCGAGTATTCCTACGGCATCATTTTTAAATACTGTTCTTCCGAACTGAAATATCATTAACAGCAAAAAGGAAAGGCTTAAAGAACACATAAGGTTTAAAGCATGAACCGAATGTAAACCTGTCTGGGATATTTTACCCACATAGTAATCAAATAAAAAATGATATTTTACCGGGGTGTTGGCATAAAAAATATGCTCGACAGGAATGTTTTGACCAAGGCTTATGGAACGGACAAATCCGTTGTGAAGAGTCAAATCGCTCCATGCGCCTCCGGACATGGTTATGCTTCCGTTCGACAGGCTGAAGGTGTTGTAATTAAACCAAATTGAAAACAAAGCAAAAGCGATAAAGCAAATTACCGCAACTTTGTCATAACAGAATCTTTTTATTGTGTCAACAAACTCTTTATCTATTTCGGTTTCTGTCTTGTACGCATATGCGATAAAGGCAGCAGATATTACAAGATATACTATATTGCTGATATAATAGTTGTTCAGAGTTTTTGCAAATAATATATCCAGCCAGTATAGCAGTGTGCCGGAGAAAAGAGAACCGACAAGAAAGGAACCGGAGAGCATCATAATCGGGGATTTTATTTCAGTAAACTTTTTCAACAGACAAAATCCCGTCAAGAATGATGCTAATAACAGAAAAATAAACATATTGTCTCACTTCCCAACATATAAGATTTTGGATACAAATACGTAAACATTTTATCATAATAAGCAAAAAAATAATAGATTTTGGTCGAATTATATTAATTCAGATTAATATTTCACTATGAAAATCTTTTTCTAACAATATTAACATTTCACTATAAACATTTTGCTTTCTAAAGATACAGGCACTTCATAAGAAAGCAATCCAAAAATCCATTAACATAATCATCTGTTCAAGAATATTATGTTACAAAGAATATATTTGGGGTGAGATTTTTATGTTTGAAGGGGCAAGATACTCATTGGCCTTTTTGGATTTAAACGGATTATATATTGCAGGAATAATAGTTGTATTGGTTGTAATCGCATTAATAATTACACTGGCTATTAGGAAAAAACTTTTATCAAGACTTATTTCCGAAATCGATAAACATATTAAGGCGTTGCTCTTTCTAATAGGAATAGGCAAAAAAAACGCAGATAAGGAAGAGCTGGATGAATCCTTTGCTATTGCCGGTTATGCCTATGATGAAAAGCAGGACATTTTTTATTCTACAAAAGACGCATGGCAAAGAAAGTTTGGATATTGCCGCTTATATGACGAGTCAGCGGCGCCTTTGGGAATGATAATAGATTGTGAGCCGATTTATTTTGAATATAACGGCAGGAGATGGTTAATTGAGTTTTGGAAGGGGCAATACGATTTGCCTACCGGTGCCGAGGTGGGAATATATGTAACAGACAAACCGGATATAAATATTCCGGGTTTGTTTAAGGGACCTTTCTTTAATTGTGTAAGCGATGAGGAGTGCTTATGGATGTCGTTTACTTTAAAAAAGAATGGAAAAGTACTTTTTGAGCGCGGAGACAGGCATTGGTGGTTGACGGGCTTCAGACTCGGCGAATTCTCCCAACCCTGGGAATTGACATTGGAGATTACCATAACATTAAAAGATGAGATGATGTGCTCGGCATTTATTGAAGGATTGAAAAGAGCGGGATATACCGACAGGGAAATAAAAAGATACGGAAACTCCGTCAGAGTGATATTTAGCAAGCCTCATACTCCCCAACCCCTTACAAGGACAGAGATAACCGATGCAATTGTTCAAAGGAAAAACAAACTTTTGTGCGACCTTTATAATGAGGTCACAAAAGGATGCTCTACTCTCGAAGAAAAGATGGTTGCAATTCAAGAAAATGCACCGGAGTTGTATGAACATATTCTTGGATTGGGAAAACCTCTGGAATTATATGGCTCTTATAAGAAACTTGAAAGACACATAAAAGAATAAATATTTGGGATAGGGTGTGCGGTATTTGTGGGGTGTTTGACATGTATGAATTTAAGAGATTATCCGAAGTTTTTCAATCTGCTGAAGAGATTCCTTTTGATGATTTCTCCAAAATTATTATAATGAGCGATTGTCACAGGGGTGACGGAAGCTGGGCAGACAATTTCAGCAAAAACAAAAACATTTACTATGCGGCATTAACTTATTACTATCGCAACAATTACACTTATATAGAACTCGGGGATGGGGATGAGTTGTGGGAAAATGACAACATATGCGACATAATAAGTGAACACAAAGATGTATTTTCCCTATTGGTTAAATTTATTGACGATGGCAGGGCCCACTTTTTATACGGCAATCACGATATTGAAAAGAGGAAATATGCATCAAGGTCCGTAAAAAGAAGAGGTTACCTGTATCTGGATGAAAGCGACAAAAGGATTGTAAACGCATTTTTAAAAACGAAGGTGCACGAAGGTATAATTTTGCGCCATAGAGTAACAGGAGATAAAATATTTCTTGTGCACGGCCACCAGGCAGATTTTCCAAATGATGGGTTGTGGATGATAAGCAGGTTTTTGGTAAGATATTTTTGGAGGCCGCTTGAATTGATTGGAATTCGAGATCCCAACAGCGCCTCCAAAAATCACCGAAAAAAGGCTACTATTACAAACAAGATTGTTGACTGGGTAAAAGCAAACAATCAGATGATTATTGCAGGCCACACTCACAGAGCAGTATTTCCGGAGGTTGGCCGTCCGCCGTATTTCAATGACGGATGCTGTGTTCACCCTTATGGCATAACTGGAATAGAGATTGCATCCGGGAAGATAGCGCTTGTCAAATGGAGTGTAAAAACCAAAGAGGATGGCACATTGTACGTAGGCAGGGATGAAATGGAGAAACCGGTAAAATTAAAAGAATTTTTCAAATAGGTTTATAGAGTGTGGGGTGGCGATTATGGTTACATTTAAACTCAATGATGAATTTATGTTTGGAACCGCTACTGCTAGTACCCAAATTGAAGGCGGAGATACCGGCAATACATGGTACAAATGGTGTGAAGAAGGGCGTATTAAAGATGCAAGCAACTGTATTACCGCCTGTGACCACTGGAACAGGGTTGAGGAGGATACGGAGCTATTGAAGGACCTGGGAGTTCAAACTCACAGGATGAGCCTTGAGTGGAGCAGGATAGAGCCTTCCCGGGGACAATTTTCCGATGAGGCGATAAAGCATTACAGAGATGAGATTAAGCTTTTATTAGACAACGACATAAAGCCCCTGGTTACGCTTCATCACTTTTCCGAACCTATCTGGTTTCATGAAATCGGAGGATGGAAGAAGCCGGGCAATGCGGATATTTTTATAGAGTACGTAAAATATGTAGTCGAAAATTTGGGTGACCTTGTAAGTGACTGGGTAACCTTTAACGAGCCCAATGTTTATGTTGATTTTGGTTATGTGATAGGTATTTTCCCGCCGGGGGAGAGAAGCCTGTCAGAAGGACTGAAGGTCACGGCAGAGCTTATAAAGACTCACGTAAAGCTCTATGATTTGATACATAAGATAAGAAGACAACGTGAGTTTAAAGGAAGGACAATGGTAGGAACGGCAATGCACCTTCGCATCTTTGACGGAATAAGCTCCACAGGCAAAATGATAGCTAAAGTTGTCGATTATCTCTTTAATGAAATGTTTATGGAAGGCATGACATTGGGACGACTGATGTTTCCCCTTTCCAAAAAGGGTGTAAACCATAAAAAAGGCAGGTATGCGGACTTTTTGGGTATTAATTATTATACAAGAAATATTGTTGAGTTTGTATTTGACCCGTCCCTTTATTTTCATGAGCTTGTAAACGACAAGGATTTGACAAAGTCTGACCTTGGATGGGATATATATCCTGAGGGAATATACAAGCTATGCAAGAAGTACTACAATAGATATAGGTTGCCCATTTATATAACCGAGAACGGAATAAGCGATAAAAATGACAGCAAGCGGCCGGACTTTATTGCAAATCATTTATCTTATATTTCGAAAGCTGTAAAGGAAGGTATTCCTATAGAACGGTACTATTACTGGACACTTATGGATAACTTCGAGTGGCTGGAGGGTGAGTCAACGGATTTTGGCCTTTACGACTGCAATTTCCGCACCCAAGAGAGGACACCCAGGAAAAGTGCCCGCCTTTATGCACAAATATGCAGAAGAAAAGAATTGACCAAGGAGATGATTGAGGATTTTAAAAAGTATAATGGGACCACTATAAAACCAATCCGGTGACATATACGGTCAGTATTGCCCCTAATGCTACTATAAAGAGGCTTTTTTCCCTGTAAGCCAGAATTAAAGCGACAGCAGTGCCGCAAACAGCAGTAATGTAATTATTGGTGGAATTAATAATGTCCGGGAAGGTAAGTGCTCCCAAAACCGCATATGGGACGTATTGCAAAAAGGACTTTATAAAAGTCGACTTGATTTCCTTCCTAAATACGGCGATGGGCAGTACCCTGGGCAAATATGTAACAAGTGCCATTAATAAAACGGCGATAAAGGCATACATCACAACTCCTCCTTGACAGTAGTATTTTCTTCTTTAAAAGGCCAAACAGCAGCTCCAATTCCGGCACCCAGAATCGTGGAAATAATAATGCCAAAACCGCTTGAGATAAAGCTAAAGAAAGGGATATATTTTAAAGCCAGATTTATTGCAACTGAAATTAGTACAATCATCAAAACCGGCCTGGATTTTTTTGATGGAGGTACAATAATTGCAATAAACATACCATACAAGGCAATTCCCATTGCATTGCCGAGGGATTCGGGCAATGCGGAGCTGGTGAAGGCTCCAAGAGCCGTTCCAAAACTCCAGCCGAAAATGGGTCCTGCAATAAGCCCCAGCATATAGGAGTAGGACAGCTTTTCCTTTTCCATTGAAGCTACTGAAAAGGTCTCGTCGGTTATTCCGAAGCCGAAAATAAGACGCTGCCAAAGAGTAATTTTTGGGTCGATTTTTTGGGACAGAGAAAGAGACATCAGCATATACCTTATATTTATAACAAAGGTGGTAAGGGCAATTTCAATGTAACTTGCACCTTGGATAATCAAATTTGTACCGGCAAACTGTCCTGCACTGGTCAAGTTGGACAGGGAAATAAAGACTGCCATAAGAGGCGGAAGCCCGCCGCCAACAGCCATAAGACCAAAGGTAAAAGCCACCGGTATATATCCCAGCAGAATCGGTGTGCCTTTTTTAAATCCGTAGACAAAATCATTTATCTTTGTTTGACCTCTGTTCATAAATACAAACTCCCCAATTATGACCTTTTTAAATTATTTTTAATATGATATTTTATCAAACATTAGAACATTATAATATTAATTCGAAAAATTATCCATAGCATTTTTTCATAAAAACCGGATTGAGTTTGAAATATAGGGTTATTCCATCTTGATTCTTCGATATACTTATATTAAGAACTTATAGATTTTGGGCCAAAACATAATTAAGGCCATTAATTGTGTTATCTTAAAATAGAAGAATAAAAAAGCCTCCCTCAAAAAGGAAGGCTTTTATTGACTTACAACATCTATTGATTACAAATCCATTCCGGCATTTTAGAAGATAGAATACAGAAGGAACAATGTTGAAAGCAGTGAAGAAACCAGAGACACAACTGTAATCTGTGTATTGATGGAAGGACCCGCAGTATCTTTGAATGGGTCTCCCACGGTATCTCCTACAACAGCTGCTTTGTGTGCCGTTGAACCTTTTCCGCCGCAATTTCCTGCCTCAACATACTTCTTGGAATTATCCCAAAGACCGCCGGCGTTGGACATCAGAAGAGCAAGCAAAAGTCCAGATGCAATATTTCCAGTCAAAAATCCTCCTATTGCCGATGCACCGCCGATAAAACCTACAAGTATTGTTGAAAGTATAGCAATTACTCCGGCAGGTATCAATTCTTTAAGAGACCCTGTGGTAGCGATATCTATACATTTATCATAATCCGGTTTTGCATTTTCTTTTCCTTCTTTAAGTCCGGGGATGGAATCCCATTGGCGGTGAATTTCGGCAACCATTCTCTGAGCGTTTTTATCCACACCCAGCATCAGCATTGCGGAGAATACTGCGGGAATTGCCACACCCACTATGAGTCCGAAGAATACGGTGGGGTTCATTATATCAAAGTTTTCGATTCCTTTAAGGCCAAGCTCGGCTGCAGCAGTGTTTACTTCACTCATGAAAGCACCGAGAAGAGATATAACCGTAAGTCCTGCAGCGCTTATGGAGAATCCCTTTGTTACGGCCTTTACAGTGTTACCGGCTGAATCCAGTTCGTCGGCAATGGCAATTACCTTTTCACCAAAGCCTCCCATTTCAGCCAGACCGCGGGCATTATCAACAATTGGGCCGTAGGCGTCATTAGAGATAATCATTCCGACGATAGAGAGCATACCAAGGGCCGACATTGAAATACCGAACATTCCGTAGCCGCTTCCTAAGGGCTCGCAAATATAATAAGATATTAAAGCAGTTATTGCTATACCGATAAGAGAAGGAAGGGTACTTAGCAATCCGTAGGAAAAACCTGAAAGTATTGTAAAAGCAGGTCCTGACTTTGAAGCGTTTGCAACGGCTTGAACCGGAGGCTTTGCGTCGTTTGTGAAATAGTCGGAGGTAATACCTATGATGGTTCCGACAATAAGACCTACAGCAGTTGCACCCCATATACGCCATTCAAAGCCAAAGATATAGGTTGACAGAGCAGTAAGTACGGCAAATATGGCCGTGGTCACATAAGTAGAGCTGTTGAGGGCTTTTCCGGGGTCGCCGTTTTTGCCGATACGAGCCGTGGCTACTCCAATGACGGAAGACAAGAGTCCTATCGCAGCATAGGCAAAAACCATGGCTACGTTTTTGCTGTCATATCCTCCGAGAGCTGTGGCCATAACCAACGCAGCGGCCATTGATGCAACGTTGGAGTCGAAGAGGTCTGCACCCATTCCGGCAACATCACCCACGTTGTCACCGACATTGTCGGCTATAACCGCCGGATTTCTCGGGTCATCCTCTTCAAGACCGAGCTCTACTTTACCTACCAGGTCTGCACTGATGTCCGCAGTTTTTGTAAATATACCGCCTCCCGCTTTTGCAAAGAGGGCCAATGAACTTGCGCCGAAACTAAAACCGAGAACTGCGCTGGCGTCTCCGACGAGCAATAGAACAAGGGTAACTCCCAAAAGGCTGGTACCGACAACGGCCATACCCATTACCGCACCTCCGCGAAATCCCGTCATGAAGGCCGGTTTAACACCTTTTTGGGCGGCTTCGGCAGATTTAATATTTGCAATGGTAGCAATCTGAATACCTATTTTTCCGGCCAGTGCTGAAAGAACTGTACCGAAAATATATGCTACAGTCATCCAGATATTACTTGTAAAGCCATGACCCGACCAGATTGGTTTTGGAAGAAAAATTAGAATCAAAACAGCTACTATTGCGGTAAAACGGGCAAGAACAAGATATTCACGCCTTAAAAAAGTATTGGCACCTTGTCGAATATATTCTCCGATTTCAGCAATGCGGGCATTGGATGATGGCTGAGACTTTACCCATGAATACAACCATGCTGCAACACCAAGAGATAGAAGAGATATTATAATTGCAGCAATCTGAACCGTTTGAGTAGTAATTTGAATCATTTAGAGACCTCCTTGGTGAACTTAAATTCTTTCTGCTTTTTGAAAAACAGAAAGTAAATTAACATAAATCTTATTTCGGCTTCTCATTTGATAATCATAAGATGAAA
>Ga0209720_1001133_pt1 | contig 23657 bp, 18 predicted proteins | sample AD_JPNMR3_MetaG_FD_184426 | JGI IMG/M metagenome (GOLD analysis project Ga0209720, IMG submission 184426) | Active sludge microbial communities of municipal wastewater-treating anaerobic digesters from Japan - AD_JPNMR3_MetaG (SPAdes) (version 2) | ecosystem: Engineered > Bioreactor > Anaerobic...
TATGCAAAGAACGCCTTATCCGTGCTGCAAAGAAAATAAAAGAAGAAACCATTGATAAAAAAATTACCGAAAAAGAAAAAGAACTGCAACAATTACAGAGTGAATTAAACTTAGAAGAGAGAGATGAAAAAATAAACACACTGAAACAAGAGATTGAAAACTTAAAAAATCAAGATCTGGGATTCAAGGTTTTTGGAACCATGCCCATATGGGAAGACTATGATTTTGAAGCCGAAACTTTTGACAGCTCCCAAACACTCTTTGACACAGGCAAACTTACCGAAGATGACATTAAAGCACTACTCATCACCTGGAAAACCTACGATGGCATGCCCTTAACAGAGGATTTAGAACACATTGATTTAAATGGCTACACTGCATATTATGGCAATGGCAAACTCTACCTTATGCACAAAGGATTTACCACCGATACCCTCAAAACCCTATTAGAAAAGATCGACAGCGACAGACACTTCGAGCCCAAAACCATCATTGCCTTTGGTTATCATTTTGAAAGTTCGCGCCTCAGGGAACTTAGCGAGAATGTCAAAAACTACTCCAACAAAAAGCATATTGATATAGAGTTTATAATAAGGTATTGATATGGAGTCAACTCGTGTAGAATATATATTTACAGAGAATTTCACCAAGACCATTTTTTATGCTGACGAAGAAGTGCTCGAATACCTTAAACATGAAGAAAGTGCCGCTCAGGTTACCCCGCAAGATACCCAGCAAGTTACCCAGCAAGTTACCCAGCAAGTTCTTGCATTAGTAAAAATATTAAATGGAGAATTATCGAGAAATGAATTACAAAACATACTTCATTTGTCTGACAGAGAGCACTTTAGAAAAGAATATCTTGAAAAGTCAATTGAATTTGGACTGGTAGAACCTACCATTCCCGATAAGCCAACCAGTAAAAATCAAAAATACCGCCTTACTGAGAAAGGCAAAAAGTTACAAAAACATCTAAAGGAGCAGAACTGATATGATAAAGGGTTTCCATTTTGAAAAAGATTTACCGCATCAAAAACAGGCTGTCGAAAGCACCATCGCCGTTTTTGAAAATTTACCAATCCATCAGCCATCAGATATAGATAAAAATTACATAAATCCTTCTATTATCTGGGAAAATGATATTCAATACAAAAAAAATATTGAAAACATTCAATACAACAACGCTATTAAGGGAAATTTTAAGAAGAGCAATATTATTGATATCATGATGGAAACAGGGACGGGTAAAACATACACATACACCAAAACCATCTTTGAACTTAATAAGCATTATGGTATTTTCAAGTTTGTCATAGTGGTGCCCACACTCTCTATCAAAGCCGGAACCATTGACTTTTTAAAATCAGAGAGCTGCCGGGAGCACTTTAAGGAGCAATACGGGAAAATTCTTCATTTGCATATAGTCGAAAGTCAGAAAAATAGCAAAAGTAAAAAATCGTACCTCCCGCCAGCAGTGAGCAGTTTTGCCACTGCCGGTAACTTTGAAAAAAACAGTATTCAGGTAATGATTATTAATGCCGGTATGATAAACTCCGAAACTATGCAAAAGAGTTTTGATAAAAGTATATTTGAAAAATACAATGTTCCCTTTGATGCTATTGCGGCAATCAGGCCCTTTGTGATTATTGACGAACCCCACAGATTCGGAAGAGATAATACAACCTGGAAAAATATTCAAAAAATGAAACCCCAGTTTATACTGCGATATGGGGCAACCTTTCAGGAATACGAGAATCTCATATATACCCTTACCGCTGTTGATGCCTTTAATAGAAATCTTGTCAAGGGTGTTATTGGACATATTACCGAGTTTGAAAGCGGAAAAAATGCCATGGTTAAATTTATAGATTCGGATGGTACGGAAGCTACTTTTGAATTAATTGAAAACAACAAATCAAGAACAGTAAAAAAAGTATCTAAAAAAGAAAGTCTTAAAAAAGTTCACCCCGAAATGACCGATTTATTTATTGAAAATTTGAATAAAAGCACGGTTGTTTTGTCCAATGGCTTAGAGCTCAAAAAGGGCGATAAAATGAATCCCTACTCTTATGCAGAAAAGTTGCAGGAAATAATGATTCAAAGGGCAATTAAACACCATTTTGAAATTGAAAAACAGCTCTTAAAAAGAGAGGTAAAAATAAAACCCCTGACCCTTTTCTTTATAGACAACATATATGAATATCGAAACAAAGATGGTTATCTCCGCAAAACAGTTGAACAGTTTGTAAAATTTGAAGTAGAGGAATTATTAAAAACAGAAACTGACTCTTTTTATAGATCTTATCTTGAAAAAACATTGCAAGACGTTTCGGCAACACATGCAGGATATTTCTCAAAAGATAATACAGAAAAGGATGAAGTAATTGAAAAAGAGATAAACGAAATACTGCACGATAAACAGGCCATGCTTGACTTAGATAACCCACGACGATTTATCTTTTCAAAATGGACTCTCCGTGAGGGATGGGACAATCCCAATGTTTTTCAAATCTGTAAACTGAGAAGTAGTGGGAGCGAAATCTCAAAGTTACAGGAAGTGGGGAGGGGTCTTCGTTTACCAGTAAATGAATATGGCAATCGTGTAAAAGACGAGCAATTTTATCTCAACTATTTTGTAGACTTTACCGAAAGCGACTTTGTCGACAAATTGGTCAATGAAATCAATGAAAAATCAGGGGCAATTTCTATTGAACAGGTTCCAGAAAAATTATCTGAACAAATGATTAAAAAGATTTGTGAGGTATATAAAACCACTGAGGATGAACTTTTACAGGTACTGGATGAAAACAATGTCATTACCAGAACCAATTCATTTAAAACAGGCGGATTTGATTATATTAAGCAACACTATCCACTTATATTTGAAGGTGTTAATTCTAATAAAGTTCGTAAAGCCAGTGACCCCAAAAAGACGGTTGTAATTAGAACCGAGAAATACCAGGAGCTGAAAGAGCTCTGGGAAAAACTCAATGAAAAGGTCATTTTAGAATACAAGTTTGATAATGAAGCAAGTTTTAAAAACTTATTCACCGAGTTTTTAAAAGCACAGGAAAAAAATTTTATCCACGAAGGTATAAACGAAAGAATTGCAAAAGTTGAAATAGAAGAAGACAAAGCCTTTGTCAAAGAGCCCGAATCGATTTACAACCGGAATGCTGAAAGTATTTCAACTATGAAGTACAGCGACTTTTTAAAAGAGCTTTCAAAAATCACTAACATAAATATAGCAACATTACATCAGTCCATTATTGACGCAGGGATAGATATAAACAAATATCTCAACCAGAAAACACTCAGAATAATTAAACAGAACTTTGACTTTTTCTTAATGACACAAGCTTTTGATAAATATACCATAGAGTATAAAAAGATTTCAAATAGCATTCACCCCACCAAAATTACCAATGAAAATGGGGATGTTTTAGCTGAAATTTCGGCTTCTGACATAGGTATTTTGTTCTCAGACGAAAATATTGCAGGCAACTATCTCTTTGAACAATTGTATTATGATTCAGAACTGGAAAGAACAAATATAAAAACAGAAATTGAAGAGATAATTGTTTTTACAAAAATTCCAAAGAACTCCATAAAAATCCCCGTTGCAGGTGGTAGAACCTATTCGCCTGATTTTGCCTATGTTTTGAAGTTTGGTAATGGCGAACAAAAATTATACTTCATCGTCGAAACAAAAGATGTTGGCAGCACGAACGAACTCCGTGAGGAAGAAAAATTTAAAATCAAACATGCTGAAAAATTCTTTGATGGCAAAGTAAAAATTGAGTTCAAGACACAATTCAGCAACACCAAAATAGTTGACTTAATAAAAGAACTTTCAGTTGATGAATAAAGCAAAAACAATAAGCCCACGCACAGGTGTAAGCACATTTGCAAGCCCCACAAGCCCACGCACATGGCAAAGCTTGCAAAAGAGCTTCCACCTTTCCCACGCAGAAAAAATTGAATTAAAAAAAATTTCCTTCCCTTCTGAAAATAAAAAATACGCAATCGCACGACCCAACACGACAAAGACAACAACAGCTAAACACAACAGGGACAGCGGTTTGCAGACACGAAAGACAGAACACCAGCAGCCAACAGCAGTTTGGCGTAATGGCGGGGGACGTGGTAAATTGAACAGTAGTTTTTCAAATCAACATTTGTGCTTGGTTGACAGTTCGGTGCTTCTAAATCCGCCACTACGCCAAGCCGCAAACCGTTGTAAAATATAAATTAAAAAAAATAAAATTCAAAGGCTAGTTTAAATACTAGCCTTTTTTATTTTATATGAGAAATATTTGTTTAATAATATTAGTATATTTGTTTATAAATTTATTTATTATAATAAACCGTATTGAGGTATATATATTCAATAAGTTAAATTCTCGCAAAAAATAATCATTGGTATTATTTTTGTCGTTAAATAAATTAAATATATTATTTGTAGTGAGAGAAATATGTTTAATAAGTTAAAAATATCGAAAAAAATAATTATTGGTGTTATAGTATCATTTATACTTATTTATTTTATTGGTGCAATTGTTATTTATAAAAATTATGAAGATAATATACTGAAGCTTGCTAATGAAAATTTTCTTTTGCTTTCAAAAGATTATAGTAAAGCAATAACAAATGAGTTAAATAAAGCTTTAAATATTACTAATAGCTTGTCAAATATTATTTCTTTATATGATTTAAATCAGCAGCAAAGCAGAACTGGTATTATAAAAATTATTGAAAAAATATTTGATGAAAATAAAAATTATAATGCTGTTTGGATTGTTGCAGAGCCTCAAAATAATGATAATTAATTTATTGAAAAATATGGTGGCAATGATAAAGGACGTTTTACTCCATTTTATTATAGAGAGAATGCTAATACTAATGAAAAAAAATATAATTTTACACCTGAAGAAGAATGTGTAACCTGTGATTTTTATTTAATACCAAAATCAACAAGAAAGAATACATTATTAGAGCCATATAAAGACTCTTATAATGATATAGATTCATTACTGATGACTTCTGTAGTATCACCTATCTTTGTACAAAATACATTTCAAGGTGTAGTTGGAATAGATTTAACCTTAGATTATATAAAAAATACACTTTCAAATGTTAGACCATACGAAGAAGGTTTTGTATTTGTAACAACACAACAAGGTAATATAATAGGCCATTACGAAGATAAAAATAACCTAATAAATATCGACACATATTTAAGCACATTGGATAATGATGAATATGTAATTAATAAATATCCATTTACCATAACTGGAAATGAGGAGTGGAATTTTTATGTAGTAGTACCTAAGGCAAAAGTATATGAACCGGTTTATAAAGTGAGAAATTTATTAGTTATTATATCGATAATAATTATAATTTCAATGAGTTTTGGTGTTTATTATGTGGTAAATCGTACTGTTACAAAACCATTAAGAAAGCTGCAGGAATTATCACATAATATTGCAAAAGGAATATTTACAGATTATAAATCTAATAGAGAAGATGAAGTTGGAGATCTAGAAAAGAGTTTTATTGTAGTAAAAGATACACTAGCAAATGTGTTAAATGATATAGCAATATATGAGAAAATACAAAAGGAAGGCGATTGGGATTATGAAATATCTGAGAGTAAATACAGTAACGAATATAGAAATTTAGTGAAAAGAATTAATGATATATCACGCTTACATGTTGATAATGTAAAGACAATACTTTCAATATTAGAAGAGATTACAAATGGAAAATTGAATACAAACATAAAAGAATTTCCTGGAAAACAAATTATTATTACTAATACTTTTAATCTGTTAGTTAATACTTTACATGATTTGATATTAGAACTCAATATAATTGCTGAAAAAGCACTTGATCATGATTTAACAAACAGAATAGATAGTACTAAATATAAAGGTGATTTTAAAATATTAGCAGAAAATATAAATAAATTGATGCAAATACTGATAGCACCATTTGAAGAGATAAAAAGTGCTATTATTACACTTTCAGCAGCTGCAAATGAATTTACAGCTACAGTTGAGGAAATGTTAACAGGTGTAAGTGAAATAACTAAAGAAATTGATGAAATATCAAGTTCAACTCAGAACATATCGAATGATATGAATGTTATTGCAGATAATACTAAAGTAACCTCAAATAAAACAGCGGGAATCGAAGAATATATAGTAAAAAGTACTGAGATGATGAACGAGAACTTGAAATATTTAAGTAAACATGTAGATTCGACAAATAATATTTCAAGTACATTAAATGATTTATCAAAGGAAGCAGAATTGATATCCACAATAACCAATACAATAGATGAAATAGCAGATCAAACAAACTTGCTTGCATTAAATGCAGCAATCGAGGCAGCTCGTGCTGGAGAACAAGGACGAGGTTTTGCAGTTGTTGCCGATGAAGTAAGAAAATTAGCCGAAAGAACAGGAAAAGCTACAAAAGAGATAGCTGTTATGGTTAAAAATATACAAAACAATACATTTAAAACTGTAGACGAGATGAAAGAAAGTGTAAATCAGGCTAATGAAAATTATACAATTAGTAATATATTTACACAGAGTCTCAATGAGATAAAAGAAAATGTATTGGAGATAGGAGTTAATATAAAGAAAATTGATAAGTATATAAGCGATCATAAATCTGCAACAATGGAAATATCTGAAAGAATAGGTGTTATGGATGTAAATTTAAAAGAAACATTACAAGCTATAAACTATGTTGCAACTGGTACAGAAGATATTTCCAAACTTGCAACTCAATTGCAACATTTAGTTGATTCGTATAAAATATAAATAAGTAAAAAAATTGAATAAAGAAATAGTAAGGTTAGAGTTAGTTAAGTTGTTTATTATTTAACATTAATAAAAAAAGCAAGTTGAAAAAATCAACTTGCTTTTTATTTATGGAATTAACTAAAATTATTTAGCAATTTTCATTAATAAATCAACAACTCTGTTTGAATAACCCCATTCGTTATCATACCATGATACAACTTTGAAGAATCTCTTTTCTCCTTTGAGGTTATTTTGTAATGTTGCTAAGGAGTCATAGATTGAAGATCTTTCGTCGTGTATGAAATCTGTAGATACTAATTCTTCATTTGTATATCCTAAGATACCTTTTAAGTATGTTTCAGAAGCTTTTTTCATTAAAGCGTCAATTTCTTCGATGGATGTTTCTTTTTCTGTTCTGAATACTAAGTCAACAACTGAAACTGTAGGAGTTGGAACTCTGAAAGACATACCAGTTAATTTACCTTTAACTTGTGGTAATACTTCACCAACAGCTTTAGCAGCACCTGTTGTAGAAGGGATAATATTTATAGCAGCTGCTCTACCGCCTCTCCAATCTTTTTTAGATGGACCATCTACAGTTTTTTGTGTAGCTGTGTATGAGTGAATTGTTGTCATCAAACCAGTTTCAATTCCGATACCTTCTTTTAATAATACATAAACGAGAGGAGCTAAACAGTTTGTTGTACAAGAAGCATTAGATATAATATCGTGTTTAGCTGGATCGTATTCGTTATCGTTTACACCCATAACAATTGTTTTAACATCACCTTTAGCAGGAGCAGAAATAATAACTTTTTTAGCACCAGCTGTTAAGTGACCTTTAGCTTTTTCAGAATCTGTGAAAAGACCAGTTGATTCGATAACGTATTCAACACCTAATTCTTTCCATGGTAATAAGTCAGGTGTTTTTGTAGCAGCAACGCATTTAATTTTATGACCGTTAACAACTAAAATATCATCTTCAGCTAATTCTGGGTTACTTTTTTCTGTTGAAATGGTGCCATTGAATTTACCTTGAACAGAATCATATTTTAATTGATATGCAAAATATTTAGCATCTGTGCTAACATCAACAACTGCAACAACATCAATTTCTTTGCCTAATAAACCTTTGTTTGCTAGAGCATTGAAAACTAATCTACCGATACGGCCGAAACCATTGATACCTACTTTAATTGCCATTTGAAAATCTCCTAATTTTGGTTAAATCATCAATGCAAAAATAATAAAAATATTATTTATAAACAAATAAAAATGAAAAAATTAATATTGTAAAATCAATCTAAGTGATAACTATATAACATTTTCATGTAATTTGCACGGTTATAAGCTATTGGATCTTTTAAAGATTTTTGGCTCATAGACCCTTGCATTTGTTTTATGGACTCGTATTCTTTTTCTACCATCCAATTTTCAATATCTTTTAGTATTTCGGCAATTCGTCCAGTGCCATTTTTTAGAAGTTCACTACACATCATAGCTACATTAGCGCCAACCATCATAGATTTAATAACATCTTCGTAAGTATGAATTCCTGATGTAATAGCTAATGAAGCATTTATTTTTCCGTATAAAATAGCAGTCCATCTCAAAGGTAATCTCATTTCCCAATTAGTGCTTAATACTAAATTAGGCTTTGCTTCTAGATTTTCAAGATCTATATCCGGTTGATAAAATCTATTAAACAATACAATGCCTTTTGCACCAGCATCGACAGCTTTTTTAGCGAAATTTGGTAAAGAAGTAAAGAAAGGAGATAATTTTATTGCTAGAGGTATTTTGATATTTAAAGATACTGTTTTAATAATATCTATATATTCATTTTCTATATCAAGTGATGTTTTATTAATATCCATTGGTAAATTGTATAAATTGAGTTCTAGTGCATCTGCGCCGGCTTCTTCTATAAGTTTTGAATATTTTAACCAACCGCCAGTTGTAAAACCATTCAAACTTGCAATGATAGGAATATCAACTGCAGCTTTTGCTTTTTTTATATGTTCTAAATATTCAACTGGGCCATGATTATATTCAAGGTTTGTAGGGAAATAAGAAATAGCTTCATAGAAAGATTCTCCACCATAATTTAAATAATGATCCAGAGCTGTTTCTTCTCTTAAAATTTGTTCTTCAAATAATGAATATAAAACAATTGCACTTGCTCCTGCATCTTCCATTGCTTTTATTGATGATATATCACCACTTAGTGGAGATGAGCTCGGAACAATGGGATTTTTTAAGTTTAATCCAAGGTAGTTTGTTGAAAGGTCCATATTAATTCTCCTATAAAGTTGATTTGTGTTTATCAATTAATGATTTAGTTTCATCGTCAATTAGATGATAAAAAAATGTTAAAAATTGAGAGTGATTGAAATCCTTCTTAAATCTAACAATAAAATCAGGGTCTAAAGTTTCTTTATTTTTGTAAATTATTTCTAAAAGTTTTTTGCCCGCGTTGAAGCTTATTTCTCCATAAATTCTTGAATTATTGGCTAATTTTAATAAATCAACATAAAATTTGGGGTCTGATGTATATATTTCTATTAGATATTTGCCAGCTAAATTTTTAACTTCTTTGATATTAGTTTTTAATACTTCTTCAATTTGCTCAGTTTTTTTTGAGTTTTTATAATTATTTAAGGATTTATCGTAAATTTGGTTTATAATATTAATACAATTTTTTTTAACTTCTTCATTAATAAATTGGGATATTTCAATTCTAACGAGTTTATCTAGTTGTAAATTGTTCTTAAGTTGTTCCAAAATATTATTTGCGGTCGTTGAAATTGATTTGAGTGCGTGTTCTTTGATAAAACCGGGTTTTTCCTGTTGATAAATTTGTAATATTTCTTCCCATTCGCCTTTTTTTGCTAATTGATTAATTTTTTCAAAAATTATATCACGTGGATCTTTTCTTGCACGTTCTTCTTGCATTCTTTGCTGAATAAGCTGCATTTTTTGTTCTCGTAGAATTTCATTAGTTTTATCAACATAAACCTGATTTGCTGCTCTCCTTAATTCTTCAATTTTTTTTCTTATGTCATCCATAAATCACACTCCAACATATATTTTTCTTATTAATGAAAATTTATTTCTTAAATAAAATATACAAATTTATAGTAGTATTTACAATTAAATTATTTTTATTATGAGAAAAGTTATTTGAGGTACTGATAGCAATTAAATAATTGTAAGTAGGTGGGGAGAATATATTCGGGTAAAGATGTTTAATTCTATCTTTTTTAATATTACAAAAACATAGTTGTATTAGTGAAGGTGTTAAATCTAATAATATTAAGATAAAGCCTAATTCTTTTGTTTTTTTTGACTCTTTAAAAATGAAATTAACAACAAGAAGAATTAAAGACCATGGAAATGTTATAATAAAAAGTATTATCCCCGCAATGTAAATAAGGAATTTTAACAATGTTAAAATTTTTCAGCAACAGCACCAATAATCGCTATTAGAATAATTATTAAAACGATAATAACTATAATGCCGATTTTTTACTCTGTTAAAATGATTTCAATATAATGTGTTTTGATTTATTAGAGTTTAATTTACAATTATGTAAAAAGTAAGATATTTTCATAATTATACTTAACCCGATGAAGTATAAACCAGAAGATGATATGATTTAGTGATAAAAAAGCGGGCGATTAAGCCCGCCTTTGATATTAGTTATTTTCGTATAATTTAGCAAAGTTTTGATATACTTTGTTTTTCAAGTTAACACTTTCCTGAGCATAATCAAGAAGTTCTTTTGCATGTTCAGGATCAGATTTTGTTAACATTTTGTAACGAGTTTCACGGTAGATGTATTGGTCTAATGGCACTTTAACTTGTTTAGTATCGAGTATGAATGGATTCTTTCCTTCTTTTAATAAATCGGGATTAAATCTCATTAGAGGCCAGTGACCAGAATCAACTGCTAATTTTTGTTGTTCCATTCCTTTAGCCATATCAATACCGTGAGCGATACAATGTGAATAAGCTATAATGATAGATGGTCCATCATATGCTTCAGCTTCAAGGAAAACTTTTAATGTGTGTAAGTCATTAGCTCCCATAGCTACTCTAGCTACATAAACATTTTGATAAGTCATAGCCATCATAGCAAGATCTTTTTTCATACTTGGTTTTCCGGAAGCAGCAAATTTAGCAATAGCACCAATTGGAGTAGATTTTGAAGCCTGACCACCAGTATTTGAATAAACTTCTGTATCAAGAACTAAAATATTTACATTTTTACCAGATGCAAGAACATGATCTAATCCACCGTAACCAATGTCGTAAGCCCAACCATCGCCACCGATAATCCAAACAGATTTTTTAACAAGATAGTCAGCTATTGGCATTAAATCTTTTGCCCATTGTTCATCTACATTTTTAATAATTTCTTTTAATTTGGCAACTCTTTCTCTTTGAGCCTGAATTTGTTCTTCTGTTTTTTGATCAGCGTTAAGAATAGCATCAACTAAATCGTTACCAATTGTGTTTCTATGATGATGTATAATTTCAGCTGCAAATTGTGCATTTTTGTCAATAGCTAATCTCATTCCTAAGCCAAACTCTGCATTATCTTCAAATAAAGAGTTGGACCATGCTGGACCTCTACCATCTTTATTGACACTCCATGGTGTTGTTGGTAAATTACCACCATAAATAGATGAACATCCTGTAGCATTAGCAACAACTAATCTATCACCGAATAATTGTGATACTAATTTAACATATGGAGTTTCGCCGCAACCTGCACAAGCACCTGAGTATTCAAATAATGGTTCTAATAATTGTGAACCTTTAATTGTTTCTACTTTTATCTTGCTTCTATCAACTTCTGGAATATTTAAGAAGAAATCGTAATTTTTAATTTCTCTTTCTTTGATATCAAGAACAGATTGCATATTGATAGCTTTACGGCTTACATCAGATTTATCTTTAGCAGGACAAACTTCAACACATAAACCGCAACCAGTACAATCTTCTGGAGCAACCTGAACAGTATAAAATGTACCTTCTGGGAACTCTTTTCCTTTATAAGCAACTGCTTTAAAACTATCAGGTGCAGTTTCTAACACAGATCTATCGTAAGCTTTAGTTCTAATTGCAGCGTGAGGACATACAAAAGCACATTTACCGCATTGAATGCATATATCGCTTTCCCAAATTGGCACTTCAAGTGCTATGTTTCTCTTTTCCCATTTAGTTGTACCGGATGGGAAAGTTCCATCTACTGGCATTTCGCTAACTTTAACTTTATCGCCGTAACCAGCAATAATTTTACCAAGTGTTTCTTTAACATATTCTGGAGCTTGTTTTGGAACAGGTGGTTTTAAATCGAAGTTAGAAAGTGGTAAACCTTCATAATTTAATTCATAGAGATGTTCTAATGTATGGTCAACTGCGGCAAAGTTTTTCTTAACAACTTCTTCGCCTTTAGAACTATAGGTCTTTTTAATTGCATTTTTAATTTTTTCGATTGCTTGTTCTTTTGGTAAAACACCAGAAATAGCAAAGAAGCATGTTTGCATTATAGTATTAATTCTGGTACCCATACCAGTATTTTTTGCTACTTCATAAGCATCAATAACATAGAATTTTGCTTTTTTCTTGATAATTTCTTCTTGAATAGTTCTTGGTAATCTGTTCCAGGTTTCTTCTTTGCTATATGGAGTATTTAATAAGAAAACACCGTCTTCTTGTAAATGTTCAACAACATTAATGCGTTCAACAAATTGGAATTGATGGCACGCAACAAATTCTGCACTGGATATTAAATATTCAGCTTGAATTGGTTCATCCCCAAATCTTAAGTGAGAAATTGTCATGGAACCGGATTTTTTGGAATCGTAAACGAAGTAACCCTGTACATAATAATCTGTTTCTTCGCCAATGATTTTAATTGTATTTTTGTTTGCACCTACTGTACCATCTGCTCCTAAGCCATAGAACATAGCATTGAATAATTTAAGCCCTAATTTAAAGTTTTCATCGTATTCAATACTTGTATTTGTAACATCATCATCAATACCAATAGTGAAATGGTTTTTAGGTGCGTCTTTTGCTAATTCATCATAGATAGCTTTTACCATACCAGGAGTAAATTCTTTAGAACCGAGACCGTATCTACCGCCAATTATTTTTGGCATTTTATCAAATTTTAATGTTCCATTATTTATACCTTCGGCAATGGCTGTAGTAACATCAAGATAAAGAGGTTCGCCTAAGCTACCTGGTTCTTTTGTTCTATCTAATACAGCAATACTTTTTACTGTTTGAGGAAGTGCTTTGAGAAAATGTTCAACAGAGAAAGGTCTGAAAAGTCTTACAACAAGAACACCAACATTATAACCATATTTTTCATTTAAAACTTTAATAGTAGCTTGAACTGTTTGAGCACCAGAGCCCATTATTACAATAACTCTTTCTGCATTTGGGCTACCATAATAATCGAATAAATGGTATTGTCTACCAACTAATGAAGCAAATTTATCCATTGTTTCTTGAACAATTGCAGGTGTAGCAAGATAATATTTGTTTACAGTTTCTCTTCCCTGGAAATAAACATCTGGATTTTGAGCAGTACCACGAATAAAAGGATTTTCAGGATTCAAAGCTCTTTTTTTGTGTTCATATACTAATTCATTATCAATCATTGCTTTGATATCTTCTTCGCTTAAAGCTTCGATTTTAGAAACTTCGTGAGAAGTTCTAAAACCATCAAAGAAGTGCAAGAAAGGAACTCTAGCTTTTAATGTTGCAGAGTGGGCAATCATTGCCATATCCATTACTTCCTGTACAGATGTAGAAGCTAACATTGCAAAGCCTGTTTGTCTTACACTCATAACATCACTATGGTCACCGAAAATTGATAAAGCAGCGGCTGCTAAAGCTCTTGCGGTAACATGGAAAACTGTAGGAGTTAACTCACCTGCAATTTTATACATATTTGGGATCATTAAAAGTAAACCTTGGGATGCAGTGAAAGTTGTTGAAAGTGAACCAGCTTGTAATGCACCGTGAACTGCACCAGCAGCACCACCTTCGCTTTGCATTTCTGTTACAGTTGGAACAGTACCCCAAATATTTTTTATGTTTTTTGCAGACCAATCATCGCTAAATTCACCCATTGGAGATGATGGCGTAATTGGATAGATGGAGATAACTTCACTTACACGGTAGGCCACATAAGCGGCGGCTTCATTACCGTCTAATGTAATTTTTTTTCTTGCCATTTAAACCCCTCACTATTAAAATTTAAAAAAATTGCCAATTTAATTTTCAAATATAAAAAAATTTTGTAAAATATAATAAAGTAAATTCGGTTTGATAACAATTTTTTATAACAGTTACACGAATATTCACTTGGGTCTAAAAATTTTCTTTTTTTCTGGCTTATTAAAAAATTTTCTCTCTTACTATCCTTGAGAATAACACTAAACGGAAGGGAAAAATATCATATTTGTATTATATCTGATGCATAAGCAGTAAAAGCATATCTCTCTTTAATATTTGTATATCACTTACAAGACACAGAGCATGTTTATATACAATTTTACTAAAATTTTATTAAATTTTTCTAAATATTCTTATATTTTTTTCTAAATTATCATTACAATTTTAGATTTACAAATTTAAACTTACAAGCACACGGAGAGCACAAAGGGAAAATTGATAATGTAATTGTTCTTATACAACTTATTGCGATAAAATTAGATATGTGAGAACGTGATAACAAGGCTATATGAAAAGTATTGAATGATAATCGTTCTCATATAACATTAAGAATAACAATAAGTTATGTGAGAATGAAATAAGTTGGGGTTATAAAGTAGCTTCTTATGTAAAATATTATATATCAATAAGATGCGTGAGAACGGAAATTAGTAAAAGTACAAAGACAAATAATTAGTAAACTTTTCTTATTGCTGCGTTCTGGAAATAATGCTTAAGAATTTGCATAAAATTTTGTCCTGCTTTAGCTCTACCAATTGCACCGGATTGACACATCCCGACGCCGTGCCCCCAGCCTGCACCTTTTACAATAATAGTATCCCCAGTATATTTTATATAGCAGCAAGAGCTTCTCAGTGGGGGATTAAATACTTGTCTAAACTCCAGCTCACTTTTTACATATAAACTATCTTTAGTTCCAATAAAATATGCGTCTATAATTCGGCCGGATTTACCTCTTTTCAATACTTTTATTGTATCCAGTTTGCCGATATTTTTTTTCTTATTTAACCAATAGCTTATAGTATCTTTTGTAAATATTCTTTGCCAGCGGAAATTATTATTACTCCACGTTGGCAAATTATGATAAGCTGGATTGCAATAAGTAATAGGTGGGTTATCTATAAAATTTATTAAATTTTGCTCATTGGTTAAATCTATATTGTAACTTGTATCATTATCAAAATGGCTGGAAAAAATTTTATCTGGATTAGGTCTTCTGCTCCAAACATTTTCTATATCTTCCGAAAAACCGCCACAATTGGATGCAAAAAAACCGCTTATTGGTAAATTATTGTGGTCGAATAAAGCTATACCTGCGGTTGTAAAAACAGCAGTATCGCTTAAAGGGGTTCTGTTTGTGGTTCCGGCAAAAACCTGGCACTCTACATCGGCACAAATATCATAATTATTGCCTTTATATAATCCTTTGTATAAGGCATAGAAAGTTTCACTTCTTGCTGCAACTGCTTGTGCTTTTAATGCTTCCAAAGGAGTATCCTTGCCTATTTCGGAGGGCACCACGCCGCATAGATAATATTCAATATTTAACTCGTTTATTACCTGTATCTTTTTATTATTGATAAAAAAGGATATTATACCGTTGTATGTTCTATTTTGTTTACCTTCCCACCACCAACCTACGCCGTATGGAACATCATAAATTAGCAAGTTAGAGCTTTCATCGTTACTTTCAATATTAAAATAATTTGATGTTTTTATTGTATCATTGCCATTTGTAAGGATAAAAGTATTATCTTTAAGAGTAAGGAGATAATCCACTGTATTCAGCTGGTAGCATTGATTTGCATCTGTAGAAAGAAAAAATGTTTTTAATGGCTTAAATTTTATTCTGGTAGCAGATTGTATAATCTGAACTTTAATAGTGCTGTTTTTATTAATGTTAAAAGTTTGCGGATATGATAACTGAAAATTGAAAAGTAAAAGTAACAGGATATATTTAAATAACTTTTTCAAATGTTGCACCGATAAACTCCGCAAGTTTTTTGGGATTAATTTTAATTTGCATACCTCTTTGACCAGCACTAACAAAAAAATAATCAAGTTCTTGTGCAGATGCTTCGATAAAAGTAGGGAAAGGTTTTTTCATTCCAATAGGCGATGTCCCGCCGCGAATATATCCTGTTAAAGGAAGTAAATCTTTTTGCTTTATTAAATCGATGGATTTCGAATAAGTTACTTTTGCGGCTAACTTTAAGTTTAAATCTTTATCACCTGGTATTACAAAAACAAAGTGCTGATTTTTCTCATTTACAGTAACAAGAGTTTTGTAAACAATATCAATAGGAGCGTTGATTTTATTAGCAACAGTAATAGCATCCAGATTGTTTTCGTCAACTTCATATTCCGAAATTTCGAATGGTATTTTAGCTTTTTCGAGTAGGCGAATAGCGTTTGTTTTTTTCATAATAAAATTTAATTTTGTTCATAAAAAAAATTTGACTTTTTTACAAAAAATTTTGTAAATTGAATTTTCAATATATTAAAAATAATAAAAATATTAAACAAATATTACGGTGAAATATGGCTGAAGTAGAAGGCAAAATAGTCCAGGTAATTGGTCCTGTTGTAGATATCGATTTCCCAGATGGACATTTACCAAAAATTTACAATTCTATTAGAATACCAAGAACAACAGTTGATGGTGAACAAAAAGACCTTGTTGTTGAAGTACAGCAACATTTAGGTGAAAATAGAGTAAGAGCTGTTGCGATGGATTCAACAGACGGTTTAGTTAGGGGTATGAGTGCATTTGATACTGGTATGCCTATTGCCATTCCTGTTGGTCCACATATGCTTGGAAGAATGATAAATGTAATTGGTGAACCAATCGATGGAAAAGGTGAAATAACAGGTAGCGAAAAATCTCCTATTCACAAGCATCCGCCTAAGTTTACAAATCTTTCAACTAAACAAGAAATGTTTGAAACAGGAATTAAAGTTATCGACTTACTTGAGCCATATTCAAAAGGTGGTAAAACTGGTCTTTTTGGTGGTGCTGGTGTAGGTAAAACTGTTATCATACAGGAGCTTATTCACAATATTGCTCAACAACACGGTGGTTACTCTGTTTTTGCTGGCGTTGGTGAAAGAACAAGAGAAGGTAATGACTTGTGGTTAGAAATGAATGAATCCGGCGTTATTGATAAAACTTGCCTTGTATTTGGTCAGATGAATGAGCCACCTGGAGCAAGATTAAGAGTAGGGCTTACAGGTCTTACTATAGCCGAATATTTCCGTGATGTAGAAGGTAGAGATGTTCTTTTATTTATAGATAATATTTTCCGTTTCACTCAAGCAGGTTCCGAAGTATCAGCTTTGCTTGGTCGTATGCCATCTGCCGTTGGGTATCAGCCTAACCTTGCTACTGAAATGGGCGAATTGCAGGAAAGAATTACATCCACAGATAAAGGTTCTATTACATCCGTGCAGGCAATTTATGTGCCAGCGGATGACTTAACAGATCCAGCTCCTGCTACTGCATTTTCGCACCTTGATGCTACTACTGTTTTGAGCCGTCAAATTGCTGAGCTTGGTATTTATCCTGCTGTGGATCCGCTTGATTCTACTTCCAGAATCCTTGAACCTTCTATTGTTGGTAAGGAGCATTACGAAACAGCTAAAAAGGTTAAAGAAATTTTACAACAATACAAAGATTTGCAAGATATTATCAACATCCTTGGTATGGAAGAACTTTCAGAAGAAGATAAAATTGTTGTTCGCCGTGCAAGAAGAATTCAAAGATTTTTAAGCCAGCCTTTCCATGTTGCTGAACAGTTTACAGGTTTTAAAGGCAAATATGTTAAAATTGAGGATACAATTAAAGGCTTCCAGGCTATTATTAACGGAGATTGTGATCACCTCCCCGAACAAGCGTTTATGTATGTTGGCACTATCGAGGAAGCATTTGAAAAAGCTAAAAAATTATAATTGTTATAAGATGGCATAAAATTTGTCCGTAAACACTTATAACACTTAAATTTATCATAAAATTCGGTCGCTTGATGTTGTAAAAAAACAATAAAGGCGACCGTTTTTTTATTTTAAAAGATAATTTAACGAAATAATTATAATTAACTTGTCAAACACACCATTATTTACTTTAAACTTACATATATTTAATGTATAATTAATATACATTCTATTGTTTTTCAATAATTTATTGATTAATTGCAAAAAAGGATCTATATAGGTAATAAAAATTTTTCTATAACTTAATTTAATTTAATTTACTAATTTATTAACAAATATAGCGGGGGAGCTATGAAAAAGCTATTCTTATTTTTCTCTTTAGTATTCAGTCTCGTAAATGCTCAATATCCTTTCCAATGTAATGAAAATTGGAAATTATCAGGCACAACCAAGCCCAGCTGGATGGGTTCAGGTACAGAAAGAGGTATAGTTTACGGAAATATGGGCAATGGTGAAAGGTTGTATGTTGTTTCAAGAAATGGAGGAAATAAGATAGTAGTTTTAAATCCAGCTGATGGTTCAGAAATAACATTATCCACACCTTTTTCGTTCAATGTAAGTGGACAAAATAATCAATTACTGCATATTAATGACATAGCAATAAGTGCAGATAATAAATTATTTGTAAGTTCAGTATCGAGTTCTAGTAATGGTACAGAATGGTATTTACATGTAGCAACAAGTGAAGGTGGTACTCTTACTCGTTATGATTTAACACTTGATGCAACAAACGAGAGAGTAGGTGATCGAATATATGTAACCGGTAGCTGGGATGATGGAACAATTACAGTTTATGCGCCAGTTGCTAGTATGTCATCTAACGCAAAAATTTATAAATTTACAACAACTAATCAAGGTACAGATTGGAATAAAAGTGTTATAACATTGAGTGGTACTTATACAAACACAGCAGCAAATGCAACAATAACTGTGGATCCAGATGATGGTGGTATATGGATAGCAGGTAATGGTGCATCTGCACGCAAACACGATGCAAGTGGGGCTTATGTGGCAAATTCACAAATTTCAAATGCCAGAATAACAAGTAGTATTGGAGGTATTAGATTTGTAAAAATCGGCAGCAAAAAATATTTAATCACAGCTATATACAGAGCAAATCCTTCTACTTCATCTTCCAAACATACAAGGTTTACAGTTTGGGACGTATCAACAATAACTACAACTCCTGATTCTGTGATGTCTATAGCTCCCTTAACTACAACTAGTGATTTAACTAACTCTCTTAATTGTAATGTTGCATACAAAATAAATAATGATCATACTTTAACTGTATACATTTTAGGTACAGATGAAGGTATTGCGGCTTATACATCAAGCGCTGCACTTCCAGTTGAGCTTGTTTCATTTACAGCTGTACCAAAAGAAAACTTAGTTACGTTAAACTGGCAAACTGCTACAGAAATTAACACAAAAGAATTTATTGTTGAAAGAAAAATTGCAGAAAATTGGAGCGAAATAGGTAAAGTTGCTGCCAAAGGCAATAGTAACACAGCAGTTAATTATACTTTCGATGATAATTCTAAATTATACGGCAAAGTTGCATATAGAATTAAATCTGTAGATAATGATGGTAGTTTTAAGTATTCGGATATAGTTGAAGTTAATTTAGGTTTACCAAAAACAATTGAGTTGCTTGCAAATTATCCAAATCCGTTTAATCCAGCTACAACAATTTATTTTGTTATGCCACAAGCTGGAAATGTAACATTAAAAGTATATAATAGTGTAGGTCAGGAAGTTGCAACATTATTAAATGGCTATGTAGAAGCTGGAATAAATCAAGTACAATTCAATGCTGAAAATTTAAGTAGTGGTGTATATTTCTATAGAGTAGTATCAGATTATGGTGTTAAATCAGCAAAAATGATGTTGATGAAATAGGGTATCATAGTAGCAGGGGAAATCATGATTTGTCCCAACAGAAATATAAAAACGGCTGCTTTGCAAAAGTCAGCCGTTTTTTTTGTATAGTTTATTCGGTCGTCGAGTGTTACGAGCGGAGCGAGAAGTGTATCTAGAGGGCCACTCCTATGGAATATATCTAGAGGGACGCTTGTCATGACATATGAAATTGTATAGTTTTTTAGTGTTTTGAATGTAGCCAAGCCAATTATTCAACTTTGCTTCTCCAAAAGTTATTTTGCATTAAAAATATAAGCGGCTTTATTTAAATCCTTTAAATTTTTAATTGGAGTTGGAGGATTTAAGTATTTAGCCAGAAAGTTATATATTTTAACTCTAATTTCACGAGCGGCTTTAGTATCAATTCTATCGAAAGAGTGTCCGCCGGGGGCATCCTTAAATATTTCGTATTCAAATTTTTTGTTGTTGGCTTTTAATGTGTTAATAAGATTAAGCACTTCGATATAATAAACATCATCGTCGTTAGTGTTTGTGTGAATTAATAAAGGTTTAGTTAATTTATGAGCGTGTATATAAGGAGAGCGACGCAAATATTCATCTACATTTTCGCGAGGAGTTTTGCCAATGTGATAATCGGCTGAGAATAAGTCTCTGTAGTATTTTTCACTGTATCCCATACGCATAACTAAATCGCTAACGGGAACGCCTGCAAAGCCAACGGCGTAGTCATCTGGGTAGTTGAAAAGGTTCATCAATGTAATCATACCGCCGTGAGACCATCCTATTATGCCAACACGGTTTTTATCAATGAAGTCGTAATTTTCTAAAACAAAATTTTTAGCGTATAGACAATCTTCATTTTCCAGTCCGCCGTAATCGATACTTTCGTAAAAAGATTTTCCATATCCAGTAGAGCCGCGATATTCGGGAGCAACAACAACATATCCCTGTGCTACTAATTCCCTAACAATGTGAGTATAATAAGTGGTAAAATCTGCGTGCACGCCGCCGTGTGGAAAAACTAAAAGGGGATATTTTTTATTATAATCAATGTTTTTGGGTATAAAAAGATAAGTCCAGAATTTTAACGGGTTTTTAGCTCCCATTGCCTCCGGATTTATTACATTAGATTTTGGTGGTCCGTATATAAAAAGTTTATCAATAAAAGCAACATCTCCTACACGATTGAACCACAAATTATCATCAATTAGTTTTTGAATTTCATCTAATCGATGGCTTAAGTTCTCAAAATTTTGCTCAATTATTTTTTGTGTATCTTGTTGAGCTAGTAATATTACAAAAGATACTAGTAGTGTTAAAATTTTTTGCATTTTACTTATCCGTTTTTCTGTTTATTAATACTTTATAATTACCTAATTCATCGAAATCATATTTTTTGTAAAGTGAGATCGCTTTAGTATTATTAATACCAACTTCCAATTTAATTTGTCGTTTTCTCTCTTTTGCAATTTTTATAATCTCATGCATCAAAATATTTGAAAGACCTTTTCCTTGATATGATGGTTCAATAGCCATATGATGTAAATAAAGCCTTCTGCCATCATCTGTTAGCCAGGCTGTTCCTAATAATAAATCATTTTCATAAAGTCCAAGTAAAACGCCATTAAATTTAATTGTAGATTGTAAAATATCAAAAGTATCTCCACGTACAGGATTTTCTATTCCTGTTTTTTGCCATAATTCTTTTGCTTTTAAGAATTCACTTTCGGTAGTAATGAAATTTATTCCCATAACCATAAAAAAGATTTATTGAATAATATACAAAAATTTATTTAAAAATACTGGCACAAAAATTGATAATTTCCAAAAAAAAGGAGTTATTATGCAAGTAAGGATTAATAATTACCAGATAGAAAAAAGATATAACAATGAGTTGCTTAATATTGTTGAAAAGAAAAATTTAACTCAACCTAAAAAAGAAGAAAACGTTACAGTTCGTAGTAAAAAAGATGAGTTAATTTTATCCCCAGAGGTGCAAGAGTTACTAAAGAATAATCAAAAAGTTATCAATCCGGGTGATAGCAGATTTAAACCACTTTTCGAAAGATTTGGTATAGATACGACAAAAGATGTAAGTCTTTTAGTTTATATCGATGGGAAAATTGTAGTAACAAATGCACATCCAGATCAAAGCAAGATTGAAACATTATTAAATAACGATAATGAACTTTCAAGGGCAATAAGAAATTCCTTAGGGATATCGATATTTCCACAGAGAACTTAAAAAATACTGTGGTGATTAGTGTTTAATTATTATAATGAGATAGTATTTGTTATTTAATTTTTATTCAACTAAATTTACCAATATTCTTTTTTCTTTTATCGAAATGCATTCCAACTAAATAAATAGGTCGTGGATCGTTCATATACTTTAAGTGATAATTTTTAGCTTTCAATTGTTCAAGAGCGTCTGGACCTTTGTCAACTTTGAACTCGAATATATAAATTGCATTATTTTGTAACATAGTTAAGTCAATCCTGCCTGTGCTTCTAACATCTTCGCCAATAATGTTGTATCCCAGAGCTTGTAAATATAAATATATTACTGTCGAATAATAATCTTCATATTTATATATGTTATTGTTTACATAATTATTATACGGTATAGATGAAAATATGCTTGTTAATATTTCTTTGAATTTTTCCAGATCATTATTTTCAATTGCCTGGTCCAATAATTTCTTATTGTTGTTTGCATTATTATCTTTATTTAACCTTTTTAATATAAAAGTATTAAATGCTTTTCGCACTTATTTATTAGGAAATCCTAATTTAAATGATTTTTCTTTTTTGTATTCATACACTTCCTGTATTGTTAAATAACCTGCTTGAAATAATAATATTGCTAAATCTATATTACCAATATCATAACTATCCAGTGAAGATTTGTCTATTGTCACATTTAAAAGCTGTGGTAAATGATAATTATTTAACTCTATCAACTTAATTAAAAATGATGGCGTGCCCGTTGAAAACCAGTAATCTTCGTAATTAAAATTTTCTGATATGAAAAGTATTATATCAAAAGGATTATATAATCTATCTTTAAGCTAGTAATAACCATTATACCACTCCTTAACTTCATTATAATCAACATTTGCATTATATTCTTTTAATAATTCTTCTACATCTTACTGTCTGTAGCCGCATATATTACCAAAATCCGGAGTTAGTGTTATATCCTCTAGCATATTCAGGCCGCTAAATATTCCTGCTTTAGCAAATTTACTTATACCTGTTATAAATACAAATTTTACATATTGTAAATTGCCTTTTATTATCGAGTATAGTCCACTTAGAAATTCCCATACTTCTTTGGCAAATTCTGTTTTATCAATATTATCTAATAGAGGTTTATCGTATTCATCTATTAGTATAACCACTGGTTTTTGGTATTTCCCATAAGTATCTATTATAAGATGTCTAAAATAACTTGATGGTGTTTCTATATCTTTTTCTGTATCTACCTTTAACCTTTTTTGATTTAAAACTAAATTATCATAAAATGCTTTCTTAATATTGCTAATTGTATCTAATTCACCATCCCAACAAATTTGTATCAACGGATATTTCTCTTCCCAGTTCCACTTATCATAAATATACAACCCTTCAAACAATTCTTTTCTACCTTCAAATATACATTTAAGTGTATCTACAAATAATGATTTGCCAAACCTACGTGGACG
>Ga0209720_1001147_pt1 | contig 23438 bp, 20 predicted proteins | sample AD_JPNMR3_MetaG_FD_184426 | JGI IMG/M metagenome (GOLD analysis project Ga0209720, IMG submission 184426) | Active sludge microbial communities of municipal wastewater-treating anaerobic digesters from Japan - AD_JPNMR3_MetaG (SPAdes) (version 2) | ecosystem: Engineered > Bioreactor > Anaerobic...
GGTTGTAACGCACGTACAGATCCTTGGGGCTGGTGCGCTCGGCGATCTTCGCGGCCGGGGCAAAGCGCACCTCCAGGGTGTTTTCACCGTGCTCCTTCAACTTCCGCGTCACGTCGAAGCGGCAGGGTACGAACATGTTCGAGGCCTCGCCCACCACTTCACCGTTGAGAAGCACGGTGGCGAAGGTGTCCAGGCCGTCGAACTCGAGGAAGGATTGCGTACGTGTGAACCCGGCCGGCACGCGAAAGCGCCGCCGGTACCACCACTCCCGCTCCTCGACCCAGCGGACTCGGCCGGCGTTCGTGCCGTACGACGGATCGGGGATGAGACCGGCTTCCTGAAGCGCCGGATGCACCTCGCCCGGCACCGGCGCCGCGATCGGGAAGTGATCCTCCGGCCAGGACCAGTCGCCCTGGCCCTCCAGGAAGCCGGCCAGTTCCCAGTTGCCATCGAGTGACATGCGACCCAGCATGCAGACCCCTCCTTGGATTGGTACGCTGAGTATACCCGGGAATCGGGCAATCGCTACCTCCGTGCGGCCGGCATCCTGCTCCCTGCGCTCGATGCCTGCCGCAGGGAGTGCGGGCGTCTCCAGGTCTGGGCCGGTATCCACCCGTGCGGAGCGGGAGGCGCCCGAGGGGTTTGCGCCTGGCTCCTGCGGGGAATGATCCTCGCCGAGGTGATGGCGAATGGCCGATAACGCGAGGAACCGGGGCGACCATGCCCCTCGCATCGGGGGGAGTCCCTGGCTGTATGCGCTGCGTGACGAGTTCACGGATGGGCAGATGCGGGTGCTGCAGCGGGCGACTCTCGACGGCGTGGAAGTGAGTGTGCTGGAAGGGAGGGAGTCTCTCTGGCTCGTGGTGCGGTGGCTGCCCCAGAGCGGCGGGGTGGTGGTACGCACCGCCTATTGTCCGGGCGGCAGGCTGCGCCTGGGGGAGTGCCGGGAGAAGGACGGCCGCATGGAATGGGAGGCGGGCACGGTGCTGGGGCAGTTCCGGGTGCGCCTGGAGTTCCCCGAAACACCCCGAGCGCTGGTGCACTACACGGTCTCGCTGACGCCGGACCACGACCTGATCATCCCCTACTGGCCCGTGGACGTGGTCCCGGTGGACGCGCAGGGCGACCCGTTGGCGACGCGGGGGATCGTGCACGCCGGGCAGCGCGGCAGCGCGGCCGGCGTGATGTTCATGAGCCTGACCGAGCCTGAGTGCGGCAGCCTCCTCTACCTGCAGAACCTGACGGCGCTGAACGACTACTGCGAGATCCTGCACGTGGCCCCGGACGCGCGCGTCGGCGGAAGCTGGCCTGAGCTGGGGTGGACGCCCCCGGTGGTGCAGCGGGAGGCTCTGCCGGCCGGCAGGGAAGTGGTGATCTCCGACGCCCTCCTCCGCTTCACCGACCGCGTGCCGGAGAACCCCCAGGCCTCGGCACTGCTCTTTGCCGAGCTGCTGGCCGAAGTCTACCGGCACATTCCGCATCCGCCGACGCGCTACCGCGACTGGCCCGACGAGGCCGAGGCGGTCGTCGGGGCGCTATCGAGCGCGCCGGCCTGCCGGACGGAGGTGGACGGGCATCACTTCCTCAACGGCTACGTGGGCACGGGCGACCGCCGGCCGGAGAGCATGGTGCAGCTCACCGTTCCGGCGGCGCTGCACGAGTACCAGGAGTGGCGCCGCAAACCGATCCCGCTCATCGACGAGCTGAAGGCCGGCCTCCCGGGCTTCTACGACCCGGATGTCGGCTGCGTGCTGCGCTACCTGAAGAGCCAGAGCGAGATCCAGCCGACCGACAGGGACGAGCGTATGGCCGGGGAGATCGACTCCTGGTATCTCTACCATCCCCTGGCAAACCTCGCCCGCTTGGCGCTGCGCGGCGACGACGTGGCCAGGCGGCTCCTCCTCGACTCCGTGGACTACGCCGTGCGCACCGCCCAGCACTTCGACTACCGCTGGCCCATCTTCTTCGACGCGAAGACGCTCGAAGTCACCCGCAGAGCACCCCTTGAGGGCGGGGAGACGGATGTGGGCGGCCTCTACGCCTACCTGATGCTCCTGGTGCGCGACCTCACCGGCGAACCGCGCTACCTGGAGGAGGCCAAACGCGGCGCGCTGGCGATGCAGGACCTGCGCTTCAACATGGGCTACCAGTTCAACAACACCGCGTGGGGCGCCAACGCCTGCCTGCGCCTCTGGCAGGAGACCGGCGACGAGACGTTCCTGGGCCTCAGCCACGTCTGCCTGGCGGGCATCCTGAACAACGCCGTCCTCTGGGAGTGCAACTACGGCTTCGCGAAGCACTACACAACATTCTTCGGCATCACCGCCATGCACAACGCGGCCTACCTTGCGGTGTACGAGGAGCATGAGATCCACGCGGCCTTCCACGAGTACCTCTCGCGCATCGGCGATGAGATCCCGCACTCCTTGCGGGGGCTGCTGGCGGAGTACTGCAAGTACGCTCTCGACCGCATCTGGTGCTACTACCCGGGCCGGCTGCCCCCCGAGGCGCTGGCAACGGAGATCCAGAACGGCGTCATCGACCCGAGCCTGCCGATCCCGCTGGAGGACATCTACGAGGGGTGGAAGCCGGCCGGTGCGGTGGGCCAGGAGGTGTACGGCGCGGGGGCGCCGCTGGCGCTGGTCGCGCGTGCCTATCACCGCCTGGACGGGGCTCCCTTCATGGTCTACTCGGCCTATCCCCTGCGGGATCTGCGCGTCGATGCCGAAGGGCGGAGCGTCTCCTTCCTGGCGCGTGATGGCACCGATGTGGGCGGCGAGACGCGCCTCCTCCCATCGCGCGGCCGTGCGCTGCCGCAGGTGAAGGTGCGCATCGGGCACGCCGGCCAGTACCGTGATCTGCCAGGGGAGTGCACACCCGAGGGGCACCTCACCTTCGACCTCCCCGGCGAGAGCACGGTCGAGATCGAGTGGCAGGACTGATCACGGAGGAACCACATGCCAGTAGCAGAAGCTGAGAAGAGGACCTTCGAGCCCGAGGTGGCACACCTCGACGGCAAGGTAGCGATCATCACCGGCGGCACCACCGGCATCGGCCGCGCCACCGCGCTCCTGCTCTCGCGCAGGGGGGTCCGTGTGGTCGTCTATGGGCGCCACCAGCAGGAATTGGACGATACGCTCCACGACCTGGGAGAGGCCGGCGGCCAGTTCCACGGGCTGATCGCCGACAACGCCTACGAGGACCAGATCCTCAACGTGTTCGCCGAGACGCGGCGTGTCTTCGGCGACCCGGGGATCCTGATCAACAACGCGGCTCTCCCGGCCCAGAGCGTGCTGGACACGCCGTATGATGACATCCTCTACATCCTGCGCGTGAACGTGCTCGGCTACCTCACCTGCATGCGCGAGGCCATCCGCATCATGCGCAGCAACGGGGGCGGGCACATCGTCAACGTCGGTTCGATGTCCGCCAAGGTGCGCGAGACGGGCAGTGACGTCTACGTGGCAACGAAGGCCGCCATCGAGGGAATGAGCGAGAGCCTGCGCAAGGACCTGGGCCAGGAGGGCATCCGCATCAGCCTCGTGGAGCCAGGCATGGTCGGTACCAACCTGCACGGCGAGCCGCCCGATGTGGAGGGGCAGCGGCGGATGGAGGCCGAGGGGCAGATGCTGGAGGCCGAGGACCTGGCCCAGGCGATCTACTGCATCCTCACGCAGCCGCCGCGCAGCAACGTCTACGAGATGCGCATCGGCCCGGTGAAGCAGGCCATCTGAGTGGTCCGCTCGCCTCATCAGAGCTCATGGGGCATGACGCCTGCCGCCATCGGCAGGGGGCAGGCGTCACCCTGGCGGTCTCTTACCGCCCGGAAGAGCGCCCGCCAGGGGATCTCATCCATCAGCGCGAAGGCGCCCTCGATGTTCGCCTCGGCGCCGGAGTGCGGGTTCCGCTCCCCCGCAACGAGCCCGCAACCGCCCGTCATGACCGCCGCCGGCGCACCACCGCGCCCTCCCACACGCTTTCGCCACCCCCCGGTCCTACATCGTAACAGCCACGAAGATGGAGTTGTTCCTCTCCTTATCTTCGGCGGTCTCGAACGCCTCGTTGATCTGGTCAAGCGGGAATCGATGCGTAACCAGGCTCTTGGCATCCAGCTTCCCGAATGCCAGCAAGTCAAGGCACATCACCATCTCGGGGTAGATCCCCCAGAGTGCGTAGCTTGCGCTTGGGATGATCTGGATCTCGCCTTTCTGGATGCGCTGCCATTCCAGGGTGAAGGTGGAGGGCCCGTCGTCGAAGCCCCCAACCAGCGCCACCTTGCCACCAATCCTGGCAAACGAGGTAGCTTGCGCCAGGGTGGTCGGCAGGGCATCGCCGCCGGCACACTCGAAGGCGATGTCGACGCCCCGGCCACCGGTGAACTCCATTACGCTCTTGTAAGCGTCCCCGGTCTTCGTGTTGACCGTCACGTCCGTGCCCAGCTTCTCTGCTACTTGCAGGGGGAAATCCAGCACATCGGTAATGAGTGCTTTCGCTCCGGCAGCCTTGGCCAACTGCAACTGCCCCAGCCCGATGGGCCCGGCGCCCAGGATCGCCACCCTGTCGTTCAGACTCAGGTTGGTGACGTGCATGGCGTGGAGACCGACCGTGAAGGTATCCAGGAGAGCCGCCTCCTCGAAGCTCACGTGGTCGGGCAGCTTGTAGAACTTCTTCGCCGGGCCGATTACGTACTCCGCGAAGGCCCGTGAGACGCTCTTCTCCCTCACCTCGTAGAGGTGGGGGCAGAGGTTGTACTGCTGAGCCCTGCACCACTCGCAGGTGTCGTCCCCCAGAACCGTCTCGACGACGACCCGGTCGCCCTCCTTGAGGTCCGTGACTTCATCACCGACCTCAACGATCTCCCCCGCGAGTTCGTGCCCGACGATCTTGCCCTTCAGGTGCGGGTCCTCGACCCTCCAATGGCGCAGGTCCGTTCCGCAGATGCCGGCGACCCTGACCCTGGCCCGCACCCAGTTCGGGTGCGGTATCGTTGGCGTCTCCACTTCCCTCACCTCGAAGTCGCCCTTGGCAGTCTTCACCGCAGCCTTCATTGCTCGAGAGTCCTCCTCTGCCTTCATGTGCATGGTCCTGGTGCTGTCCTGGGTGCGGCCCTTTCGGGGCTGCACCCCCTCAAGCCCCTCTTTCCGCCGCCTGAAGCCCCGGGAAACGTGGGCGCCGGCCGACGACCGCTCCCGGCCCCGACTTTACCCGGAAGTGCGTGGCCACGTCTTCACGCGCACGCCGGCGGCATCCTCCGGGCTCAGGCCGCGCACGGTGATGCGCCGCGTCTCGCCGGGCAGCAGGTCGAGGTAGTTATCATCGGGCCGAGCCCCATCGGGCAGGCCCTCCAGCGCGACCGCGAAGGCATAGACGTCCGACCGGAGGTCCAGCTCCAGGGTGCCGTCCGCGAAGGAGCGGTCCACGGCGACGGACGCCGGTGGGAAGTGGATCTCCCGGAACAGGGCCAGGAAGTAGCTACTCCGCGCCACGGTTCGCCCGTCGCGCTCCAGCGTGCCCGCCAGCCACTCGCGCGCTGGGTCTTTGGGAGGCGGTCCGGTCCAGATGCGCTGCGCGGCGTTCGCCGGCACGCGGAAGGCGACCCGCTCCGGGCCGGCATCGGCTCTGCCCTCCTGGATGCGGAGGAGGGAGGTGACCCCCTCGACCGGCTCTCGCAGGTCGTTGACCACCCAGGCCGCCATCTCGTCGCCGTCGCGGTCGAAGACGAGGAGGAGCGGGGCGAAGGCACGCCGGGCGTAGTAGTAGGCGGGCTTGGGCCGGCCGTAGTGGTCGATGATGCCGTAGCTCACGGAAGGGAACGCCTCATCGTGCATCCAGAGGAGGGCGCCGCCGACGCCGAGCTTGCGCCGGCGGTAGTGCTCAATCTGCGCGCGCAGGAACTCGCCGTGCGCCACGCCGCCCAGGTAGCAGAACTCCTCGATGCTGCGCGGCTCGCCGGCCATCTCCCGGATGTTCTTCAGCAGCGATTCGCGGCTGGTCATCCCCTCCTTCTGCTTGCGGTGGGCATCGGTGATGATGTGCGCTTCCCACAGCTTCCCCTCCACGGGAAAAAGCTTCTCCTCCGGGATGAACCGGCGCAGTGTCTCCACCTCCGGCGGGCCGTGCAGGGGGAACTCGCTCATGAAGAGGCCCTTGTCCTTGTCGATCCAGTCGCGCCAGGTCTCCAGGCCGCTCTTCGAGGCGTGGAACCAGGGCTCCCCGTGGTAGTCACCGTACTCGCAGGAGGCCGCCACGGGCCCGGAGTAGGGGCTGGACGGCCAGTAGGGGCGCTCGGGGTCCAGCTCGCGGACCGCCTGGGGGATGACCTCGTAGAAGAGTCGCTTGCCGTGCCACTGCTGCTCCGGCGGCGTGTCCAGCTCGCACTCGTTGTTGCCGCACCAGAGCGCCAGGCAGGGGTGGTTGCGCAGGCGGGCCACCACGGCATGCGCCTCGCGGCCGACGGCGGCGGCGAACTCCTCGGTATCCGGGTGCTCCGCGAAGGAGAACATGAAGTCCTGCCAGACCAGGATGCCGAACTCGTCGCAGAAGTCATAGAATTCGGGCGCCTCGTAGATGCCGCCGCCCCAGACGCGCAGCATGTTGTAGTGGGCGTCACGGGCCAACTCCAGGAGCGTACGGTAGTGCTCGGGGGCAATCCGCGAGGGGAAGCCGTCCGCCGGGATCCAGTTGGCACCCTTGGCGAAGACCGGCTCCCCATTCACCACGAAGTAGAAGACGGGCTTGCCGGAGTCCTCGCGCTCGCGCAGCTCCAGCGTGCGCAGTCCGAACCGCTCGTGGCGCGCATCCACCACCTCGCCCTCGATCCGCAGTTCGAGCTGGGCGTCGTAGAGGGGCTGCCCACCCATCCCGTTCGGCCACCACAACTCGGGCTCGTGGATCGTCACCGGCACCTCCAGGAGGGTGCCGGCCGCGGAGATCACCCGGCGCACACGGGTCGTCTCGACCTTCTCACCGTGCGACACGCGCACTTCCAGCGTCGCCTCAACGGGCGCCGCGGCGTAGTTCTCCACGGCCACGACGAAGCGCACCTCGGCGGAATCGGGCTCCAGGGCTTCCTGCTGGATGTGCACGTCCTGCACGGCCAGCCGGTCGGGGCTGACGAGGCGCGCGGAGCGCCAGATGCCGGCTCCCACGCCGCGCGGCAGCCAATCCCAGCCGAACTGCGACTGCATCTTGCGCACACCGGCACGGTCGCGGCGGTAGAGGACTTCCAGGTCATCCAGGTCCATGCGCCCGGCCACGCGGGCCGTAGAGGCAAAGCGCACCTCCAGGACGTTCTCACCCTCCTCGCGCAGCATGCCGGTCACGTCGAAGCGGTAGGGGATGAACATATTGCGCGACTCGCCCACCTGGCGGCTGTTCAGGAGCACCGTCGCGAAAGTATCGAGGCCATCGAACTCCAGGAAGGCCCGCGGGTGCAGGAAGCCCTCGGGGAGCCGAAAGCGCCGGCGGTACCACCACTCCTTCTCCTCCACCCACGACGCCCGCGACGCGTTGTCCCCGTAGTAGGGGTCGGGGATCAGGCCGGCCGCCATCAGTGCGGGGTGGACCTCTCCGGGTACCTTGGCCGGGATGGGATAGCGGTCCTCGGGCCATGCCCAATCGCCGGTCCCCTCATCGAAGCCTGCCAACTCCCACGTACCATCGAGCGTCAACCGGTTGATCATCCTGTCTCCCCTCCCGCGAGAGCGGGGTGCGCCGGACTGCCGGCACCCCGTACCCTCACCGGCGTGGTCATACCCGGAGCCGTGCAACTCTCTAGGGGTGGAGATGCTCCAACCGTGGGGCCTGTCGGCTCGGCGCATCCGAATCCCCGTGGTGGTAGACCAACACCTGCACCTCTTCGGCTGCCGCCGCGCGAGAGAGCGACACCTCGCGCTCCTCGCCGGGCAGCAGGTCGAAGTAGTTGTCGCCGAAGATGACGCCGGGGTCGCGATGGAAGAGGTAGACCCCCTTGGCGAATAGATCGGTGCGCACTCGCAGCCGGTCCGGTGCGGCCTGCTCCAGGGCAATATCGGGTCGCGGCAGACGCATATGCTTGGGCCGCGAGAAGGTGTAGAGATTCCGGGCCGTGCGACCATCCTCCCACCGCAGCGTGACCTCCGCGACGCAATCGAAGCGCGTATGCCGGTAGTCGGGCAGGACCACCTCACCCAGCGCCGCCACCCCTCGCCCGTCGAGTGTGACGGGATACTGGTGGCAATAGACCAGCTCGCCCGTCACGCGCACGACCCTCAGCTCTACCACGCCGCTCTTGTGCCCGTCGCGTTCGGAGGCGACGAAGAGATCGCCACGGGAGTTGACCTCGGGTCGATGGTCCTTGGAGAAGTGCTGGACCCACCCCACCAGATCCGGCTCGAACGCGCGCTTCAGATAGTAGTGGCATGCCTTGGGGATCAGGTTGTAATCTACCGCGGCCCAGGAGATCGCGGGCCAGCAATCGTTCAACTGCCAGATGAGCACGCCGCCGCAGTTGTACGCGAGCGAGCGCCAGTACTCGACCGCGTACTTGAGATACTCCGCATGCGCCAGGTTGGAGAGGACCACATCGTGAGCGAAGTCGCAGTTCCGCCGAAAGAGGGCGCCGACGAACTTGAGCAGCCGCTCGTTCTTGGCGGTGCTCTCGAAGTGATTTCGAGTATCCATCACGAAAGAGAGGAGGTCGTGGCCCTCCTCCGTACCGATGCTGAGGGCCGTGCGCAGGTCGGGGAACGACTGAATGCCCGTCTCGCTGACGAAGCTCGGCTGCACGCTGGTGAAGCGGTGGAAGTCCTCCGTGTTGGTGTGCAGCGTCCAGAGGTGCAGGTCTCCGAAGTGCGGGTGGTTGGCGCGCACCTCGGGCTCGCCCGAATAGGGGGAGCCGTTCCAGTAGAAGCGGTCCGGGTCGAGCTCCGCAAGCAGGAGCACGAACATGGCGTCGAAGATATCGGCGCCGCAGAACCGGGGGAACTGCTCGCGCAGCTCCGTCCACCACTCCTCCCACCCCCAATGGGCCTCGTTCTCGCCGCACCACAGCGCCAGGCAGGTGTAGTTACTGAGCCGCTTGATGTTATGCGCCAACTCAGCTTCCACCAGCTTCAGGAACCCCGGCTCCTGGTCCGGGTACATGGAGCAGGTGAACATGCCATCCTGCCACACCAGGATCCCGCGCTCGTCACACATGCGGTAGAACTCGTCGTCCTCATAGTAGCCGCCGCCCCAGACGCGCAGCATGTTCACGTTGCCGTCGCGCGCCAGGTCGAGGTTGCCCCGGTAGAGGTCATAGTAGCCGCTGGGGATAGAGCTGCTCACCGGGATCCAGTTGTAGCCCCGGATGAAGATCTCCCGACCATTCACGCGGAACACAAAGCGTTTCCCCTGCAGGTCCGTCCGGTGATCGCGGACGACCTCCACCGTGCGAAAGCCGATCCGGTGCCGCCGGGCGTCGAGTACGCCTCCGTCTTCAAGAGCGATCTCCATGCCATACAGGAAGGGCTCGCCCTCGCCGTTGGGGTACCAGAGGTCTGCCGAGGCGAGGTGGAAGGGGATCGTCGCAGTGTCGCCGGCCACGGTGGCTGTGTACTCGTTGCCTGCCAGGCGGAGGGTGGCACGGGTGCCGTCGGCGCCGGAAGCCTCGACGCGCACGCTCCCGGAGACGTCGCGGCCGTCCACCTCGTAGCGGATGTGGAAGTCGGTGATCTCGGCGCGGTCGAACGCCTTCAGAACGACCGGACGGTAGATGCCGCTGACCGGCATTTCCGGACCCCAATCCCAGTAGAAGGAGTACGCCGGCTTGCGAATGTACATGAAGTCGTGACCGAAGATCGCGGGGAACTTGAGGTTGATCCTGCCCCGGTCTTGTAGACACTCGGTTACACAGTCGCTACCGTTCGCTCGTGCTTCTCGGGTGTAGTGTGGCCGGGGGCTGAGTGCAGCCGCCGGGCTTCCTCCCAGATGCGACAGATATGGCCAGCGATCCACTCTATCTTGGGCGTATGGGGGAGCTCCCTTGCGGCCCATCGACGCGAGTATCCCCCGCTATGCCAACTCCTGCTGGTAGTCCCCACTGCAGTTTGGCGTCCTCGGTCGGTGTGGTGGATAACCCGGCGTTCGGCTTGCGGTTCACGATCGCCTTCTCCAGGGCGGCCATGGCGAGGCCGCGCCCGAGGGCAACGCCCATCGACCAGCGCACCGCCCGGCGCGACCCAAGGTCCAGCACGACCGCCAGGGAGAGCCCCCTCTCAGCTCTCGGCACGTAGGTGATGTCCGCGACCCAGACGCGGTTCGCAGCACCCGCCTCAAAGCGCCGGTCAAGCAGATTCCCGGCCACGGGCAGCTTGTGTTTGGTGTCGGTGGTCACGCGGTAGGAGCGACGTCGGCGCACCACCAGGCCGTTCTTGCGCATCAGCCAGGCAGGCCGATGACTGCCGCGGCTCTTGCCACGCCAACGACGATCCGCGTGCATCCTTGGGCTGCGGTAGGATTAGCGAAGGCGATCCTTGGGTAAAACCACCTGCGACTAGTGACGCACGCTGAACTTCCTAGTCGACCCCTTCGGATGATGGAGTACCGGAGGCAGACGCCTCAACTGTGTGCGTCTGCTCCGGTACTCCATGCACAGCCGCATCAGACCCAGACGTCCGTAGTGCGCGCACCAACCCGCCTGGAACCGTCACGCTCACCAGCCCCATCCAGGGAAGAGCGCTCGTCCGGTTTCCGGTTGCTATCACCCGGAGGGTAGGCTGCTTACCATTTGCACACCTTCTGACGCTACCTCGGACGCAGCAACCGGCGACTACCCCGGTTGCGAAGCAAACAGGGATGCTTGGTATTGACATAACAAATATATATTCGGTATAATGCTCCCGGTAGCACCGGCTACCAGGGTGAAGCATGAACAAGAGAGAAGCGACCGGAAACCAGGAGAGCGCGGCGTCGCCAGGGGCGGCTGTCGCGCTTTGCTGCGTACCGGTCGCGTAGGGCCGTACAGAGGGAAGCCGGGCCACGCTCCGCCTGCCAAGAACGAGGCGCGACCCGGCTCTAGGGGGAAACGAACACACAGTCCTTACTCAAGGGACCAGTTCGTTCCGTCCTCGATTCTACCTCCGAAGCGGCCTCCTGTCAATCGAAAGGAGACCCCCGTTGCGCCTCGCCCTGTCAACCATCCGCTCGGCCCTCGGGTGGGTGGCTTCCATCGTCACAGCCGCCATCGCATCGGCGCGCGTCCACGTGCGGCGTCTTTGGTCGGCCGCACGCGAGATGCTGGAGTCGGAGAAGTAGCATGCCCCTCATCGTCACCGTCGAAGCAGGCATCCCCGTCGTCGCGGGGTGGCTCACCGAAGAGGAATGGGACCGCTCCCTCAGCAACGACCGTGATGCCCTCATCGAGCTCCTCCTTGAGGAGCTTCAGGAGCACCTCGAAGACCCACGCAACCTGATTACGGAGGTCCGATGGACGGACACGATTCCGCACGAGCGCCTGTGACCTGGCGCCGCGGCTCCCCCGATGGCCGTTGGTGGCTCAGCCCGCTGGGCGAGGTCGCCCGCGTCGGGGGCGCGTGGTACGGCTACCCGGGTGACACCACGGACCGCGGCTCGCCCGCGGTGCCCTTCATCCTCGCGACGCTGGGACCGTTCGCGGCCGGCCGTGAGGCCCGTGCCGCGGTCGAAGCCTGGTGGGCCAACCGGTAGGCTCAGGCCCGACACACCGATGCACACGCCCGCCGGACTGCGAACGGCGGGCGTTTCTACTGGAGAGGGAGAGCGATGCTGCCACTGTTGGACCATGCCCTGGACTACCTATCCCACGGCTACTCGGTCATCCCATGCAACCCGAAGACGAAGAAGCCGTTCGTGAAGTGGAAGCCCTACCAGACGCGCCTGCCCACCGAGGGCGAGGTGTGCGAGTGGTGGCGCCAATGGCCCAACGCCGCCATCGGCGTCGTCACCGGCAAGGTCTCCCGCCTGGTGGTCCTCGATGCCGACGTGGACAAGCACGGCGCCAATGTCTGGCTCTTGCACCAATGCGCGCCCACGGAGCGCATCGTCAAGACCGGTGGTGGTTACCACCTCTGGCTGCGCTACCCCGAGGGCGCCGACTTCGTACCCACGCTTGCCGGCGTCATGGAGAAGGAGCTGGGGCCGGGACTCGATGTGCGCGGCGATGGCGGCTACGTCATTGCGCCGCCGTCGCTCCACCCCTCGGGCGTGCTCTACGCCTGGGTGCAGGAGGGCGAGGCCACGGCACTTCCGCCCGCCATCCTGGAGTCTCTCCTGGAGCAGCACCGGCACAACCCGCAGTCCGTCACCGCCCGGGTCGACCAGGACGATACCCAAACCCTCAGCGATGACGAGCAGTGGCTCACCCGCAGCCTCGGGGGTGTCGCCTCGGGAAGCCGGAACCAGACGCTCACTCGCCTGGCAGGCTACCTCGCCGGGAAGGGGCTCCCCTTCGATGTCACGGAGCGCCTGGTGGAGGTCTGGGACGACCGCAACGATCCGCCCCTGCGCGCTGAGGACGAGGCCGGCTTCCGGCGCACGCTCCGCAGCGTCTACGAGCGCGAGGCCGCGAAGAAGGCTGCCGCCGACCATGCTCCCGGCGGCGCCCTCGACTTCACGCTCATCCCCCTCGATGAGTTCATGTGCGAGTATGGCGATAGCCGCGTACAGTGGATCGTACAGGAGTGGCTTCCCTGGGCCACTACCGGCCTCATCATCTCGCCGCCGGCGCACTATAAGACGTGGTTCCTGCTCGACCTCGCCGTCAGCATCGCCAGCGGCCGCCCCTTCCTCGGGCAGTTCCCGGTGGAGAAGCCGGGCCCGGTCATTCTCTTCCAGCAGGAGGATGCCTTCCAGGGCCTCGCCGGCCGCGTCCTCGGTCTGCCGGTCGGCCTCGTAGACAAGATCAGCAAGGGCGTTCCCTTCAACGGCACCGTGGACGACGCCTATGAGACCGCCGTGGCGGAGACGCCCCAGGGCCGCTTCCTCCTCAACACCGCCTCCGACCTGGAAGGGCTGGCCCGCAATGCCGGGGTGCATGCGGCCGGCGTGGTGATCTCCGCGCTGCCGCTCACCGAGGTGGTGCCCCTGATGCGCAACACCGAGTCCTCGGTACCGACCACGCAGTACGACTGGCGCTCCGTGGAGCGCGTCGGGCTCCTGAAGATGGACTTCCTGGGGCTCAACCACCTCACGGTGGTGGACGTGTGCCTGCGTGCCATCGAGGAGACGACCGGCCTCCGGCTCACGCTGGAGGAGGTTCCGGCAGGTGACGAGTCGACCTACGCGCTCCTCTGTGCCGGTGAGACGACCGGCATCTTCCAGCTTGAGTCGGACGGCATGCGCAAGCTGATCCGCAGCCTCCGGCCGCGCGAGTTCGCCGACCTCATCGCCCTCGTCGCCCTCTACCGGCCGGGGCCGTTAGGGTCAGGCATGGCCGACGACTTCGTGAACCGCAAGCATGGCCGGGCCGCTATCACCTACCTCACCCCTGCTCTGGAGCCGATCCTCGCTCGCACCTACGGGATCATCGTCTACCAGGAGCAGGTGATGCGCATCGCCATGGACCTGGCCGGCTTCGACCCGATCAATGCCGAGGGGCTCCTCAAGGGCATGGGCAAGAAACTGCCCGAGGTGATGGCGAAGTACCGCGGGCTGTTCGTGGTCGGCGCCGTCGAGCGTAGCATCCCCGGGGAGACGGCCGCCCGGCTCTACGACCTGATGGCCTACTTCGCCGGCTACGGCTTCAACGCGTCGCACGCAGCCGCCTACGCCCTCCTGGCCTACCAGACGGCCTGGCTCAAGCGGCACTACCCGGCGCACTACTTCCTCGGCCTCCTCGAAGCGCACGCCGGCGATGCCGAGAAGGTCGCCCTCTACGTGGCCGAAGCCCGCCGTGTCGGCATCCCCGTCCTGCCGCCGGACGTAAACACGAGCGGCCCGGCGTTCCAGCTCGAACCAGATGGCGATCGTTGGAGTATCCTCGCCGGACTCAACGGCGTCGACCGCGTGGGCGACGGCGGTGTGCAGCAGGTCATCGAGGGCCGGCAACATGGGCCATACCGAGGCCTACTCGATTTCTGCGCCCGCATCACCGACGCCCGCAAGCTGAACAGCGCCGCCATCGCCAGCCTCATCTCCTGCGGTGCCTTCGACTGGACCGGCCAGGAGCGCAAGGTGCTGGTCGACGCACTCGACGATGTCCTCTACTTGGCGACCAAGCTACGCAAGCAGCACCCGCCTGACGAGATCGCGCGCATGGACCTCCCGGCACCGCAGCCGCGCCAGCGCAGGGTGAAGGCCGTAGAGGAGCCGGCACTACCGCAGCCGCCCGCCGAGACCCAGGGGCAGCATGTCTTCGTTACGGTGGGCGAGGGGTTCATCGGCTCGCCGGCCCATGCCTCACTGCAGCTCACCGCCGCGAGGCATCCAGGACGCTACCCTCTGGTGGTCTCCGACGGCAAGCAATATGAGGTGGGGCCGGCCGTCGAGCCCACGCAGGCGCTCCTGGCCCGTGCCCGCGCCATCAGCGGGGGAGCGGTCGAGGTCCGCGTAGGTCACGCTGACGATGGCTCGGCTGGTGAACCCGAGGAGCGCTGAAATGGTCGGGGGCGGCATGGATTGGGTGAGAGAGGCAGCATGCCCATAGGGAAGGGGGGTGGTAAGAGCGTTCGTTCACCGAGGCAAGGCAACCGGGACCGGGGCATGACCCCGGCGATGGCGGCCCGTCTCTCGGCAGGGCTGGGCTGTGCGGCGGCTGCACGCAAGCTGAGGATCAGCGAGAGCTACCTGCGGCAGTGCGAGCGGTATGGCCCGACCCTCTTGGTGATGGAGAAGATGGCAGGTCTCTACCAATGTAGGGTGGATGATCTTGTGACGTTGCGGGAGGGAGTGGTGTGGTACAGACCTAAGAACCCTTGACTTGCCTAGCGTTCGGGGCCGGGGAACTCCCCCGGCCTCGTTGGGCTTCACCCCTTACGCTTCGCGCCCTTGCCGGGCTTCGTGGTACCCTGGTCCTCCCGGTAGGTTCTGCGAGGAAGGAACGCGTCGATCCGGCAGTCATGGAGTGCTGACAACCGAGGACAAGCGGGTGCTACCATAGTCTCGCGGCCACACTTCCGTCCCTGTGGCCGTACCCCTTCTACCCCCGACCTTCGTTGCTTAGGGGCCTATCCGCGGGTTCCCTCTTTCTGGAGCGAGGCCCTAAGCAACTGATAGTTGGCATACACCGCGTCAATAGTCTCTTGAAGCGGCTGTCTCCAAGCCTTGGCTAGGTGCTGGTAGACATCCATCGCGTCGGTGGGCACTGCAGCCCGGCTGCCAACACGTACGAAGGGTCCATCTGTCTCGGCAAGTATGCGCTCTCTAGGAATGCGCTCGACAATCTTCTGGCCCTGGGCACCTCGCACCATGGCTGGGTTGATTGAGAAGTAGTGGCCTCCCTGCACGACATGCTCAAGCGTCCGTAAAGAACCCGAGTACCAATGGAAGATGACGGGAGACATCCTGTGCTCATCGAGGGCTGCCACTACGGCGGCCTCCGCTCGTCGCGAGTGCACACTCACGATCTTCCCTTGCCCTGAGATGGCTTGCAGGACTCGGTGGAAAGCGTTCTCTTGAGTCATCCGGCTACCCACACCTTCAGGCGAGAAGTCGAGCCCGACTTCGCCAACGAAGCCTGTCTCTGGCAGGTACTTGGCAAAGAGACGCCATTCCCTGTCGGTGAGTGATCGGGCGGCCAGTGGGTGTACCCCAAGTGCTAGGCGCCATAGCCGCTCCCCACCAAGCAATGAACGCAGCCGCTCGAAACCTGATGGCAGCGCAGTCATTGCGACCGCAGCTACCTGGGTCCCATCAAGCGAACGGACGACCGCCCGGGGATCTGGGTACTCATCGAGGTGACAGTGGGTGTCCAGGAGATAGCTCTTCACCATGGGCGTTCATAGTGAGGCGAAGCGCCGAACCTCTGCGCTAGCGTTCGTCCAAAGTAGCTTGTGCAACTCGGCTAGGCCCTGGTTCAGGACTCTCTGCAGCGCACGCAGGAGCGCGGGCTCTGGGATCGGCCCGGCAGATAGGAGCGCTCTATCGAGGGAACGCCCGTCGCGCGCGAAGGACCGCAGCGCATGGAAGACAGCCCGTGCATCGCTCCCTCGGGCCTCGTTCTGCAGTACCGACATCTCAGTGCAGATGTCGTGATGGTAGGGCGTGGCATCGGACAATCCGGCTGCCTGGATGGATGCACGACGTATGATGCATGGGAAGCAGTACCCGCAATTGCCGTAAGGCAGGCTGTCGTAGCGTCCCTGCTCGGGGTGTGCGCAGGAGATCGTCCGATGGATGAGACGCCCCAGCATTTCCTGATTGCGACAGTGGGCCACCACCTCGCCTTTTGTCAGTTCCTGGTAGGGGTTGATGATGGGGTTTACGATGCCGGCGGACGCCAAGGCTGATGATAGGCGGTCGAGGAAATACGGGTGCGTTGTTCGCGTGCTGCAACTCCCTCGGCGCGCTGCAACCATCGGGGCGTTCAGGGCGATGAAGCCATTCTCAGGCACGTAGAGGGGGATGCTCTGCCCCCGTGCAGAAGCTGCGGCGAGCCCCAACGCGATGAAGAGGAGCGACCGGCTGCGCGTCGTGCTCTCCCGCGTGGTGGGGAGAGGGTACCGCTGCCGCGCCCGCGGGCCTGAAGGACGCACGAACACATCGACAAAATGCACCCGTAGGGGGCCGTAATGTCGAGCCAAAGCGCCAGCCAGCGTCCTCTGGACAGGCACGATCAGGGTGCTGTCATGGTGTCCGATCAGGAGGACACGCAGTCTGCGCGGGTCCTCCAACAGATCAATGGCACCGCACAAGGAGTCGAGGCCCCCAGAGAAGAGACAGACCGCGTCGAAAGGCGGGCGCCGGATGCGCCCCATCCCCCACGGTCGATTCGCGCCCTGGTACCAGTCTAGATGCCACTCGTCACCCGTGAGGAACGTTAGCGCTTCTGTTAGGGCACCCGTCGCAGGTCCCCAAGCATCGGTGCTCCGAACGGGGCTTGCGGTGGAAAACTGCCGCGTCCATGAGTCACGTGCCCCCGCCCGAAGCACCGTCTTGTCGGCCGTGTAGACAGCCGTCGCGAACAGAAGGAAGTCGAAGGCTGTGGTGGTCGGCACCCCAATCCGGGTGAAGGCCTTTCCATACCCTTGGCTTACCGTTGAGCGATCCGCCTGCGGCAGCACATCGACAACGATGCCACTTTGGTAATCCTCAGGCACCGCAACAGCAGACGCGTTACGGACGAAAACAGGTGTGACCATCGGTCTACGCTCCTAGCTGGCCGTACGCCGCCTCCAGGAGACCCGCGATGAACTGGCGACCCGCCGGGCCGTTCCACTCCAGCGTGAGCGCGTCGGTACGCGCCATCTCAAGCTTGACGGTCGCCGCAATGAACGCTTGCAGGTCGCGCTCAACACGGCAAGCGTCCGCAGTCGTGAGCGCACCATCCTGAAGCTGCTTGCCCAGTTCCTGCACCATCCGCGCGTATATGTACTCCACGATGAACTGCTCGGTGATGCCCATGACAGCGTCGGAGTCCAGCCCGTTTGCGTAGAGCGCCTCCAGGTCGCTGAAGGTCTCGGCATCGCCGAATTCCCGCTGCAGCACCGCCAACATAGCCGTCCGTGCATCGGCTTCGTCAAGCGTGCGTCCTGGCCCAGCCAGCCGGTCTACCAGGCTCGACAGAAGGGACATCGCGTCGCTACCGACGAGACCGCCTAGGCCAATCTGCTGGAGTCCGGCGGCGAGCCCCCCGCTGGCGACCCCGGAGTAGAATCCACCAAGGGCCTGGGCTGCGCTCTGCCCGAATGCTGCCGTTGCGCTCGTGGCGCCACCGTGCGCAGCTACATACGCGCCCGTCACCTGTTGCGGCTGTACTGAGCTGGGCCCCGGCGACAGTCCTCCTTGTCTCGCAAAGCGAGTTGCTACTCCCTTCGCAGTTGGCCAGCCGCCGGATGTCGGTGCGGAGTATGAACTGGATGTGCCCATCTAGCTGCTCCTCGGTTGCTGGAGCGCCAGGGCAGCCGCCTGGGAGAGCTTGGATGCGACCGTCTGATCCACCCATCCCTGGAAAACATCCTGTAGCTCTGCCGGCAGTGGCTCGCGTGGCCCCAGCTTGACACGGATCATGGCGGGGAGATCCGTTCGGATTGCTCCCGGCGGCGTGCCCCGTAGCGCCTGAGCCAGTGCCGGCAATAGTTCACGCTTCTTGGCAGCCAACTCGACGATGGCCGAGGCAAGCTTCCCCTCAAGAGTCCTGGGGTCACGCTGGAAGCGCCCCAGGAGCGTATCGTAGACGGGGCGCAAGTCATCAGCCGTCATTGCGCCTGCCTGGAGCATTCCGCCGGCACGCTCTGCATCACTCTCTGATTGGAGCTTACCAAGAAGCTCTTGTAGCGGCTGGCTTAGCCGGCGCGTCGGTGCCGTTGGCGTGAAGACGCGGTCGCGCGCGAAGTGGAAGTACGGACCAAGATCCACAGACCTGAGGGGCGGCTCCAACCGAAGCCAATCAGCGATGGTCGCGTTGCCCACCCAGTCCTGTTGCGCGTCGTTCGGACTGGCAGGGCTTCCGGCTTCACCGGTCCCACCAGCTAGCTCCAGGGCCTCCAGTTGCATGGCGATCCCGCGGCCCACGGCCTGCCACAGGAACAGCTCACGGAAGTGGGTCTCGTGGAAATACTCCAGGATCATCAGTTTTGCGAGCACCGAGACGTCCAACTCAGTGCCGCGGGCCTTTGCGAGGGTCACCCGTAGTTGCAGAGTATTGAGGAACTGAAGTTGCCCCGAATCAGTGGACACCCAGGTCTCAAAGTCGAATAGAGACATGAGAGGTGTCCAGTGAGCCAGAGGTCCTTTGCAGATGAGTTCAAGACGGAAGCGGTTCGTCTCGCCACGTCCGGCGAGAAGAGCATCGCCCAGACTGCCCGAGACCTGGGAATAAGCGCCGATACCCTGTATACCTGGGTGAGGCTCTTCGGGCCGGCCAAGGAGGGCGAGCCAGAGCCGCTCTCCCCGGACGAACGCAGCGAACTGATCCGCCTGCGGCGGGAGAATAGGCGTCTCCAGGAAGAGCGTGACATCCTAAAAAAAGCGGTGGGTATCTTCTCGAAGGAACTGCGATGAGATACCAGTTCATCCGGGAACACCGGGAGCAGTTCCGCATCGGCACCATGTGTAAGGTACTTGGCGTGTCGCGCAGCGGCTACCATGCCTGGCTGGAGCGGCCCCAGAGCAAGCGGTCGCAAGAGAATGCCCAACTCCTGAAGGAGATCCGGGAGATTCACCAGGAGAGCTACCAGGCCTATGGTAGCCCGAGGGTGCACGCCGAGCTGCGCCGGCGGGGGAGGAACTGCGGCAGGCACCGCGTGGCTCGGCTGATGCGTTGCAATGGCCTTACGGTACGCCATCGACGCCGCTACCGGGTCACCACCGACTCGCGGCACAACCTGCCGGTGGCCGAGAACCTCCTGAGCCGGCACTTCGAGGTGGGCGTAGCAAACCGTGCCTGGGTCGCGGACATCACCTACGTGCCGACGGGCGAGGGATGGCTGTATCTGGCGACGGTGCTGGACCTGGGCACGCGCCAGGTGGTAGGGTGGTCGATGGGCACCACAATGGAGCGCGGCCTGGTCATCCGCGCGCTGGAGATGGCGATCAGCGGCTGCCAGCCGGCGCCGGGTCTGATCCACCACTCGGACCGGGGGAGCCAGTATGCCAGCCATGACTACCAGCGGCTGCTGAAGGAGCACGGGATGCTGCCCTCGATGAGCCGCAAGGGAGACTGCTGGGATAATGCCGTTATGGAGTCGTTCTTCCATACGCTCAAGACCGAGCTGATCGGTAACCGTGTATTCCGCACCCGGGGGGAAGCCCGGGTGGAGATCTTCCGCTACATCGAGACCTGGTATAACCGGAAGCGGTTGCACTCAGCCCTCGGCTACATGGCGCCGGACGAGTACGAGAGCCTGGTCGGTGCCGTGTAGCAAACTGTCCACGAAATCGGGGCAGGATCACATCACTATTGCGCCGTTCTGCCGGCAGTTGGGTGCCCAGGAACCCGCACCATTCCTAGCTTTAGGGGGCCGGGCGGGGTTCGTCCTTGCCAAGGAGAAGGTCGCGAGTTCGAGTCTCGTCTCCCGCTCCAAGAGGGCAGGTTCAATGAACCTGCCCTTTCCTCTTGGTTGGTGCTCCGCCGCGCCGGATCGGGGGGCCTACTCGACGGTCAGGTAGGGGCGCAGCTGCTGCTTCAGGCGTGCTCGCGCGCGGTGGAGACGTGCCTTGACGGCCGCCTCGCTGATCCCCAACGCCTCGCTCACCTCCGCGGTGGAGAGATCCTCCACATCGCGCAGGATGAACACCTTCTTCCAGGAATCCGGGAGGTTGGCAACCTCGCGATCCATCGCCTCCCGCAGCTCGCGGCTGAGGAGGGTCTGCTCGGGGCTCTCGCCGGGGTCCGGCACCTCGCGAGGCGCAGAAACGCCCCCAGACTCCGTCATTTCATCGAGAGAGAGCGCGGCAGTGCGCCGGGCTTGCTGCCGCTTGCGCAGGCAGATATTATGCGCGATGCGATAGAGCCACGTGGAAAACGCGGAGAGACCCTTGAACTGGCCGAGCGCCCGATAGGCCTGCACAAACGTCTCCTGAACCGTGTCCTCGATCTGCTCCGTATCCATGCACCGGCTGTAGAGCTGGCGATGCATGTGATCGCGGTGACGCTTGACGAGCTCATCGAACGCCGCTGTGTCTCCCGCCAAGGCTTTCTGGATCAAGAGCGTATCGGGTGCGTCCATCCTCCTCCTCACCACTACACCTGTTTCCATCGCTGCTGGCTCGCCACGGAGCGATTCGGGATCCGCTGCGGATGAGCTGCCGTCGCGAACGGCGCGCAATCGCGCATTCCTCTGATCGTGGCGATAGCTCATTATAGCCGGGCGGCGCCACGCGGTCAACCTCGCACTCGGGAGGGCGAGATTCCGAGTGGCGGCATTCATGGCGTCGCTCTCCACCGACCGCCCGAGAGCTACAGCGAGCGGAATGCGCCACCGCCCCGGCCATGAATGGCCTCTCTACGAGCCCCAAGGCGCCGTCCGTTGTGCCGCTTTCTACTGCCCCAAGCCCCCCTGCCAGCCGACCGCGGGGCCGGACCGGCGGCCGATGAAGGAGTTCACCGGTGCCCGACAGAACACAGGCAAGGAAGCGTGCTCGTACCACCGGGCCCGACGGGTTGAGGTCCAAGGCATGATTGAGACACCTCGCGTACGTGGCGCCGCCCCTGGAGATCGGTCTATCGATGATTATCCACACACTCGCAAACGCTCGGGTAGGATTGATCGGCAACCCATCGGATGGCTACTTCGGCAAGACGATCTCACTGACTATCAAGAACTTCTGGGCTCAGGTGACCTTGTGGGAGAGCCCAACGGTGCAGATCCTGCCGCACCCAGTGTACGATCCGCTGGAGTTCGACTCCCTGGAGTCGCTGGAGTCGGTCGCCGTCCGAGACGGCTACTACGGCGGCCAGCGTCTTCTCTTCGCCGCATGCAAGCGGTTTGCGGAGTACTGCCGAACGCACGGGATTACCCTCGACCGACGGGGGTTCACTATCTCGTACGATACGAACATTCCTCGCCAGGTGGGCCTGGCCGGCTCGAGCGCTATCGTCACGGCCGCGGTGAAGGCCCTGATGCGCTTCTACGACATCGGGGAGAGAGAGATTCCCAAGGCCGTCCTACCCAACCTCATCCTCAGCGTTGAATCGGAGGAACTGGGCATCGCCGCCGGTCTCCAAGACCGCGTGATCCAGGTGTATGGCGGCATGGTATACATGGACTTCGCGCGCGATCTGATGGAGGGCCGTGGCTACGGGGAATACGTTCCCCTGGACCCGGAGCTGTTGCCGGGACGGCTCTTCCTTGCCTATACGGAGAAGCCCAGCGACTCCGGCGTGATCCACAGCGACGTGCGCTTTCGCTTCCGCCAGGGTGATCCCGAGGTTGTCAGCGCGATGCGGGAGTTCGCACGCCTTGCCGACGAGGCACGCGAGGCCCTCGAGATGCGCGATGCGCGGCGGCTGGGCGAATTGATGAACGCCAATTTCGACCTGCGCCGACAAACCTTCGGCGACGCGGCACTCGGCGCCCAGAACCTTGAAATGATCGGCATCGCGCGCGCCCTGGGGGTGCCCAGCAAATTCCCAGGGTCGGGGGGTGCTGTCATCGGATTGTTTAGCACGGACGAGGAGGGGCGCGCCCTGCACCAGGCCTACACAGAAAGAGGCTATCGTTTTGTGGAGGCCAAGCCGGCTCCGGCAGATGAGGGTTCGCACCGCGAGCCGAATCCGGAGGAGCGGGGCGTGCCCGCCCGAGCGCTTCCCGTGGGCCACCGCGGTCGGATCCAGATAACCCGAGAGGAGAGATAACCGTCCATGTCTGCCAGTCTGCCACGTGTGCGAAAGGTCGTTATCCCGGCGGCGGGTCGTGGAACACGCTTGCTTCCGGCCACTAAGTCGCAGCCCAAGGAGATGCTCCCGGTGGCGCGCAAGCCCGTCATCCAGTATGTGGTGGAAGAAATGGTGGATGCCGGTCTCGGTCAGATCCTGATCGTCTCCGGGCGGACCAAACGCGCAATTGACGACCACTTCGACCCCGATCCCGTGCTACAGGCAGAGCTCTCGCGCAGGAATGACCGCGAGCTTATGGCGCAGTTCGCCTTCGAGCACCTCGATGCGCACTACTTCTACGTACGCCAGAGCGAGCCGCGCGGCCTGGGGCATGCGGTGCTTCTGGCCGAGGAGTTCGTCGCCGGCGAGCCTTTCGCCGTGGCCCTTGGCGATTCAATCGTATGGAATGGCGGCGGCAAGAGCCTGATGCGCCAGCTCGTGCAGACCCACGTGGAGACCGGCGCGGCGGCAACGATTGCCGTCGAAGAGGTCACCGCTCAGGACGTGGTCAACTACGGCATCGTCAAGCCGGTGGACAAAGTGGGCCATGTCTTCCAGATCTCAGACCTAGTCGAGAAGCCCTCGGTCGAGGATGCGCCGAGTCGTCTAGCCATCGCCGCCCGCTACATCTTCGGTCCGCAGGTTTTCAGCGCGCTGCGCGACACGGCACCCGGCCACGGCGGCGAGATCCAGCTTACCGATGCCATCCGCATCCTGCTCTCGGCCGGCTGTCCCGTCTGGTGCGTGAGGCTGGAGGGCGGGTGCCGGCGTTATGACATCGGCAACTTCGACAGCTACTTCAAGGCATTCGTGGAGATCAGCCTGCAAGACCCGGAGCTCGGCGAAAGCCTGCGCGCTCACCTCGCGTCACTCCTGAAGGAGGAGGCTTAGGGCCCGTTCGCGAACAAGTGCCCAATCCGTCCCAGGGTCTGCCCCGCGTAAGCGCACCGGGATCCGGAGCTCTTAA
>Ga0209720_1001149_pt1 | contig 23413 bp, 21 predicted proteins | sample AD_JPNMR3_MetaG_FD_184426 | JGI IMG/M metagenome (GOLD analysis project Ga0209720, IMG submission 184426) | Active sludge microbial communities of municipal wastewater-treating anaerobic digesters from Japan - AD_JPNMR3_MetaG (SPAdes) (version 2) | ecosystem: Engineered > Bioreactor > Anaerobic...
TTATCGGATGTGGTAATAGGAGAAACTACATGTGACGGAAAGAAGAAGATGTTTGAGCTTATTTCAGACTATAAGCCCATACATGTTATGGATCTACCCCAGCTGCCCGATGAACCCGATGCAGTAGACCACTGGGAAAACATGATTTATAAGGTAAAACAATTCCTTGAAGAAAAATTCCACAAAACTACAACTGATGAAAGAATAGAAAAAGAGATAAAAAATACCAACATTCAAATAAAAAAGATGAATGAGGTCTTTGGGTATATAGTCTTGAATCCTCCTGTAGTGGGATGGGAAGAATTGTACGATATACTCTTTCTTTCATCCGGTGCAGCCAGTGATGAGATAATAAAATTAATCGATGGAATATTGATGAAACTCGAAAAGAGAAAAAAATCGGGATTTTATTACGGCAGGGAAGAAGATGCAATAAGGGTTATGGTTACCGGCTGTCCCATAGCAGGGGATGCAACAAAGATATTTAAAATTATAGAGGAATTGGGTGGGGTTATAGTGGCCCTTGAGGCATGTTCGGGCATGAAGCCGTATATGTCACTTATAGAAGAAGATACTGGTAACCCCATAAGGGCTATTGCAAAGCATTATCTTAAAATACCATGTTCATGCATGACACCGAATAACAGACGCCTTGAATGGATTGATACACTTATCGAGAAATTCAAACCCCAAGCAGTGGTGGATGTAATACTCCAGGCATGTCATTCGTATAATATCGAGTCTTATAAGGTAGGCGAACATATAAGAAAAAAACACGGGCTCCCCTTTTTAAAAATAGAGACAGATTACTCTCAAAGCGATGTAGGTCAGATAAAGACACGAATCGGTGCACTCTTTGAACTATGCAATGATAATATATGACATTTTTTTGCATTTATAAATGTTACAGGAGTGAATTTTAAAAAATGAACAAAAAATTATCCAAAAGCATTCGATTAATATAAAATTAAAAAAAGGCAGGCGAGTTAAAAGCCTGCCTTGCCTGAATACCTTTTATTTTAATGTCCAACCCTTTTTACCTATTTCACTGCATCAGGGAAAAAAAGCGGTGCGCCGAATTTAGCTATACCAAAGGTTTTTATTATAGATTGGGCTCCATTTGAAACCATAAAATCAGAGAATGCCCTTGCACCTGACGCATTCACCTTAGGAAATCTTTCAGGGTTAACTACTATTACATGATAGATATTAAAAAGCATCTTATCCCCATATGAAAGCATTTCAAGTTCTAATCTCTTTTTAAGGGCAAGATATGTGCCCCTATCGGTAAGGGTATATGCCCTTTTTTCAGAGGCGACATTTAAGGTCTGACCCATACCAAGACCGGTCTCATGATACCACTTTTCTCCCCCAGGCTTAATATTAGCTGCCTTCCAGATTGCCTTCTCTTTTGCATGTGTGCCTGAATTATCACTCCGTGAGATAAAAAGGCTCTTCGATTGCGCTATTTTTTTAAATGCCTCCACAACAGATTTAATCCCTTTGATTTTGGCAGGGTCAGATGGAGGGCCTACTATTATAAAATCATTATGCATAACAAGTCTTCTATCTATTCCATAACCTTCAGCCATGAATGTTTTCTCATCTTCAGGTGAATGCACGAGTAATACATCTGCCTCACCTTTTCTCCCCATTGCCATTGCCTGACCTGAACCAACAGCAATGGTCTTTACAAAATAACCTGTCTTTTTTTCAAATAGCGGGATCAGTTCATCGAGAAGTCCTGAATCCTGGGTGCTTGTTGTGGTTGCGAGGATGATGTTCTTTTGAACAGTCTGTGCATCTGCATCAAAGACAAACAGTCCTGCGATAAAAATCATAAAAACTATCAGTGTTGATAATCGTTTGTAAAATTTACTGGTCTTCATTTCAAACCTCCTGATCACTTATTTAATATTGGCACGTTTTTCGCGCCATTGCTTTGAATTTGGGAAGAACAGAGGACTGCCATATCTATCCTTCCCAAAATCTTTGACTATCTTCTGTCCCTTATCAGGATCGGTTAGCCAATTTACAAAGGTGATCGTATCTTTGTAGTTTACTTTTGGAAATTTTTTTGGATTTACAGGAATAAGGGTTATAAAGTTAAGAAGGTCAGTGTCTCCCTCTACAAGAATTGTAAGTTTTATATCCTTCATTAATGCCAGAAACGTTGCCCTGTCTATTACTGTATATGCCTTTTGCTGGTCTGTATAGTTAAGTGTTGAGGCATTCCCTTCAAAGCCTTTTTCATAGACCTTATACCAATCACCGGATGGTTTTATGTTTGCTTTATCCCACAGGCTTATCTCTGCCACATGTGTCCCAGATTTATCGCCTCTTGTGATAAATAGTGCCTTTTTTTCAGAGATTTTTTTGAGTGCTACTTTTGCATCTTTTAAGCCTTTAATATCTGCTGGATCTTCGGGGGGTCCGACTATAACAAAATCATTATACATAAAGTCTATTCTTTCAGTACCGTATCCTTCGTTCACAAACTTCTCTTCAAGGGATTTTGCATGGACCATTACCAGATCAATATTGCCCTTTTTGGCAATATTAAGTGTTGCACCTGTTCCGGCACCTACATGTCTCACCCTTATGCCGGTTTCTCTTTCAAATTCATTTTCAAGGAGAGTAACTATCCCAGAATCAACAGGTCCTATTGTGCTTGCCATTAAAATAAATCTATTACCCTCAGCAATAGCAAGAGCGGGCAAAAATAATATACATACTAAAAAAAGGATTATACAATACGATCTCTTCATATCACACCTCCACACATCGTTATTTATATGAACCACCCTTCTCTTATAGAAGGGCTTCATGGTTTTCGTGGTTCAAGCCAAGAAGGAACTGATTATAACTAAGGTCTTAGCAATGTAAAATACACTTATTAAATAAATCATCTTTTCGATAAATCATTTGGTTTTGTGGCAACTGCAATCTTTGTGATGCCGTTTTTCCTTACAATGTCCATGACTTCTATTACCCTTCCGTGCTCAACAGCTCTGTCTGCGTTTATAACTATCGACAATCCTGGTGCTGTTTTTTTATATGTTGCAAGACGCAGACTCATCTCACCCGGAGAGTCAACCTCTTCCTTTTCTAAAAAAAGCTTACCCTCTCTTGTAATGGTCAGGGTGAGTAATTGCTGTATTTCATTCTGTGCAGTGGCAGCATAAGGCAGATTTACCTGAAGACCTCGCTGGATTGTCATGGAAAGTGTCGCAATCATGAAAAATACGAGAAGAAAGAATATAGTGTCAATCATGGGGATAATCTCAATACGTGCTTTTTTTCTTGTTTTTCTTGGTAATTTCACAGAAGTTACTCCTTCGATAAACCGTTCAAAGCCATTTCAAGACGTGTCGCATATGTCTCTATGATTTCCGTTTCATGCTCAATCCGGGAAAGGAAATAGTTGTATGGTATCAAAGTAATGACTGCCACCGTAATGCCTGCTGCTGTTGCAATGAGCGCTTCGGCGACCCCACCTGTAACTGCATGGGGTTGCCCCATACCAGATGCTGCCATTATATTGAAAGAACGAATCATACCAATTATTGTTCCTAAAAGCCCGAGAAGGGGTGCTAATGTGATAATCGTGTCAAGGGCTGTCAATCCTCTTTTCATAATCGATGTCTCTGCGATTCCTGCAGCGAGCATTGAACTTTTTGGTTCGTGCCGATTTGTGATACCGGCAAACATCACCCTCATAATTGGATGCGAAGAGTTACCGGTCATATTAAGGGCCTTATCAATCTCTCCTTTTCCAACAAGACTTAACACTTCATCAGCCTGATGGACAATTCCAATACGTTTAAAATACATGAATCGCTCAATGATAATGGCTACCGATATTACCGAACAAATTACAAGGGGGAGCATCATCCATCCACCTTTAATAAAAATATCGGTCATTATTGCTCTCTCCTTTCTTTTTTCATTAAATCAATTTTTGTTTCAAATCATTGAAGACAAAATCTTATCGGTAGAATTGCCCGAGAGGGAACAGGTATTCCTTTTTGTGTAGCAGGTAGAAATTTCGATTTTTTTATCGCTTCTATTGCAGCATCAGCAAAAATCTGGTCTTTTGCATCTATCGCATCAACCTTTACGAGCCTTCCCTTTTCATCTATTATAACCACAAGAACAACCGTCCCTTCCTTACCTAATTTTCTTGCAATATAAGGATACTCTGGAATTTCACGATGTTGAAATTTTGGGCCATCGGGAGTTCCAAATCCTGCATCAACGATACCCGAACCATATCCTGCGCCACCACCCACTGAATGGCCTCCCCTGCCCTTTCCTCCATTGCCGCCTATAAAGCCCGCGCCATCGCCAATCCCTCTTCTGTCAGTCCCAACACCGCCGATTCCATAACCACCAGCCAGAACGGCAACTTTGTCTTCAGATTTTTCTTGAAGCGGAGTTTCCCTGATTACGAAACGTTCATCTATTGCGCCACCTGATTGCGAAGACGATGTTTTTTCTTCTGTTTTAACAATATTTGATATTAGAGTTGGTCTGCTATTGCTACCAGCAGATATTTTTTTGGATGCAGTTGATGTATTAGAAGAAAATTTATTGGCAAATATATCTGTTTTTATATGGGACAGGGAAGTACTTGATGGTGCTTTCTCTATCAACAAAACATTTATTGTTTTATCTACCAGATTTAAATTTCTGTTGAAAATAGTTATAGGTATGAACATTATAACAATATGTACAAACAGAGAGATAAAAACATATCGCCTTAATTTATATTCAATCACTGGCGACCTCGATCTCAGTATTTTTTCTTAAGACATAAAAGAAGGGTATACCAGCAAGGGCTATAATTATGCCTACAAAAGATGTCCATGGATTTGTTATAAAAACCTGTATTGCTATCCATGTGTAAGCAGATACAAAGATAATAGGAATAAAAGGGTAGCCCCATGTCTTATAGGGTCTATGTATAAAAGGCATTTTTATACGCAGCAGAAGATGAGCTAAACCTGTAGCGATGGATGTGACAAGCATGATAAAAACAACATAATTTAGTAAACGCTCAAACGTTTCAACTATTACAAAAATACAGGCAGTAATCATTTGCAAAATAAGGCTTAAATAAGGTGTGCTATATTTTTTATGAACACTTTTTATTGATTTCCAGAGCAAACCGTCTTCTGCCATTGCATAGGGGATACGAGCACCCGCAAGTATAGTGGCATTAATGCTGGCAGCAACGACTAATATAATTGCTATACCTATTATATATACAAAGTATGGATTAAAGAGCTTTTTTCCGACAATCTGACCGACATTAATGGTTCCTTTCATAATAGTTATGGGGATTGCATAGAGATATGTTATATTAATCATTGTAAACAATACAGTAACAATAACAGTGCCTATAAAAATGGATAGAGGAAGATTACGCTCTGGTTTCTTTATCTCGTCTCCAACATATCCTGATACAAACCAACCACTGTAAGAAAAAATTACTGCCACCATAGATGGACCAAAAAGTTTTAAAATTGATATAGAATCTATCTCATTGCCCTTAAAGTGTTGCCAATCCCCATTATTAGATAGTGATCCTCCTACTACTAACACAACTAAAACAAAAATTCCCCCTAATGTTAATAAATTATGGGTTATTGCACCCAATCTAACACCATGATAATTGATTAAAGTTAAAAATATTACGATCCCAATTGCACCAATTTTTTCATTTAAAGAAAAATAATATTCTGTTAATCCATTGAGATATTTTATTAGTGCAATGGAGAGAACTGCAATGGATCCGGGGTTTATTATCCAGAAACATACCCATCCAAGAAGGAAGGCTGCCTTGGGTCCATAGGCAGCCTTCAAGTAGACATAATCACCTCCTGAACGAGGAAACATGCTTGATAACTCTGCATAAGTCAATGCACCGCAAAGGGTAAGCAAACCTCCTACCAACCATATTCCTATAAAAAGTATAGGTACGGTTAATTCTCCTGCAATAAAACCTGCTGTTGTGAATATGCCTGCACCCACAACGTTGCCTACGGTTAACAATATTGCGTCGAAAAGGGTAAGGCTTCTTTTAAGATGCATCTATCGTCCTATTTTAAACATGGTTTTAACTTTGAATCATCTTTAAGACATGGACCCAAATAAATCATGCCAAGATGCTGTTCTTTTTCCTTTTCAGTAACAGTAAGCACATCACCTATAGTGGTTTTCAAAATACGCTTTTCATGGGAATAACCTGCCTTATAGACAATATGGACCGGGGTGGTAGGCGAATAATATTTTTTTAATAAGGGAACTATTGTTTTTAATTCCTTAAGACCTATAAAAACTGCAATGGTATCACCGTTTGCGGCAACAGATTTTAACATAGCTTCATTTGCGGTTAAACCTCTTGGCACAGTTAAAATGATCGAACCATTACACCCCAATGGCTTTCCAATCATTGCATTGGCAGCATTAAAGGCACTTATACCTGGAATTATCTCAATATCTCCATTGAAATACTCTTCAAGCCAGTGTTGCCATGCCCCATATATGGTGGGATCTCCGTATTCCAGAAGGGCAAGGCTTTTACCCTGACGAATCAGGTCTTTTATCTTTTTCATATCTTCAGTGCGCTGTTTTTCAAGTTTTTCTTTTATCTCTTTTTCTGAAAAGTTTGGATTGTTTTTTCTAAATATATATTCCGAGTTCGACAACGGATCAAAAAGGATAGGCTTATCTCCAAGGTATTTCGCAAATCTTGTTGCAATATCTTTTGGTGCAATATAGGCATCTGCTTTACCAAGGTACGATATTGCTTCAAGGGTTAAAAGACTTGTATCGGCACAGCCCATACCGATGATATAGATCTTTGGGTTTGCTTTAAAAGAAAGCACTTCAATCTTAGATATAGCTTTTACCGTCCTATCTGCAGATATATCATCTGGAAAAACAAGCATGAACTTACCGTTTTCTTTTATTGGTTTGTCGTTTATTTTATCGGCAATCATAATACGTTCGCCCATTGGTGTCATAAAAAGTTCACCGTATGAAATAAGTGTTCTATAGCCATCAATGGATGTTGCGAGAATAGCAGTGTCTGTGCCTACTTTTTTATCAATACCCATTTTTCTGAGAATCTCAACCAGAGAAACGCCACTAAAACGTTTCAATCCATGGTATCCCCTGCCATCGCCTACCTGCTTTACCATTACCGCAAATTGTCGGTAGTGGGACAGTTCATTGATTTCTATAGATTTACCAGAATTATCTAAAACCACAAATGTGGAAGAGAAGAGGTTTTCCACTTTCTTCTTTTCTGACCTATCTTTAGGTTCAACCACTTCGATATGTACCACATCTTCGAGGCTTCTATCAGTAAAGAAATCGTTTGTCACTACAAGTTTTGGAAAACCAATTTTTCTTTTCAATTGATTCAATGCTGGCTCATAAAAGCTTGGCTGGTGACAGCTTCCGCAATTTCCATGATAGGGCATAATGGGTGTTGCTGAAAATGCAATAATTACATCGGAAGGATTTCTGTAGAATACCTCACCCCATGAGAGCACAATTGTTTTTCCGTCTTTGTTGCGAACCCTTATGGCAAGATCAATAGATTTGGAAAATCCACTTTCTTCCTTCTGAACGAAAGCAAGCTCAAGGAGGGTTTTTAGGGGAACTCCCCTATAACTAAACACACCACGAAAATTATTATCACTTGTAACCTCATTCAATCTCACAGATATTGATTCCAATTTTAAAAGATCTTCTAAGGTTAGATTGAGTGGCTGCCTTACCGAACCGCCAATTGTCAATGCAATTGAATGATCAACTCCTATTATAAAGGATAGGATAAAAATAAAACAAATAATGATAAATTTTCTCATATCGTCACCTCATTTCTAATAATGTGCTTTTAGACCCAGAAACATATTTCTGCCAGGGGCAGGAAAATCAATTTGAGGCTCATAATTTTTGTCGAACAGATTGTTTACTGCAAAGTAAGCCTCTATATTTTTCCACAACTTCTTTGCAATTCTTGCATTAACCACAAAATAGTCATTCGATTTTTCATAAGTGGTATTGGGGCTACTCGATGTCGGCAATTGATCCCACGACTGACTTACATAAAAACCAGTTATATCAAGCATGGTATCAATTAAAGGAATGTTATACTTAGCAGTAAGGTCTATTTTATGTTCAGGCACATAAAGAACCTTATTGGTAACCCTTCCCGGGCTCCTATCAGTTGCATTATTATATGTATATCCCATTTTAAAACTCAGATCTTTAATAGGATTAATCTCTCCCGATAGTTCAAAGCCTAACATGGTTATTCTCCCCTTATTTTCATATTTTCCTTCTACTGTTGGTATATCACGAGTAATAAAATCACTAATATCGTGGTAGAAAAATGAAAGTTCACCGCGGGCATATTTTGTTAATTCATGGGATATACCAAGCACATAATTCCAGCTTTTTTCAGCGTTAAGGTCAGTGTTTCCACCTTTTGAAGAATAAAGCTGTTGAAGTGTAGGGAACCTTACCTTTTTTGCAAAGGAACCAAAAATTTTTGTCCTGTTATTTAAAGTATAAGTTGCGCCTGCCATCGGATTAAATTCTTTCATATAACCTGGCGTAGGGCGTCTAGTCTGATTTATAAATACACCTGATTTATCTGTATTAGTTTGTTCTGACTTACCGACATCAAACCAATCATATGCAATACCAGCTACAAGTGAAAAATTTTTATTCAGGTTTAGCTCATTCTCAAGGCCAAAGGAACCAGTATAAGAAACAGATTCTGCAAAGGGTAGATAGTCATCGTCTCTTTCTTTATGGGAATCCCGCCTGTAATGAAAGGACATTTTCATCATATCTATATCGGCCAGCTTTATATTAGAAAAAACTGAGGTTCCAATGGTGTTATCTTCATACCTGCTTACTGCAATAGGTCTTAAATAGGTTTCGTCATAGTAGGATACATAGTCATCAATATGATAATGGTAAAAAACCTTTGCCTTTACTGTGATACGATCATTTATTTTTTGTTGACCGCTAAAATCAATCCCCCAGTTGTCATATTTTGGCATCTGGGCAAATTGTGAAAACATGGGTTTCGCTCTAAAAACTGAATTGGTATATATTGATCCTATTGATGGAGGTGACTCCTTGTATCGTTCTATATAGTGAAAGTTCACATAGTATTCCGAATTTGTTGAAGGCTCTACACCAACTTTTGCCCATAAGCTATTCGTTCTTGAGGCTGAATTATCCCTTACACCACCATCTTCGAGTATTCTCCATACATTTAATGTGGGGTTTTTATAACTTATCTGACCTTTCCTTGGCTCGAAATCTCTTGACATATACCATCCTTTTGATTCTTCATGGCTATAGTTAAGCCAGTAATTAAATTTTTTTATCTTCATTCCATGAGATACGGAAAATTTATTTGATCTATAATCTCCTGTTTCTATAAGGGCATCAATTGACGGTTTTTCGGTAGGTTTTTTAGTGATTATATTTATAATGCCTGCCATGCCATTGGGTCCATACAACACTGATGTAACCCCTTTTTGAATCTCAATCTTAGCAATGTTGTCCACAGGGATTACATTCAAATCCAATTTGCCATAATTGGTTTCATAATATGGAACGCCATCTATCATAATAAGTGTTCTGCTCTGGTCAAAACCATGTATCTGGACGTTGGGTTCATTTTTCCTTCCTGTCGTTACTTTAATCCCTTCTACGAATGACAATGCTTCGGCAACTGTTTTGCTGTTGGTTGCCTCTATTTCTTCAGCAGTAATTTCTTTTGATTGTGTAACATCCTTTGAAACAGGAAGTTTTTCTCCTGTTACAAATATTTCTCCAAGGGTAAATGTCGTATAATCTTTTTTCTTCTTTTGATCTAAATTCTCTGAATATAGATCCGTTATAGAAATAAACAAACAATAGAGCAAACACATCAAAAAAAGATAAAAATTTTTTTTCTTCATTGCTGTCCTCCATAATTATTTTTATAAAAATTATTTAATATAAAAATAATCTATAATCAAGATTAAAATGGAATAAAAAAAACCTAAAAAGATAAAAAAAGAAAAAAAAGAAAAAATTATAACTAAAAGTATTAAAGATATTTTAAATAAAATTAAATCGTTATATATCATAAGTAATAACGCTCTTTATATACATTCGTATATAACGGTTTGTCAAGAATTATTTATTTTTGTTTAAGAAGGTTTGAAAATTAGGTTATGTCAACTTCCTATGTCAATAAAAAATTATCTATCCTTCTTTTAATGTAACACATACGATCCTCGCTATCTGTCTGGCAACGCATAATAAGGCCTGACGATTACACTTTCCTTCTTTTATCTTTTTTTCATAATAAGCTTTAGCTTTATCATCTATTCGAACTGCAGTAAAGGCAATAAACTACCCCGCCGTAAGCAGCGGGGTATTAACTCGCCTGCCTTACCTTTTTTACCTATTTCACTGCATCAGGGAAAAAAAGCGGTGCTCCGAATTTAGTTATACCAAAGGTTTTTATTATAGATTGGGCTTCATTTGAGACCATAAAATCAGAGAATGCCCTTGCACCTGACGCATTCACCTTAGGAAATCTTTCAGGATTAATTACTATTACATGATAGATATTAAAAAGCATCTTATCCCCATATGAAAGCATTTCAAGTTCTAATCTCTTTTTAAGGGCAAGATAAGTGCCCCTATCGGTAAGAGTGTATGCCTTTTTTTCAGAGGCGACATTTAAGGTTTGACCCATACCAAGACCGGTCTCATGATACCAATTTTCTCCCTCAGGTTTGACACCAGCTGCCTTCCAGATTGCCTTTTCTTTTGCGTGAGTGCCTGAATTATCACTTCTTGAGATAAAAAGGCTCTTTGATTGTGCTATTTTTTTAAATGCCTCGACAGTAGATTTAATCCCTTTGATTTTGGCAGGATCAGATGGAGGGCCTACTATTATAAAATCATTATGCATAACAAGTCTTCTATCTATTCCATAACCTTCAGCCATGAATGTTTTCTCATCTTCAGGTGAATGCACGAGTAATACATCTGCCTCACCTTTTCTCCCCATTGCCATTGCCTGACCTGAACCAACGGCAATGGTCTTTACAAAATAACCTGTCTTTTTTTCAAATAGCGGAATCAGTTCATCGAGAAGTCCTGAATCCTGAGTGCTTGTTGTGGTTGCGAGGATGATGTTCTTTTGAACAGTCTGTGCATCTGCATCAACGATAAACAGCTCTGCGATAAAAATCATAAAAACTATCAGTGCTGATAATCGTTTGTAAAATTTACTGGTCTTCATTTCAAACCTCCTGATCACTTATTTAATATTAACATGTTTTTCGCGCCATTGCTTTGAATTTGGGAAGAACAGAGGACTGCCATATTTATCCTTCCCAAAATCTTTGACTATCTTCTGTCCCTTATCTGGATCGGTTAGCCAATTTACAAAGGTGATCGTATCTTTGTAGTTTACCTTTGGAAATTTTTTTGGATTTACAGGAATAAGGGTTATAAAGTTAAGAAGGTCGGTGTCTCCCTCTACAAGAATTGTAATAAAAAAAAATAATTATCATATCTCTTTTTTGTTTATATTGCATTATGCCTGAAAAATAGTATAAAAAACCTCAATTATTATGGAGGCATTAATACGGAATCACATGTGAATCAAAAAACAATCAATACATCAGCCACGATATTTGTAGTTCTATTGGGTATTGTAAGCCTTTTTGCAGATATGACCTATGAATCAGCCCGCAGCATCTCAGGCCCATATCTTGCCTTACTCGGTGCAAGTGCCACTGTGGTGGGTATCGCAGCAGGGCTTGGAGAATTACTTGGATATGCACTCCGTTTTGTTTCAGGCAGGATTGTAGACCGCACAGGACGATACTGGCTATTTACAATCTCAGGCTACTTTTTGAATCTGTTTGCTGTGCCAGCCCTTGCTCTGGTGGGAGACTGGCAGTTAGCCGTCTTTCTTATGCTGTTAGAACGTATCGGTAAAGCAATACGCAATCCCCCTCGCGATGCCATGCTCTCTTTTGCAACTACCCGTATAGGACATGGCTGGGGTTTTGCCCTCCATGAGGCTATGGACCAAATCGGTGCTATAATCGGACCTTTTATGATAGCAGCGGTTTTATATCTTCGAAATGACTTCAGGCTCTCTTTTGCCATCCTTATAATACCTGCTATTATTTCAATCGGTGTGCTCTTGGTTGCTCGAATCCACTATCCCCACCCCAGTAAACTCGAATCAAAAACACCACAAATAGATATCAAGGGATACACAGGGCACTTCTGGTTATATCTTTTAGCAACAGGCTGCATTGCAGCAGGGTTTGCCGATTATCCCCTTATTGCCTATCACTTCTCAAAGGCAGGTATTTTCACACATGAGTGGATTCCAATTTTATATGCCATTGCTATGGGGGTAGATGGCCTTTCAGCCCTTTTATTCGGAAGACTCTATGACCGTATTGGTATGCCTATCATTATATCTGCAGTAGCAATTGCCCTACCCTTTGCCCCTCTTGTGTTTTTAGGAGATCTTAAAATGGGTCTCATTGGCATGGTCCTCTGGGGAATCGGCATGGGCGCACAGGAGTCGGTTATGAAGGCACAAATCGCAAATATGTCATCTGTAAGGCTCAGGGGCACTGCATTTGGCACTTTTAATATGAGCTTCGGGGTGTTCTGGTTTGTAGGCAGTGTAATAATGGGAAGGCTCTACGACTATTCTATCATGGCCCTGGTGATATTTTCTGTTACGGTTCAAATTTTATCAATCCCTATTCTATTCTGTTTAAGGAGGATGCGATAACATATTCATCATTTAGCAAAGATCATTTTAAGGGAGATCAATAAGAGTCCTATACCAAAGATGCGTTCCAATACTATACTTGATAATTTTGTAGCGAATTTAGCTCCGATAAGACCTCCAAGAAAGAAACCAATGCATATTAAAGAGGCTATCCTTATATCTACAAATCCCTGCTTGTAGTATGTATATGCTGCAAGAAATCCAATAGGGGGCACAAGTAAAGCAAGGGTTGTGCCTTGAGCCTGATGCTGCGAAAGGCCGAATATAAAAACCAATGCAGGAACAATAATTGTCCCTCCGCCTATACCGATCATGCCGCTTATTATTCCTGCAATTAATCCCAAAAGTAAATAAAGCAAAGTATTCATAAGCATTATTCCTCCATAATTTATGGATAATTGTGTTTAAATCTAATCTTTTTTGCCTTTGCTGTCAACGACATGTGTGATGGATTGAGATAGTGGAATATCAATGAAGCGATAACCCTCCGCAACCCACTTCAGATAATACTGAAGATATCTGTATTTATCTTGCCCTTAGATGACATAAAGCCCTTAAATGATTCTAATATAACTGATATGCATTGCTATGGTTCTGTAACATAATAATATCTTTATAAATCATCATATTTGCATTAACGCCTGATTTCCAATCAATTTCCATGAAATTTTCTTGACACCATAGTATCCGCTCGCTATGTTTAATCATGATGTTGAATAAAGTTAAAAAAAATGTTATGCCAAGAAATGATAGTGGCTGAAAAGGGGAATATGATTTGAGTGATTTCATTGAGCGGGTTCGTGATTTGTTGCGCACTGGCGACGTTCGGATATCTGAACACGGATACGATGAACTGGCTGAGGATGGGCTGACGGCAAGAGAAGTACTCGCTGGCGTTAAGGAGGCGGTTGTTGTTGAAGAATACCTGAACTATGCGAAGGGGCCATGCGTTCTATTGTTGCAGAAAGATCGAGCTGGCGAGCCCATTCATGTTGTATGGGGTATCCCGAAAGGTCATGAAAAGCCTGCGGTTCTGGTCACGGCATACCGGCCAGATCCTGGGCGGTGGGATAAAACGTTTACGCGGAGGAGGCAACGATGAAACAGCGAAAAAAGTCAAAGTATGTGCATGAAGGTAAATATGTGGCTGAGGTAGAGGTCTCTCTGATGGAAGACGACACAGGTTGGTCTCCTTATCTTAGCGTTGAAGACGCCTATAAGTTGGACGACGTGAGAGACGCTCTTCGCCAGGGGGACTTGGAGTCGGCGGCGAAATATGGGCGAATTTACGAGCTTCGCCAAGTCTGGCATGAATAATGGCATAAATGGCCTAACAACAGCATTCAGCTGACTGCGCTTCGCGCCGCCACTGATGCTGGTCGTTAGGCAGCCCAAGTGTTGGTCAGTTTTAAATGACGAAAAGGGGTCAATTGTATTTTACGATTAATAATCACTAAATACGAACATCTTTTAATAATAATATCGAAAGGTTTTTTGTTGTATTTTTTTTAATTATTTATGTAAAATCTAAGAAAAAATTTCGTATATTAATTGTTAGTCCGTTACTCAAGGATAGTGGAAACCTATGAACCCCCATGTGAAATCAAAGCAACGCGTAACCGATTACGGCGAAGTCCTGACCCCGCCGCACATTGTCAACGCCATGCTTGACCTTGTGAAACAGGAAACTGAACGCATCGATTCGCGTTTCCTTGAGCCTGCCTGCGGCACAGGGAACTTTCTTGTCGAGATTTTGAACCGGAAACTACACATTGTAGAAGCCCGCTATGCCAAGAGCCAACTTGAATACGAGCGTTATGTAATACTTGCCGTGTCTTCCATTTATGGGATAGACATTTTGGAAGATAACGCCGAGGAGTGCCGAAAGCGGTTATTTGCCGTGTTTGACGAAGCCTACACGCGGCTTTTCAAAGAAGAAGAATCCACAGTAATCTCATGTCACGCTAAAGGAGAACATTATGACCAGCAAACAGTATTTTGATAATGTTGCTTTTCGGTGGGATCAAATGAGACATGGTTTTTTCTCAGATGCTGTAAGAAAGAAGGCTCTCACTGTTGCAGGTGTGCAGAGGGGCAAGATTGCTGCCGACATTGGAGCGGGTACAGGCTTCATAACAGAGGGGTTACTTTTTGCAGGCTTGCAAGTGATTGCAGTTGATCAATCTGACGTAATGTTGGAGGAGATGAGAAAGAAATTCGCTGGAGTTGAAGGTATTGACTATCGGGTGGGAGAGGCGGAGAATCTGCCGGTCTCAGACGAAAGCATAGACTATGTCTTTGCTAATATGTACCTTCATCACGTTGAATCGCCCCCCTATGCCATAAAAGAGATGGTGCGGATTCTGAGGTCAGGCGGCAAGCTGGTTATCACGGATTTGGATGAGCACTCTCATGAATTCTTACGAACGGAGCAACACGATCGCTGGTTAGGGTTCAAGCGCCAGGATATCGAACAGTGGCTGACAGATGCGGGTTTGAAAGATGTGTTGGTGGACTGTGTGGGCGAGGATTGCTGTGCTCAATCAAGTTGCTGTCATAAATCTGCAAGCATCAGTATATTCATAGCGGTAGGCACGAAATAAATAGCCGCCCGATATCTAACTCCAGCTGACTCCGCCCTCGGCGAAGCGACTGATGCCCCGGCCGTTAGCTGAAAGTAAATGCAATCATGAACGGAACTGATCTATTGGTGAGGACAGCAATCGACTACGAGCGGGTTCATCAGATAGTCCTCTGGACATTATCATGTGAGTCACCCTTTCTGCTCATAGATGGTATGATGTTGAAAAACTTAAGGAGTTTCTGGTATTCATAGGCACAGTATTGACTACCCCTGTCAGAATGATGGATAAGTCCTGCACCTGGTTTTCTCTTGTGTATAGCCATAAGAAGGGAATTTTTAACAAGGCTCTCCCTCATGTGTGAATCCATTGCATATCCTACGATCTCTCCGTTTAATATGTCCTTATGGGTTGCAAGGTAAAGCCAGCCCTCTCTGGTAGGGATATATGTTATGTCTGTTACCCAGACCTTATTGGGTGCATCTGTTATAAAGTTCTGGTTGATAAGATTATCTACCACAGGGAGTCTGTGTTTTGAATTGGTGGTTGCCTTGAACTTTTTAACCTGTTTACATCTTAAATTGAGGTTTCTTCTTATTCGATATAGACTCACCTTTATTCCGTGGGATTGTAATTCTTTTTGTAGTCTATGGGGTCCAAATACCCCCTGGTTCTTCTATGGGCAGCCTCAATTTCTACTTCAAGACGTCTGTTTTCTATCTGTCTTTCTGATGGTGGTCTTTTAAGCCATATGTAATAACCACTCTTTGATACTGATAGTATAGTACCCTGCACATAAGGAGGATGGGGTATTTGAGCTATATTCTCACGCCTTTGTGTTTCTTATATGAATTATCTAAAAGTTTTCCTTCTCTGGCTTTTTTGACCAAGTAGTCTAAGGTAGATTTGGGTATGGATAGTCTACGGCTTAGCTCTCCTATGGACAATCCTTCTTCCATTACCATTTTCACTGCTTCCTCTCTAAACTCTTTTGTAAATACTGCCAATGGGGGCTTTCCATGTTTAACACCTCCATTGTTAGTATATTAGATTACAATGTTCGTGTCCACTAAAGGCATTATAGTACATACATACAGCTTATTATTTCGTTGAGATAAAAGGTTCGGTAAAATCAGACCCGATAGTTGTTGCCACCGGGTCTGATTACTCACTACCAACTTTTTCTCTTTTATGACCACATTATGGATTTACAGGCACGGTCTTTGTTGATATAATTTGGGTACCACCGATTAATTTCCTAAAGATTAAACATTTAATAGAACTTATACCAGTTTTCCAACCTTCAGGAAGAAAATTATAATTAAATACCCATGTATAGTTAGCCGTTATCTCAAATTCAGTCCCAAACATTGGCTTTTCTGTCGAATCCGGATAATATTTATAACATTGAAGAACCAGAGTTCTGCAGTGTGCTGCTGCATCCCTATTAACAATGTGTATTTTAAATCCTGTATCCTGTATATCATCTATAGCCGTAATCTCTACATTTGGTCCAGGTATGGCAGGCAGGGGTATCTCCCTTTCCCCAAAGACTGTTTGGCCACTCTTAACAGACAATTTTAATTTCTCGGCAAAAGGCCCTCTTCTCCACTGACCATGAAGTGATTTCTCTTCATTTTTCTTAAGATTCACGGTTTTAGAATCTGCCTTTTCCCACTTCCCTGACTTTGCATCATACTGGTGTATCTCAACAGTAAATGTAAGGTCTGCATTATTCGGGTTAGCAAGACCAGCATACCACTCTCCAACACATTCGGTCTGGATATTCTGAACTGAAAGATGGGCAATCTTGATGTTCTTGAGCATCTGTTGGACTGTTTCTGTTCTTGTCTGTTGTGTATCCGTTTTGGGTTTTGGAATATCAGGTCGTGTGATTGTGGGTTTCACAGGCTGCTGTGTACGGCCTGATATCTGAGCCTCAGCATGTATCATTCCAAATACTAATAGCAGAAATACGAGTGTTATAAGGGAAATGCATTTTTTCATTATCTGTTCTCCTTTCCTTTTCATTTGCTGAGTTTTGGTATGTTTCTCGGTTTTTGCATTGTTGCAGGATCGCCCGGATCCCTTGCTTCAAAAATGCGAACCCCTTCATTCCATTGATAATGTGTATGGGTTCCAGCATGGGGTGGCAATATAATCTGACCAAGGGGTAGCACAAACACATCGAACCAGTCTGTGGCTATGCTTCGTTTGAGTTCCCCTGCACTCACTTCCAGAAGAACCCTGAGCCGGGTAGCAGCGCTTACCTGCATAAGATAATAAGGGGCATCAATACGCACACCATAGCTCTGTTTTACAACCGTTCCAGGTTGTGCTGTCACTGGTGGCAGCCTCAGGGTTTCAGTGTGGCTATTTGCACTCGCTAATACCATTCTTTGTTCCAATATGGGATGACCATCCAGAAGCAGTGCGTAGGGTATTGTAAGTGTTCCGGTGCCGTTCATACCCAGTCCTACCTGCAATGCACCTTTAAGCGCACCTGCTGAAATAACTGTGTTGGTGAGTTCAGGGGGCACTGCAAAAGTAAAAAATGGCCGTGGTGAACCTCCAAGGGGTGGAGTAAAGCTTTGGTTCTTGTTCCATGGAGTATTAATGGGCGACAGTTCAGCCCAATTCTTGCCAAGGGCATATAGCTTGAAACTTAGCCATGACCCTGCAGTAAAAACAAACTCATCACCTCCAAAAAGTGATGACGGTGATAAACCGGCACGCTTGTAATCTGCTTCAAGACCATCCTTGACCACCGGACTTACACTCAACATAACATTGCGACCCAAATCGTCAATAGCGCTACGAACTGTTCTTACTGGTTCAATTCGACCATTGAGTGCAATCGGGATACGCAAACCAATACCATAACCGATACCATAACTAATACGAAGGAAACCACCACTGAATTTCCATTTGCGCTCCCACGCTATTTCTTGACCCAATGTGTATCCTGCCAGAAATGACTCGCTAAATTCACGTTTTCCTTCACTTTGCTCTCCTTGAGGATACTCATATTGCCGACCCCGCTCGCTACGACCGGCAAATGTGGATAGTTCACGTTTATTTTTAGGCCCCATTGTTCCAACAGGCCGAACCGGTGGCAACTCAAGCGTAAATGGACGCTGTTGTATTAGAGGACGGAATTCTTTACTCAGGCGTTGCCCGCCATCATTGAATAATCGCCGTTCTACAACCACCTGATCCGTAACCTCAAATTCGCCCACACCACTCAAAATTGCACGCAAAACCTCATCTTCACCGCCTTCTTCCATTGCTTTACGTAATGGGTCATCGGCATCCAGAAGAGGTAGTTCCTCTTTTATATAACGTCTAAAACTCTCCTGTTCATCCGGCTTCAGTCTATCCACTCTAGCCTGGGATACGGCATTCATATCCACCCGTGAGAGGAACTTTGCAAGTTCCTGGGATGCAGAAGCAGCCTGTTTTGGATCCCTTATGACTACTCTTGCCTGCCGTACCATCAATAGTCTATCAGGAAACTCAACCACTGCTTCGTTCACCTGTGGTTTACCTACCAGCGCCGTAAATGGAATTCGGCTTAATTGCTCACTTAAAACACGATGCCCTATGAAGGTGGTATCAAATAATTTATCAAGCTCTATCTTTCTGCCAATGTCATTTTCTATCCTGGTTCGACTCATATCCGCACGATTTAAAACTTGACGGGGCGCTTGACGTGCTACTTCGATTGCCAGGATTGACTGGTTATCCCAGTGGCGTACCAATCTTGCCAGTTCGGGAGCATTTTTAAGTATGGGGGTAATTGCCACGGATATAACTGGAGATGAAGGTGCCATTCCAGCCGGTGAAGCAGCCAATACTGGCACTGATAATAACATAAAAAAAAGAATTGCATTTAGCAGTACACTAGGGAATCGTGTCTGTTTAATCATCATGCCTCCTTTTTTTATTTTTTTATAGGACAAGAATACATTGAAAAAATAAAAAAAACAAGATTAAGATTTGAACGGAGCTGAAAGGTGGTCACATCATAAAAAACTACATCTACCTTAATATTGAATAGATTCATGTTCTTTAAAAATATCTCTTTTTCCATCTGAAAAATTAAATACATTTGAAAATCAATGTAGTTATGAAAATAAAGCGTTAAACCGAAGTTCCTCCCCTAAATTAATGCTATCCCATTGATATTATACATAAAACAATAAATATCAACTTCCCGATACTGACTACAGTTTTAGTAACTGGAGAGCCATCTTTTCGAACAGGTGTTGGTTCAGTAAGAAGGTAAAAGGCAGGAGACTTTTTATCTGATGCAACCCTGCATCTGTTTCTACATCTTGTCCCCAGGTAGGCAAGAAGTGTAGAAAAGCTATGGACAGGCAGTCCATAAGGGTAAGCTTTTTTGTCTTTTTTCCTTTTGCTGATTCTGATGGTTTAGGAGGTCTTACAGGATGTCTTGTCTTACTGAACTGTTTTTTATGATATTAGATAAAATAGGATATTTTTGTGAGAGCATTTTTGGTGATATAATGATGATAAGGAGGATAACGAACAATGAATGAAGTACGCAATAAAAAGTCAAAAAAGGTCTTTAACCAGAACAGAAACATGATATTGCTATGAATAAAAAGACTATGCGTATCATTGATAACAAAAAGGCTGCCAAATATAAAAATGCAACATAAAACAATGATAGGAGAAACCGTTGAGATTAAATCCTTTGGAGAAATTTACAGAAAATTGTTGACAACATTTTTCAGAAGCACCGTCCTTCTGTCTTTATCCCCCTATTCTGAATTAACAATTATAATCCCCTTTAAATATCAACATCCTTAATTTTCGGGCTAAGGCATTTTTAGAATTTTAAACCATACCCATAGATAAGTTTTGCCATTAAACTTTTCATCAAAATATTTTATTAACTTTCTTAAAAGTCAATATCACAGGAAGATGACGCTTCTACCTCGCCCTCACAGCATTAATCTGGCCTTCAATATCCTTTTTCAATGATATGGCGATTGACAAAAACAATAGCATTCAAAGCCTGATTCTGAGTTGATGAAGATACCTTCCTTTCAACCGCAAGATCGCTTAAAAAATCCTACAGGCCGTTTTGTTAAGTCTTTGTTCTTGACTAAACGCTGAAACTGCCTAAACCATGCAATATATTTTCTTTTAAGTTTTTTTCGTGCCATAGGACCTGCGACGGAGCCTAATAGCTTCTACCTTTTTTCCTATACTGTTTTCCAGTTGTTGACAAGTTCTTCTGAAATGCCGCTGGCCTCAAAAGAGAGTTGCTATGAGAGAAAATATATGTAGAGCCTTTAAGACATGGTTTGCATGATTTAGCTGCCAGTCTTTGTATTTTTTAGATAAATATTTAAGAAATTGAGACTGCTAGCTATTTGTTAAGTATTGAGATATTGGAGTATCTATGAAACTATAACCCTCCTCAACCCAGTTCAGATAATACCGAAGATATCTGTATTTACCTTGCCCTTGGATGACATAAAGCTCTTAAATGATTCTAATATAACTGATATGGAATGCTATGGTTCTGTAACATAATAATATCTTTATAAATCATCATATTTGCATTAACGCCTGATTTCCAATCAATTTCCATGAAATTTTCTTGACACTATAGTATCCGCTCGCTATGTTTAATCATGATGTTGAATAAAGTTAAAAACAAATATTATATGCATAACAACAAAAAGGAGACGTAATATGAAGCTAAAAGTAATTATTCACGAAGCTGAAGAAGGAGGTTATTGGGCGGAAGTTCCTTCCATTCCAGGATGTGCCACTCAGGGCGAGACTTTCGATGAACTTTTGAGCAATATTTACGAGGCTGTCGAGGGCTGTCTATCAATAGATATGAAAGACATAAAAATGACAGAGAAAGACAAGGTTCTGGAAATAGCGGTTTGAAAACCATATCCGGAAAAGAATTTGCCAAAGTCCTTGAGAAGAAAGGCTGGGTGCTACGAAGAATCAGCGGCAGCCATCATATTTATGTCAAAGAAGGAACATCATTTCGTATTTCAATTCCTATTCATGGAAACAAGCCGTTAAAGACCGGTCTTCTTAAACATTTTATGAAGATTGCCGGAATCGACGAAAATGAATTATAAACCAGTGCATATAACAAATCACTCCAGCGGACGGCTGAGAGCCGCCGCTGATTTCAGCCTTTAGCATTATAAAACTAAAAAGTGAAACTAAAAGGTAGAGGGGTTATGGCACACAAAGTTTACTCAGCTATTGTATCAGCAATAAAGAATGGAAATCTAAAGGAGCCATTTACTAAAAAGGATTTCAGGAGTGTATTATACTGCCTTTAGTGGACACCATGGACACGAATGCTCGCAGCAACCATTTTCTTAAAATTCAAATTTAATTCATTTGAAAAAATTTCTTGACAAATTGTTAGTCTTATTATAACTAATTAGGCATGACTAATAAAATTATAGAGGTGAAAAATGACGATTTCTGATACCTTATCTGCAAGTCTAGAAGATTATCTTGAGGCTATATATCAGATTATTCTGGAAAAGAAAGCAGTAAGGCCAAGAGACATAGCAAAAAAACTAAATATCACCTATCCATCTGTTACAGGTGCACTGAAACTGCTTGCAGAAAAAAGCCTCATCAATTATACACCCTATGATTTTATCTCCCTTACACAGACAGGAGAGGCTATTGCCAAGGATGTAGCAAGAAGACACGAGATTCTTCGTGATTTTTTTATAGAGGTGCTTGCAGTACCCTATGAGGAGGCAGATGATGCAGCGTGCAAGATGGAGCATTCAATACCTAAGGAACTTGTGGAACGTTTTATCCAGTTTGTAGAATTTGTTCGTATATGCCCAAGAGGCGGAGACAAGTGGATCAAAGGATTTGCATATAAGTGTGACAATGAAGGCGCAATGGATAACTGTGAAAGCTGTATATTAACCTGCCTTGATGATTTGAAAAAGACACAAAAACAAAAGGACAATTACACAAAAAACGCAATAACTTTGAAAGATTTAAAACCCGGTCAGAGGTCAAGGGTTTTAAAGATTTTTGCAAAGGGAGATATAAAAAAACGTTTATTGGATATGGGTATAACATTTGGTGCAGTCATCGAACTTGAGCGTATTGCCCCTCTTGGGGATCCCATTGAGATAAAAATCAGAGGTTATCATCTCTCATTGAGAAAAGAAGAGGCAGAAGGGATAGAAGTAGAGATTATATAATTATGATTGACAATAAATCGGGTATTCCACTGGCATATATTAAGGAAGGAACAAAGGTTCAGATAATAAGAATTGATACAAATGAGTTGTTAAAGGCACGGTTAAATGCTATGGGGTTTGTACCAGAGACACCACTATACGTGGTTAAAAATTCAACAAAAGGCCCACTTGTGATCTCTATAAAAGGGGCAAGGATTATAATCGCTTTTGATATTGCCCAAAACATAATGGTAGCATAATTTTTTTTGGAATATTTATTAGGTGTAACTAATATTATTTAAAACGGCTAATAAATTCAATCAGGGGGATTTTTAGATGAAAAACATTACAATAGCCCTTGCAGGAAATCCAAATTCGGGAAAAACTACCATCTTTAACAAACTAACAGGTGCAAGACAACACGTGGGTAACTATCCAGGTGTAATATCATTACAACAATTGTCTTTCAAATAGGAAATTTTTTAGGGATAGGTATGAATTAACCAAGGTCCTTTTAAAGGCAAATAAATAAAAAAATTAAATCAGGGAGGTAAAAATGAGACTCTTTAAGAGACATGGGGAGGTTTTTTTCAAAATTTACATGATAGTGATTTTTCTAATGCTAATGGTATTTCCTTCGATTATATATGCTGCCCGCCCCTTTGTAACAGATGATACAGGAACTGTTGGTAAAAATAGCATCCAGATAGAAACGGGCTTAGAATCCTCTTCGAAAAAATCTA
>Ga0209720_1001160_pt1 | contig 23312 bp, 39 predicted proteins | sample AD_JPNMR3_MetaG_FD_184426 | JGI IMG/M metagenome (GOLD analysis project Ga0209720, IMG submission 184426) | Active sludge microbial communities of municipal wastewater-treating anaerobic digesters from Japan - AD_JPNMR3_MetaG (SPAdes) (version 2) | ecosystem: Engineered > Bioreactor > Anaerobic...
TTATTAAGGTGACTCATTTCGGACCCTCCAATATGTTTTGGTTTTGTCACTTAAAACATTATCAGAGGTTCTGATTTGAGTCACTTCTTTTTTATCATGTTTGGGCAATTAATTTTACAACTTACCGTCATACAATGAAATATGTAAGCAAAAAAGAGGGTGTATACATTAACGTTACCATAATATTGGTTCAGTAATAAACCTCCACCAGATACAAGCCTTCTGCAGGGGCCGTTCTTCCTGCGTTTTTTCTATTTTGACTTTCGATTATCTTGGGTATATCATCGGCATTTATCCTCCCCATACCCACATCCACTAAAGTTCCGACTATTATTCTCACCATATTGTACAGAAATCCGTTTCCGGATATCTCAAACTTTATTGATTTATCGTCCCTTTCCAAAGAGACATCCGTAATGGTTCTCACAGAAGTTTTTACACTGCTGCCGCTTGCCCGAAAGGAAGAGAAATCATGGGTGCCCAAAAAGTATGATGCCGCCTTTTTCATACTTTCAAAATCCAGTTTATATGACACATGAAATGCCCTGTTTCTTAGAAGAGCAGAGGGAAATTGGGAGTTGTAAATCAGATATCTGTACTTTTTCCCTTTTGACTTAAACCGGGCATGAAAGTCCAAGCTTACTTCTTGGGACTCTCTTATCACTATATCATCGGGAAGCATCCTGTTTAGGGCATAAGAAAATCTGTCGCCCGGTATATTAGAACCGGTCTTGAAATTTGCCACCTGCCCTAATGCGTGTACTCCGAAATCAGTCCTGCTTGCACCCGTAAGTTCAACCTTCTCTCCGGTAAGCCCTTTTATCGCTCTTTCAATTGTATCCTGCACAGTTTTGGCATTCTTCTGCTTTTGCCAGCCGTGATAGTTGGTACCGTCGTATTCAATTATCAGTTTTACATTCCTCATAGCATCTTCCTTACACTTTTTTCTTTTTTAAATAATTCAAGGGCAAAAGCCCCGTCGCCTTTGCCCCCTGTCAGTTTATTTATAATCAGCAGTCTTTTCCCAGCATTGCAGCACCGATTATTCCGGCGTCATTGCCCATTTGAGCCGTTTTAAGCTGCGTTTGAGGTATATCCTCTTTGCTGTAAACTCCCTGTTTTATAAGCTCTCTAAGAGGCTTTAAAAGGTATTCCCCTTCCTTGCATATTCCTCCGCCTATTACCAGTATCTCCGGCATAAATATGTTTATCATGTTGATAAGTCCCTCAGCAATATATCTTATATATTGCTGTACCACCATCTCACCTGTTTTGTCGCCCTGCTTTGCAGCATCGAAGGGAACTTTTGCATCGATTTTTGACAAATCTCCTCCTACAAGCTTGTTTATAAGGGAATCGGGATTTTCCTGAGCGGCCTTTCTGGCCTGTCTGATAAGCGCAGTTGCCGAAGCATATGCTTCCCAACAACCCTTTCTTCCACAGGAGCAAGGCTCTCCATCCACCATCAGAACTGTATGACCCAGTTCTCCTCCTGCATAGTTGAAACCGCTGTATATTTTGCCGTCTATTACTACTCCTCCGCCGATTCCCGTACCCAAAGTTATGGTTACGGAAGTTTTTGCTCCCTTTGCCGCACCTGCCACACTTTCGGCAAGAGCCGCACAGTTTGCGTCATTGTCGAGATATACGGGCAAATCAATATATTTTTGCATTTCAGACCTTATTGGGACATTTCTGAAATTTAAGTTGTTGTTGTAGACAAGAATTCCATCCTTGCAGTTTGGTGTACCGGGACTGCCAACCCCGATATTTTTAACCTGGTCAACGCTAAAACCCGCATCCTTTATTACCTTTTGGGTAAGCATTGCCATATCCTTGATTATCTCCTGATACGGTCTTTCCCTCAGTGTCGGGACACTGTCTTTGTGAAGTATTTTACCTTCTTCATTTACCAAGCCTACGGCGATATTCGTTCCGCCAAGATCAATTCCTATGTAGTACATTTTAATCCTCCTAGTACAATATAGTGTAAGCAAATAACAGCCCTTTACCCGCTGCAATTACCAGACTTCAATAGATTTGGCCAACTGCTTTGCCTTAACGTTCAATGTATATTATATACTAATTTTTTGCACTTGTAAAAGTACTTGTGTTCCTTAAAAATATAATATTAGTCAACATAGAATGTGGCATAAAACGCGCAAACGCCTTTATGAAATTCCATAAATCCATCTGAGCTTTTAAGATAGAATACTGCTAAAGCTATCCATTCTCCCGGATTTTATGTATAAGATGCATTATCAATTCATCATCAGGTTTTCAGGGTTGTAATAAACATAGGTATCGACTCATCTGCTGAACAAAAACCGCATCTTTTATAAAACTCCAGTGCTTTTGGATATGCTATTAAGACTTTTCTTAAGTAGTCCTTGTATTCATCCAGCATCAGTGACATAAGTTTCTTGCCGATTCCTTTGCATTGATAATCGGGACGTACCAACATAAAGTGTATATATGCTGTCATTATGCCGTCAGACAAGCAGTTTACCAATCCTACCAGCTTATCTCCATCCCAAGCAGAATATACTGAAGATGAATTTTTCATTGCAATTTTAAGCTTGTCAGGGTAGTTTCCCGAATCCCATTCTATCGATAAAAACAAATCTCTTAGTTGTTCTTCTTCAAAATCTTTTATGCTTTTATATTGAATATTCATAACCGCCTTGTACGATATAGTCAGTAACTAAACCATACTTCCCCCTTATTTTATTTTTTACCCTATCGGACAGTCTCTTTTTAGCCTTGAAACGATGTTTTTACATTATAAGCTCTTTTCTCATGTCCATACCCTTTCGGGATTTTTGTATCATTACTGCGATTTCTGCCAATAGCTTCTTCTCCAAGATATAAATCATACATACAGGTCAAAATATAGCCTGTTTTATACATGCAATCTGAAATATTGCACGTATATTAAAACAACTTCAAAAACCAAAAAGAATAATATAATTCTAAAATCAACCCCAGACAGCTTCATTCTCTTCATTCTTGTCCTTCCCTCTCCGCCTCTGTAGCAGCGTGCTTCCATTGCCAATGCAAGGTCATCGGCCCTTCTAAATGCGCTGACAAACAGCGGAATCAATACAGGAATGAAGCTCTTTGCCCTGTCAAAGATGTTTCCCGTCTCAAAATCTGCTCCCCTGGAAGCCTGGGCTTTCATTATTTTATCGGTTTCTTCAAGCAGTGTGGGTATAGATCTTAATGCAACGGTCATCATCATTGAGAATTCATGCACCGGTACTTTTAATCGTTTTAACGGGCCCAAAAGCCTCTCCAGCCCATCCGTAAGGGATATGGGTGTAGTTGTCAAGGTCATAATGGATGAGCTCATAATCAAAAGAATAAGCCTCACGCTCATTTTTACCGCAGTATCAATCCCTTCATAAGTGATTCGGATTGCTCCGTATCCCAAAAGTACCGTCCCCGGCGCGGTAAAAATATTGACCAAAGCTGTAAACACAATTATAGGCATTATTGGCTTTACGCCTTTTAGTGTGTATCCAAAAGGTATTCCGGCAATAAAAATTGTCATGACAATAAAACCTGAGAATACAGCAAAGGCAAGATATGAATCTATAAGAAATATATTTGTCATTATAACCAGCGTCAGTACAATTTTTACTCTGGGGTCAGCCCTGTGTATCAATGAGTCTCCGGGAAAATACTGCCCCAGTGTTATATCCTTCATCATATGCTCCATTACGCCTTTCTTATGTATTTTGTCAATTCCTCTTTTGCCTCAGTAACGGTCAGGACATTATCATTTATTTCAGGAATTTTCTCTTTTAATTTTTTCATTAAATAGGTAATCTGCGGAGCCGCAAGTCCTATTCTTTCCAAATCGTCTATATTGCTAAAAACATTCCGGACCGGACCGCACATTTCTATTCTGCCCCTGTTCATTACTATTACCCGCCCAACGTATTTTGCCACATCCTCCATGCTGTGGGATACCAGCACCACCGTCATTTTATTGTTTTTATGCAGGTTTGAAATCAATTCAAATATTTCATCCCGCCCTCGTGGGTCCAGGCCTGCGGCCGGCTCGTCCAAAATGAGTATTGAGGGCTCTAATACCAATATTCCTGCCATGGCCACCCGCCGTTTCTGTCCCCCCGACAATTCAAAGGGTGACTTGTCCAATATGTCTTCCGAAAGGCCCAACATACTGACTGTCTTTCTGATCTTTTTATCAATTTCCTCTTTATTTTCGCCCCGCTTTACAAGGCCAAAAGCTATATCCCGGTAAACGGTCTCCTCAAACAATTGGTGTTCGGGATATTGAAAAACGATTCCTACCTGTCTTTTCAGCTCTTTTGCCTTTTTGCCGGTCAATTCTTCGCCATTTATATACACACTTCCGGAGGTTGGTTTCAAAAGGCCGTTAAAATGCTGGACGAGCGTGGATTTGCCCGAGCCTGTGTGGCCAATAATACCGATAAATTCTCCTGTTTCTATGCTCAAATTTATATTATCCAGTGCTAATTTTTCAAACGGAGTACCCTTCATATAAACGTATGTCAGATTGCTTACTTTTATGGACATTTTTCCTCCTCAGTGTGTTTTAAAATATGCAGTTTAGCCACTTAAAGCATCAGTATTCTCCACTTATACGAGGTAGAATAAATCTATTGCCTCGTTATATTTATACACTTTTTTACTTCCAACTTCAAGTGGAGTTTTCCTTAAAATAAATCATATTAATGAATTGTCTTGGCCTGTTCTATGGTATAATTGTGACTGTGAAAACTAAAGATAAATATATATACATTTGAAAGGTGGCTTTATATGAATCATTATTACACTCAAAACCCTGATGCTCCCCATGATATAAGTACAATTATTTATACTGTGGAAGACTTGACTTTAAAGCTCAACACCGATTCCGGGGTTTTTTCAAAAAGAAGAGTTGATTTCGGCAGTGACCTTTTAATAAGGTCCATTCCGCCGGTTTCCGGCAACATTCTTGATATTGGATGCGGCTATGGTGTTATCGGTATCTCCCTTGCCCTTTTAAACCCTTCTTCGTCTGTTACCATGATTGACATTAATGAAAGGGCTGTTGATTTGGCTATGCAAAATATTCGTCTAAATGGTGTTAAAAATGCCAATGTTTTGGTTAGCGATGGCTTTTCCAATGTTTCAGGCAAATTTGATGCTATTGTAAGCAATCCCCCGATACGAACCGGAAAGAAAGTAATCTACCCGATATTTGAGAACAGCATAAACTTTTTAAATCCTGGAGGTTCAATTTATCTTGTAATACAAAAGAAGCAGGGAGCAAGCTCTGCAATTAATTTCCTTAATACAGTTTATGGAAATTGCGAGGTTATCAATAAGAAAGCAGGATATTGGATAATAAAGAGTACCAAAGAATAGAACTGATTTTCATGCTGAACTGTATGAGTCAAATATACCGGTTAGTATCCGGCTTTAGTAATCATGTCGACGAGACATTGAGCTGCCTCTTCGACACTTAGGACGTTGTCCGGCACATTATAGCCGTCTTTTTTTAGCTCATGAAACAATTCCGCAACTTGCGGCACATCAAGCCCTAAGGCTTTGATTTCTTCTACTTTTGAAAATATTTCATGGGGCTTTCCGTCCATTACGATTTCCCCTTCGTCAATTACCAGTACCCTTTTGGCGAGTACTGCCTCCTCCATGTGATGGGTAATGTGAATGATTGTTATGTTTTCCTTTTGATTTAAGTCTTGAAGGACTTTTAAAACTTCTTTTCTTCCAACAGGATCAAGCATGGATGTTGCTTCATCAAGAACAATGCATTTTGGCTTCATAGCTAAAATGCCCGCTATTGCCACCCTTTGCTTTTGACCTCCCGACAAATGGTGGGGAGATGCATTTCTTTGCTCCTCCATTCCCACACTTTTTAGAGCCTCAGTTACTCTATTTACAATCTCTTCCGAAGGTATTCCAAGGTTCTCCGGGCCAAACGCAACATCCTCCTCCACAGATGTTGCTATTATCTGATTATCCGGATTTTGAAATACCATGCCCACCGTTGTCCTTATTTCCCACAAGTTTGCTTCATCCGTGGTCTTTTTTCCGCCTATGTAGAGTACTCCTTGGGTGGGAACCAAAATAGCATTGAGAAGCCTTGCAAAAGTCGATTTTCCGGAGCCGTTCCGGCCAATAACAACTACGAATTCCCCTTCCTGTATTTTGGTGTTTACCTCTCTTAATACAGAAGCTTTAGGAGTATTGTCATTATTTTTTTTGTATGCAAACTCTACGTTACTGGCTTTTACTATTACATCCATCTTTTTTACTCCCCTAATAAAACAGGGATTAAGGTGAATTTCCGTAACACCCAATCCCCGTAAGTCATCCAGCTTCATTTAATACTAAACCAGTTGCAGAACTACCATCTCTGCAGCATCGCCTTTTCTTGGCCCAATTTTGTAGATTCTTGTGTATCCACCGTTTACGTCTTTATACTTGGGCGCAATCTCATCAAACAACTTGTTTGCAAGGTTGATTGTATTACCCTCACTGTCTTTGACTCTGTACAACCATGTCATAACTTTTCTTCTTGCATGGAGTCTTGAAGGGTTGTCAACTCTCTGCATGTCAGTCTTGACTTCTCTTTCTACAACCAGATACTCATTACCGTTTTTAGATTTCTTGGTATTGGTAATCTTGTTACCCTTCGAATCCACTTTTGCAGCACTTACTTTTACCTGCTTGGATGTGAAGTTGTCACATTCCTTTACAGCTATTGCAATAAGCTTTTCTGCTATATTTTTAACTTCCTTGGCTCTCGCTTCAGTCGTTTCTATTTTGCCATTTTGAAATAAAGCAGTAACAAGACTCTTTAAAACTGCTTTTCTCTGGTCAGTAGCACGTCCGAGTTTCCTTTGTGCCGGCATTCTTATACCTCCTTTGCTTAAGTCTGCTATGATTGGACATAAACTTAAAAATCATAGTCTTTTTTACTATTTAATCTTTTCACGGTTAGTCTTCACTTGGCGCCAAAGACAATCCCAAAGCTTTCAGCTTGTTTATGACCTCTTCAAGAGATTTTCTACCAAGATTTCTAACCTTCATCATATCTTCCTCGGTTCTGTTTGTAAGATCCTCAACAGTGTTTATACCTGCTCTCTTCAAGCAGTTGTAAGATCTTACGGAAAGGTCAAGTTCTTCAATAGTCATTTCAAGAACTTTTTCCTTCTTTGTTTCTTCTCTCTCGACCATTATCTCAGCATTCTTTGCATTATCGGACAGGTCGATAAATAAGTTGAGATGCTCGCTTAATATTTTTGCACCCAGACTGATTGCTTCATCCGGCTTGATACTTCCGTTTGTCCAAACTTCCAAAGTCAGCTTGTCATAGTCGGTAACCTGTCCTACACGTGTGTTTTCCACCGTATAGTTAACCTTGTTTACCGGTGTAAAAATTGAATCGATGGGTATAACACCTATCGGCTGACCGGGATGCTTATTCTTTTCGGCAGATACATATCCTCTGCCCTTGTCAATGGTCATCTCCATATAAAGCCTGTGCTCACCGCTCAAAGTCGCAATCTTGAGATCCGGGTTAAGAATTTCAACATCAGAATCCACTTTGATATCCGATGCCTTTACTTCTCCTTCTCCCTCAGCATCAATATATATAACCTTTGGACCGTCTCCGTGAAGATTTAACGATAGCTCTTTAATATTAAGGATTATTTCTGTTACGTCCTCAACTACGCCAGGTATTGTTGAAAACTCATGCAGTACGCCATCTATCTTGATTGAGGTTACAGCTACACCGGGCAAAGATGAAAGCAATATTCTTCTTAGTGAATTACCAAGAGTGATACCATATCCTCTTTCCAATGGTTCTACTACAAATTTCCCATATCTATTGTCTTCACTGGATATTACACATTCAATCTTCGGCTTTTCAATTTCTATCATCAAAAACCCTCCTTTGAACTATTATATTTTTTGAGGGCAACTGATTCAAAGTTCTTTATCTCTCAATTCAACTATGATTAAACCTTCATCTCTATTGTTATAATCCTCAGTTGCTGAACCGGAAATATACAAACATACATCTTATTACTTGGAGTACAACTCAACTATGAGGCTCTCTTTCAGTGGCAGATCAATATCTTCTCTTACAGGTAAAGCTACTACCTTTGCAGACATTTCTTCGGCATCATATTCCAACCACTGTGGCTTCGGTTTTCCAGCTGCATACTCTTTATTGTCCTTCATTTTTGCTGTGCTCTTGCTCTTTTCGGTTACTGCTATTACGTCTCCAAGCTTAACAAGATAAGATGGAATATTTACCCTTTTTCCGTTAACGGTAAAATGTCCGTGTCTTACCAACTGTCTGGCCTCAGGCCTTGAAAGCGCGAGACCCATTCTATAAACAACATTATCAAGTCTCAGCTCGAGAATTTGAAGAAGGTTTTCACCGGCGATACCCTTCTTTTTAACAGCCATATCAAAGTACTTTCTAAACTGACTTTCCAAAAGTCCGTAATATCTTTTAGCCTTCTGCTTTTCACGAAGCTGAAGTCCATATTCTGACAATTTCTTTTTGTTTTGGCCGTGCTGTCCGGGAGCATATCCTCTCCTGGCAACCGCACATTTATTTGTAGTGCATCTTTCACCCTTCAAGTAGAGCTTCTCACCCTCCCTGCGGCAGAGTCTGCAAGATGCGTCGGTATATCTTGCCATTTAATTTTACACCTCCAAGAAAAATATTAAAAGTTTATATTTAACCACGACTACTATACTCTTCTTCTCTTAGGTGGCCTACAGCCATTGTGAGGAATAGGAGTCACATCTTTAATAAGGCTTACTTCAAGTCCTGCAGCCTGCAACGCTCTTATTGCAGCTTCTCTTCCGGAACCGGGACCTTTAACATAAACCTCTACAGTTTTAAGTCCATGCTCCATTGCTGCTTTAGCTGCCGCTTCAGCTGCCATCTGAGCTGCAAAAGGTGTGCTCTTTCTTGAACCTCTGAAGCCTAAGCTTCCGGCACTTGACCAGGAAAGGGTATTTCCTGAAACGTCAGTAAGTGTAACTATTGTATTATTAAATGTTGAACGTATATGAGCCGCTCCACGTTCAATATTTTTACGCTCTCTTCTTTTTCTAGTAGTCCTTTTGGCACCACTTGCTTTGCTAGCCATTTAATCCCATACCTCCTTTTACTATTTCTTTCTCTGTGCTCCGACAGTTCTCTTTGGGCCTTTTCTTGTCCTTGCATTGGTTTTGGTCCTTTGACCGCGAACCGGAAGACCCATTCTATGTCTTCTTCCTCTGTAGCATCCGATTTCCATCAATCTCTTAATGTTGAGAGCGATTTCTCTTCTTAAATCTCCTTCAACCTTGTATTCTTTATCTATTATTTCCCTAAGTTTGCTAATTTCATTGTCTGTCAAATCTCTAACTCTTGTATCGGGGTTAATACCAGTTTTGCGCAAAATCTCATTTGACAAAGTTCTGCCAATTCCATAGATGTAGGTTAACCCGATTTCCACTCTTTTTTCTCTGGGCAAATCAACTCCGGCAATACGTGCCATCTTTTTTTTACACCTCCAACAAGTTACTCAAAATTAAATTCTTCGAATAATTTTTATATATAAAATAAACAATCCAGGTTATGATTACAGGCACACTTATTATACCTGCAACCATACAGCCGCACCTGTATGTTATTTTTGATTTAAAACTTCATCGGATGACAGTTGACAAAAGACAGCTGCCATAAAATTTATACTTTTAGAATTACATCTGACCATATATAAAGTCTTCCATGTAATCCAAACTTTCATTTTAAAAAATAACTGTAACTATTTAATAATAGGCAAACTACTGTCCATTGTCAACTGTCATCCCGAAAATTTTTATCCCTGTCTTTGTTTATGCTTAGGATTCTGGCAAATTACCATTACTCTTCCTTTTCTTCTGATTATTTTGCATTTTTCGCAAATAACCTTTACAGACGGTCTTACTTTCATTTCCTTTTCCCTCCTTAAATTACTTAGCCCTCCACGTTATCCTACCTCGGGTCAGATCATAAGGAGATAGCTCAACTGTAACCTTATCCCCTGGTAAAATCCTAATAAAATTCATCCTGAGTTTACCGGATATGTGGGCCAGTATTTTATGTCCGTTTTCCAATTCCACCTCAAACATTGCATTTGGCAATGCTTCAACAACCTTACCTTCTACTTCAATAACATCTTCCTTAGACAAGTCAACTCCTCCTTACTACTGATACCAAACCCTTTATTTCAATTAAACTCATCTTCTGCATCGCCAATTTCGGCCAATACTTTCCGAATTTCCGAATTCGAAACTTTAGTTCCGTTTTTCAATTTATCACTTAAAGGTAGTATAACTTTTTCGGTAATTCTAAGGTGCTTTATGTTCTTTGACTTTGGCTTTTCAACTCTTCTTAAGTCGCCATCTGCCACCAAAACACTTTTGTCATCTATTATGCCGATAACGACAAATTTACGTCCAAAGTCCCGTCCGGCTTTCGAGTAAACTACCTGCCCAACGTCAACTTTCATCAACTCACCTCTGTTCATTTTCACACCTTAACTCAGCACGGTCAAAATTAAAGGTTCGTTTTCTGTTATCGCTATTGTGTTCTCATAATGGGCTGAAAGCTTACCGTCTGCTGTTACGACTGTCCATCCGTTTTGGAGAATCTTAACCATATACGTTCCCTGGTTCACCATAGGTTCTACAGCCAACGTCATACCAACTTCCAGCCTGGTTCTTTGACCACTGCATCTATAGTTCGGTATCTGCGGCTCCTCATGCATTTTTTTCCCTATGCCGTGACCGACGAAATCACGAACAACAGAAAAACCGTTTTCAACCACATAATCTTCTATAGAACCGGAAATATCGATTATTCTGTTGCCTTTTACTGCTTTCTCCAATCCTTTAAAAAAGCTCTCTTTCGTAACATCAATCAGCCTTTGGGCTTCATCGGAAATCTTCCCAACCGCAAAAGTTCTGGCAGCATCTCCGTGAAAGCCGTTTATATAAGCACCAACATCGACACTAATAATATCGCCATCTTTAAGCACTCTTAAACCCGGTATTCCGTGAACCACTTCATCATTTACCGAAGCACATATACTTCCGGGAAAGTCAGGAACATTCTTAAAAGCCGCCTTATAGCCCTTAAAAGACGGTACCGCTCCACACTTTCTAATTGTTTCTTCAGCAATTCTGTCAAGTTCAATCGTTGAAACACCGGGCTTAATGGCTTCTTCTACGTTTTTTAGGGCTAATGCTACTACTTCTCCAGCTTTTTTCATTAATTCAATTTCTTTTTTTGTTTTAATCGATATCATAGTTTAGCTCCACTCAAAGCACTTAAAACCTCTCGTGTGGTGTCATCCACACCTTCTTGACCATGTACGGTCAGAAGTTTTTCCTTCTTTTCATAGTATTCAATTAGAGGTTCCGTCTGCTTGTGATATGTGCTTAATCTTTGGATGACTGTTTCCTCTTTGTCATCATCCCTCTGAATCAATTCACTGTTGCAACTGTCGCAAAGGCCATCCGCCTTTGGTTGGTTATATATTATATGATAGCTCATACCACATTTTGAACAGACCCTGCGTCCTGACATTCTTTTGATTATCTCATCATCAGGAACATATATGTTCAATGCATAGTCCAATTCAATAGCCAAGTCTTTCAACATTTCATCAAGCTTCTCAGCCTGATATATTGTTCTGGGGAAGCCGTCAAGGATAAAGCCATCTTTGCAGTCTGCTTGAGAGATTCTATCTTTAACGATGTCCACTGTCAATTCATCCGGCACAAGCAATCCTTTGTCCATATATTCCTTGGCTTTTTTACCAAGCTCTGTGCCGTTTTTAATATTTGAGCGGAACATGTCCCCAGTTGATATATGAGGTATATTATATTTTTGCGATATAACTACTGCCTGCGTTCCTTTTCCTGCGCCAGGCGCTCCAAGCAGAATAAGCCTCATAACTAATCCCCCTCACTAGATACCAAAATTATCAATTTACAAGTTAAGCACTTTTTAATTTGTCAGGCATTATTCCAAGAAGCCTTTGTAATGTCTCATAATCATTTGTGACTCAATCTGCTTAACTGTTTCGAGGGCAACACCGACAAGAATAAGTACGCTGGTTCCTGCAAACCATATTCCACTGATTCCTGTTATTGCCTGCAATACTGAAGGTAATATCTGAATCAAGGCAAGGAACAAGGCTGAAAACCAGGTTATTCTGCTTATTACCTTGTAAATGTAGTCGGATGTCGGTTTTCCCGGTCTTATTCCGGGAATGAATCCGCCGTTTTTCTTAAGGTTGTTTGCAAGTTCAACCGGGTTGAACTGTATAAATGTATAGAAAAACGTAAAGAACATAATTAGAAGACCTGACAAAATGGATATTTCAATCCTGCTTTGGAAAGTTCTAAAGTACTGAGCCACAGGATGAGTCGAGTTCGGGAAGAAAAATCCTACTATTGTCGCAGGCAATGCAACAAAAGATGTAGCAAAGATAATAGGCAAAACACCCGCCATATTTACCTTAATCGGAATATGAGTACTCTGCCCGCCATACATTTTTCTTCCTACAACACGCTTTGCATATTGCACGGGTATGCGCCTTTCAGCTTCTGTAACCCATACAACGGCAGCAATAATGGCTACAAATATAACTATTACACCTATTACTCCGAAGATTCCCAAAATACCTTTACCTAATCTTTCCAATTTATACTGATTGTACAGATAATAAATTCCCGAAGGTCCTCTTGATACAATACCTGCAAAGATTAGCAAAGATATTCCGTTTCCTATGCCATACTCTGTGATTTGCTCACCAAGCCACATGAGGAAGGCAGTACCTGCTGTAAATGAAAGTGTAATTGTGATAAATGACAATATGTTTCTTTCATTAACGGCCTGGTCTAGTCCAAAGTAAAAAGCTGATGCTTGGAGGAATCCGAGAATTACTGCTCCATACCTTGTATACTCAGCAATAATCTTTCTGCCCTCTTCTCCTTCTTTTGCAAGAGCTTCAAGTTTAGGGATTGCTACTGTTAAAAGCTGTATAATGATCGAAGCGTTAATATAAGGGGAAATACTCATAGCAAAGATCGTTGCTTTCTCAAACGCTCCACCTGACAATATATTAACGAATCCGAAGATTGTTCCTTCACCAACCATACTTTTTAACACATCAGGATTCAAGCCTGGAACCGGTATAAATGAACCTAACCTGAATATAAATATCATCAGCAATGTGAAAAACATCTTTTTTCTCAAGTCAGCTATCTTCCAGGCATTTCTCATAGTTGTAAACAACCCCATATTATATCACCTCGACCTTTCCTCCCGCAGCCTCAATTTTCTCTGAAGCCGTTTTTGTAAATCTTGCAGCCTTTACGGTAAGTTTTTTTGTCAGCTCGCCATTACCTAGGATTGCCACACCATCGTTAATCTTCTTGATAATGCCCTTTTCTTTCAAGAGCTCTTGCGTCACAACCGTTCCGTTATCAAACACGTTTAATGCAGACACATTAACTTCTGTGTATACCTTTGCAAATATATTGTTGAATCCTCTCTTTGGAATTCTTCTGTAGAGAGGCATCTGTCCACCTTCAAATCCCGGTCTTACACCGCCGCCGGCACGGGCATTTTGTCCTTTATGTCCTTTTCCCGCTGTCTTTCCGTTACCGGTTCCGTGTCCTCTACCTTTTCTTTTAGGCAGCTTCTTTGAGCCTGGAGCAGGTTGTAATTCAAACAACTTCATGGATTACACCTCCTTTATATTTCTTCTACTGATAAAACATGTTCAACTTTCTTAATCATACCTCTAATCTGAGGGTTATCCTGCTGTTCAACACAGGAGCCGATTTTTCTCAATCCCAAAGCCTTAACTGTTGCTGCCTGTGCTTCTTTTAATTTATTGGTACTCTTGACCAAAGTTATTTTTAGCTTTGCCACTAGAGTTCCCTCCTAACCTAATACTTCTTCCACAGTTTTATTGCGAAGCTTAGCCACTTCTTCTGCAGTTTTTAGCTGAGAGAGACCTTCTATAGTTGCATGAACCATATTTATAGGATTATTTGATCCTAAAGACTTTGTTCTGATGTCCTTTATGCCTGCCAACTCCAGAACCGCTCTAACCGGACCTCCAGCTATAACTCCTGTACCGGCTTTGGCCGGTTTAAGAAGTACCTTTCCTGCACCGAACTCCCCAATTACCTCATGAGGAATTGTTGTATCAACTAACGGAACTTTTATAAGATTCTTCTTGGCATCTTCAATACCTTTTCTTATTGCATCAGATATTTCTGCTGCCTTACCCATACCGGTGCCTACATGACCATTTTCGTCCCCTACAACAACAAGGGCACTAAAACGGAAGTTTCTACCGCCCTTAACAACCTTGGTTACACGACCAATATTAACAACTTTTTCTTTAAGATCTAATACACTGGCATCTATGCGTTGCAAATTTTTCTCCCTCCTTCTATTAGAACTCCAGTCCCGCTTCTCTTGCAGCTTCTGCAAGTTCCTTGACTCGACCGTGATATATATATCCGCCTCTGTCAAAAACGACACGCTTTATACCGCTGGCTAACGCCCTCTGTGCAACAAGCTTGCCGACTTCCTTGGCAGCTTCTTTGTTTCCACAATAGTCCAACTTGCTTTTTATGTCCTTGTCAAGCGACGAAGCAGAAACAAGAGTTCTACCAGCTGTATCATCAATCACCTGAGCATAGATATTTGTCAAACTTCTGTATACGTTGAGACGCGGACGTTCCGGTGTCCCAAAAACCTTTTTTCTAACTCTCGCATGCTTTCTTACTCTGGCAACATTTGATCCGGGTTTTTTTATCATTTATTTCACTCCCTCCTATTTCTTACCTTTGCCGCCTGTTTTACCTTCTTTGCGTCTGATTACTTCATCCTCATACTTGATTCCTTTTCCTTTGTAAACCTCAGGTTCTCTCTTGCTTCTGATCTTGGCAGCAAATTCACCAACAGCCTGTTTATCCATACCTTTTACAACTATTTTGTTTGGAGCAGGCACTTCAACGGTTATTCCCTGAGGCTCTTCCATCTCAACCGGATGAGAATATCCAAGAGTCAAAACAAGCTTTTTCCCTTGTTTTTGTGCTCTGTAACCAACACCGTTTATTTCCAAAGCCTTTTCATATCCTTGAGTAACACCTATAACCATGTTGTTTATAAGTGTTCTGGTAAGACCGTGTAAAGCTTTGTGTTTCTTTTCGTCAGAAGGCCTTTGAACAACAATTTTATCTCCTTCAACCTTAATGATCATTTCTTTGTGGAACTGTTTAGTCAAAGTTCCTTTTTGCCCTTTAACAGTCAGAGTATTGTTGTCGCCTAACTTCACATCAACACCCTTTGGAACTGCTATCGGTAATCTACCTATTCTTGACATTTCGGCACCTCCAGTTCTTAAGATTGCGAGTTTAGGCTATTTTCTCCCAAACCCTTTTCAGAAACTTTTTATATTACCATACAAACGCTAAAACCTCGCCGCCGACGCCCTCAGCTCTCGCTTTTTTGTCAGTCATAATTCCTTTTGACGTTGAAATTATAGCGATTCCAAGGCCTCCAAGTACTTTCGGTATTTCGCTTTTTCCGGCATATACACGAAGTCCAGGTTTACTGATTCTCTTTATTCCTGAAATAACATTTTGCTTGTTATTTGTGTATTTTAATTTTATTCTTATTACTCCCTGCTTACCGTCATTAATTTCTTCTATGCCTTTTATATAACCCTCTTCCAGCAAGATGTTTGCTATTGCTCTTTTAATGTTGGAAGCAGGTATATCAACCGTCTCATGTTTTGCAGAACTAGCATTTCTTATTCTGGTCAACATATCTGCGATTACGTCCGTTACCTGCATATGTTTAACCTCCTTTCACAAGATAACTACCAACTTGCTTTACGAACACCGGGGATCTGTCCTTTATAAGCCAATTCTCTGAAGCACAAACGACAAATTCCGAATTTTCTCATATAGGCATGTGGCCTTGCGCAAAGTTTGCATCTGTTGTATGCTCTTGTCTTATACTTTGGTGCTCTTTGTTGCTTTATAATCAAAGATTTTTTTGCCACGCAGAAATCCCTCCTTTAGCTTTGGCTAAACGGCATTCCCAATAATTTGAGGAGTTCTTTTGCCTCTTCATCGGTTTTTGCCGTTGTTACAAATGTTATATCCATTCCTCTTATCTTATCAATCTTGTCATAATCAATTTCAGGGAATATAAGCTGTTCTTTCACACCCATGGAATAATTTCCTCTTCCGTCAAAGGAGTTTACAGGTACGCCTCTAAAGTCCCTTACTCTTGGCAGGGAAACATTTATGAGTTTGTCAGCAAACTCATACATCTTATCCCCTCTTAATGTCACTTTACAACCGATATTCATTCCTTGTCTTATCTTAAATGCAGCAACTGATTTTTTTGCTTTGGTTACAACAGGCTTCTGACCGCTTATCAGTGCCATATCATTTACTGCCGAATCTATAGCTTTAGGATTATCCTTTACATCTCCAACACCCATGTTCAAAACTATCTTTTCAAGTTTTGGAACTTGCATCGGACTTTTATATTTAAACTTTGCCTGTAAAGCCGGAACAACTTCATTAACATATTTGTCTTTCAGTCTTGGCATCAACAATTACCTCCTTTCCTAAAGAACCTCAATTACTTTTTTGCTTCCCTTATTACATCTATTGTAGAATTGCATTTCTTGCACTCTCTATTTTTTTCGCCGTTTTCGAGAACACGTCTTCTAACCTTCGTTGGCTTTCCGCATTTGGGGCAAACCAGCATAACATTTGAAGCATGTATAGGCGCTTCCTTCTCGATTATACCGCCTTGTTGATATTGAGATCTCGGTTTTTGATGCTTCTTTACAATGTTCATTCCTTCAACAATAACTGTTCCGTCCTTGGCATTTACGTCTAAAACTTTACCCTTTTTTCCTTCCTTTTTTCCGGTTAGAAGTACAACCGTATCTCCTTTTTTTACATGAACCTTGTTACTCAACTTAAGCCGCCTCCTCCCTTATAGAACTTCTGGTGCGAGGGACAAAATTTTCATATATTCCTTATCCCTTAATTCTCTTGCAACAGGCCCAAATATACGAGTTCCTCTTGGGTTTTTATCCTCTTTGATTAAGACTGCTGCATTTTCATCAAACTTTATATATGAACCGTCCGGTCTTCTAACTCCTCTTTTGGAGCGGACAATTACACATCTTACAACATCACCTTTTTTAACAACGCCACCGGGTGTTGCATCTTTAACAGAAGCTACTATAACATCACCAATGTTTGCATACTTTCTCTTGGAACCTCCAAGAACTTTTATGCACATAAGCTTCTTAGCCCCGGTATTATCTGCAACCTTAAGTGTTGTTTGTACCTGAATCATAATAGAACCTCCTTTCAGATATCATTAACGGGCTCTTTCAACAATCTCAACGAGTCTCCACCTTTTATCCCTGCTAAGCGGACGTGTTTCCATTACTTTAACTATATCACCGACTCTGCACTCATTATTCTCATCATGAGCTTTCAGTTTGTAAGTTCTCTTAACAAACTTTTTATATAGAGGGTGTTTTTCAGAGCTTTCTATAGATACAACTATTGTTTTATCCATCTTATCGCTGGTAACTTTACCAACTTTGACTTTTCTTAATCCTCTCTCAGCCAACTAAAACTACCTCCTTTCAAGGGATATTAAACCTGCATTCCCTTAAGTTCTCTTTCCTTTAATATAGTCTTTATACGAGCAATGGATTTTTTAACATCCTTTAACTTCATAGGATTTTCGAGTTGATTGGTAGCGTGCTGAAACCTAAGTTTAAAAAGCTCTGACTTCAACTCTACGAGTTCCTTTTCCAATTCTTCTTGAGATTTTTTTCTTATATCTTTAGCTTTCATTTGCTTCACCACCCATTTCATCTTCACGTGTCACGAATTTACACTTAATGGGAAGTTTATGCATAGCAAGCCTTAGAGCTTCCCTTGCAACTTCTTCCGACACCCCGGCAATTTCAAACATTATTCTTCCCGGTTTTACAACAGCTACCCAATATTCAGGAGAACCTTTACCGCTTCCCATACGGGTTTCAGCAGGCTTCGCAGTTACAGGTTTGTCTGGGAATATTTTTATCCAAACCTTTCCGCCTCTTTTTATAAAACGAGTCATCGCTATTCTCGCTGCTTCTATCTGATTGCTTGTTATCCAAGCCGGCTCCAGAGCCTGAAGACCGAAATCGCCGTGCATAACCTTGTTTCCTCTGGTTGCAACGCCCTTCATTCTTCCTCTCTGAACCTTTCTATGCTTTACCCTTTTAGGCATTAACATTACTTATCTCCTCCTTCCTGCTTCTTATCCTTCTTAACAGCCGGAAGAACTTCTCCTTTATATATCCAAACTTTAACGCCTAATTTGCCGTAAGTTGTATTGGCTTCAGCAAATCCGTAGTCAACATCGGCTCTTAATGTCTGGAGAGGAATTGTTCCTTCATGATAATGCTCTGTTCTGGCTATTTCAGCACCACCAATACGTCCGGATACGGCTGTCTTTATTCCTTTCGCTCCAAGTCTCATAGCTCTTGACATTGCCTGCTTCATTGCTCTTCTGAAAGATATTCTCTTTTCAAGCTGGGAAGCAATATTTTCTGCAACAATCTGTGAATCCAATTCCGGAACTTTTATCTCAGTTATATTTATCAACACACTCTTCTGTGTCATCTTTTCAAGCTGCTTTCTCAATTCTTCGATACCAGCTCCGCCCTTACCTATTATCAGTCCGGGTTTTGCAGCATTAACGTTAATCTTTACCTTGTTTGCAGCTCTCTCTATCTCAATTCTTGAAATACCTGCTGAATAAAGCTTATTCTTAATGAACTTTCTTATTTTAAAATCTTCCACCAAGTATTCGCTAAAGTTTTTGTTATTGGCATACCATTTTGTATCCCAGTCTTTTATAATTCCTATTCTAAGTCCATGGGGATTTACTTTTTGGCCCATCATCCACCCTCCTTTTCCATTAACTTCTTTCTTTAACTACCAAAGTAATATGACTGGTTCTTTTTCTAATTCTGTCTGCACTACCTTTTGCTCTAGGCAGTATTCTTTTCAAAGTAGGCCCTTGATTTGCAAAAGCTTCTGCAACATACAGATTGTCTCTGTTCAATCCGTTATTGTTAGTTGCATTTGCCTCAGCCGATTTTAAAAGCTTATACAGTATTTCTGAAGAAGCTTTTGGAGTATATCTCAATATACCGTATGCTTCATCAATATCTTTACCTTTTATAAGATCCAATACAATTTTTACTTTTCTTGAAGATATTCTTGCATATCTTAAAACAGCTTTGCCCTGGTCTTTTCCAATACCGAGCTTCTTTCTTTCACTCTTAGTAAGCAAAGCCGGCTTATTTGACTTTCTGTGTTTAGCATTAACAGTTTCTAATGCTTTTTCTTTTTCTTCAAGATTTTCCTGTTTAACCTTTGCATCCTTTGCCACCCGAATCTCCTCCTTTCAGTAAACTTTACCTTACTTTAATCCTGTAGATTTTTCAGTATGGCCAGCGTGTCCTTTATAAGTCCTTGTTGGAGCAAACTCTCCCAACTTGTGTCCTACCATCTCTTCCGATATATAAATCGGTACATGCTTTCTTCCGTCATGTACTGCAATTGTGTGTCCTACCATCTGAGGAAATATTGTAGAAGCTCTGGACCATGTTTTTATAACCTTCTTTTCGTTTTTAGCGTTCATATCTTCTATTTTCTTAAGAAGCTTCGGGTCAACATATGGTCCCTTTTTTACGGATCTACTCATTCTAACCATGTCCTCCTTTCGTTTACCGCCTAAAAACCTCTAACAGAACAATTGCTAATTATTTTCTTTTCTTAACAATAAATTTGTCGGATGCTTTGTTCTTCTTTCTTGTCTTGTAACCCAATGTCGGTTTACCCCATGGAGTTACCGGACTTGGTCTACCGATCGGCGATCTACCTTCACCACCACCATGCGGGTGATCAACCGGGTTCATTACAACACCACGAACTGTAGGCCTTACTCCCATCCATCTCTTTCTTCCGGCTTTACCTATTGAAACATTTTCATGCTCAATATTGCCCACCTGTCCTATAGTAGCTTTACACTTCAGGCTTACCATTCTTACCTCGCCGGAAGGCAATCTTACCTGTGCATAATCGCCTTCTTTTGCCATCAACTGTGCAACATTTCCTGCAGCTCTAACCAGCTGTGCACCCTTACCCGGCTTAAGTTCAATATTATGGATTTCCGTACCCACCGGAATATTTTCAAGCGCCAATGCATTTCCCGGCTTAATGTCGGCATTTTCACCCGACTCTACTATGTCTCCGACTTTCAATCCGTGAGGTGCCAAGATATATCTCTTTTCACCGTCAGCATAATGGAGAAGTGCTATATAAGCAGTTCTGTTCGGGTCATATTCTATAGCCGCAACCTTTGATTTTATTCCATCCTTGTCTCTCTTAAAGTCGATTATTCTATATTTTTGTTTTGCTCCCCCACCATGGTGGCGAACTGTAATTCTTCCGTATGAGTTCCTGCCGCCAGTCTTCTTAAGGGGTGCCAACAGTGATTTTTCCGGTTCTTTTTTAGTTATCTCCTCAAAGGACGACACAGTCATAAACCTTGTTCCTGGAGATGTTGGATTATACTTCTTAACTGGCATTTCTTTTCACTCCTTAATCTATCTTACTACTGGTAAGATCTTCTTATTGTGCAGCACCAAATTCTTCAATACTTGTTTTGTATTTCTTTGTTGTTGTGGCTGTTTTGCCACCTTCAGCCAAATATGTTACCGGCTTCGGATCTGTATCAATCTTTACTATTGCCTTTTTCCAATCCGGTCTAAAGCCTTCATGTACTCCCAGTCTCTTTCTTTTACCGTCACACTTAATAGTATTCACTTTAAGTACCTTTACCTGAAACAGCTTTTCAACCGCTTGCCTTATTTCAGTTTTTGTAGCTTTTACATCCACAATAAAGGTGTACTTGCCTTCTGCAATCTCGGCATTGCTTTTTTCAGTAATATAAGGCCTTTTGATTATATCTTCAGCAGCTCTCATTATGCGTACACCTCCTCAACTTTTGATACGGCATCCTTGGTTATTATAAACTTGTTGTACTTAACTATATCATACACATTTATTGTGTTAACAAACAAAGTCTTCAAACCAGGAATATTTCTTGCCGACAATTCCACATTTTTGTTCTTCTCAGCCAAAACCAACACTGCTGTCTCGTTAACATTCAAGTTCTTTAATACATTTGCCATTTGTTTGGTCTTTATTTGGTCGAAGTTCAAGCTGTCAAGTACAAGCAATTCATTTTCATTAACCTTTGATGACAACGCCGACTTCAATGCAAGTCTTCTAACCTTTTTGGGAAGTGTGTATCTGTAGCTTCTTGGCTTTGGTCCAAGTACTATTCCGCCTTTAACCCATTGTGCCGAGCGGATACTACCGTGTCTTGCCCTACCGGTACCCTTCTGTCTCCAAGGCTTTCTGCCGCCTCCGCTTACTTCGCTCTTTGTCTTTGTTGATTGGGTACCTTGTCTTTTATTTGCCAGCTGATTCACCACAACCTGATGAATAGCGTTTTTGTTGACTTCGATTCCAAAAATGTCGTCACTTAAATTTATGTCTCCAACTACTTTACCGTTTATATCATATACATCAACTTTCGGCATTTTAAATCCTCCTTTCACCCTTTTTATTTACCGGCTTTAACTGTATCTTTAATCATTAACAATCCGCCTTTTGCTCCAGGTACAGCGCCTTTTACAAGTAAAAGGTTTCTTTCGCCATCTACTTTTACTACATCAAGATTCTGGACGGTTACTCTTTCCACACCCATATGACCCGGAAGCTTTTTACCTTTGAATACTCTCGCCGGATTTGTATTTGCTCCCATGGAACCCACTCTTCTATGATACATTGAGCCATGCGTTTCCTTACCTCTTGCATTTCCAAACCTTTTAATTACGCCTGCAAAGCCTTTACCTTTTGAAATACCTGTCACATCTATTCTGTCACCAGGCTGGAACATTTCTGAAACTTTAATTTCCTGTTTTACTTCATATTGATCAGGGTCTTCAACTCTAAATTCCCTGATATATTTTTTGGGTGCTATACCCAATTTTGTGAACACTCCTTTTTGAGGCTTGTTCAGTCTTTTTTCCTGAATATCGCCAAAACCGACTTTTACTGAATTATATCCGTCTGTTTCGGGCTTCTTCTTCTGAACAACTGTTATTGGACCTGCTTCTATAACAGTAACAGGAATTAACAATCCTTCATCGTTAAAAATCTGTGTCATGCCTATTTTTTTGCCAAGCATAAATTTTTTCATCTATTATCCCTCCTATGGTTATTGGTTCACTTCATGAAATTTGACTTTCACTACGTGTGAACATGACCTTTTTTACTGTTGCCAAGCCATTACAGCTTTATCTCAATATCTACTCCTGCCGGCAAATCCAATCTCATCAACGCATCTACCGTCTTCGGTGTTGGGAGCAGAATATCAATCAGTCTCTTGTGAGTCCTCATTTCAAACTGCTCACGGGAATCCTTGTACTTATGCGGAGCTCTAAGTATTGTTATAATCTCCTTTTCAGTAGGCAACGGTACCGGTCCCGACACTTTAGCTCCTGTCCTCTTGGCTGTCTCGACTATCTTTTCTGCCGATTGGTCAAGAACTTGGTGATCAAACGCTTTCAATCTGATTCTGATTTTTTGTTTGTTTGCCATACATAATCCTCCTTATTATTATTACGTACAACAAGCAGACTTCTGTACACTATGCCGGGTGTTTCCTATTTGATTATATTAAAGCCCAGGAATATAATTTTATATTTACCTGGGCTGAGCTTATCCAAATCATATGCATAATAATATGCATAGCAAAATGTACAGTGACTTGTCGCCCGGTTTCTAGAATCGGACATTCTCCGTGAAAGTTACCTGCATCTATTTCGCAGCAATCTCCCACTTCATCGTATGCCTCGCCACAACATTCAACATTTTACTATATATTTTTATTTTTTGCAAGTATTTTTTCATAATTCATTTGATATTTAAATTGCAAGTTTAATTGCCTTACAAAATCTTACAGAACCCTGTTTTAAGCGACCACAATCTTTGCCATTTCATTCGCAGTTCGATAACCAAATATTCTCCTTGGGTAATTGTTCATCCAGTGC